>JADMIO010007264.1_pt1 | contig 60849 bp, 48 predicted proteins | sample 8958161 | NCBI WGS metagenome assembly JADMIO01 (sample SAMN16585339, study PRJNA669376) | soil metagenome | isolation source: Crop rotation soil | place: USA: Cullars Rotation, Alabama | collected 2011
CGCGACAACTTGTCCACGTGGAATTCTAAGCTTAGGATCCCAATGTGCTGGAAAGAGCATATATGATGATCTAATTTGAATCGATTACTGAAAAATTGATGATTAGCGCCCTTGGGAATAGTAAAAACTACCAGTCTTTATTGCCTGATTTTTACTCCCTTATCAGGGTTTAATCCCTCCGGGAAAATTCCTGTTTAATAAGCCCCGGGCTGTTTTTGCACCGGGAATGCTGATCCTATTATCTATTACTGTAATCAGTAAATTATATAACAAAAAACTATAATTGTGTAAGAATTATAGTTGAAATTTTGACAACTTTACTGTACGAAAATCTTAGTAGAATTTTTTAACAGCATTTGCGAATAGACGCCCTCAAGGATATAATTTTTTTCTTTTTATCTCCATATGACCACGCCTGAATGAATCAACATTATTAAGAAAAGAACCGCTCGTTTTAAAATCTAAAATCCTTTACAAATACTGTTTGACCTTTGTCAAACAGTATTTTTTTTGATAGTTTAAACCTTAGGATTGTATTTGCCGGCCGTTCATCATCTCTTGTTGAGGACTGCAATATTTCAGTTTACAACCGCCGATCCCAGGATCACTTTCAGGTAAGACGTTAAATTTTTTTTATATTCGTTAATTATTTAGCGCCAAATATTTAAGAATGGAGTACATACCAGCAGGGAAAAATTCCCATTTCTAAAAACCTTCCAGTGATCCTTTAATACTAAATATGAATACACAGCTTATATGGCTTTTTATACTTCCTTTGCCCATTGCCTGTATTGCGTGGACGCTGACACATGAAGAGGTTTTTAAAGAACCAAGAGCATACTGTCAAAAAAAAAGCAGGGATTGCAAGACTTTTTTTACAAGAAAATTTTTCTATCTCTTTACCTGCGAATATTGCTTTAGCCACTATGTAACTATTTTGATCTTATGCCTTACTGGGTTTAAATTACTTATTGATGATTGGAGGGGATATATCATTTCCGGATTTTCGCTGGTGTGGATTGCTAATGTTTACATGGGCCTGTTTGCTTTGATGAGGCAGAATATTAAATTGGAAAAGATCAAGGGCGAATTGGAAGAGAGGGAACTGGATATAAAAAAGACGGAAGGGCCGGATTGATGTGTTTTGTGGCAGAAACATGGATTCACAACTCATTCAGAAGCTCCAAAGAAAGTTTAAGGCGTTGCTTACTGTCTGTTGGCTTGTGATCCGGAAATATTGAGAACGAAAATTATGTCAGCAGCTCTTTTTTCAGGGTTCATAAAAACGAAGCTTGTTTTGCAGCTCCAGAATTTCTTGCTGCTGCTTTTTTAGTTGCTCTAATAAATAGTTAACCACTTCAACTCCTTCCAGGTTAATATGAAGATCATTGTATAATCTTACCAGTTTTTCTACGTGCACCAGCTCTTTTTCGCGTATAAAAGCCTTGTCTTCCCTTGTAGTGATTTCTATTAATCCATATTCGTGTAATGAACGAATAAATGAAAATTCAACATTGTGCCAAATACAAAAGTTTTCTAGCTGAACTAATTTTTCTATTCGCATAAAAAATATTTTAAGCAGTGGATGAAGCTAATTCTTTAAACAATGCCTTTTGTTTTTCAGTCAGGCCGGTGGGAATCTTAATATTATAGGTTATATACAGATCGCCAAATTCACCCTCTTTTTTATAAACAGGAAATCCCTTGCCCTTTAGCCGTGTTTTGGTGCCGTTTTGCGTTTCGGGTTTTACTTTAAGTTTTATTTTTCCGCCCAGGGTTTCCACCATTATCTCTCCTCCGAGTACTGCCGTATACAGGCCCAGTTCTTCTGTAACATAAAGGTCGTTGCCCATACGCTTGTATCTTGAATCATTCTGAATTGCAAATGTAATATATAGGTCCCCGCTTGGGCCCCCATTTATTCCCGGACTGCCATATCCTTTTAGCTTTATTACCTGTCCGTTTTCGACACCCGCCGGAATAGTGATCCTCACATTTTTGCCATTTATATTTAAGGTTTGCTGGTGGGTTGTATAAATGTCAATCAATGACAGGCGCAATTCGCTGTTGTAGTCCTGCCCCCTGAATCTTGTCTGGCTTCGCCTGCCTCCGGGATTTCCGAACATAGAGGAAAAAAAATCAGAAAAATCATCTCCAAAATCACCTGAAAATTCCTGCTCACCCGGTCGTTCGGATCGCCAGCCGGGTTGCCGGGCATTTTCAAACTGTTCAGAATGCTGCCAGTCCTTTCCATACTGGTCATATTTTTTTCTTTTTTCCGGGTCGCTGAGTACCTCGTTGGCTTCATTCAGTTGCTGAAATTTTTTATTGGCTTCCTTATCATTCGGGTTAAGATCGGGATGTAGCTTCCTTGCCAGTTTCCGGTAGGCCTTTTTTATTTCTTCCTCCGTAGCATTCTTATTAACCCCTAATATTTTGTAATAATCAATGAAGTCCATGCAGGTATTGTTTATGATTTTAGATTACACATTCCATTCTCAGTAAAGGAACAGTGCCAATGGTGTCTTGTTTACAAATTTAATTCTTTAGAACCGTTTGCACGTTTTGTAGAATTAATTCCTCACTTTTTGCCAAAAATAAAATCGATTTTATAAAAATGAATCGGAGGCGCATAAAATTACACGATGAACCCCGGGAAAAATAGTTGGCAAGGTTTTGTTAAGATAATCTTAATCATTATTCACCAAATAAAAAAAATTATCATGGGAAATCTATTGTATGTAGTGGCAGTTATTTTAGTAATAATCTGGGCAATCGGCTTTTTAGGCTACCACGCCGGAGGTATTATCCATCTCCTTCTCGTCATTGCCCTTATTGCTTTTTTATTGAAAGTGATCAGGAGAACAGCCTGATTAGCGCACTCAATAATTATTAACGATTAAACTTATTATTATGGAAAGTTGGAAATTAAATCTCAAAGGAAACTGGAATGAAGTTAAAGGCAAGGCAAAAAAGCAATATGCCGATCTTACCGATGACGACCTGCTATATGAGGAGGGGAAAGATGATGAATTACTAGGGCGATTGCAAAAGAAAATTGGTAAAACAAAGCAAGAGGTAAAAAGCTGGATCGAAAGTCTTTGAAAGGATAGGGATTCACTCTTTTGGGTTGTCGTCAGGGCACATCTTTGTCGTCCTTTATGGTATGTAAATAATCTCAGGTCCGCCAGGCAACTGATCGCTCGATGGAAAAGACCGAAGGTATCCTGCTAAACCATTTTTATTACCGGGGAAGGCGGTAAACAAATTTTATGATATTGAGATCCTGGTAATAAATAAGGATTACATTTGGGATAGCTTCGGTCGTTGCTGGTAACAGCGATGACGGCTTATGGAGGTTAATTAATATATGATAATTAAAAGTGATGGAATCCAACACGGGCCAAATATTTATTTAGAAAAGTTTGTACAAAAGATAGCATATTGGTGTGACCCCTGTCCTTTCATTCAGATTTATACATTTAACATTAAGTGTCACCATCTCCTGTAAGAATGCAGTGAAGATGGTGACATTTTAATTATTTAAAAAAAAATGACACAAACAAGGAATGCCCCCTTTTACCAACGCTTATGTTTCACGTTGATAAGTCTTACCATTATTTGTTTTGCAGTATTTATTGCCCAGGATATCATCGTTCCTTTTGCTTACTCGATACTGCTTGCAATATTGTTATTGCCCTTCATTAATTTTTTAGAAAGAAAAAAAGTGCCCCGCGTGATGGCGAACCTGATTGGTATTTTAGTCGCTATTCTATTTATTGCCGGTATAATTTATTTTTTGTCTTCGCAGATTTCCGTTTTTATGCAGGACCTGCCGTCAATTAAAAAGCACCTTGCGGATCATTGGAAAACCGTCCAAAAATGGGTATCACACACGTTTCATTTTACACGTACCCAGCAATCTGATTTTATCGAGGATGCTACGGATAAAATTAAAAACTCGGGAACGGGATTTTTGGGAGATACGGTTGTAACGTTAACGCAGGCCATTTTGGTGCTGGTATTATTGCCGGTTTATACCTTCCTGTTATTATATTACCGTGATATGATTAAAAAGTTTTTTATCGGTATTTTTAAAGATGAGCATGAGACCAAAGTAATGGAGGTGCTTAGGGAATCCCGCACAATTGTACAAGGTTATATGATCGGGCTGATCATTGAAATGGGGATTGTAGCCGCCATCAATTCCCTGGGATTTATTTTGCTGGGGATACAGTACGCTGTTTTCCTGGGGGTATTGGCCGCTATACTGAATATGATACCTTATATTGGAATGCTGATTGCTTCGATATTTTGTGTGCTGATCACACTTTCCAATTCCACGGAAATCACTGATATTCTCGGGCTGTTGATCATATTAACAGTAGTGCAGTTTATCGATAACAATATTATCATGCCAAAGGTGGTAAGCTCCAAAGTAAAGATCAATGCATTGATAACGATTCTCGGGGTATTAATCGGGGGTGCACTGGCGGGTATTTCGGGAATGTTCTTATCGATACCGGCCATTGCAATATTAAAAGTAATATTTGACAGGGTAGATGGTCTAAAATCATGGGGCATGTTATTGGGCGATGAAATTACCGGTGCAAGAAGAAGCAAGTTTTATATGAAACTGGGTAAATTCAATCATAAAATAAAACCCGCTGCTCCCCTTAAGCCCCCTACGCTTGGCTAGAAAAAAGGTCCATTCATCCAAAACAATCAATTCATCCTTAATGCGGCAAAGACACCATTAAACCAATAGTGCCAATAAGATATTTTGATTTCACCATGCATTTGATCCACGACCAACGCTGATGTGTGCCGGGTTGTTTGTCAGAGATGCAACAGTCACGCACTCCTCAAGACGAAGGCTGCTATTAAACAATTCATATTTTAATCGCAATCTATTTGATATTTGAATTATTGTTATTCTTGTATAATGCCGGCCCGAAAATTAATTTACAGGATAGAAAAGATGAGGAAATAATTGCTCATCCTGCTTCACCGGCTGTAAAACCCGCTTGTAATTAGAAAAGACCGGCTTATTATTTCGTGGTACATTTATTGACATTATTATACTACACTAAATTGCCACAACTGGTATAAAAAATTAACGTACCCCGTTGCCATTCATACCAGGTCAATTATTATTTAACGATTGTAAACTAACCGTCTATGGAAAGACTTTGCAAACAGATTGAAGATAAGCTCTGTACGCTGATATCTTTTCTAACGCAATTGCCCGGCAAACTTGAAATGATTGCTGATGAAATTGATAATGAAAATTTAAGAAATGCTTTGTGTGCTGTTGCACTGGAAAGCACAGAGTATGCAAAGGAATTAATTGCCCAGCTTAGAAGGTTGGAAATAATTCCGCCCGTTCCGGGTATCAACAACCTGGAGGATGAAATAATAGAAAGGAGCCTGATGGGTGCGCCCAGGGAAAGAGGGAAAGAAGTTCTATCCATCTGTGAAGGCTGCGAATCATTTTTTTCCCAATTGTATACTGATTTGTTAAACGACTATTTTTCAAATACTTCATTAAAGAACATGATGAATTACCAGTTGCTTGGAATAAAATCTGCATTTATGCGAATCAGGTTCTTAAACGCGCTTCGTTTAAAATGAGGATTGGGAGTTTCAGGTATTGAGATATTAAAGAGATGTTGGGATATTAAGATATTGGGATATTAAGATATTGGGATATTAGGATATTGGGATATTAAGATATTGGGGAAGAGGTTCAGAATATCCCAATATCTTTTTTATTATCCAATATCAATAACAGGTTCCTAAATAATTTTAAAACATATAATATTTTGGTTATTTATCTAAAGAATATTTTTAGTGAAGCTGGCGACATTTCACAATTTACTGCGAGGTTTTTTAAAGAAGTTTTCAGGCCCCCTTTTGAAATAAAGGAATTCATAAGGCAGTGCTATACTATTGGATACAAAACCCTTCCCCTGGTAGCTATCACGGGATTTATTATGGGATTGGTCCTTACACTTCAATCGCGTCCGACATTAGCTGAATTTGGTGCAGAATCCTGGTTACCTGGCATGGTTGCACTCTCATTGATAAGAGAAATTGCGCCGGTTATCACAGCATTGATATGTGCGGGAAAAATTTCATCCGGTATTGGTGCGGAATTAGGTTCAATGAAAGTGACAGAGCAGATAGATGCGATGGAAGTATCTGCTATTAATCCATATAAATACCTTGTCGTTACAAGAATATTGGCTACCACACTGATGGTGCCGCTTTTAGTAATATTTGCGGACGGAATTGGTGTTTTTGGAGGCTTTGTAGCAATCAATATTCACGCCGATGTTACCCTTTTTCGTTATTTGTCAAAGGTACTCGCCTCCCTTGAATTCATAGATATTGTGCCGGCAACCATCAAGACTTTTTTCTTTGGATTTTTTATAGGAATGATTGGCTGCTACAAAGGATTCACGGCTGCAAATGGAACCGAAAGTGTGGGCAAGGCGGCCAACACAGCTGTAGTGGCAGCCTCTCTTACTATATTTATTATCGACATGCTGGCAGTTCAGGTAACTGATCTTTTTTTCTAAAAACAAAAAATGGTACCCGAAAAAATTAATACGAACGAAAGGATTACCGGTGTGGGCATTGACCGGTCTGGCATTTCAGCTGACCGGTCAATGCCGGTGATTGATATAAAGGGCCTCCATAAATCTTTTGGGAAACACAACGATATATTGAAAGGGGTTGATCTTTCAGTAAAAAGGGGAGAGAACCTGGTGGTGCTGGGTAAGTCTGGTTCAGGAAAGTCAGTAACGATAAAATGCCTGGTTGGCCTGGTTAAAGCCGACAAAGGTGAAATAAAACTGTTTGATACGGATATTGATTTGCTTGACAGCAATCAATTAAATGAGATGCGGGTAAGGGTTGGTTTTCTTTTTCAAAATTCAGCCTTGTATGACTCAATGTCGGTGAGGCAAAATCTTGAATTTCCATTGAAGCGCCATTCAAAGAACCTGTCTCCAAAAGAAGTGGAGGATGCGATCATACAAGAACTGGAAAGTGTGGGATTGGCCGAAGCAATTGATAAAATGCCTGCTGAATTATCCGGCGGCATGCGCAAAAGGATCGGGCTGGCCCGTACACTTATTTTGAAGCCCGAGATCATTTTATATGATGAACCGACTACTGGTTTGGATACCATTACTTCCAGGGAAATCAGTGAATTAATATTAGCTATCCAGAAAAAGAACAAAACGACTTCAATCATTATAACACATGACATGGCTTGCGCAAAGCTTACCGGAGACAGGTTGGTAATTCTAAAAGACGGAGTGATTGGTGCGGAAGGTAGTTATGAAGAATTAGAGAAAAGTAATGACGAATGGGTCCGTTCTTTTTTCATTTAATCATTCAATAAAAAAAATCAAGATATGCGTAAGGAATCCGGGTTCACTTGGAAATTGGGAATGTTTGTAATTATAGGATTAGTGTTGTTTATAATTACTATCTATTTTGTTGGGAAGCAGAAAAATTTATTTGGCTCCACAATTCGTCTAAAATCAAAGTTTAAGACGGTGAGTGGTTTAAAGGCAGGGAATAATGTACGCTTTTCAGGAATCGACATCGGTACCGTACGTGAAATTGAGTTGATGACGGATACCGCTGTTATGGTTGACCTGGTGATAAAAAAAGAAGTTCAGCAGTTTATTAAATCAGATGCAACAGCAAGTATCGGCTCGGACGGATTGATGGGCGATAAGGTATTGACGATCTCACCTGGCACGGGAACAAATAATATGGTAAAGGATAATGACCTGATCGCTTCAAAAAGTGCTATTGAAATGGAGGATGTTATGAGGAGTGTGAAGGCCAGTGTAGACAATGCAGGTATCATAACGGCGCAGCTTGCACAGTTTAGTTATAAGATGAATAATGGAAATGGCGCATTGTCTAAACTGGTTTCAGACGAGGCATTTTCCAGCAGTCTTAAAAGTACGCTTACCAACCTGCAAACCAGTTCGAATGAGTTTGCCAAATTCACCATTAAAATGAATGATGGAAAAGGCGCTTTGTCAAAACTGGTGAGTGATGAGAAATTTGGTAAAACGCTTGATTCAACAATGTCTAACCTCCAGGCAGGGTCAAAGGGATTGAGTGAAAATATGGAAGCAGCAAAATATAACTTTTTATTGAAAGGTTATTTTAAGAAAAAGAAAAGAGCCGAAGCAAAAAAGGCGGAAGAACTAAGAAAGAAAAATGATCTTAGGAATGCAGGGGATTCTATGATAATTAAAAATTAAGAATTAAGAAAGTTTTATGGGGTTAGGCATGCGTAATTAACGAAAGTAAGCATCAAAAGTCAAAATTCGCGATGCCTGTAACGGATATAAATTGAGCAAAACCAGGAATTAATGAACAGAGTAAATCGATTATGATTTAAGACTCAATGAATAGGGAATTTTCGTTTCTGATCCTTAAATTCATTTAAACCCGGTCGAATGAAAATATGTCTGCATCCCTGCTTTTGCTCCCGGTGATCATGCCGGTTAAAATTTCTGCAGCGATAAGGCTAAAAGTAATGCCATTTCCGCCGAAACCCAACGCAAATAAGCTGTTGGGTAATTTTTTGTAATTGCCGATAAATGGCAACCCGTCCCTGGTGGCTCCAAAGGTACCGGTCCAGCTGAACTCAGGCTTAAATTCCAAATGAGGAAAAAGCTTATTAAAATCTTTTACAAGCTGTCTTGTTTTATGCGCCAGCAACCTCTTTCTTATAGCGGGTCCGTAAGATTTTTCATCCCTGCCACCAATTAGAATTCGCCTGTCCCTGGTACTTCGCAAATATAAATAAGGATCTGCCGTATTCCAGATCAAGGCATCATCGTTCCAGAATTTTTCTTTTTCGTTCGCCTGTTCACTCGTGCTGGCGAAAGTGCTGTGAAGGTCCACTATTTTTTTATCAATAAATTCCAGGGCTTCGTACCCTGTGGCGTAAACCAGCTTTTTTGTTTTTATTGTAAGACCGCTTTCCGTGACAAGGGTAACTTCTTTTTTATGGTGCTTAATTTTTATTATGGGTGTTCTGTCGAATATTCCTGCACCTTTCGCTATTGAATCCTGTAGCAGGGAATGGGTAAGCAAATAGGCATTGGTTTGTCCGCCAACAGCAGATAAAATCGCCCCGGGCGCATCAAAATTAAATTGTTTTTTTACTGCCGCTTCATCCAGGTAGGCTACTTCAAAGCCATGTTCCTTCCTGGCATTAAATTCCTCTTTCAAAAAAGAAATGTCTTTCTTATATGCCGCAAAGTATAAACTTTTTTTAAATTCAAAATCCGGGAATTTTAATTTCTCCGCTATCCTTCCAAGTTTGGTGATTGAATCCCTGCAAAGCCTGTAAGACCTCACCGCATTTTTTAAGCCCACCTTATCCTTTAATTTGCATAGGGGCTCATCTATTTCATACTGTAAAAGAGAGGTACTCGCGCAGGTGCTTCCCAGGCCAATTGTGCGCGCATCAACCAGAATACACCCAACCCCTGCGTTAATAAGATGATATGCCATCAGCGAGCCTGAAATGCCGCCACCAAGGACAACGACATCCGACCTGGTTGATTTTTCCAGTTTAGGATAATCAAAAGGCAATCCATTTTTTGCCAGCCAGAACGGGTAGCCGGTATGCAGGTTCATCTATTTAAGATTTCGTGATCGGTTGGCACTAACGCATATGGTTAAACGAAGATTCGGAAATATTTGTCATAGAATCATAAAAGGGGAATGCACAGATAAATAAAATCGGTCCTCAAATTCGAGCTTCAATTTTGTGTAATCAAATATTTACGCCGGCACCGACGTTTTCTTTTCACGGTCCCAAAACCGGTGCTGCGCGATCGCATTAATAAATTCATCCACCGATTTATTGCCTTTGGATTTTTCGCGAAGGACCAGCCCCTGTGATAAATTCTTCTGGGCCGAGTTTTCATTTTCCAGCAATGATCCGACAGCGGATGACCTCAGTAAATCCACTGCTTCCTCGTCAGCACAGATTGGCTTGCAATGCTTATAGGTTTCATTAATAAAATGAAGGGCGGCTGGCTCAGCAATGAGGGCTGCGACACTTTTGCTTCCGCCCGGTATATAAGTGGCGTCGAAAAGGACAGAAGCCGCGGATAAGAAGGGTTGGTCGACGGGTATTTCCTTTCCATTTCCAGTTCTTATTGTACCTAATTTAAGCGAAATGATTTTTGTTGTTGCACCTTCTTTTTCCAGGGCCGTCTTCATCGCGGTCAATAAATTTTCATTCACGCCATCAGCGGCGAGTATGGCAATTTGCCTTGAGCGGATGGTATTTTTTATGGTATTTGCCATGCTGAGCGCCGCTGACTTTGAAATGCCCTGGTCGACAAGCCGCGGTTGATAATTTTTGGGATTGCCATCTGCGGGGATGCTTTGGTTGATCGGTTGTTTTGGTTTGGAGGGGGCCTTCATACCCAGGTTGCCGGCTACCCTATTGGCTAAATTCATGTCTACCTGTGTAAGGATCCCCACCATTCTTTCCCTTATTTCAATTCTTTCCACTTTGCCTAATTCGAAACTGAGTGCATTAATTATATGATTCTGTTCGGCTTCCGACTGGCTATTGTAAAACAGGGTGGCCTGGCTGAAATGATCAAAAAAGCTATTGCTGCGGGCGCGTATCTTCCTCGCGTCTATGCGTTCTGCATAGGAAGTAAAGCCGCCCTCTGCGAATTTTGCCTGAAAAGGGCAACCCCCTCCGATACTGTTAGGTTGGTAACTTGTTCCGCCTTTATTGATGGTTTGACGCATATGGCCGTCTCGTTGGTTATTGTGAACAGGCGACACAGGACGGTTAATAGGTATTTCATGAAAATTAGGGCTTCCCAGCCTCGACAACTGGGTATCCGTATAAGAAAATAATCGACCCTGTAAAAGCGGGTCATTGGTAAAATCAATGCCGGGTACAATATGTCCCGGGTGAAAAGCTACCTGCTCGGTTTCCGCAAAAAAGTTGTCAGGATTTCTGTTTAAGGTGAGCTTTCCAATACGCTGCACCGATACCAGCTCTTCCGGAATTATCTTTGTTGGGTCGAGAAGATCGAACGGGAATTTATGTTCGTCCTTTTCGGCTACCACCTGGATTCCAAGTTCCCATTCCGGGAAGGCACCACTTTCAATGGCCTCCCAAAGGTCCCTGCGGTGAAAATCAGGATCTTTCCCTGAAATTTTTTGTGCCTCATCCCAGCAAACCGAATGTACCCCTAATAAAGGTTTCCAGTGAAATTTCACAAAAACCGATTTTCCCGCAGCATTGATCAACCTGAAAGTATGTATGCCAAAACCCTCCATCATTCTTAAACTGCGGGGTATTGCACGGTCGCTCATCACCCACATGATCATGTGCGCTGATTCAGGCATGAGCGAAATAAAATCCCAAAAAGTATCGTGTGCGGATGCAGCCTGGGGTATTTCATTTTGTGGCTCAGGTTTTACCGCATGGACCAGGTCCGGAAATTTAATGGCATCCTGGATAAAAAATATAGGAATATTATTTCCGACAAGGTCGAAATTTCCCTCTTCGGTATAAAATTTAACAGCAAATCCACGAACATCCCTGGCCAGGTCTGTAGATCCACGCGATCCGGCCACCGTGGAAAAGCGAACAAAAACTGGTGTCTGGATAGATGGGTCCTGTAAGAATTTTGCCCTTGTATATTTTGCCATTGATTCATACACCTGGAAGAATCCATGTGCAGCTGATCCCCTGGCGTGCACGATCCTTTCGGGTATCCGCTCATGATCAAAATGAGTGATTTTTTCACGTAAAATAAAGTCTTCCAGTAATGTTGCGCCTCTTTCACCTGATTTGAGCGAGTTTTGGTTATCATTAATTTTTAAGCCCTGGTTGGTAGTTAAAAATTCTCCCTGGCTATCTTCTGTGTGAGGCGCGAGGTTTGAAATCTTTTTACTTATGTTAACTGCCGGCCGTGGTTTATTTTTCTGAGTTGCCATGAATTAATTTTTTGATAATGATTAAATTATTTGAGCCCTTTCAACATTTGTATATATTAGAATTATGCCACTAATTAATCTGCGATAAATAGGGGCTTGCCGGGTTTTGCCATTTTATAATACAATACAGTATGCAGTTTTAGTTCTACACCTGTAGATTTTTTTTCCCATTTTAATAGGTATTTTTCAAAATTTATTTGAATGTATTTATTTTTGAAACGCGCTGCAGTATTGCATTACAGCTGTAACATTTACCCAATTTTACTATTGGCAACATTTTAGTAATTTAATAAGTGCTACAATATTTCTTAATCATAAATTAAATCAACAATCATGAATTCAGGTAAATTGCTTACAGGTATATTAATCGGCGCTGCTGCAGGCGCGGTCTTAGGAGTACTATTTGCTCCTGATAAAGGATCGGAAACAAGGGTTAAAATCTCAAAGAAAGGATCTGATCTGAAAAACAGTGTAAAAGATAAAATAAATGAGCTGGTGGACGGCATTTCGAATCATTATGAAAGTGTAAAGAGCGATGCACAAGATGCATATGTTGAAGGAAAAGATAAGTTTGGCAAGGCAAAAGCGGACGTAAAGAACTCGTTTTCATAAAAACTTTATTTTTAAATTATATTAATGGAAAATCAGCCAAAAACTTTTCGATCCTTACTTGAAAATGCCAATGATTACCTGGAAACAAGCGTTGAGTTATTAAAGCTTCGGGCCATAGACCGGTCCTCTGACATTAGCTCATCAATTGTCTCCAGGTTAACCATCCTGATCATTATTTTCTTTGCCGTGTTTATACTGAATATTGGATTAGCATTTTGGATAGGAGAATTGCTTGGAAAAATATATCTTGGCTTTTTCATAGTTGCCGGCTTTTATGTATTGGTCGCTTTAATACTGCACCTTTTCAGGGATTCCTGGTTAAAAGGGCCTTTAAGTAGTATGATAATAAAAAAAATGCTCAATTAGATCAGTATGGAAATAAAAAATTCTGAAGATTTAAAGGCTGCGATTCTCGATCTGGAAGATAGAAGACAAAGGGAAAAACTAGAACTTGTGGAAAACTTTCACGCGTTTACAGAAAGTCTAACTCCCATTAACCTGATTAAAAGTACATTTAACAAAGTAAAAGAAACCCCTGGCATTACAGGAACAGTTTTAAAGGCATCCGTTGGATTAGGGGTCGGATTGCTTTCCAGGAAGCTTTTATTGGGCAGGTCTACCGGCTTTTTGAAAAAAATCTTAGGGTCGGCTATTGAAATGGGGGTCGCGCGCTTAGTAACTACTAAATCCGATACCATAAAGTCTACCGGGGGCCAGTTTTTTAAAAATATCTTTCGTTCGATAAAAAAAATAGGTAAAAAGTAAAAACGGTATTCAAATAAATTTTGGCTGAAATGCCCCTGTTTAGGAGGGGCATTTCTATTATCTTCGCGCTCATCATGTCTAAATTTCTCATTGTGGGCCTCGGAAATGTGGGTGACGAATATGCAAATACACGTCATAATATCGGGTTTGATGTTGTATATGCCTTTGTTCGGAAACATGGAGCAAGTTTCATATCAGGCAGACTGGCCTATATAGCCGAAGTAAAATGGAAGGGAAAAAAGTTGATTTGCATCTGTCCAACAACCTATGTTAATCTAAGCGGCCGGGCATTTAAATATTGGATGGATAAGGAAAAAGTGGCTTTGGAAAATACCCTTACCATTTTAGACGAAATTGCATTACCTCTTGATAAGCTGAGGCTCCGGCCCGCTGGTTCGGATGCGGGCCACAATGGGCTCAAAGATATTCAGAATACACTGGGCACTGATAAATATCCAAAGCTCAGGTTTGGCATTGGCAATAATTATCCCAAAGGGATGCAGGCTGATTTTGTATTGGGTAAATGGTTGAACAGTGAACTGCCTACTGTACAATTAAAGATTCAAAAATGTATTGACGTTATTGAAAGCTTTGTTACGATTGGGATAGAACAAACAATGAATGAAGTAAATAAGTTATCTATAAAGGCATAAAAAATTTCTTCGTCTATACATAATTGTTTTTTTTATCTGATTTGTCTATATTCGCTGTTGTATTCAGTATTTCAACCACAGTAAACCATGAAGATAATTTGTGTAGGACGCAATTATGCGGCACATGTCAAAGAACTTGGCAACGACTTACCAGAAGAACCGGTCATATTCATGAAGCCGAAAAGTGCCTTGTTGCAAAGCCATACACCATTTTACTATCCTGAGTTTACCAACGAACTGAACTACGAATGCGAATTGGTGCTGCGTGTGTCAAAAAATGGAAAATATATCCAGGAACGTCATGCATCCAACTATTACAACGGAATAACTGCCGGAATTGATTTTACCGCCAGGGACATTCAGAATGACCTGCGTGCAAAAGGGTTGCCCTGGGAAAAAGCCAAGGCATTTGACAATTCCGCGGCTGTAGGAAAGTTTCTTGATATTGTGGCCGGCTTTAACAAGAAGAACATCAATTTCAGCTTATATAAGAATAAAGAATTGGTACAACAGGCCAATTCAAGCGAGATGATCTTTAATTTCGATCATATTATTTCGCATATTTCCAATTTTTTTTCATTAAATATAGGCGATCTCATTTTTACGGGTACTCCATCCGGTGTTGGTGAATGTGTGGTGGGTGATGAACTGGAAGCATTTATCGAAAAGGAAATGTTATTAAAAATGGAGGTAAAATAATGCCCCCTTTCGCCACCAGCGGGCGTGAGAAACCGGGCCGGAGATTTTGAAAAGAATCATGTAAATTAATATAGGGTATATTTTATATAATATTAATTAGTTATATTAATTGGTTATAGTATTTCTTCTAAATTAACTTGTGTATAATACCTTTTCTTTGGCCTGGTACTTCACAATAAACCGCCCGATTGATTCAATACACATTCTCCCTTTATTAAAAATGTGCCGGTGTTTTTTCGCACAAAATTGGGCCTTTTACAGGCGGATTTCATTTGCTGCCGGCTCAACGGAATTTTTCGAAAAATTTGTGTATTTCCGGCACCAGAACATTCCGATCATCTACGTAACGGGTGTGTGGGCAAATTAATCTCCAAATCGCCCGGTTCCCGGGTTGGGATCAATTATGTATTTTTGATCAATGCTGAATACAGAAATTTTATTGAAGGCATATGAATTGATGTGCATTGCCAGGGAAATGGCGGCTACATACGAGTCTAACCGGCAAACCTGTAAATATGTGCACGCCACTTCCCGTGGCCATGAAGCCATTCAACTGGCGACTGCCCTGCAATTATTGCCCTGTGATTATGTAAGTCCATATTACCGGGATGAGACCATGTTGCTGGGCCTTGGATTTACTCCTTACGAATTGATGCTACAGTTATTGGCCAAGGGCAACGATATATTCACCGGGGGGAGGGAATATTATATTCATCCCAATTATAAGGGAACAGATAAACCCAATATTATTCATCAAAGCAGCGCAACCGGCATGCAGGCCATACCCACTACAGGCATAGCGCAGGCCATACAATATTTGGAGAAAATAGACTCCCCGCTATTAAGAAAACACCAACCAGTCGATAATCCCAATGCCGGCTTCAAATTACCTGTTGTTATATGCTCTCTTGGAGACGCTTCTATAACAGAAGGGGAAGTGAGCGAAGCTTTTCAATTTGCCGCATTGCACAAGTTGCCAATCATTTTCCTTGTACAGGACAATAACTGGGGTATAAGCGTTACAGCGGCAGAAGCCCGAACGACGAATGCCCACGAGTTTATCCAGGGTTTTACAGGGATCAAAAGCATCAGTATAAACGGAAGTGATTTTGAAGAAAGTTACGAATCGATGAAGAACGTGGTGGAGGAGGTAAGATATAACCGTTCCCCCTACCTGGTGCATGCAAGGGTGCCCCTGCTGGGCCATCATACCAGCGGTGTAAGAAAAGAATTTTACAGATCGGAACAAGACCTTGTCATTCATTACAAAGATGATCCGGGCCCGAAACTAAGAAAGAGGCTACTTGAAATTGGCGTGGGAAATGACATCCTGGAGAAAATTGAAAAAGAAGCGGCCATATCAATAGCTAGTCAATTTGCGGAGGCAATTGCGGCCCCTGAACCGGATCCTTCATCTGTGGAGCATTTTGTCTTTGCACCAACGGTTGCGACGGAAGAGAAGGGGGAACGAAGTCCTGCAGGGAGGGAGAAAGTTATGATGGTAGACGCCGCTTTATTTGCCATCCGTGAAATTATGGAAGAATTCCCTGAAGCGGTCTTATATGGACAGGATGTGGGGCGAAGGCTGGGTGGGGTGTTTAGGGAAGCAGCCACGCTGGCGGAGCAGTTTGGTGATCACCGGGTATTCAACACAGCGATACAGGAAGCCTATATTATTGGTTCCACGGTAGGTATGGCTGCTGCGGGCCTGAAACCCATTGTAGAAGTACAATTTGCCGATTATATTTTCCCCGGATTTAACCAGCTGGTGACCGAAATATCCAAAAGCTGTTACCTAAGCCGGGGCAAATTCCCTGTTCAAACGATTATAAGGGTTCCGATCGGTGCTTATGGCGGAGGCGGTCCCTATCACAGCGCAAGTATTGAAAGCACGCTGCTTTCCATTAAAGGGTTAAAAATTGTGTATCCTTCCAATGCGGCTGACATGAAGGGTTTATTTAAAGCGGCATTTCTGGATCCCAACCCGGTATTAATGCTGGAGCATAAAGGGTTGTATTGGAGTAAGGTCCCTGGTACCGAAGAAGCAAAATCAATTGAGCCTTCGAGGGAATATATAATACCATTGGGTAAGGGGATAAGCGTTTTACAGGCCGCTGAAACATCTGTCAGCATCGGGGAGAGTTGCTGTATAATCACCTATGGTATGGGTGTTTACTGGGCAAAGGCTGCCGCAAGGAATTTTCCGGGAAGGATAGAAATAATTGACCTGAGGACTTTATTTCCACTGGATGAAGCATTGATTTTTGCCACGGTAAAAAAGCATGGAAAATGTTTGATCTTAACGGAAGAACAGCAGAACAATTCCTTTGCCGAAGCTTTGTCGGGCCGAATATCAAAATCTTGTTATAAGTATTTAGACAGTGCGGTTGAAGTAATGGGTGCATTAAACCTGCCCGCTGTACCCATGAATGTTGGATTGGAGCAAGCCATGTTGCCAAATGCCGCCAAAGTTTCTTTGAGGTTAGATCTGCTTTTAAGCAATTAGCAATAGTGCATTTGGCAAAATCGCTTATATTTGCACCCCGAAATGCCGGGGGTATCCGGCAAATTAACATGACAGGAGAGTTAAGAAAAATATTTGTCGGGGTAGCTCAGCTGGTTAGAGCATCGGATTCATAACCCGAAGGTCGGCAGTTCAAGTCTGCTCCCCGATACAAAGCGCGACTTTTCGTCAAATTTTGGGAAAGTCGCGTTTTTCTTTTCGACATAATTTTCTGATAATGAACTAATTAAACCTAAAAATTTGTTTGAATTAAAAGTTAGATATTCATGTTTTTTCGCATCGAAAAAAATTCCGTCAGGAAACAGTGTTTTTTGAAGAATTCTTTTACCCTCTAAATCGCTGGAACTCCATATTTCATTGAGGTTTTGCAGCTTTTTTAGACTTACGGAAAGCAAATTTTCTAAGTTAGATATTTTAGGAGCCTTGTTATTGATTTCTCTGTTTAATAACCCAATTTCCGTATTTAAATGTTCAGCAGTCAATTCAAACATTTCCTGATCAATTTGATTTAATCCCCTTCTAATTTTCAACTCCTTTAAATCCTTTTGAATTTTGAGTAATTTGGCTGTTAGGTTATGATCTTCGTCAAAATTACGGTCATTAAAATGAGCAAAGATCTTTTTTAACTGTAATTCCATCAGAGGATAAATCGAATTAGAAATTTGAAATTTAGCTAATAATTCGGATAACAATTGTTCAGCATTTTTCTTCCTTGATTTTCCCACAGCATTTGCATTAATACTAACACCGCTGCACTTAAGACATCGATAATAGTGTAAATCCTTCTTTTTCACCTTATATCCTACCATAAAGTTTCCGCATTCAGAACATTTCAATGAGCGAGTTAAAGGTCTCAGTTCTTCATTCTTATTATGCTGGTAGCCAGATGGGTTAACTTCGAGAATTTTTTGAACTTTTATGAAATGTTCTTTGGAAATAATTGGTTCCCATTTTCCTTGAATTGCCTCTTCTGAAAGACAATTAATAAGTATGCCGCAATAAAATGGGTTTCGCCATATTTTGCTTAGTTTTTGTTTACTCAGATTTAATCCCCTAGTTTTTAATTTGATTATTATTTGAGCATCACTATAATTGCCGGTTAATTTCCAATTCCAAGCCTCTCTTAAAATCTTCCCTTCTTTATTTATCAAAATTTTTTGTTCCCGATTGTAAAATTTTTCGTTAACAACACGAGGACCAAAATGATCGTATCCGAATGGAGCATGTCCAAACCGATTTCCTTTTTTTATGAAGGCTTTCATATTGGGGATTATGATCTCCTTTCTTTCAAGATTTTCCTTAAAGGCATGAAATAAACTTTCATAGATTGCAACTTTTCCCCTTTCGGTGGTTGTACTTGCTCCGCTAGCCGATTCTATTAAATGAACTCCCAGTTCTTCAACTAATTGATTAACGAGTCCGATAGCGTTGCCTCCCGAACGAGAAAAGCGACTCATTTTGTAAACGATTATGGCGAATGGTTTTTGCCTGCTTTTTTTTACCCTTGCTATCAAACTCACAAATTCCTTACGAGTAAAATCTGATTTAGCGCTTTCATATGTGCCTCCAAATTTCTCTAAAATCGAATAACTATTTTTTCTTGCAAATTCTTCAATCGCATCAATTTGTCTTTGAATACTTGAGTTATTATCATACTGATCTTTCGAACTAACCCGAGAATAACACCATACCCCAATATTTGGTGTAAAAATTTTCTTTTTCGGCACAAATTGATTGAAAAACTCAAAGTGTTTCATTGTAAAATGATTTATATAGCACCATCGCTATATTATATACAAATTGTTGTACATCTTCACTTGGACAAGTATATTCCTCTATCTTAAATGAGTTAATTTCATCCATTGTGAGCATAATTTGATTTTCTAGGTCAATTGTTACATAGTTTTCGTTTTTCATTAGCCACCCTTAATAACATGTTTATCTGAAATAAAACATGCCAGGGTTCTACCATTGGCCTGAGGGAATCAGAACCATTATATTTTTTTTCTCGTTTTTTTGAACCTAAATGTTTTTTCATCGATGGTATCAATCGTTAATGACTCATAATTTTTTAGCCCAAATATTTCCTTGACTAACTCAGTTTCGTCTTTCGTAAGAATGCCATCCCTTGAGCTCTTAATAGTTAGTGTCTTACCATTATTACCTTGTGTAATGGTAATTTCTTTAACATTTTTTTTGCGCATTTCGCGCAGCACTTTAATTTCGTCTTCATTTAATAATTGTGGCAGTACAATACTTGATATCTCCTCATTTTTTATAAATTCAATCAAATAATGAGTAATCGATAGACGTATATGCGGATTTGTGGGAGGCGGTATGGTGGTTGAATGAACACAAAACTGATTGCCATCATATTCGGCGACTTTTCCGTCAAAAAAAATGCAAATAAGTCCATCCTGTTCACTTGCTATAACGTTTGCCACAAAATTTGAGAGATAATTAATGTTTGTATTTAAAAACCTAATGAGACGTTCATTATTCAGACTCTCATCTAATGTGAGCAATAGGGCATCTTCTTCTTCGCTTTGCGTCCCTGCAACTCTCTTTTGTTGTATCAAGTTTTGATTGAATTCAATATTTTTTTTTGGTAAGTTGTCGTTGTAGGCATCTCTAAAAAAGTAATTACAGACGCTTTTCATTTTCTCCACAGGGAAGTTTATATCTCTTAAATCGTCTAATATCCGAATCCAAATTAATTGCATAAGACTTATCTTAATCCACTCTCCTTCTTCGACAAAGGGTAGAAGTTCATTTCTTCTCCAAAATGCTAGGATTTTATTAATGGGTTTTCCGTTCTTGTCCACCATATTTCGAATTGAAATTTTTCGCTCAAACATGAGAGTCCTAAAATCGCTGAGGTTCATTTTTTGTACTCTATCCATGTTTCAAATTTAGGAAATATATTTAAAAAGCAAGAAAATAATTTAAAAATTTTACTTTAAAACAATATTTATTTGAAAAATATGTGTATTAGACGTACTTTTGAGAAACTTATTGTAATATTCTGATTTCTGCTAAGAATTGTTCATTCACATTTTTTAAAAAAATCTACTATTCCACAATTGTTATAAACTTAAAATTTTTGTTATGGCTAAAAGAAGATGCCTATTCTGTAACGTTGCTTTGGATTGGAATGACCATGGCAACCGGAACTATTGTAACGAGGAATGCTATGATGCTGGTAAAAAATTAAGAAATATCAAAAAATATCGAGATAATAAAGCTGAACAGGAAGGGTTTCAAAAGGTAGATTTGATTCTGAAACGCTTTTATGAACTATATGGATCAGACCGTTGCATACCTGCGATACTTTTGGATGAGGTGGAAATGGCTTGGTTAATCAGAAAAAATGAAATTATTATCAATGGCCGACCAGCAATACCCGTTGGTCTTTATGCATATAATTTATATAATAATGCAACCGTTCAAATATGGAAACTTCAGTAAATACAATGGATACTAGCAATTTTTCTTCTGATCTTCAAAGGGCTTTGTTAATTGCCCCTCCACCACCTGCTGATCTTGAAATAATTGAAACTGGAAAAAGCGCACGTATTAGCAATACTATGCCTGTATCTCCAAAATCTAATATTTTTGCCGAAAATTTATCTAATAAGAAAATCTTCATTTTTGCAGTTGGAATTTTGATTGCGGGTTGTCTATTCGGATATTTTATTTCTAAAAATTTTAAAAAACAAAACCAAAGGGAAATAACGGAAAAAACTCACAGTTCTGAAGTCGCAAATGCTCAACCGGCCAATATAGAGAATACATGAAATAGTTTTGACTTAATCTGACAGTTGGGTTAAATTGGGAGTAACTACAAACACAATTTAACCACTTTAAAAACTGTCAGAAATGAATGCAGAAACAAAATTAATCCAAAGCAAGTTAGGACTGCTCAAGTTAGCAGAAAAATTAGGCAACGTCTCAGAAGCCTGCCAATTGTATGGCTATTCCCGGGATAGCTTCTACCGAATTAAGGAGTTATATGAAACCGGGGGTGCCATTGCATTAAAAGAAGTAAGCCGCCGTAAACCTATTCCCAAAAATCGTATAGACTCCGACATAGAACAAAAGGTTGTTGAGATTGCTTGTGCGCAGCCTGCCTTAGGTCAACTGCGGGTATCTAATGAACTTCGTAAGAACGGGATATTCATATCTCCCTGTGGCGTTCGTTGTGTTTGGCAGCGCCACGATCTGGAGACCTTTGCCAAACGCCTGAAAGCGCTGGAAGCCAAAGTGGCCCAGGAAGGCCTGATCCTTACAGAAGCTCAGTTGATTGCACTGGAACGTAAAAAAGAAAAGAACGAAGCTACCGGCGAAATAGAAACCGAACATCCCGGCTATTTAGGAGCCCAGGACACTTACTACGTAGGCAACATAAAAGGAGTTGGCAGGATCTATCAACAAACTTTCATTGATACCTACAGCAAAGTGGCTATAGGCAAGCTTTACGACCGCAAACATGCCATTACAGCCGCCGATACATTAAATGATAAGGTGCTGCCTTTCTTTGAAGAACATCAAATCCCCTTACTGCGTACGCTGACCGACAGGGGAACAGAATATTGCGGTAAACCAGAATACCATGAGTATGAATTGTATTTGAAAATTGAAGGCATCGAACATTCTAAAACCAAAGCAAGAAGTCCTCAAACAAATGGAATCTGTGAACGTTTCCATCGGACGATCCAGGATGAGTTTTATGCTATTGCCTTTAGAAAAAAGCTATATACTTCTATTGAGGAAATGCAAAAGGACCTGGATCAATGGCTCTTTACGTATAACAACGAACGTACTCATTCAGGCAAGTACTGTTATGGCAAGACACCCATGGAAACTTTTATGGACAGTAAGCATCTTGCATTAGAAAAAAGAATCGATGAACTTTTATTAAAGGATAATAACTTTGAAGTGCCAGGCGAAACGGAAACAGGCTCTGCTGCGGAGCAACCTGCTAGGGATAACCTGGCCTCGGAAAATAATAAAGTGGTTGAAATATCAACCACTTTATCTCCAAATTATTTTTTGAGAAATGCCTAAGAAAACCTAACCAGAATTTGCCTGAGTGTCAGATTAAGTATTAACTATTACAGAATACACAACCAGTCGAAAAAGATTCCGCAAATTCTCCCGAAAGTTTTTATTTGCCTGCGCAAGTCAACTAGCCAAATTCTTTGTATCTGTAATTTACATACTGACGATTATTATTGACAAGAAAAGATAACTCCAATTGATATATGCCAGTTAACGATTTATATCGAATTCTCAACTTTTTTACTGAATTTTGAATATTGCCGGTCTCATTTTTATTGGCTAACTGCTAGAGTTACCCATATTCTTAGATTAAGTTTTGTTGTCACTCATGCCCGATATTGAGATTTAAAGCGGTATCCATTATGGTCTTATATTTTGCTCAAGTTTGAATAGAGAGTAGCACAAAATATTGATATGTTTTTGCAAGCGCATAATTGATAAGCCATTCTTTTCATTACCAAATTTTATTTATAGTACATAATACAAAAGTTGCTTTTTATTGTATGAACAAATTTTTGTTATTAGATAAAAAAATTGCCTTGCCAATCTAATTAAATTTTTTCCCCTTTTTTAAGATAGAATTCTTCCATATCATCCAGATCATTTTCAACATCAAGTTTTGAAATAATTCGGGATATTCCCGAATTTTATGGATTGTCAAATAATATGATTAAATATCAAAGGACATTATAATGTCATCTAAATTGTCACCTTATGTGTGGGTATTATTTTTGACCATCCAGCTTGTAAGAATGCTTTCTTCATATAAAATTTGAGCCATTTGCTCCGGCTATGATAAGTCAAGGCGTCGGATTGCGGATCTAATTAGAAGTATTCATATAGCAAGGTATGCAAAGTCGTTCCATAAAATGTTATTTGCGACTCTGTCTTTACATATAAAATTATATGTACGAACATGAATTTACATGGATCGATGCATATATTAACGCTAAATGGCTACGTTGATTATTGTTGACATGATGGCTATGTTGGAAAATCCGATGATAGTATCAACAAATTCTATATAAATCCGGAATAATCGGAATTTATATAGAATTTGTTGTCTCAAAATATTTAAGTCATTATTTATTTCCCATTTCCTTAGAGACCCTCGTCTTTCAAGAAAAATTTTCCGATTTCTAAATCTTTATTTTTTCTATTTAAGCTAGTTCATAGCATTTTATGTGAAAAACAGTGAATCGTAATGAATTTCATGTTTTTTTAAGGAGATTTGCGCGAAGATATAAAAGAGATTGTAAAGCTGGCCTGGATCAACCGCCATATAAAAATTCATACTGCCAGGCATAGTTTTGCCATGATGCTAATGGATAACGGCTTTGATCTGGAAGAGGTTGCAGCCCTGCTTGGGGTGTCACTAAAGACAGCCGCTATTTACGGCCACATTTCAAATAAGCGATTGGAGAATAAGGTTCGGAGTAAGTTGGGCTAAGTCGCCCTCTCCCTCATAAATACCTCAAGGAAGTTTGCGCCCTGGCCGGAATTGTTGAACCGGTTGAAATTGTTAATTTCCATGGGACCAAGAGGGAAGCGATCGTTTATCCGAAACATGAACTGATCCGTATCCATACCGGGCGCAAAACCTTTTGTACATTGTCCCTGGAAAAGGCATGAGCGCTGAGGAAGTAATGCAGGTCAGCGGCCATAAGGATTACCAGAGCTTTAAACGGTATGTGAAGATCACCGAGGCACGGACAAAGATTGTAATGAAAAATGCGTGGGGTGAGGCTAGAAATCCGGCAATAAAAGCGGTATAACTTTTTTGGTTTGGTATAATATAAATTAACAAAGTGGTTGGGCCAAATAGAAATGTTACTGGTCATAATCCGCTTTTGCAAAAAAAGAGCGCTTGAATCAAATGGCCGTAAATTGAGATACTTCAAAAATGGCGGCATATATTGGACTAACCAATTGATATATTGTGATTTTGATTATTTAACAAGTGAAGTTTACTCAATTAGTACCGGAAACCAAACACACCTCTTCTACTAACTAATGCGTCTATCTGCTTTTATTGACATACCCCTCTACTTAAATGGGTGCGCATATATTCTGGCGGTCCCCAATTATCATACTAAATCGGTAAGCATTTTGAAAAATAACCACATTTCAAGTGTTTTTACTTTCTTTCCTATTTTTTTGTAAAAGCTTTATTTTTCTATTAAATCAATCCATTTCTTATTTTTGTGATCCCACTTTATTTCGCAAGAACGTTCAATTTGCTCAAGTACATCAGTTGGTATTCTTCCAGTCTCATTGTTCCAAAAAATCCTATTTTCAAATAGGAAGGCAATCATAGATATAGGCATCCCTCTATCTTTAATTATACCATTATTAAAATATTTTATGAAAAAGTTTCTAACCCCTAAATTCCTAAATTTATCTAAAAAACTGTCCGCAAAAAAGGAATATTTATTAAATTGGTTATCTAGATGTTGCAGTATTAAAGTATCTTCCAATGGAATCTTTGTTTCGTTCATGATAAATTGTTTCGTAAATTTTTTTACAGAAGAGTCCTCAAGTTTAAAGTTTTGTTTACAGTATTCCCTTATTGTTTGTATTCCTGAAACATAGATCATATTACTATTTATGAAGGTCATTTTTATTTGTAGGAGGTCAGGATCACTCCCTGTTGTGCTGGCAAATAATCTGTCAAAAAACTTACTTGTCTTTTCTTCAGTTACTCTCCAACATAGTTTGCAGTCATTGGGTTGTGAATACAATTCTAAAAGAAATAATAGTTAACCAATGTAATTAATAAATACCTCATTTTATTTGAGTTTAAAAACGCAATAAGCTGCAATACCACCTGGGCTAAATGTTTCATAATGATTAGTACCAGTTTTTATTTGAACTTGAGAAACTACATAAGGCCTTGTCGCTGTTTGATATACCTCCCGCTTCCTTCAAACTCCAATTCAACAAGGAAAGGTTTATTAGTCAGCCATTAATACCAGCGCTTATATTTCTTTTCACTAAAGTCATAAACATTTAATATGAGGAAGCTTTTTCTTAAGTGTCTTGCGGTCAATTCGGCGAAGTAAGGAGTAGTGTTGTATTTGTCGATGCCGTAAAAATGAAGCCAAAAGGACTTTGTGGAATCCTTATTAATCTTATTCCAAATAAGTGTGTCTAGCATTAGCTCTCCAAGCATATACCAAACATTAAATCTCTGACCGTTTGTTGAATCAAATGTTAGTGAACAATATAAGGGCTTTGTTATTAGTTTTTCATTTACTTGTATTATTAGATTTGCATTTTGACTAGATACGTTTTTAGATAAAGTCATGGGTAATATTAGAATATAGAAAAGTAATTTAGTCATTGTATGCTATTATGGATTTCGCCTAACGTTCTGCCTTGCCGCTGTTTGGGAAATTGTAGCTGGTTAAGCCCCAAAACAACTGATGATCAATAGAAATAAAATGCTCGGATGAATGCTGGTCCCGCCCAAATAGAGCCAATGCAATGTTGTAGGCTGCTTTCAAATAATAATGCTTAAGTTACATTATCTGGAAAACTTTAGAGACAAATATAAAAATACTACCAAAAATAATATTATTAAAAATGTCAATTCAACCCAAAATAAATATTTTATAAAAGTGTTATTAGAAGGTAAGTTTCGCCGAAATAATCGTGTCAGCAAATATGCAAGAAATGAAATAACAATGCTTACTACCAAAACGTAGGACAACATTCGAAGAAATCCCATATACTCCGATTCCATAGGTGCTCCTTCACCGTTTGCGTTAGAAGTGCCAAGAAATACAATTCCAACAAGTATCGTCCCCACTAAATTCAATACACTTAGTATTACTGCAAATATTATTCTTTGATATGTAAAATTTATTTTTAGCACAAGCTATGGTTTGAGTGCAGTTAGGTTGCACACAACCTTCTGCATTTGTGAAGCTTTGGAATTTCTGAAAAACGTCATCCTGGTGGTGATGTTTCTTTAGCAACGTTTTTCACGAAAAGATTCATTTGCAACGTTCAGATCAAACTGAAGCTTAATTGTAGGTGAAGCTGAAGTTACATTGTCCTGCCCCAATTGCGGCAAGCAATGTTGTGCGCTGATTTTCTGGTTCTAGTGTTATAGCAATTATATCGTGAGGCTTCTAATTGGCTAGGGGCATACGCAATTTCGAAACAGACTTGCCTATTGTGCATCGCACTTTAATCTTGTATTCGGGATTTTAGGGTTGGTACGACACTAGTTATCTAGGCCAACGCTTTTTGGACGAATACTTGGCGGATATTTCATTTCTTTTTCTAGCATTGCCCATAAAAAATGTAATGCTTCTTCACCATTGGTAAATTCCTTGAAATCATTTCTTACACCTCTTTCGTCTAAATAGAAAAATTCCCATTTTGCATAGTTTTTATATAGTATAAATGCATTAGGTTTTAGCCCGTTATCTAATGAATAAAGTTCATCTGGAACCTTGTTCGTTCGAACTTTCTCTTCAAACTCTTTTGGCGTCATAATTTACGAATATTTCGATTTGTATAGTGACTTCAATTTCACTGGGTGTTGTACACATTAGCGCACAACTTGTTTATAACCGCTCAAGCATAGTACTTTTAGATAGAAACGCTGCTAATTATTGTTTAATCATGACCCGGGTATATAGCCCCTTCAACGTATAACTGCACTTAATTACCAATTCATCTTTCCAAGGGCAGGCACTTAGCACCTTATGTTCAGTACTGTAAAACATCCTGAAAAACATTCGCTTTACGGGCGAATTATGTGAGCAATGTCGTGGTTATCTTGCAAACCAGGCTCAGGGTTGGTCAGATGGTTGTAGTTCTTTTATGAATGGCAAAGCCTTCTCTCAGTCACATTTAAATACCGATGTGGGGATTAAGGATACAAATTTACTGTATATTAAGCGATTTATCTTTTTTACAGTTAATTAAATTAACCAGGGAAAAAAAGCATAAAAAAATACAATATATCTATATTTCATTATTTGCATAGAGCGGTTCACGGATTAAAATGCAGCGAAGGCAATGTTAATAATTCTTTATGATTTCGTCGCATGACAATTTATTAGCGAATCCTCTTTACGTGGAATTCTCCCTCAGTTATATTTGTTACAGAAGATGTACTTCCAAATGAATCGTACAGATAGTTGCCTTGGAAATTACCAGTAATTGCATCTGCTGTAATTAAAGTAATATTAACTGTGTATTTGGAAGAACTCATTCCAGGTGCATCATCAATTTCAAAGTGGGACATATTCGAGCCACTAACCAGCATTAAACTAAATGCTGTTTGATAATTTGAATTATCGCTATTGTAGATGCCTGGAGAAAACGTAGTTCCATTGACTTGAATAGTAAGGTCGAATATTTCGTCGCTATTAGCAGTTTGTCCCCTAATGCCTAGATCTATCAGGGAGCCGTTTAAGAGGTCAGGGCCCAGTTCCCCTGCTGTTGTAGGATAATTTATCCATGCACCATTCTTCATAATTTTTACATAATAATCAGTATTAGTATCCGAAGATTTTTTTTTGCAGGATGTTATCGATAGGAGGGTGGTAGCTATGAGTAAGCCAAATAATAATTTTGTTTTCAAGAGGTGGTATTTGTTGAGTCTTATAAACGCTGAATATATAATTTTATTACAAAAATTGGATTCTTTAATCTACACCAGTTAACGATTTATATCGAATTCTCAACTTTTTTACTGAAAATTGAATATTGCCGGTCTTACTTTTATTGGCAAATTGCTAGAGTTACCCATATTCTTAGTTTAAATTTTGTTGTCATTTATGTCCGATATTGAGATATAAAGCTGTATCCATTATGGTCTTTATATTTAGCTCGAGTTTGAACAGAGAGTAGCACAAAATATTGATATATTTTTGCAAGTACATACAAGTACATATTTGATAAGCCATTCTTTTCATTACCAAATTTTATTTATAGTACATATTACAAAAGTTACTTTGAACAAATTTGTACTTGGATAAAAATTGCCTTGTCAATCTAATTAAATTTTTTCTCCTTTTTTAAGATAGAATTCTTCCATATCCTCCAGATCATTGTCAACATCAAGTTTTGAAATAATTCGGAATATTCCCGAATTTTATGGATTGTCAAATAATATGATTAAATGAAAAGGTAATAATGTCATCTAAATTGTCGCCTTATGTGTGGGCATTATTTTGACCCTCCAGCTTGTAAGAATGCTTTCTTCATATAAAATTTGAGCTATTTGCTCAGGCCATGATAAGTCAAGGCGTCGGATTGCGGTAATTAGAAGTATTCATATAGCAAGGTATGCTAGGTCGTTTCATAAATGTTATTTGCGACTCTATCTTTACATATAAAATTATATGTACTTACATGTATTTACTTGGACCGATGCATATATTAACGCTAAATGGCTACGTTGATTATTGTTGACATTATGGCTATGTTCAAAAATGGCATAATACCGAAAAATCCGATGTTAGTACCAACAAATTCTATATAAATCCGGATTATTCCGGATTTATATAGAATTTGTTGTCTCAAAATAATTAAGTCCTTATTTATTTCCCATTTCCTTAAATTCCCTCGTCTTTCGAGAAAAACTTTCCGATTTATAAATCTTTATTTTTTCTATTTAAGATAATTCATAGCATTTTGGGTGAAAATCTGAATCCTAATTATCTCATGTTTTTTTAAGAATCCATACCATGAACAAAAGATAATTTTTTCTTTAAAATAAATTTGGGATTTTTTAGCGCGACTATTTTTTTGTGTCAAAGTATTTAAGAGCTGCTGCATCGCGGTTTTTTGTGAAAGCTGCGAGAAAGGCATATTAGAAAGTGCAGGCCATTTTCCTTTTCTATAATTACCCTATTGTATTTATAATGTTTAGGTTTTGTCCAAATGTTTTTAAGGTATCAGTGTATTACAGTTAGAGTAACTCCGGATTGGACAGTCACATCTCCATTAGGCGGTTCTATTTTTAGTGAATAACATGTAGTGTTTTGCGTTAAAATCACTTTATTTGTTATCACAACTTGAGCCGTGGAAGGTGGTACTACACCTCCTTCCCAAATTGCAGGATTATTCCAATTGCCATCGGCTAGTGTATGATAGGTAAGAATTAGATTGACACTATCACTTTTCAAAGTAAGCTGAGTTGCAATAGAATTTGTCACCGTGATATAATACCCACCATTAGTTGTTACATCAAAAGTCGAATCTCCAATTTGTGTAGTATTTAAAACTCCATCTTTGTATAAACGAAAAGTGTCATTGGCTAAGGTGCCGCCGGCTGAAACAGAAAGTAAGTTTTCACTCCTGTTCAAGGGAATATTTGCCTGTGGGGAATATGTGATGAAATATGCTGCAGGTAAATTTTCCATTCCATCGAATGTAAAAGCGTTGTTATAAATCCAGAGATAAAATAGGGGCAAATTTGACAATGAGGGTATGGAACCGGTTAAATGATTATTGTATACCATAAGCGTTTGAAGTTTAGTGAGGCGTGTCACTGAATCAGGGATATTGCCACTTAATTGATTTTCCTGGAGGTAAAGGTTGACAAGGTTAGAAAGAAACGTTAGTGAATCGGGAATAATACCGCTTAGTTGATTTTGTTCTAAAGAAAGCCAGTTTAAATTGGACAATCGACCTAGTGATGGGGGAATGGTACCACTAAATTGATTTTCACTTAAAAAAAGACTCGTTAGATTCGTAAGGTTTCCTAAGAAATCGGGAACGTTTCCGTTTAATAGATTGTTAGCCAGAGATAGCCCTTTTAAATTAGATAGATTTTCTAAGGAAGCAGGAATGTTGCCGCTTAATTTGTTGCTGTCCAAACCCAAGGATGTTAAATTCGTTAGGTTTCCCAATGAAGCAGGAATGTTTCCGTTTAGTTGATTACTTAACAAATCTAGCAATACTAAATTAGAGAGATTCCCAATTGAAACAGGAATGGTCCCCCCTAAAGAATTCGTACGCAAAGTCAAACTTATTAAGCCGGAAAGATTCCCCAGCGAAGACGGGATGGTACCAAGAAGATTATTTGATATGAGTTGTATTTCCTTTACTCTATTATTTCGTGCTGTAATTCCAAACCAATTGCAGGCTGGAATTTTTGTAAGCCAGTTATTGGAATTTATCCAACCAGGCCCGTTAGTGCTATTGTATAGATCAACGAGTGCCAATGAATCCTGAGTGTTTATTGTGTTTATGCTGTATAAACTAAGTTGAGTGGCTACTGAATTAGTAACAATCACGCTATAGTTTCCATTATCTAGGACAGAAAAAGTCGAATCACCGGTTTTGGTGGAAATAAGTAAATTATCCTTGTACCATTTATATGTATTTTTAGCTAAGGTGCCGCCTGCAGCAACAGACAGTGTATTCCCATCTTTAATAATTGGTATATCAGATTGCGGAGAATATATGCCGGAAAATTGATCAATTCCCACTCCTTCCAAACCCGAAAATGTAAACCGATTATTGTAAATGGTTGCCGATTTTAGCTTTGGAATTGTACCACCTAACTGGTTATAGCTTAAATCTAAAGTCGAGTGCTCTTTAAGATTGCCAAGAGTAGACGGGATACCACCCGATAGTTGATTAAAACTTAATCTGAGAGTACTTACGGCCGAAAGATTGCCCAATGACGAAGGAACACTCCCGATTAACTTATTGTTTTTCAATTCTAGCCAGACTACTCTGCCATTTTGCACCAACACAACACCATACCAAGAGTTAATCGGTTGTATTGTAAGCCAATTAGTGTGATTTCTCCAACCAGGGCCATTGGTGCTATTATATAAGTCGACCAAAGCAAGTGAGTCCTGGATATTTACTTGGGCCGTCGCTAAAAAGGAATTTACTATTAGGATAAAAATAGCGGAGGTTCGTAGAATTTTCTTTTTCATGAGTTCAGATGGTAGATAAGTCGATAAAGGTATGACTTCAAAGGAAATTATGAATTATTTATCTTCCTCTTGTTGTCCAAAAGTTAGTGATTTATTTATTTTCCTTGCTCATAAAAGAGCCGCCGCAGCGCTGTTTTTTGTATTAGCTGCGGAGAAAGAGATTTAGAGTACAATATTATTCAAGGGCAAGTAACAAAAAAAATCGCAAATCCCAATTGTATTCTGCCTGGCTTTATTACGAAGCAGATGTTTGGATATAATGCTGCAAAAATGCTTGGCTCTGTTTGGTTGCTTTTGATCGGAGTTGCGCCATACCTATGGATTATACTTCTTACGAATTCCACTGGTCGTCACGCGCCCTTAGAGCGGATTTATTCCGAAAGTTTAATAACAATCTTACAAATTTCGTTTCTGTTTCATATTCGATTTTCGACAATAATTTTTGGGAAGTCTGTCCTTTAGTTTGGGTTACTGTCTCCAAAAATAATATATAAAAAGACACTTTTTTCTCTCAACACACGAACACTTTTAGAAAATCCTCATTTTGAATTTGGACATTATTTTTGCTTTGGATGCCGTGATCCTTTTTTAACTAATTCACCCACCTTGGTTTTACCTATCGTTATCCCATCTTCCTTTAGGGTTCGGCAATATTCCTGATACTCATTAATTCATTTTTCAATTTGCCAAGCCACCGAAGAAGATCTGTACTACTCTTATTATCGAATTTTACTAGTTCACTAAATTAACCTGTCTTCTGGTAGGATAACCCGGTTTTCAAATGTGAACTTAATTCCAAAACTTCGTAAATGGCGGCAATATTATTCCTTTTACTATACAGATATGACGAAGGTCGATATCGGCAAATCTTGTCGCAATTCAATCACAGTTCTCATACCACATTTAAAACCCTGGCTCCCTATTAAGTTATCTTCGCTTGGGAGAAGGGAACAGTTTCGTTTGGAAGCAGTTCTGTAGCTAAAACAGGAGCATAGTATTTTGCCAGGAGACATCGAAAGGGTTGACCTTCCGACCTTCCTTACCTGTTATCATATAATTGGCGGTGGCGCATATTGCGATAGAAAAGCCACTGAAAACGGCCTTATAACTTATGGAGAATTCAAATAATAATCCTCTTTCCTATAATGGTATTCAACCAACTTCAATTTCTCTTTTAATAAGCGATACCTGGGATTGTCCGCCATTTTTTCGAACATAGGATGTTCAATGAGCAGCGCCACGGGCCCCATCTTTTTTTCAATACATTGAAATAGGTGATAAAAAGCCTTATCCTTTTCCCCAACCGTCCACCATATCATTGCCAAATCAGCATCCAAGACGAGTCCTGGTTCTTCAACCTGACGTTGACCTATTTTTCTAATGCAGTCCAATGCTTTTTCGGTTTCTCCTAAATGTTCATATGCACACCCCAGTGGCGTAAGCCCCTTTAACGGATGTTTTGTTAATCTATGGACTTCTTCAAATGCTTCTGCGGCTTTCTTCCAATCCACTTTTACACCGAGGCACCAGCCTTTTAATTCTAATGCCACATGCATCTGCGGATGCAGGTCTAACATCAATTCTGCTTGTTTTAAAGCATCATCCGTCCTTCCCGCATTGAGGTAAGCATCTGTAAGGAGCTTGCTAACTATTGGAGATAAAGGATCCAACTGGAACGCCTGTTCCATAATCTCCACGGCCTTCTCCCTCCTTCCTGTGATTATATAATAAAACGAAAGTTGCTGGTGACCATCAGTTGTACCAGGGCTGAGACTGATAGCTTTTATCAAAGAATCATATGCCTGTTTCCATTTCCAATCGTAAAACAGGTAAGCGGAAGCCCTCGCTACGTATCCGATTGCAAGTGAACTATCCAGTTGCAATGCCTTGTCGCTGTATTTGTGGACAATTTCAAAAGCTTCCCCTGGTTGCATTTGCCCTGTTGCCCCAAGAAATGCATAACCCGGCTCAAGTGCGATTGCATTTTCAAAACACGCCACCGCTTTTTTAGTATCATTCGGGGTTAGCTCATTATGAAAATGTAACCCTTTCAGAAAAAGTGTGTACGCCTCGATATTTTGGGTAGGTATTTTTACAAGTTTTTCTTCGTGAGCCCTTGCACTCAGGTTCTCCCGGAGCCTGTTGGCGATGATACTGCTAATTTCGTCCTGTACTTCAAAAATATCGGTGAGGTTTCGGTCATAATTTTCACTCCATATATGATAACCGTCTGCAACGTTGATCAGCTGTTTCGTAATCCGAACGCGGTTGCCGGATGAATTACGGGCAACAGGATGAGAAGGCAAAGAATAATTTAAAGGATGCTGATTTACTCAACCTATTTACTAAAGTGCAGCTATTGGATAAACAAGACTTAACTGCCGTTAAGTCCATGCTGAAGGCTTACGTTTTTCAAAAAGATACACAGGCAAGATTAGCACAATGATAAAAGCCCCTCACGGGGCTTTGTTATTTTATTGTACTTCCGGTGGGAATAATTCTTCTATTCGTTTTCTTAGTGCCTTATAGTAACCATCTCCCTCGCTAACCTTTCCAACTAAATATCGCACTGTAGTATTTGATAATTCCTTACTAAAAATATATGACGAACTATCAGTAACATCCTTAGTTGATTGCAGGTAATTAATCTCTTGTCGCTCATTCTTATCGTAGTAGTAATATTTTAATTTACCTGGTGCAATACTACCTTGCTGCTTTTTAAATTGAGTTCTCAAAACTCCATCTTGTGGTATTTCATAAACCCTACTACCATTTTCATACTTTTCTGGACTACCTTTTTTGTCGTCAAAAATTATTATTACAGGCCCTTTATAATCTTTTGGTATTAAATGTATCTCTGGCTCAGCCTGATTTATACAAGATGACAAGAAAAGTAATATTGAAAAAAGTGCCATAGTTTTATTTATTATTTGTATCATTTCTGCGGTGGATTTGGATTAGTATTTTTGAACCTTTCATTCCAATCATTTATAGTGTAAGTTTTATCACCCTGCACTATACCCGTAAAATTTCCTTTCCCATCTATTTTAATTGAAAGGGATGTATTTATAATATTCTCCGTTGCTCCACCAATTAGAATAGTAGGGTTTGCATCTTGCCCCGCTGCTCTTACATCAACTCCAATGAATACACTTTGCCCGGAAGGGTCGGCAACAAACATTTCTGTATTTGGAAAATTATCGCCGTATGCATTAACAGAAATTGTTAGCATATCATTTGTTTGAATGACATTAAAAAAGGACTTAGTATCAATGTCAGGTGTAGGACCATATGCTAAAGGATTCGTTCCAGCATACCCTGTCTCAAATGAAACAGCTCCATTACCCGAACTTGTTTTCGTTGCATAACCATCAGGAGATTCGGTTGCCTCTCCAAAGTAAGGATGATGGCTTGGGCTTGAAAATGTATTTTCCTTGTTGTAACTTAATGACCCCTTTTCTGGATCAACTGTAACAGTCTGATGGCATCTTGCTGTAACATCTTTTGAAACTACATTACTAAAACCTCGATTATCACCACTAAAATTTTTACCTAAACCCGGCCCTGCTGCTGTGCCTCCAAAACCTGCGGCAGGATGAAACGACCTGATTGTAATCGGATATGGGAACTCTCCATTAGGGTCAAAAAATAAAATCGGATTATTTAAACAATAATTATAAGGTGATAACCACATTGATTTATCTGCCTTAGGGTCATTACTTAGCCATCTTCCAATTTGCGGGTCGTAATTTCTTGCACCGAAGTCGTAAAGCTCTAAGCCACTGCCATCGGAGAACTCTTTTGATTGTTGTTCCTTGCCGTTGAACTTGTATTTGTTTTCTGCCTTGCCAGCCGCCTTGGAAGATATGCCGCTCATGGTCAACCCGAAAGGATAATAATGTGTCTGTTCCAATACAGGCCCCAACTTGTGATTAATTACTATATCGTCAAAATATACATTCATGTTGCTTTCGTTGCTGACATAGACATAAAGATAGCCACATTTTTGCACAACCATATTCACAGGCCCAACTAATTGTTGCTTCTGCGTTCCGGCATTTATTATTGGAACCTGTACTGCACCGAGGTGATTTGCAGCAGTGCTTACCGACACAAACTGTTCATCCAGCACTATCCAGTTCAAAAAGGCTTTAGGTTTTGTATTATTATAAGTTTGATTGTTTGTTAAAAAATTATTTATCGCTGTTGTTGAATTTCCATTGATTATAGGAGTAGTGAATACTCCTCCTTTTCCACCACCTATATCTACTATGCCCGTCGTCAGCAAGGATGCTAATTCGGTTACAATGGGTGCCAGGCCTGTAGGTGCCGGTTGTACCGAACCGCTATACCAGGCATAGGTACTCAAACTTATTGTATCCCCTGCCATCACCTTTAAAATAATTGCAGGGCCAGTTCTTGTATTACCCGCAGTATTTATATCTCCATTCAGTTTTGATACCTTTAAGTTGGCGCTTACAGCATCAAAGCCACTCGGTTTTGCTGTTTTGGTGCCAGATACATTATTAAACAATTGGTCTTCCACTACAGTATTGGCATCCTCCATCGTAGCTGCGTAAATAATTGATTTTGTCTCGGTAGTTATCACCATTCTTACATTACCCAAATGATCCTTCATGAAGTAATCATACACATAATTAAAGTTGGCCGCACTGGCCGCACTAGCATCATAGATTTTTACCGGCCTCAGTCTGCCTTCATCAAAATTGATAAATTGCAACGTATCTTTTGCATATACAAACACCCCGGCATACCATGTGGTATCATATTTACTAGTCACCTGGTCGTAGTTGATCTTTCTTAATTTGTTGCCAGTGGCATCAAATAAATAATTGATGGTTCCTTTATTGGTTACAGTAACAGTTACTGGCAAGTTTAGGTAGTTGTACACAATATTGCTGATGCCTTTGTTGTCATCTTTATACATGCTGCCATTGGGATCATAGTAATACTCAATAGCCGTATTCACCCCGTTTTTGAATCCAAGTGTGGCATCGCCTGCATCTTCTACTTTTATCAACTGGTTGCCGGAATAGGTGCTATATGTTAGATCGTCCATTAATATACCACTCTCATAACGATCCAGTGTTTTAATATTACCATTCTTATCATAGGTGATATTCTTTTCGTTGTACTTATTGTTAACCGCCCAAGATGCACCCGCCTTATCAGAGGAAACGGAATTAAGCATCCTGTTTAATTTATCATACGCATAAGTGTAACCGTTGGGAGTTTCAGCGAGTGGACCTTTCCATTTTTGCTCACTAATATTACCATTGTATTGAGCAGAGGCCCCTGTTAATGTGGTCGTGTTATAGCTTAGCTCAAATGCGAATAAATCATTTGCATCGTAAGTGGTTACTCCGGCTGTATTTTCCACCCTGTTTATGTTGATGAGCCATCCCCGTATATTATAACCGTAGTCGAGCTTCTGCAGTGCGGTGGGCTGAGCCGCGGTGGTATGTAGTTTTTTGTTAAGCAGCTGCCCAAGTTCATTATAGGTATTGTTAGCAATGGTTACTTCAGCTTGTGAATTTATCTGGTGCTTTACGGTTAGCACCCGATCAACATGGTCAAAGGTAAATTTCTTTTTTATTACAATCGCTGTACTGTAAAATGTACTTGTATGGCTTTGCCATTGCTCAACTGGTTTGCCATCCCAGAGCGCCTGGGTGGTAATACGGTCCTTGCCATTTTTTATATTATCTCCTGATACCTGAATCGGACGGTATACTTCATCGTAGTAAGTTATTGTCTTGAGCCAGGTGGTCGTGCCAATGATTTTTGTCTGGCTGGCTACTACCAACCCAATGGTAAAGTTGGTATATGTCGTATTGCCATTTTCTGATACAAATGCATAACTGCTTTTCCATGACGGCAGGCTATTATAGCTGTCATAATGCATGATCGTGAGTAGTTCCTGGTATGATGTAGGAAAGCTCAGGGTTAAGGTATAACCTTCCGTGGCCGCCGTATTGGTATTTTCAAAGCGTATTGCACTGGACGTTACTAAACCTCTTATAATATTGTGTGCGCTGTTATTTACATAAATGCCAGTCATAACAGGCCTGTTTAGGTAATCATATTTGGTGAACAGCCACTCTTTACTGGCCTTAGCCCGTTGAACGCCATCCTGAGTAAGTACAAGCCTGTCCCATTGGTCGTACATCATTACCACGCTATCTGCGCCGGGCACTTTTTTCATTACCATCTGGCCCCGTTCATCATATCTGTAGAGGAACATCCAGTTATGGGCAAAAGTATAATTGAGCGTGGCAGGTAAAGCGGCGACTCCTTCGGGTTGTATCACTGCCCTCAACTTGCCAAACTCATCATAAATATAATAGGTTTCTGCCCAGCCTGTATTATCCTGTATACGCTTAAGGATAGTATGCCCTTCTTTGTCTATGTATTCCTTTAATTCATTAAGGTGTTCATCGATTATATGCTTTACCATTAATAGCCCATCGGCATAGTAGCCGTTACGGGTTATCTGTGAAATGTCAAATGCTGTGGAGGAGCTTGCTACATTCCACACCACCACATTATCCGTGAGAAGGCTAGTTTCGTATTTTGTTTTCAACGTTTTTTTTGTGGCATCGTAAGCATTTGCCATATTTGGCTGCCATAAAGTGCCAGGCGCTCCCTGTGCCAATGGACGGTTAAGTGGCGACGCCTCAAATACTGTTTGGGCATAAGGCATTGCGTCCGTTTGTACGCCAGCTAATTGGCCATTGTAAAAGGCAGGTTGTTTGGTAGTCCAATCTGTTTTAAAGGAGCCATAAGAAGTTGAAGCCAGGTCTGCATAAGGCAAATATTTCTTTACTTCCCTTCCTAGTGCGTCATAGGCTATTGCCGATATAATGTCCTTTTGCGTCGCACTTCCTTTAGTAATTACCGATTGAATTGGTCGACCCAATCCATCCAAATAAATGATGGTTTCTGCCTTTGTATTGTAGCCGATAGCCAAGCCGCTTAGTGAAGCTTCGTTTAAAATGCCAGGTTGTTTTACAACGGTAGATAGTACATAATTTTTGTTTGCGGTTGGTTGTGCTTTTACTTTGGATGTACAAATTAATGCGACTACCGTAAGTGTCGCCAATTGCAAACAGTACTTCATTTGAAATAATTTATTTATAAAAAATATCCGATTGTATTTTATGCATTTTCATATGTCCATCAGCTTTAATAAGGAATAAGGTTATGCTTGTTCTTTCCCATTTTTTGCTATATGGATTCATCAAACTACATCTCCACCATTAAATTCATCAAGCTATCATAGAGTGGAGTTGTGGGATCAAAGACACCTTTTAATTCTCCATCCTGGTTAATTAAAAATTTTTGGCCGTAGGTATTGGTATCGGTACCAAAATGTCCGTTTAAGGTCTCATTGGTAAGCCATTGGAAAAGACTTGATTGTTGACCTCCTGAACTATTATGGGTATACATGCCACTGGTGATTGTAAAGCTTAAATGCAATATATTCTTATACCAATTCTCTATATCCGTGTTAGTTGAATCAGCGTAACCATCTTCATAAGAAGGCACTCCGATAAACGCAATACTGTCTTTGTACTGGCTAAAAGCGCTCTCGATATTGAGCAGCATTAATGAATCATCTATACTATGACTTACAGGCAAAACAATGACCAATAATTTTTTACCCTGATACATGCTTAGCTGAATGTTATCGCCTTCAATTGTTTGCATTGAGCTATTAGGAATGCTTTGAGCATTGGCCCAAAAAGAAAAGATGACGAATTGACTTATGTAGATCAATCTTTTTAACATATAGTTTATTTTAAGAAATATTATTAATTTATGATAATTGAATTACATGCTCCTGCGCTGACGGAGACATTATAAAAAGTTGCACTACTTCCACTGCTCATAAAAGTGCACAGGCGAAACAGGACTCTCAGGTTGCCCAGCGGATCAACGTCATCAATTAAAACATCGTATACGTCCGGAGGTATATTGCCGATTGTGATATTTGAACCGGTCGAGATAGTTAAATTAAATACTTGGCCTGTGGTCTTACTTGTTAATTGTGCAGAATAAACTATGCTTGTACTATTACTTGCCTTAAAACTTAACAATGCTGGAGGGGAGGCAAGCGCCAATCCGTAATTGTAAAAGAAATTTCTGGTAATGTTCCTGTCCTGATCTTTTATATTTTTGAGACGGTTCAAATTATCATACTGGTAATAAGTAATTTTATTGTTTACATCGTTAGAACTTGTAATACCTGCCAAAGGACTGTAAGTATAGGTTGTCATTTGGGCACCAACCGGGTAAATACGCACTTCGTCAATCAAACCATTACCTGTCAGGTTTGCTGCTGTGGTGCCTGTAAATTGTAATTGCTTATATACCCAACCATTTTTAGCAACGCCCGAAATGGCATTCGATTGGGTACCTGCGCTAACACTAACTGTTGCTCCTGTTTTGTACCAATAAGAAAGAATATAACTTGAAGCAGAACTTAATAGTGATCGCTGTATTGCACCGGACGTAAGGTTATAGCAAAAGCTGCCCGTTGGCGAACTTATGTCAGCAGTTTTTGCGGTGGCATAAGTAAGATTACCTGTATTATTTGATTCAAAACTGGTGTATGCAATTTGATTATTGGCTGCGCCGGTTACCTGCGCCACTGGAAAGGCATTAAAATAATCCCACAAATATGATGTTGTTATGCCATTTTTTGAAGTTATTTCGGCCTGGTTACCCAATAAAAATTTATGACTGGCTTCGTCCTTATAGCGGCTGTCCTTTACTATGGAAGTACCGCCTGCGTTTACGGTGGCATTGGTGAATGTCGATGATCCAGCCAGAAGGCTGATCGCCAGCGTTTTATTTGGGTACACTCTATTTGCGGGATTGGTTGAATAATCGAAACGATTAAATACTGATCCTGTTAATTTGTTTTTTTTCCAGTTACTTAATTCAATGACAGCAATAGAATTTTGATCCTGCAATACTAAAATCGGGCTTAATTCAACATTGGCCGCTGCCTTGGCTGTGTTATGATTTGTTTGAAAAAGATTTAGAGGAACGATATTGGTAAAATTGGTTTTTCGGCTATTAACATAATTTACTCTTGCGTTTATAAGGCACTGCAAATAATTTAGATAGCTATTTGTAAGACAAGTCGATGAACTTCCGCACCCCGATCTTGCTGTATTATATTGATTAAGGCATGCAATGGAATCACTATAAAACTGTTGGCTACCATCAGCTATATTATCGCAGGCAGATATCCTGAAATCAGCAGTGTATCGTATCCTGGTTTCTAAAGTATCACCAGTTGAATTTATTGTTAACTTTCTCGCAACCTGGTGATGATAAGGGCTCTCAAAATAGGAAATATTGGTTGTTGATACAAAACCAATACCAGGGGAGTAAGTATTTTCCACTACTTTCAACTCTGTTTTTTTGGACGTTGTTAAATAATATTTCGTTCCCAGTGTTTGGGATTGAAATGGCGCAATTATGATTGCCGGGGTTGACATTGGCACGTCACCAAATACGGGAAAGTAATTAACCTCTTTTAACAATTGTGCGGCTTCGTTATAATGAGCTTCATAGCTTAATTCACCTCGTTTGAAATCAAAAGGCAATGGCGTGGGTGGGAAATTGGGCGCATTTTCATCGCAAGCCTGAATATTAACATTTCGTACAAGAAAATCGCCTTGGTTAGACCCCCATGGACTTGAGCCGTCAGAGGTATAATATTGATAAATACTGTAACCATTGCCAGTTTGGGATACTTTTACAGAATTATAGCCGATATGATTACCTTGTGTGGTTCCCATTGGCCTGATACTGTTGGGCGATTTAAAATAAGATACGTTACCACCGTCACAAGCCGTGCATCCGTTTATACTGCAGGATGGTGTAAAACCTGACGAAGGTGACCAGTTGCCAATATTTTTTATCAAATCATTTCGCACTACTTGCACATAGACGGGTTTACTGAATAATATTCCATTAGATTCCCCACTACTATTATTATAAGAGTATGTTGTTACTATATTGTTCAGTGCAGATAAATTGTCGTTATTGGTAATTGTTTTAATTCTTAATCCGCCAACTGTTGTATTTTGAGAAGTTGTCTCTGGTGCAAAAATGGAAAGCGTTCCGTTAGCTCCAATACCTCCGGAACTGCCACTGCCATTATCACAGTTTTTGGACAAACTCAATTGATACGATCCTGGAGATAGATTTGAAATAACTATAGAGTTATTTGTGCCTGGCGTAGCAGAAACAGTACCCATATTTGTACCAATACTGTTAAACAGAGTTAAAACCGCCGTATTTCCGCCGGGAGAGTTGATAAGACCTAATTCGTAAATGGTACCAGAAATGGTAACCGGGTTTGTGACATTTAGTGGATTGACGCCAGTAAAGCCAATAGTAATTGAAGAAACTTGTGAAAATAGATTTTCAGTAAAGGTTGTCCAAATTGTATTTGCTTCAAAATTAAAAGTGGAGGACCCGCCTGTCGGATATGTAATTTTATTTAATGTCCCTGCATTCATTTGAGGCCAGCTGGCATCCCTGTTGGCACCGCTCACGGTAGTAAATGAATTTACCGTATACGTTGGTACCAGTTTAGAGTTGGCGACAGCGCCATTATAAAATCCCCAATGATCTTGGGCAAAAGTTAACCTTCGGGGAACCCCGGCATAATACTCAAATTTGTAAGCCGGGATTACTAAAGCACCATCACATGACACCTCTTTTAAACTATCTAGTCGCAACCGCTTACGATCTGTTTGTAAAAAATTATAGGTTGAATAAAATCCCGTAAGAGATGTTGCAGCATCAATAAAATAGCTAAAAGACAATACATATGATTTACAAAAATTTCCGTTATCTGATATTTTTATTGTGTCTAATGACCTTGCTTCTGTATTCACATTGTCATTTAAAATAAGGGCATTATCACTTAAGTCCGTACGAACTGCGCCTGTTGAAAAGTTGATATTTCCATTAGGAAAAGAAATCTGTTTTAGCTTCACCCCTTGCAGCACATTTTTTACCAGGTTATATTCGTTATCACTGGAATTTCCATCTACAGGAAACATCGAAGTTGTATAGTATGAATAATTTTCTGTTTGATACATCAAATTAATGGCAAACTGACCGTCTGCAGATGCGATTTTATTAAGGAACCAACTTGAAATGGCTGCTCCATTGTTTAGTCCCTGTGATGTAAATGATTTAGTGACCTCAACCGGGGCTACACCTGAAAAGCCAGGAGTATTACCGAAATAATATTGTATGCCGTCTGGCGGAGTTAAAATAAATCCCTGTATACTTCCACTTCCCGAATAATTGTATTCTACTTTTATATCCTGCTCCGGTACAAAAATTGGTGTTCTATCATCTCTGAAATAAAATTTTCCTGAATAGGATCCAAAATTGTAAAAAAATAAATCAGGTTCACCATCTTTGGATCCATTTGCAATTCCCGACCAATCTTCCATATTAACTCCCGGAGTAGAAGAAGGGACCATGATATAATTACTATAGCCATAATCGCTAAAATACCCTTTAGTTTGACCGGACGATACGCCTGTCCCTTTTTCATCCGGGGTACCTTGTACGGTTCTTGTGATAACACCGCCGGCATTTAAGCTCCATCCGGCCCCTACCCAGCTTGCAGGTTCCATAACCTTTAAACCCGAGGCATGATAACTTAAACTAATTGGAAGCTCTAAAGAGCCTACCTTAATATTATAAAGAGGAAGTCCGATTTGTGGAATACCAGTGTGATAATTTACAGGTATATCACCATACTTCCCTAATGAAGCAGCGTTGGGGGAAGATATAGAAACTTCATTGTACGGGTTATTCTGCGCCGTCGTTTTATAAGCAGATAAAACTGATAAAAAAAACAGAACGAAAAACAGTTTTCTTCTATTACGCATTATGTGTGATTGCTTAGTAGACATTTTATAATATATAATCATTTTGGATAGAATAATCTCTTGTTCTCATTTAATGCTGTATCCGATTCTAAATAAAAAAGGCTGACTCACAGGCACATGCTGCCTGCTTAAAAAATCATACAACAACTGCACACCGGTACCTTTAAACCATTTGGTTGTTATATTTATTTTTTTTGTTATCCCTAGTAAACCTGCATGCTGCCATGCACTGTAATACTTTAATGCTGTGACATTTTTAAACTGGCTATTATGGTTCACTTCAAATCCTCCACTTGCGAAAAACTGCTTCTTCAACTTCCAGTCAATAAAACTTTTTAACCCTACTCCTTCATTGGTCAATTTGAAATGTCTGAATCCTTGCCCCCAACCTAATTTATAACTAGCCCCGATTCCCACCACAGACTTATCATTTAGCTTATACCCGGCCGATATACCAATATCACTCGTTAGAGGCAGATAACCGGTGGCCTTTGTTGATTGGAGTATGGTATTTAATTCTATTCTTTGCCTAAAGGTTTTTGATTTTTGATTATTTGGTCTAAAATCTGGCATTTCGCTATTTACACTGCCGCTGTTCAATTTTGTTTTGAAATCATTGAGCTGCACCTGGGCAGATTGTAAATTTTTACTCATTAATTCCTGTGCATTTCCCCCCATTGAAGATAGCCTGGCTTGAATAAGTTGTTGCACGCTAGTTCTTGTTTGCATACCGGGAATTATCTGTGCATTTTGTGGGGATATATCAAATAGACCCGCAAGCATTGAGTTCTGTTTCAAAAATTCACTGAATCCAGGTATCTTGTTTAAAATTACTTTGGCGGTTTCCTCGGCTTTTCTGCTGTCTGAAAACAATTCCTTGTAGTTTTTCAGTGTCTCCGTGTAATAGTATGCTTCTTTATTTATTTTGGTGAAATACTTGCTATTTCCTATATACTGGAAGGCTTGTTCAATTAACTGCTTCTTCCGTTCTTTGATAAATTGCTGTAAGGCTTCGCTCCTATCTTCTTCAGCGTTTAAATCATCCATCCGACTATTTGTTTCCTTTACTTTTTTTAGGAGCCCACTGTCAAGTTGTTCTTTTTGTTCGGCCAAGTATTTAAGGCTAGTGCTCAGATTATCCCGGTATTTATCATAGGGTGCCTTATATTGGAGGGCAAAGGCTTCACCTTTTTTCATTTTTTGCAAGAGAGAAAGGTGAGTTGGTTGTTACCAAATAAACGGTTAGCCGTTTCCGGATTTACTTTTTGCAGCAGAACTTGTATTTTGTTTTCCCAGCGGCTAAGTCTCGTGAGTGTTTTTTCAGTTTTGCTCGAGATACGATTACTGTACTGATTTATTTTTCTATCTATGCCATTTATATATTTTGTAGGAATCTTTTGCAAATTGAACAGCGTGCTGTCTGAATGCTGTGCATACGCGGGGGCGGACCACAAGAATAGGACAATAAAATTGTTTAGCAGATGCCGGGTCATTAGGTTATTTAAAATCAAAAACTAAAGGAATCATTTTACAAAAAGCCTGGTGCTTTCCTTCAATTTTTTGAAGAAAACAACACTTGGTCATTCTAAAATAATATTGTATTGAAAAGCAGTTTTGTAGAAGGATATTTTGCTGTAGAGGGAAAGCGCGAACATAGGTGAAATAATTGAATATATGCTATACGTCGAAATAATGTAGAAGAAAAAATAAAGGCAATAAATACATGACTGATATCTGATTACAAAGAAATTTAACGTAAAAACCACAATAATAATCGAGTAGTTTTACTTTTTTTAACAGTATTTTCAACATGCAGATTGGAAGGAATCTGTATTACTAATTATTGTTTTTGTTGCCGACTCACAGTTATTCGTCGTTAATTAATAAAGCCTCAATTAATTGAATTGACTGAATTAGTTTCAGCAACCAAATCGCAAAAGGCATAATTATTTTTTATTTACCGGTATTCTCATTTTTTTCCGTTTCGTATTTAACTGCTTTAAAAACTTGCCGGATCCGTTCTATTGAAATACCATATTCGCCGGCCAGTTCGCGACATGAAATACCCTGTAGCCGCATTTTATAGATCTGGTTATCTCGCTCGGTATTTCTCCTATGGGCCATTTTGTAAAATTAAGAAATATGGAAGGATAATATAACCGGAACGGCTGGCCACCATGGATCGGAATAAACACAAGCATAGTTTTCTGGCCACCTTTACAGTCACTTTTTGTTGTCTCTTCTAATGTGTTTGCAATGATAAGTCAATAACATTGCATTTTGAGGATAGCCAACAAGGACGCTTTATTCAGTATTACGTTTCAAGGCGTGTTATCACTTCCATTTTTATTTCTTTACATGATAGCTAGCAATATTTATTTTTAATTTGAGAAATGATATTGATTAATTTTTCATTATTATAAACCTTACCTTACCAATTTCGTCTGCATTTATTACGTTGAGGAAATAGGTACCGGTTGCAAGATTATACACATTTATTTTAAATCCGTAACTGGTTCTGGTAATCGATTCCTTGGATAGGGAAACAACATTTTTACCTGAAACGTCCGAAATTGTCAATTTAGTGTTGGAGGTGATAACGCCGTCGAACTTTACAATAAGTTCTCCGGAAGTGGGATTAGGATATGCTTTCAATGTTTGTGTTATAGGGTTTGTTCTAGTGCAAATGGGAATATAATCCTGCGGTCCTGTTACGGAGTAATTCGTTAAGAGACCATTTTCTTGGATGCATTTACCATGTACGCTCCAGTTTACAGTTGTTCCCGGTTTTACGGATATAGATGCCTCCCAATTGCCATCATTATCGCAGGCATAATTTTGGATTTCAGCTTCATAAGTACTGTTATTACTAATATTTACACCAGTTGCCTTAACAATATACTTTTGGCTGTAATCTCCCTGCCATTTTACTTTAATTATCGAACAAATAGTTTCAACAACTTTAAGGTCATTTACTCCATTGCATGCGGTAGTTTGGAATTTTAGCCCTGGTTGGGGGCACTGAGAAAAAACCAAAGAGTAAAAAGTAAAAGGCGAGAATAGAAAATTAATAAATAACCATTTCATTTATACATATTTTTGCTTGTCAAAAAATATACGATTGTAAAATAATAAGCACACATGACTCTTTTATCTAATGACAGCTACAATCATCATCAAGTGTTCCGTCAATCAAGTCTTTCCACCTTTGCAGACTGTTAAATTGTTTCAATCTTTGGAAATCGATATCCACACCAAAACCTCCAAAGTATTTTTTTCCAAACCCTAAGAAGAATCCAGAATTTCCCATTGTGTTTGAAAAACCTCCTCCGACACCTTTCCCGATAATTACAATTGCGCCCGTTTGATGGCCGTTATTCTGCGACCACACTTCTTCTCTTCCAATAGTACCTTCAAACCCTTTATGATCTCCTGTGCCACCCACGATATAACCAAGATTCCAACCATCTTCAAAGTCCCAACCTTCAAAAAATATTCCTTCACCTCCCACACCTTTTTTACTTCCACCTAGTCCAATAAATACAAAACCACCTCTAACTGGACTATTGCATTTTAAATAACGACCAGTTTCCTTTAATAAGTCATGCCAATTTTCATCACTAATATTTCCATCACCAGTAAAAATTTTCTTTACAATCCAGCTATCATACCATGAAAGTCCTAATGGATCCGTATTATTTAAGGGATTGTTCTTAGCATAGTCGTATACATTTACCCCACTGCTTTCTCCAACAGGATCTCTATTTATCCATCGTCCCAAATCTGGATTATAAGCTCTATACGTTGCCAGATATAATCCACTTGCTGCATGATAATAATGTCCTGTAAAACCGAAATCAGCAACTATATTTCCGAAAACCTGTTTCCTTTTTCCATAAGGATCATAATCATAACTTGCCACTCGGACCCCAATGGAATCGGTAACATCCCGGACAGAACGAAGATGATCCCAGGAGAAATAATACTTATTGCCATTAATTTGCTCCCCTTGTGAGAAAAAACGCTTTGTAACATTCCCTTCAGCATCATGCTCTTCCACAATTTCCATTCCATCCCAAAGCCACATTTTTATGGTAATTCCATTCAGTGTTTCTTTTATTCGCCTGCCAAGTCCGTCGTAAATAAAACCGGTAATATTATTTCCCTGCGTAACACTTACCAGCCTATCCGCTGCGTCCCACCCGTAGGTTATCGCCGGTGAAGTGGAGGAAAGCATATTGCCATTATCATCGTAAGAATAATTGCTGGTAAATCTATTTGTAGGAAGTGATCCTGGTAAATGAATGTTAGTTGAATGTGTTGCCTGGTCAAGTTCTTGCTTTGCCGTAAGCTGGTTTAGTGAATTATGTTGAGACGAAAACCCTTTATCACTTTCATAATTTATCAAGGTGTTGCCAACTGAATCGTAGATGTAGTGATATTTTTCTACTGAGATATTTAGTCTTCTATCTTCTTCTTTCACTGATGATAACTGGTCCACAGCATCGTAGGTAAAATCATATACACGCGGTGCTGTATTCCCTGACTGCTGCGTCCATTTCGTTATTTGGGCTTGTGTATTATATGCATAGCCGAATTTGGATAAGGTGTTTCCGTAAACGGATGAATTAAGTATTTCTTTTAATCGCCGATCGTCTTCGTTATCATAATAACTGAGAAAAGTATTTAGATGGTTAGGCATTTTTTTCGTGGAAATCCTTTGGGAATGTTCAATATATTGATAGCTGAATTTTCCTAAGATATTGTCGTTTTCAGTAATTCTCCCTAATGAATCATAAACAACCGACGAGGCCTCGCCATTAATAATTCTTCTTGTTTGTCTTCCAAGCGAATCATAGTTGTAGCTTATAAGGCTGTTGGCATATTGTCCAGACACAGCTGCTAATTGCCCCGAGCCGAGAATTGGGGTACTAAGCACAGGATTATATGTATATGTCGTTGTGCCAGTAGCATCGGTCATTGTTGCGACCCTGTTATATGCAGGATCATAGGTAAAGGAAACAGACGGGGTAGCAATTGCCGAGTTACTATAAATTATGCTATCCAGGTTATTATCGATATAATATTTATAATTCGATTTTTGGCCTTTGGCATCCGTAATTTCTTTTAATCGACTCGACGTATTTTCATACTGATAACTAATTGATTTGCCGTCATTATAGGTCTTTTGGGTAACTCTTCCTTCAATATCTCTCGTATAAGTAGTTATATTATTTAGCGGGTCGATAATTTGAGCAAGACTTCCGCAATTGCACCAGACAAGTTTTGTAATACGCCCTAGCGCGTCTTGTAAGGCAACAGGCCTATCCAGGGAATCGTATGCTGTTGAATCCCACCTTCCCATCCTGTCGCGGCTCATTACTGCATCAAGACGATCATATACAACCTGCCGATAAGTACTATCTGGATAAGTGATTACTGTAGGTCTGTCCAAAGCATCATAGTCAGTAGTAATAGTGTATCCCTTCTGGTCAGTAACGGAACGAACCCTTCCAAAGACATCATATGAAAAACTAAAAGTAGCTCCTGATACAGGCCCAGTTATGTTTTGTAAATAACCGCTGGAATCATAGGTAAATGTGGTAGTTTCTTTTTTAGCGTTAGTTACAATTGTTATTTGTCCTTGGGAGTTGTAGGAAAAAGTAGTTGTCATCCCGGAAGCATCTGTTGAACTTAAAGGCAAATTCTGGCTATTATAGGTGTATTTACCGAGAAGCTCATTAGCGTCCTTGGTAGTTTGCCGAACCTCCAGCAGATTTATTAGAGTTGTGTCGTATGAATAGGTTAATGTACGTCCCAACGGATCAATAGACTTGGTGACCTTACCTAATGCATTATAAGTATTAGTAATGTATTGCGATGAACCATCTTCCAATACACGGCCTATTATTGAAGGTTTGCTGCCTAGCATACCTGGTGTATTGAAAACGCTATTTTTGCCACTTCCCTGCCCCTGGTAACTATACCAAACCCTATTTTCAAGCGGATTTTTTATACTTTCCAGGATAGGAGCGATTGGATTATTAGCATTATAGGCACTCGCGCTGGAGCCATGCAGCCAATGATAAATTTTTGCTTTTGTGTAGTCTCCAGGGGCTTCCTGCATCGCTTTTTTACTCCAAAAAAAAGTATTGCGATAAATTAAAAGGTCGTTCCAACCATTTAAAGGATGTACGCTTTCTGTCATTTTGATGTTGGGTGCAGATTGTATATACTGAACACGTTCCTTTTCACCCATGGGATAGTGCGTTTCTACCATGAAATCATTATTCCCATCCTCCTCTACGAAACTTGTTGTCCCATACGGAGTTGTCATTTGATCAATAAAGTCCCCAGAATCATAATGAAAAGAAGAAATAATTCCTATCATATCGGTTATCGTGATCAATCTACCTTTGCTATCATAACCGAAAGAAGTAGAACGATTAAAAGGATCTACAACTTTCGTTATTTGGTATTTGTTTGCAGCATTTTCGTAATATATGGTTGTCACCTGTTTGATTGCATCTTGTATTGCTGTTATCCTAAGAAGACTATCGTAGAACAGCTGTACCTTGTTTCCAGCAAAATCAACCATTTCTGTCAGAAAAATCATTCTCCCTGCAGAAGTGTTTCCATCCGGTCTTGCATATACTTCTTTGGACCCATCAGGATGACGAAGTTCATAACAGTTATCACAGGCTTTTACAAGTACATCGCTCGTCTGTGTTTCGGGGGCATAGCTTTTTGTCTTTGAATCATAACCAGTAAAAGTGCGGTCCCCTCCTCGCATGATGTAAACATCTGCACCTGCAGACGGGTTACCCGGATTATCTTTCACAAAAGAAAGCCACTTGAAAGTCCATTTCGGCCCCATGCTAGAAATATTATAGTTGGAGGGTTGATAAGTATCTCTACGGTGATAGTCAATTGTGAAATCCACACTTGGACCAACAGGAGGATCGTAATAAAGAGGGTTATCGAAAATGTGAAGGCTTACCGCCCCAAGATGGACATCACTTTGCGCCATCGGTTTACAATCGCAAGAGGTACAAGATGTTGAATCATCTTTAGTAACATGTTTACCGGGATCGGCTAATTGATATCCCTTACCGAAAATGTTTCGCCCTTCACTTGCGCCTATGGCATGCCACCCTTTTGGAAGAGTCCCTCGGGGCACTAAGAAATATCCACTCGCACTTGAATCGAGGGCCGTTGTTGTTAACCAAAATTCGTCTCCATATCTAGTGCCAGATGTTGCATCCTGACATTGTATATTTCCACTATCTATTGATAACAATGCACTATAGTGTCCTAACTTCCAGTGTACAACCGAATGAGCAATTACAGCACTTCCCGGCTCTCTAAAAGCCATTTGATAATTCAACCCTATATCATTCGACATTTTTTGCAACTCACTAAGCGAAAACCCGGTATTGGGTGATTGAATATCTATCATCTTTTCACTAAATGAGTGAGATTTGTTTTTAAGCATATATAGCTCATTTAAAGCGTAGGGACCACACTTAAATGATATACCTGGGTTGGTCTTCATAGTCCAAATTGCAGACCTCATCGCAATTACCTGAGCAACTGCTGGTCCTTCAATCGATCTTTGATCAATTTCTGTAAACAAAGCATCGATTTTATCGGCCCTTCCGACCCATGCATACATTAAAAGAAGTTCCGACACGACGCGGTCTGCTAACACCTTAACTTTTGGGTCTGTATCGTTTTTTAATAAGGTCCATGATTGTTGCCAGGCATCCATTGCCTGGCTAAAATATCCTGTTCTACGGTAAACAATTCCAAGGCTTGCCAATAAGGATCCTGCCCACCTGCTGTTCGGGAAGTCCTTCAAGAAGTTTGTAAGTGATGAAAAATCATCCGGGCTTTTCCGTTGTGAATAACCTGCAAGTGCATATAAAAACTCAACGCTTTCTCCCTGCACTGGTGAGATTTTGCTGGCAGGTATTAACGGCTCTTCAAAAAAATGCACTCTGAAAATTTCCTCGTCTGTAGGAACTTTTGAAAAACTTGCAGGCATTGCCACACGTGGCGGCAAAATACCCTTTGGGAGTGTGCGCTGTACTGATACGTTTTGGGCAGTTCGAACAAGCGGATAATAATGGGTTTGGGCTAATGTTAATTGGATTACTAATAATGCACCGATTGTAAACGGGACCGATAGCTGATTTTGTTTTAGGAAGGGCATTGAGATACGTTTAGGTTTATTAAAAATGCACGGTTTCCGATCTTAAAATAAATAAGGCCGCGTGGCAAAATGAAAGTGTAATCAATCATTTAAGCCTAAAAGATTTTTTACCTCATTATAGTTATTCCAGTTGATGATTTTAGCAAACCTACCCGTTGTAACTCCTCCTGGTATTAAGATATATCGGTATTGCAGGTATTTTAACTGATCTTGGGTATAGGTACTCGCATCTGCATTTGAATAGAGGTGAATCCTTCCAATAAAAAATTCAGGACTTATGCTAAGATTCGAATAAATATCAAAATAGGGAAGTGGAAACACGTCTGGAGAAATGCTGGTTTTTGCATTCAAATAAACTTTCATTTCACCACCTGAAATTATAGCGCTATCTAATTTAGCGGCATTTATATCAGCATAATATCCGATTGTGTCTATAGCTGTACCAGAATGTATGGTGTCTGGAACAAAATTTACATCCAACCAAGTAGAATAAATCACGTTTGCAGTTCCGCTATCCCCTTTTGGGCCTTGAGGCCCTGCTGAGCCCGCAGGTCCCTGAGTTCCATTACTTCCAGCTGGACCCGCGGGGCCAGGATCGCCTTTTTTACATTGAACAAGTATAGATGAGACAGCTAGTGAGAGAATGATTACTAATAGTAGTGATGGTCTGGTTTTCATAAAGTTTAATTAATTAATCATTATTGTCCGACTAAAATTGGGTTGAAAAACGCTATAGCCGATCTGATCTCTAAAATAATGGCTTTTTCTAATATTTGCAAGAAATTTTGGATAATAACTCCCTGGGGGCGAAACTCGGTCGGGTAGTGATCGGGAAATCCTTGGCGCCAGTAGGCAGGATTAACCGCCCAGGCGTTTGTGCTGCCTGGTCCTGGAAGCGTATGCAAAAGGAGGTTCTTTTGCAAGGTTAGCTTTTATGTGTCGGCATTTTATGCCTTTCAATCCTGATCAATATCCAGATAAGAAAAAACCTTCATCGCTGAAGGTCTTTCATAGAATAGTACAGGGTTATCCTGGTACAGGTTTTTCAGGGGTATTGGGTGGTTTCAGAGGGATTTGGATAATCATTGATTAAGTATCAATGACAGTGCAAAGATACGGTCCGCAAGGCCTGGTGAGGTATAGATCATGTTATAATTGGCTTGTCGCGATTTATATATAATATTCAAGGAATAGAAAAAGTTATTGTTACTGGTGAGTTGTGCGCTTATCCTTAATCTGGATAATTTTTTAGTCCCGAGTGTCGAAAAATTTTGGCTCTCCTTCCCAAAAGTCAAATAAAGTTCTCCTTCCCCAAAAACTTAAGTCACCACCATCGTTTACGATTTTTTTTACACGGAAAACATTTTCCGGTCTCTTGCATTGTAATATTGTTTCGTCAAGCTTGGGGATTTCATAACCACTAAAAGAGTTATTAGGATTTACGACGTGCGTGTGCACCCTCATTAAGAGAGATGCGTATGAAGCATCTTTAACGATGATGCAAAAAATATTTTGTATTCTATGTGGTATAGTTTTATCTCTCCCAACCACTACTTTTCCTACAAGCCCATCCTGTCTACTTAATAAATCTAAAATATTTCTATCACTAATTGCTTCACTTTTATCTCGAACTATTTTTGTTTTTACATTTTCACACCATTTAATTAAATCATTTGTATCCGACAAAATGAGTTTTTTATTTTGTCTTAGAGCGAAATTTTTCGCTTGAGGTAGATATCTAGAAGTGGTAATAAATAGCCCTCTATTTGCTTTTTCATTATCGACTATAGCCTGTAGGTAAGCAACAGATTCCAAATTTATTGGCAGAGTGTCTTTGTATTTCTTTATTTGTACCAAGGTTACTATTTGATCAATTTCGTCTTTTTGATATAATCGTAAATCCACTCCTCCGTCTTTCCAACCCGAACCTAATTCTGATGAATACCCCTGATTTCTAAAAATTTCACTTATAAGAATTTCAAATTGTTGTGGCGATAGGAAATATAACTTCTTAGGATTCGATTTAAAGTAATCGAATATTTCTTGATAAAGGTTAGTATAATCTGGCTTAATTAAATGAGATATCCACTGCCATTCAAAATAATCCAGGTATTGCTTATTTAGGTCTTCATCTTTTGGAAAAAAGCGAATAAAACCTTCGGTATCCAACTCATAGTAAAACTCAGTTTGAGAAATTAATTGTCTAAATTCCGCTTCAACAGAACTGAATTCCAAAAAATTTCCTAATTCGGTATCTCGTGCTAACATAGTGATACACGCATCCGTTTCGGTTGGCTCATCGTCAATATACTCTTGATAGGATGTAAAATGGGTTTTTTCATAAAAGCCACACCTTCTTCCCCAGGAAATTATCCTTGCTTGTAAGGCTTCAATTTTTTGTTGAAGTATGGTATCGGTCATGGTTTACTAAAAAGTTTGATGAGGCATTTCCGGACATAAGTTTTACATTATTCAAAAGGTGCGCATAACAATGGTATATACGTAATAGGACAAACCTTTTTTATTATTCCCGATCTAAAAAATACCAACTTACTCCTCTATTTGTCGGGATCTAAAGAGCTCGCACTCAAATTACTCGTTTTCCCGGATATTTGCAAGGTGTTTGGGATAACAGTGCCTGGATCCGAGGGTTCGGGAGATATCCGATCGGGCAAATCTTTAAAGGCCAGTAGGAGCCCGGGATTAGCGCCTGGCTGTTGTCCCGCCCGTATTTTGCAAATGCAATGCTACCAGTAGCCTTTCTTTTCTCCAGCAAAGTTTTAATTATACCATTCAAGTCCATTGCTTAATTTCATTCCAACATAATCGACTTGTAATACTCTTCTTTTCTTGTTATTCGTAGAGTAAGGCGATTTGTGTAAAAGCAGTGGTGTAAAGATCATTATTCCACCTTTTTCAATTTCAACATAAAATGTCCCACCAGAAATAATCATTTCGATTTCTTTCTTACTTTGAATTATTCCATACTTATGGGACTTTGGTGCCACGAGTAATGCTCCATTGTCAATGGAACAATCGTCTAAATGAATTCTCACTGACAGTCGTTTTTCCAAAACTTCTTTTGGTGGTATTGCATGGAAAATTCCGCTCTCTATTGTCCAGTCGCTGTAACCTGCGGTTTCGATTTTATTTTTAAAAGCTATTTTCAAGTCCTGATGCCAATCAAGTCCCCAGTTGTTGTCTTGTGTTTTGTCAAGGACAAAGGCATTTATGGGAAATGAACTGTCCCCAAGCACCTGCTTTATTAATGAAGTTAGTTGATCAGAATGAACTAAATCCTTTATAAAAGTGATGGAATTTAACAGATTGAAATTTGAAACTATTTGACTGTCATATTTTAAGGCATGATTACAGGCAAGTTGTTCAACAATCTTTTCTATGTATTTGTCCTCAAAAAAATGCCTGATAATGGTAAACCCGTCCATTTTAATCATCTCTTTGATATTATCCATAACGTGAAAAGTTCCTTAATAATACTGCTACCCATGGTAGCTAGTAACAAATTGTATTTACGCAACCTCAATTATTTCAATCTAATTGTAATCTCGCGATTTCCAATGAACACCCTAGTCGTTTTACTTATTTACACGATGCGTCAAGCGATCCGCACCCAAAGTAATAGTTTTCCCGAAAATATGCAAGCCTTTCAGGATTACATGTGATGTAAGGGACATATAATGTAAATAATTGAGGACATCTCATTGAGCAGGCCGAAACAAGGGATTAGCTTCATAATTTACCCACCTGGCCCTTAGCTCTTAGAAAGATGCCACAAATGAATATGATTGCTTACTTTCTGTAGTTGAGATTTTTTCTTCTTGATCTGTATTCTAATATTTGTGCCCTTCTTGAGGCAATCATTTTCTTAGTGATGGAGGTCCTCTTAATGCCGTCCCGTACAAGATATCTAATGACGAGGCCGTCTGAAATATTTGCAAAATGCTTATCCTTAAACTTGTCGCTCATCGCTTTATAGTGCTTCTTTGCTTTTATATCTCTTATCTGAGCGTCTAAACCACTTAGCATTGTTAACATTTCTTCTGCTGAAATGCGAAATTTTCGCGCTTTGGCATTATGATCATATCTCCCTTTATTCCCTTTATCTATAAGATATTTCTCAATGTCGGATGGCTGTGGTATCAGTACTTTATTCATAAATCTTTTTTAAAAAGAGGTAAGTTTTAAGAAGAGGCGAAGTTATAAAAAATACTCAATCTCAATTACCGTCGGCGCTAAAAGAAAAAACCTCCATTGCTGAAGGTCTTTCATAGAATTACAGGTTTTTCAGGAGTATCGGTTGGTTTCAGGAGGATTTGGATATTGATTAAGTATCAATGACAGTGCAAAGATACGGTCCGCAAGGCCTGGTGAGATATAGATCATGTTATAATTGGCTTGTCGCGATTTTTCTATGCCTGAGAACCATTGATGATATAGCCAATGTTTCATTGTCAAGCCCAGATTATGCAATGTTAGCCGCTGTTATTTTCATCAAGTTTCACTTTTTCCCAAAGGATAATAAATTTTTTCTTCCAATCTCTGGTCAGGAGATAATAAATGCATGCATAAATTGCGAGACTAAAAATATAAGAGAAAATATTCCAAAAACAATAGTAGCCTTTTGAAATAAATAGACCGATATTAATAAGAATAAGCCCAAGGAAAACCCAAAGGACTGTCTTACTATATTTCAATTTACCTTTCTGGTTTAAATTTTGAAGCCTTGTCTCAAATTTTATATCATTTCCGGGTTCGAGAAATACAATTAAATATGCGGCAAGCCTTAAAATCGATTGAATTCTTGAGATGATTATAAAGCAACCAGGATAAATGACCAAAAGTGGGAGTACAAATAAACCAAAATAGGCGTGGGAGATGGTTCCAAGGAAACTAAAAATTGCTATACTTCCCAAAACAGAAAAATTCACAGTAGTGGAAATCATTTGGGATAATAAAGCATATTCATCTCTTATTTCTTGATATTCTAGTTTTTGCTCGTCAGTCATGTTATTGGTTTAGGTTATGGGGTCAATATAATGGCAGCTAACATTTGCACTTACGAACCTGTATACATTTCAATCCCGCCGTGATTTATGATTCCCAATAATCCCAGGTTCGCTTTACTTCTTTATGGGCTCGTCAAGGGATCCGCTCTCTAAAATAATGGTTTTGCGGAATATTTTCAAACCATTTTAAATATAGAGAGATCCTGGGTGTAGGGGCTGGCTGGTACCGATCGGAGAAATCACTTCGGGCTGGCCGGAACCTGGAGCAGCGACTCGCTCACTATCTTAACCGGATCTTGCAACCAAAGATGTGTGCTTTATTTTATTTACACTTGCTTTACCTTCTTAATTACTTTGTAAATTTGAGATAATCAGAAAATATAATGAACCTACTCAAAATCATCTGTCTTATTTTTGGAATAATACTAGTACTGTTAAATATCATTGTTGATATTGTTAATCCTGACAGTGTTAACTCTAGTGATGATAGAGCTTACAATATTGGATATTTTATTGGTTCACACATCTTTATTATTGTCGGGATAATTTTTTTAAGAATTTCTTATGTGCTACATAAAAAGGCCCTCAAAAAAAAAAGAAGAATTATTCAGGGAGTCAATTGATAGCATCGGAACTGTCGAGAATTGAAATGGTTTGCAGTATTTCGACTATTTGGCAGACAACTTTTTCATTTAGATCATTTTTGATATCGATCCAGACCGGACCTAAGTTAAAATCATATCCGGAACAAATCACAGCCAGCGGTCAAATTTTCATTACTTCGTTGTCCAGCCCTTCTTTGCAAAGCCTTTTGTTTAAGGTAGTTTATTTAATGACATTAGCTGGCAATCCGAACGGTGGATCATCATAGCCAAAATTCATCTTCATTGTTTTTGGATTATATGCCCAATGATATTCTAATTCATAAGCTAAAGATCTGGCCATCCCGTCTATACCTGGGAATAAAGTTGATTCATTAATATTTGTCACATGAAAGTAGGACATCGCTTCATCTCTAATTTTCTCGGTATTTAAGATAAATTTTACTATTAATTTATCTGCCTCAGGATAGTTTAATAGGATCTCTTCTAAAGGTTTATCAATCACGCTAGGAATAGCAAAAGTTCCAGATTGGGCAATTAATCTATCATTCATTGCATCTGGTTCCCCTAGGACAACAAATGGAATATTTTTAGTTAGAAAGAAATTTTTAAAAGTTGCATACTTATCAGGCCAGAAATTTCCTGGCTCAATTTGATTACCATCTAACAGGACTATTTTATCCTGGTAGTAAAAAGCTGCTGGATAAATTGCCCATACAGCACTTTCTTTAGTTGCTAGGTGTAGTGCAAAAAAGGCTGCGACAAAGGGTGACCAGGTGAAATCAATTATTCTCGTTGGAGTTCCATGATGCTGCATAATCGATAACCATTGCATAATGTCATCATCTGGTGGAATGTTTTTTAAATAATGATGTGCTTTTCTTTTAAAAATACGAATTATCCGTTCTTCCTGATGTTCCCAAGAATCGGAATGAACATTGAAGTTTTTCAGATACCGTGATAAGGTACTCTGTATTTGCCATGAGCTATCAGCCTGACCTCTAAATCCCCAACTTACAAAATCTCTACTTAGAGTTAAATTTAAATACTTCTGCCAGCTGTTAATATTAATTTCATTAATCTTCATGTTATCAAATATTTAATTAAATAGCTACACTATTTGTGTTTCCGTAATTGGGCTGGGTATCGATCATACCCAACTATTTGATATCTCAAATTAATACTTTACCGGATTATTTGCAAGCTATTTGAAATATAGAGAGACCCTGGGTGTAGGGCCTGACCGGGAAAATTTTAGGACCGATCCGGAATTCAGGGATGATGAAAGCAATTTTATAATTTTTGTTGTGCATTAGCCACCAATGTAGTGCGTTCGGCTATTTTGATGCAAAGTCTTGACTTTCTACACATTTCTTTAATAGATTGGATTAACCATCGTTTCATTAATTTTAGTTGACCATTGAACTTGCCACACTCTCCCGTCTATTTGGTCGAGCAAAATGAAATTGTATATGTTAGTTGTTGGATAGAGAAAGAATCTACCATTCCGCTCTTCATCTTTATTTGCCCGAGCAATGTCCGATAGTGAAGTCTCAAACTGATATTTGCTTTCTGTACCCCATTGAACTTGCCACATTTTTCCATTTCTTGTATTCAATTTGATAAATGTATACATATTTCGTGTAGAAAAGAGTCTATACACAACAGTACTATCCGTAGAAATATTTTGAACAGGGGCTTCAGATGTACTTTGAGCAAAAGCCGTAACTGATGCCAAACCAATAATTATAGAAAATATTATTCTTTTCATCCCTTTATTTTATGTCTAGTGAAATGGTGTGTATTCCATTTCGTATCCGTCGTAGGATTGTGTTTCTACCCGCTGACGCACCAACATTTGAATTGAGGTACCTGGCTATTTTTCTTTCTATTGTAGTTTCTTGATATCCAACTCCTGCCAGGTTCGTTTTACTTATTCAGGTGGCACGTCAAGCGAACTGGATAACAAAATACTTCTAATCCGTATTATTTGCAAGGTATTTATTGAACAGAGGATCCTGGGCCCGACCGGCTGCGATCGGAGAATCTCATGGCGCCAGCTGGGGCCGGGATCAGTCCTGGCTATTTGACCTGGCCGGACTTTGGGAATGTTAGTAGTCGTACTTAACTTAAATGAGACTTTTATGGAATTGTACAATATTTGAATCAAAGCAATAAATATATTTTAAACAATAAAAAAAGAGCACATGGCAGATATAGATATTTCTAAAAACAATAAAGGAAAAAGCTCTATTAGAATGTCACTGCATTTCCGTTCCACAAAATTCGATTTAACTCCAATGGTCGATTTGGGCTTTTTGCTGATAACATTTTTTGTTTTTACAACTTCAATTAGTCAGCCCACAGCCATGAATCTAATCGAGCCTAAAAATGGCATAGCAATGCCAGTAAAAGAATCCGGAGTAATGACATTTATATTAGGTAAGGAACATCAACTTTATTATTACTATGGGATGCTCAGTACTCTCCCCTCTGTCGACCAGATTAAGAGAATTAACTTTAAAGATGCCAGATTTCTTATATCTAAAAAGAAAAAGGAAACTGCAGCAGATGAATTAATGTATATTATTAAATCAGATGGTAATTCAACTTTTGGCGATAATATAGATATAGTAGATGAAATGACGATTTGCAATGTTCCAAGTGGTCATTATTCTGAAATAGATATTACAAATGATGAAAAGGCCCTAATTAAGTCCTTAGAAAGTATGTAATTGATTTCGATTTTCATACTTGAACTGGCCAATAGAATAGCGCCCATCGTTCTGCATTGCCGCTGTTTAGGTATATACGCTGGGCCTGGCCGGTACAAATGCTCATCTGAAAATATGCTGTTGAAGTTATGAACTAAAGCTCAAAATTGTTTGTCCTGCCGGAACTAGAGCATGGGATTTGTAATTAGCTGAAATTGATTGTCCAGAACTACTTGCAGCAATACTTTCGATATTTGAAGTTAAATTGAGGTATCAATTGAATTAAACTCGTTATTCTGCTTCAGACTGAATAAGTTATTATCAGTTAATTTCTGCAACTGAATATGTAAATTTTTATACGATTCTCTTCCATAATGATAAAGATGGATCTGTTTACTTAAACCATCATACACCTTACTCGAAATTTCCTGAAATAGTTTATGAAAATACATAAAATCTGTATCGCCTAAAGAGTGACCAAATATTTTAATTGTTTCAATTTTTGCAGCCTCATTAAATAGATTAATCCCTTTAAAGGTTCTGCTGAATGATTTTTTAAAGTAGACATGAGAAGGCTTTATATGTGCGTCATCTTCGACACCAAATATGATATTGCTCTCCTCAATTGATCCATGAACTTTAATCAAAGTTTTAGCAATCATATCTTCAGAGAAACCAATTTCTTTAAGAAGAAGTTTGGTCGTATTTGTATAATTAAAATCAAGAATTAAAAAATCAATGCCCATTAATGAGGATATAAATTTATAGGCATGAGAATCACGATTTAGCTCATTATAGGAGATGCTCGAAATATACTCCTTTAATTTTTCGCACAGTTGATAAAAATCTTCTTCGGGATTTCTAAATTGTTGTGATACCGTTTTCAACACATTTTCTATATCTATCCAATTGCTATCCAAGGTTGAGCCCTTTAAATATGAAGGAAATAAATTGCTAGTGGATGGTAAACCTGAAAAATGCTCGCTTTCAATAAAATCTCTATAACTGGTTCTTAACCCTCTTTCCAGCACAGTGGGATCCGAAGCTTGGAATTCACGTGACTTGAAGTCGCGGC
>JADMIO010928575.1_pt1 | contig 60849 bp, 45 predicted proteins | sample 8958161 | NCBI WGS metagenome assembly JADMIO01 (sample SAMN16585339, study PRJNA669376) | soil metagenome | isolation source: Crop rotation soil | place: USA: Cullars Rotation, Alabama | collected 2011
GCGCGCGGATGATCTGGACCTTGCGCCCGAGACGACTAGCTTTGTGCGTCGCGCGCTGCACTATTACGTGCCCTGCGTGGTGCGCGGGCGGATGGTCGCCGTCATCGGATTGGGTCGCTCGGCGGACGGCGCGCTGCTGTCTTCCGAAGACGTGGAAATCCTGCGCACCGTGTCGGGTTATGTCGCGGTCGCGATTGAGAACAGTCTTCTCTACCAGGAGCAGCAGGAGAGGGCCGCAGAGCTGGAGATGTTGAAGGAGTTCAACGAGTCAATCGTTGAATCGATCAACGTCGGCCTGCTGGCCGTCGACCTGGATGGGAATGTGACGCACTGCAACTCTGCCCTGGAAGAGATGCTGGGCCTGAGTCGCGACGAGGCCATTGGCCGCAGGGTCGAAGACCTCTTCGCCGAAGAGTTCACGGAAACGCTCAGGCAGGTGCTCGGGCCAGGGCGTTGGCAGTTGACGGAGCTGCGCCATATTTACAAGCTGCATACGGCGACGCGCGTTGGCCGCTCGCTCGTACTGAACATCGCGCTCGCACCCCTAAGGACTGATGCCGACGACCGCACGGGCGCAATCGTCGTCCTCGAAGATGTGACGGCGCGCATACGCCTCGAAGAACAGTTACAGCAGCGCGAGAAGCTCTCAAGCATAGGTCTTCTCGCGGCCGGTGTGGCGCACGAGGTCAATACGCCTTTGACGGGCGTCTCCTCCTACACGCAGATGCTTTTGGGGATGCTGCCCGAGACCGATCCGAAGCACGCGCTCTTACAGAAAGTCAGGCGGCAGGCTGACCGCGCCTCGAACATCGTCAATAACCTTTTGAACTTCTCGCGCACGGGCAGCGCCACGGAGTTTGTCGAAGTGGATGTCCATCGTGTCCTCGACGACACGCTGCAACTGCTCGAAACGCAACTGCACCGCAACCAGATAGAGATCGAGCGCTGCTATGATCCTGAGCTGCCGATGGCGCTGGGCAATGCCGGAAAGCTGCAACAGGTCTTTACGAACCTGATCCTCAATGCGCGCGACGCGATTCCAGAGGGCGGCCGCATCACTCTGTTTACGGCGACGACTGATCGCGAAACGATCATCATCGAAGTCGCGGACACAGGCATCGGGATTGCGCCCGAGAATGTCGCGAAGATTTACGACCCGTTTTATACCACCAAGGGGGTCGGGCGCGGCACGGGCCTCGGCCTCGCCGTCAGCTATGGGATCGTGCAGGAACACTCCGGCCATATCGCTGTCGAGAGTACGCCGGGTCGCGGCACGACCTTCCGCATCACGCTGCCGACCGCGACTGCTCGCGCGCGGCTGCAAGCGGCGGGCGATTAAAGGCCGGAGAAGTAGAGAGCGAAAGGAGACAAGGGAACGCGGAGCAGCCAGTTTTTGCCCGCTCCTTTGAGAGCCTTTCGCCCTTTTTCATTTTATGCTTTATGCTTTGCGGCATTGTTTGCAAATGAGTGCGACTACTTGGCGCAGCACTTTTTCTGTCAGTACCGCCAAAGGTCTCGGGCGGGTCTGCAACATTGCATTACCCGCCCGCTACCGCAGGCGGTACTGACAGCGATTACGCGTCTCGGCGCTTTACAGAGCGCGAGCGCAGGGAAAAGTTGACTCGATAAATTGAAAGTGAAAACAGAAAGACGGATGGCGAAAAAGGGTTCGGTGCTCGTCGTGGACGACGAGGAGATCATGCGCGATGTTTTAGAGACGCTGTTGTCGGCGGAAGGCTACCGCGTTGATCTGGCAAAGACGGGCGAGGAAGGCCTCGAAGCTTACGGGCGACGCGCCTATGACGTGGTGCTGCTCGATGTCTCGATGCCGGGCATGGGAGGGCTGCGCGCGCTCGAAGAGCTTTTAAAGCTCGACGGCGATGCCGTGGTCATCATGATTACGGCCTATGCGACCTTTGACACGGCGGTTGCGGCCTGGGAAAAGGGGGCTGTCGGTTGCATCCGCAAGCCTTTCCAGAACGAGCAGATCACCAGAACCATCGCCGCCGGTATCAAGCGACGGCGCAAAGAGGAGGAGCGGCAGACCCTTCGGCGCGCGATGAGCCGCGTCGTTGATCGCGGCTCGATGGTCGGTCGCTCGGATGTCATGCAGGAGGTCTTTCGTCTTGTCGATCAGGTCGCGCCCGCGCGCTCGACCGTCCTCATTACGGGCGAGTCCGGGACGGGCAAGGAGCTGATCGCCAAGGCCATCCATGAATCGAGCCAGCGCGCACAGAAACCCTTCGTCACCGTCAACTCTTCCAATATTCCCTCGGAGCTTTTGGAATCGGAGTTGTTCGGTCATACGCGCGGCGCGTTTACGGGCGCGGTGGCGGCCAAAAAGGGGCTCTTTGAAGTGGCCGACGGCGGCTCGATATTCCTGGACGAGATCGGCGACATTCCGCCCGAGACGCAGGTGCGACTTTTGCGCGTCATACAGGAGCGCGAGTTTACGCCGCTTGGCGACACCGCCCCGCGCCGCGTTGACGTGCGCATCATCGCCGCCACCAACATCGATCTCAAGGACGCAGTTCGCCAGGGCAGCTTTCGCGAGGACCTGTACTATCGCCTCTCGGTCGTGCCCATCGAGCTGCCGCCGCTTCGCGACCGGCGCGAGGACATCCTGCCGCTGGCCCAGCATTTTATACGCAAGTACAACGAAGAGAATGGCCGCGAGGTCTCAGAGCAGATCGCGCCCGACGTGCTCGCGCTTCTCGAAGGCTATTTATGGCCGGGCAATGTGAGGGAGCTTGAGAACGCCATCGAGCGTGCGGTGGTCATCGCGCCCGGCGAAGAGATCACGCGCGAGTGTCTGCGCTCGGAGATCAACGATCCGCAGTCGGCGCACAGCGCGCGCGAGAGTTCTGGCCTTGCTCCGGCCGTGGACATCGGTCGCGGGATCAACTTTTATGACGAGGTGCGCCACTTCGAGATGGATCTCATACGCCGCGCGCTGGAACAAACGAGCGGCCATCAATCACGCGCCGCGCGCCTGCTCGGCATGAACGCGACGACGCTCAACTCCAAGATCAAGACCTACAACATCAGCCTGCGCACCTAATGGGTGAAAGACGAGCCCGCGCAGGAGAGTGAAGGGAGCGTTATGAATCATCAGAGAGCACTACAGATTCGACAGGGCACGACCTTCGCTTGCATCGCGATGCTGCTGTCGCTCGTCCTCCTCTCGGCCGCTTCAATCGCGCTCGCCCGGAGCAGTCAACCTGCGCAGGCTTTGACGGGCTTTACGCTGACCACACGGGTTACGGAATACGATGACAAAGGGAATGCGTTTCCCTCAATGTCAATGAAGCTCTATTACTCTTCGAGCGGCGACTGGCGTCGTATCATGACTTACGCGAACGGACAGGTCGTCGAGACAATCAATCTGTTCGACAGGGGCGTCTACTTTCACGATCATGGAAACGATCTGCTGCTGAAGATCGTTAATGGTAGGCCGGGACGAATGGGCCAGACGAGCCCACAGGCGTTGATGGCTAAGCCGACTTTTGTCCGCACCGAAGATGTGCTCGGTCAGATCGCTTACCTCCAGCACAAGGAGATAGGCGGACTAAAAGAGGATCTTTACTTCACCCCCGCGACGGGGCCTTTCCCCCTCAAGCACATCACCTATTATGAAGGCTTCAAACAGGTCGAGGAGCCCGTCGAGCTTAGCTTCGGTGAGCCTGACGAGTCTGAGCTTCGCATCGCCGATTACACCGTGATCGAACAGCCGCCGCTTTATGTCGGCATCCTGGGGAACCGGATTCAGGATCAACCTGTACCGCCATACCCTGCACCGGCAAAGGCGGCGGGCGTCTCAGGCGTGGCCGTGATACAGGTCATCGTGGACGAGACGGGAGAGGTCGTCAGCGCAAGAATCACAGGTGGCCCATCCGTACTCGGAGAAGCCGCGATGGATGCCGCGTACCGCGCGCGCTTCACGCCCGTCGAGAAGGACGGCGTGCCGGTTAAATTCAGGGGGCTGCTCTACTATAAATTCATAACTGAGACAGAGACCGCCGACAAATCTTCGTCGCCGGGCACGCGCCAATAGCGAGCCTCTTATCAATCAGGAGAGCCTTAAACAACGCGCCTAAGGAGCTATTTCTTTGCGTCCGTGTCGCGCTCCAAAGCGGCGCGATCCCACCCGGCCAGGTTTGCGCCCGCCTCGTAGGTGCTCTGCAAAAACTCCATCAGATCATCCTCCGGCGATGCTCCCTTGCGCACGTCGTCGTACATCAAGAGAAATTCCGAGAGGTCTTTATTATAAGCGGCGCTCGCGGGCCTGATCTGCGCTTCCTTTAACCCGGCGGGCTCGGGCGCTGTGTAGGAGTAGAAGGCCGCGCCTTTGACGGGCCCGCCGCCGGGCCAGAAGCCGTGACTGATGCATTCGTGCGAGTAAGCTTCGCGCGTGATAGGGTCTGCGCCCACGCGCTCCGGGGCCGGGCGGCCATTAAAGCGCGTCACCGCCAGATCAAAGCTGCCCCAGAAAAAATGTATCGGGCTGACCTTGCCGATAAAGCGCGAGCGGAAGGCCGTAAAGATTTTGTCCGCCTGCACCAGGATGCGCCAGAACCTGTTGGCGTACTCCGCATCGTAAGAGGCGTGTTGTGTATCCTCTTCAAAGCGGATGGGATTCTCTACTTCGACAGGCATCGTCCAGATATTAACCTCGATCCCGAGGCCCGAGAGCGCGTCCATCACGTCTCTATAAAAATCTGCGACCGTGCAGGGCTTTAGAGCGAGCTGGGCGGTTCGGCCGTCGCTACAGTTGATCAGAAGGCGGTGCGCGATAAAGTCGAATATCATCTCGAAATCTCTATCACCGGAGGGCATCGCCGAAGTCGTCAGGCCGCGCGCCGTCACATAGAGGGGCACGTTCCACCAGTGATTGACGAGCGGCGTTTGCGCCAGGCGAATCTTACCGACCACCTGCGTCCACATGTGCAAGGTGTCTTTCGTCTCCTGCCACTCCTCAAGCGGAAGGCTCGGCCAGACTTCCAGTTCAGCGGTGTCTCTTGCGATGCGGGAATCACTCATGATGTTCTCCGTTCGGACAAGTTTTTACAGGCGCGCGCGCGCAGGTTCAGTCAGAGACGGCTTTAACCTCTCTGCTGGCCCTTGCGGCGGCCCAGGTAATAATGCCACAGGAGGCGCGCGGCGACTGCGCGCCAGGGCCTCCAGTTTTCCGCCATCTGTTCAAGCTCTCTGGCGGTCGGTGCTGTCTCCAGCTCATGGATGGCCTGCGCGGCGACGACCAGCGCGCGATCACCGACGGGAAAAACATCCCGTCGGTTGAGCACTCTTAAAAGATAGATGTCGGCCGTCCACGGGCCAATGCCCTTGATCTTCATCAAACGCTCACGCGCCTCGTCGTCCGGCAAAGACTCCAGCTCCTCCAGATCGAGATCGCCCTCTTGTACGGCGCGCGCCAGGTTGCGAGCGGAAGCCGTCTTCTGCCTGCTAAACCCTATGCCCCTCAAGGTCGCATCGTCCAGTTGCAGGAATCGCTCGGGGGTGAGCGGCGAACAGACAGCGAGCAGCCGCTCAAAGGTTACTTCGGCCGAACGTAGCGAGACCAGCTGTTCAAGAATGATGTAGAGCAGCGTCGCAAACCCGGGCTCTCTCTCCCACATCGGCGGCGGGCCAAAGTCCTTAAGGATTCTGGCCAGAAGAGCATCCCTGCCGGCGAGAAACTGCAAGGCAGCGGTCAGGTCCTCTGCCTTGAGAACGGCCGGGGCAAACGAAAGGGACGCGCGCGGACTCAAAATCTAGATTTCACCTCTTATGTACTCGAACGGCTCAAAGCCCAGGGGCCTGGCCATCATCGATCTCATTATCGTAAAGACCACCGCACTGACGGGGAGCGCTGCGCGCCTATTCGTCGCTGATCGGCTCCACTTCAGTGCTGGTCTTGAGGCTGGATTTTTCGACGCGATTGCGGCCCTGCTCTTTGGCCTCGTAGAGAGCCATGTCCGCGCGGGCGATCATATCGTTACCCGATTCATCAAGGGAGAGGGTCGCCACGCCGATGCTCAGGGTAAGCTGAAAGCGCTGCCCGCCATCGTCGCCGAACCTCTTCGTGGCGGCCACCGCGCGAATCTTTTCTGCGAGCGCCTCTGCGCCTTCCAGATCGGTCTCGGGCAGCAGCACCAGAAATTCGTCGCCACCATAACGGCTCACCATATCCGAGCGGCGGACGATCTCCGAGAGGATACCGGCGACGTGTTTGAGCGCGTCGTCTCCGACGAAGTGCCCGAAGGTGTCGTTGATCGTTTTAAAATTATCCAGATCCACCATCAGACATGAGAGCTGACGTGTGTAGCGACGCGCTTCGGCGTGCTCGTGCGACAGCACGCGCTGCAATCCATGACGATTAAGGAGGCCCGTGAGGGCGTCCGTCATGGCTCGCTCCTGCGCGATCTCCGCCGTGGCGCGCGCCTCCTCCGCGCTCAGTTGCAGCAGATCGCGCTCACGCTTGAGACGCAGCGCGACCTCGACGCGCGCGAGGAGCTCTTCGGCCTTGAAGGGCTTGCTGATGTAATCGTTGGCCCCGAGCGCCAGCCCGTTGACCTTGATGTCCGTCTCGTCTCGCGCCGAGAGGAAGATCACGGGAATGTCGCGCGTCGCCTCGCGGCTTTTAATCAGACGACAGGCTTCCAACCCGTCCATCAAAGGCATCATCACGTCGAGGATGATCAGGTCAGGCAGATTCAAGAGCGCCGTCTCGACGGCCTCGCGCCCGTTCTCGGCGGTGAAGACCCTGTAGCCTGCGCGCTCCAGACGCCGCTGGATCAGCGTCCGATTGATCGGCTCGTCATCGGCGACCAGAATCCGACGGTAATTCTCTTCCCTGTCATCAAACATAAAAACAAGGGATGAGGGCTTCAGGGATGAGGGATGAATGATTGCATCACCCTTCAAGTGTATCAATCACTCAACCCATTCATCCCTCATCCCTCATCCTTCATCCCTTTCGTTGTCCGGCGCTTCGGCTGGCAGCGTGAACCAGAATGTCGAGCCTTCGCCCGGCATCGAGGTGACGCCGATCTGGCCGCCCAAACGCTGAACGAGTCGCTTCGAGACGGCGAGCCCCAGACCCGTGCCGTTGTAGGCGCGCGTATTAGACGTATCGGCCTGACTGAACTCTTCGAAGACGTGCGGGAACGCCTTCGTATCAAAACCGATTCCGGTATCCATGACGTTGATCTGCACGCTGCCGTGCGAGCCCGGCAGGACATGCACGTGCACCGATCCTGTTTCCGTAAACTTGACGGCGTTCGACAGTAGATTCATCAGCACCTGACGCACACGCTCCGGGTCCGTGCGCACAGTCGTCAGGTCTTCGCCGAGGCTCATCTGAATACTCAGGCCCTTTTTGTCGGCGACCGCGCGCACGCTCGCAATCGCGCGCTTGACGATCTCTTCAAGAGCGATGGTGTCTAGAAAGACCGGAAAGCGTTCGGCATCTATGCGCGCCAGATCGAGCGTATCCTCGACCATGCTCAAAAGCCTGTCGGCGCTATCGCTGATGGTCTGCACGTCGCTTGCCTGCTGCTCGTTCAATGCGCCGGAGAAACCTTCCCTGAGCATCTGCGCGTAACCGATGATCGCGTTGAGGGGCGTGCGCAATTCGTGCGAGATGATCGACATGAACTCCGTCTTATGCTGCTCGGACTGGCGCAAGTCCTCTTTGAGCTGCTTTTTTGATTGCGAGAGAGAGCGCACCTCTCGATTCCACTCAAGATTCTGGAACGCCGCCGCGATGGGCCGCGCGAAGAGGTCTGCGAGGCGCTGCTCGTCCACGCTCACCTCTGCGACGACGCGCGAGAAGGTCATCAGCATGCCGAGGAGTTTGTGGCCGTGACCGACGACGGGGGTGGCCCAAGCGCCGCGCAGGTTCGACCACCGCGCGGCCGTATACAGTGCGGCGAAGCGAGGCTCGCTCGCGAGGTCTGCGACGACGCCCGTGCGACGGGTCGCCGCCAGACCGCACACGGGGTCTGCGAGGTTGACGCCCTGCGTATAGCGTTCGAGAAGCCCCGTCGGCAGGTGCCTGGTCGCGGCCAAGCGTAAGAGCTTTGCCTCTTCGTCCCAGCGTAGGATGGCCGCCGCATCCGTCCCCATCATCTTCTCCCATGAATCCAGCACGGCGCGCAGGCAGCGATCAAGCTCCGCCTCTCCGGTGACCTCGGCGGAGAGGCGCATCAGCAGCAGGAGGTCTTCGACGTAAGAACGCAGCCTGCCATTGAGCTGAGCGTTGAGAATCAGCGGAGCGATGGTCTCAGCGACGCGCGCCAGCAGCGCCTGCTCCGCAGGCGTCCACTCTCTTTGCGCGTCCGCCTCGACCAGCCCGAGCGCGGCCAGAATCTGTCCGCCGTAGACGACCGGCGCGACATAGAGCGAGCGCGCGCCGAGTCGTTCGGTGAGCGGGCGAAGCTCCGGGCTCGATGCGCGCTCCGCTCTGAGGTCTGCGATAAAGATGGGTCGCTGCTCAGTATAGACGGCGCGCTCGGCACGCGCGACCGGCACATTGATTTCGAGCGGCGGTCGATCCGTATGCGGCGTCCAGGCGCGGACTATGGGCTCCGGGCGACCGAAGGAGACTGGCCTGAGCAGCAGAAAACTGGTCGGCAGCGCATGGGCCAACTCGTCTATGGTCTGTTGGATGATGTGATCCAGATCAAAGGAGACGCGGGCCGCATGATGGAGGCGCTCGACCAGGGCCTCTTCACGCTCGCGGGCCTCTTCGCGAAGCCGCGTGCCGGACACGCACTCTAAAAGCTCTATCCGTTTGAGCGTCGCCGCCAGAAGACCCGCGACCGTGGCGGCCGTCGCCGAATCCTCGTCCGTGTAAGCGGCCGCCTGTGCAGTGCTGAGCACGATGATCCCCTGAAGCTTTTCGTCGAGCGTGACGGGCGCGCAGAGGATCGATGCGGCGGCCGGGCAGACGAGCGAGATTAAAAGAGCGCGGCTCACCAACTCCTGCGGCACGTTGTTAAAGCGGACGGGCTCAAGCGCCTGCGCTGCGCGCTCGAGCATGGTGTGCGAGACGCGCACGACCTCGCCGTCTTTAACGATCACAAACTCGTCAGGGCTGTCCAGCGAGGCAAAGAGTTGCTGGCGGTCTTCGCCGCGTGTGAGGGTCAGGCGCAGGCACTCGGCCGGGACGAGACGGGCGAGAGAGCGCAGGGCAAACTCGGCCGCTGCGCTGGTGTTGGCCGCTTCGTTCAAACGTCGTGTCAGGGCTGCTAGTTCGTGCAAATCTTTCTCTGCGCCGGGGAAGCCCCCGGCGCGACGCTCCTTTTGCTCCGTCGTGCGCGAACCTGTTTTCATCTCGGCCAAAGATGCAGAAAGCTCCGGGCGGCGCGCCCCATATCGCTTCGGGTGCGCCATGAGGATGGGAACTCGTCTAGATATTAGATTGTCGGCTCTGGGGCATAATCCGTTGCAGGGAGCATCTTAAAATAGTTTCCCGCATCGCCGCAATGGCGCATCTTTGTGCTAAGCTTTAAAGAGCCAAGAGGCCTGTTGCCGCCGGCCGTTATCCGGCCGTTACCGCCCCGAATGCGCTCCGGCCGCACGGGGTCTTCAGTCTTTGAGAGAGCGTGGCCGATGTGACCCGCCCGAGCCTGAAGAGGGATAAAAGGGCGCAGGTTTTTCCGAAGGGCTTAATCATCTAAAGGAGACGAAGCATGCGACGACGCGAAGGTGACGGCTGCCCCGTGGCGGGTGCGCTGCAACTGGTGGGCGATAAGTGGACGATGCTGGTCGTGCGCGATCTCTTTCAGGGCCCTAAACGGACGACGGAATTACTGGCCGCGCTGCACCCGATCAGCAGCCGCACGCTGGTCGGGCGTCTGCGTGATATGGAACATGACCAGCTCGTCGAGCGCAAAGATTATGGCGGCAGCCCGCCGCACGTCGAGTATTTTTTGACGGCGCGCGGACGACTCCTCATTCCGCTCCTTGAGAGTCTGCGCCGTTTGGGCGAAACCCTCGACTGTAACGAATGTGAAGACAGAAGAGAGCGTGCGGGTTCTTACTGTGAAGCCTGCCCGCGCGCCGCGACGGACGAGTGGCCGCAGGAGCCGCAGCAGCAGCAACCGACGAGAGCGCCGTCCTCCTCGCGCCGTGAACATGACGTGCCGGTTGTGCTCCTTTGAAAGAGCGCACAGTTCTTCTACTGCTGCGCGGACAGCCTTATTCATTCATCTGACAGATTCTCCCGGGAAATCTCATTGAAGCCTCGTCGGTCAATCACATTCGTCATCATCCTTTCAGTGCTCTTGACGGGGCTTTCTTCCGGCTGCAATCGCGGACAGCAAACGGGGGCGACGGCGACGACGACCGCTGGAGAAGATTTGCCGCCGCGTCAGCTCTTCGGCGTCGAGCTGCATCCGCAGACGAGAGCGCTGCTGGCCGAGATCGAGAAACATTACGGCAAGCGCGTGCGCGAGGAGGTCAAAAGCAATCTGGACTACAGTTACTATGCGGCGCTCTCGTCGGTCGATGCGGACGGCACGCCGAGCATACGCATGGATTCGGACGTTCCCGCCACGGAATCGACAATCGTCCACGAGTTATTGCATATCAAGCTCTACTCCAAGGGCTTCCCCGTGATCCGCCTCAACTATCCGCAGAGTCTGAGCACGGAGCGGCAGCAGGCCCATGTGCGATACATCGTGGCGATGATCTATGATGCGATCATCCACTCGATCATCTATCCGCAGGCGCACGAGATGGGGCTCAAACCCGAAGAGTCGCTGCACAGCCAGCTGGATTTAATCATGGCGGATCAGTTCGCGGATTACACAGGAGTGCCGAGGCAGGATGTCCGCACCATCTATTATCTGAACGCCGCGCTGCTCCTTGATGACAGGGAATTGTTCGAGCGCGTGACGGACGCCTATGTCCGCAGGCACTGGTACGAATCGGTCGCCATCGGCCGGGTGATGGCCGACATGATCACTGCCGCCAAGCCCTCGACGCCCGAAGAGGTCGTCTTCGTGTTGCTGCGCTGCCTGGAGATCATCCAGCACGAGATCAACAATTTCGAGCTCGAGGCCTGGCAAAATGAGAAGCGCGGCGAGCATATCTTGCGCCGCGCCGTTATCAAAGTCATCCCGCAACAGGGAAAGTAAAAGATCAGGTCAGTACCGCCTGCGGTAGCGGGCGGGTCTCAAATGACAGTAAGACCCGCCCGAGACCTTTGGCGGTACTGACCTGTACCCTGTCTATCCCTGTTTATTTCTTCTCTCCACAGTGGGCTTAAGCCACATCGCGGCGCACAAACTCCAGACAACCGAGCAACACCGCGAAGGCGCCCCCGACGCCGCCGAGCAGGAGCGCCGCCGTCAATCTCTCGCTATTAAAGACGTTCATCGGCAGCAGCCATGGATAGTATTTGCCGAACGCCGCGCTGGCTGCGAAGAGCGCGAAGAATGTCCCGCCTATCCCTGTGCCGAGCGCCATCGCAAACCCCGACCAGCGAATGCTGACCCAGGTATGAATCGCTGTGATCAGCCATGAGGCCAGCCAGACCAGCGCCGCGTATTTCGCCAGCCAGTAGTAGGGCACCGGGCCAGCGTGGGCCAGCTCCGGTCGCAGGAGCATGAGGCCAAGACCGATGAGCGCGGTCAGGAGGCATAGAAAAAGCGTGCTTGCGGCGATCAGAATCTCGGCCACGATGAACTTGGCCAGGTAGACGGTGTGGCGCGGGATCGGCAACGCCAGAATATACTTCCACTGTTTATCGCTATGCTCTATGCCGTTGAGCAGCGCCGTTACCAAGGTGATCAGCAGCGGCATCATAAAGACTGCCCAGATGCCCAGCATGTTTGTCGGCAGCGTCTCCCACAGCCTGAAGTCCGCGCCGATTTTCCGTGTTTTCCAGAGGGCGAAAAATTGTAGCAGCGCGACCAGCAGCGGCAGGACAAAGATGACGCGGAAGGCGAGCGTGCGTTTTAACTTCAGGAGCTCTGCGTAAAGGACTCGAAAGATGGACATCAGGCGGCCCTCCTGACAGCCGTCTTGCCGCCCGTTAGCGTGAGGAAGATGTCTTCGAGCGAAGCTTGAGCAGGTGCCAGATGAAAGACTTCCATGCCGTGGCTGATGAGCAGCCTGTTGATTCGCGCAGCATCTTCACGTGTTGTGGCCTGGACGCCGAGCATTCCGTCGGCGCGTATTTGGACGCCCCACCCGGCAGCCGTCAGGTACCTGCTCGCCTCGTCAGGCTGATTCACCCCGAGCGTCAGTTGCGCACTATGCGCTTCCTGCAATTCGCCCAGCGTACCTTGAAACAACAGGCGGCCTTCGTGAATGATGCCGATGTGGCTGGCGATCTGTTCGACCTCGCTGAGCAGGTGGCTGGAGATGAATACAGTGACGCCGAGCTCAGAGGGCAGGCGGCGCAGCAGCTCACGCATCTCGTGAATGCCCGCAGGGTCGAGCCCGTTGGTCGGTTCGTCCAGGATCAACAGCTCGGGTTCGTTCAGCAGGGCGAGCGCCAACCCTAAGCGCTGGCGCATCCCGAGCGAATACTCGCGCACGCGACGATGGGCATCCTCTGTTAGCTTGATGATGTCGAGCGCGCGTTCGATGAGCGACGGCGGCGCTCCAAGCAACCGGCGCGTGACCTCCAGATTCTCGCGGCCGGTCAGGTGTGGATAAAGCGAGGGGGCTTCGACCAGCGAGCCGACGCGCCGCATCAGCCGCTGACGGTTGGCGGCAAGCGACGCACCGAACAGGTGCACTTCGCCGGCGTTCGGCCTGATAAGCCCGAGCAGCATACGAATGGCGGTCGTCTTACCCGCGCCGTTTGGCCCCAGAAATCCATAGACGCCTGCCTCGGGCACCCGCAGGTTCAAATCGTCCACGGCGATCCGCGCACCAAAGCGGCGCGTCAAATGGCGTGTCTCGATTATGTATTTATGCATCTATTGCCCCTTGGTATCATAAACGTCTCAAAAAGTAATCCATTAACACGCGATTGAAGAAAGGCGGCCGGAGGGCGAGTCATTCAAAAAGATAAAGCCCCTCGAAGGGGCTTTGAGACGTTCAAGCTTTGAGTGTGGACTCGAAAGCCTTGCGCGTCCGTCGCGCCCTTTCGAGTGGCTCTACTATTTCCTGCGGCCTGCGCCTTTGAGCTACATGCCATCGCGCCTTGCGTGGCCGTCTCGCTCAAATGTTCCTAGTCTCCGTGCGCGGCTTCGCCTTCGGGATGATTTGAGACGACCTCTCCGTCTGGCATGATGATCTTTTCATGGTCGGGCGTGATGCGCTCGCCCTCCATGGTGACCTCTTCTCCGGTCGGGACCTGGACGGGCAGGTGATCCAGGAATCGTTCGGCATCGATGGCGGCCATACAGCCGGTCCCTGCGGCCGTCACGGCCTGACGATAAAAAGAGTCCTGCGCGTCGCCGCAGGCGAAGACGCCCGGAATATCCGTGGCCATCGAGCGCCCGGATGTCTTCAGGTATCCGACCTCATCCATCTCAAGCTGGCCTTTGAACAGATCCGTGTTCGGCTTGTGGCCGATGGCTATAAAGACGCCTTCACATGGAAAGACGCTCTCCTCGCCGGTCTTCAGATTTTTCAAGCGCACGCCCGTGACGCCCGTTTCAGGCGTGCCGAGCACCTCTTCGACCGCCGTGTCCCAGATAAAATCTATCTTGTCGTTGCTGAATGCCTTGTCCTGCATGATCTTCGAGGCGCGCAAAATGTCGCGGCGGTGGACGACCGTGACGCGCGAAGCGTAGCGCGTAAGGAACGTGGCCTCCTCCATCGCAGTGTCGCCGCCGCCGACGACCACGATGGGTTTGCCTTTGAAGAAAAAGCCGTCGCAGGTCGCGCAGGCAGAGACACCGTAGCCGCCGAGCCCGGCCGGCGCGGGCGCTTCGCCCGGAATCCCCAGCCACTTGGCCGAAGCGCCCGTCGAGATAATCAAGGTCTCGGCCTTGATGATGGCGGTGATCTCTTCGCTGTCCTCGCTCTCTTTGCCGTAGAGCGTAAAGGGGCGCTTCTGTAAGTCGACGCGGTCGATATAGATGGTGAGAAACTCCGTGCCGAAGCGCGCGGCCTGCTCGCGAAACTCCTCCATCAGTTCGGGGCCCTGTATGCCTTTGGAAAAGCCCGGATAATTCTCGACCTCCGTGGTAATGGTGAGCTGTCCACCGGGCTGCGGCCCTTCGATGACCATCGGGTGCAGGTCTGCGCGGGCCGCGTAGATGGCGGCCGTCAGCCCCGCAGGTCCCGAGCCGAGGATTACCACGTCCCTGTGCAACGTCTCTTTAATCATCTGGTTTTTATCGTCTCCTTGAGGGGTATTTATCCCAACTCGCATGGGGGCGAGCCGTCCGTGCCTTCCCTTTTGCGTTGATGGTTGCCATTGCCAGTACGCCATGGATTTTACCACCTACATGGTTGCTTGTAACGGCCGCCGGCCAGGCTCCCCTTTAAGCTTCATTCTATTTTCACAACTCTTTCAGAGCTAATTCAGTGCGTTCTAAAGACGCAAAGCGACCACGGCGCGTAAGGTGCTCAATCAGTGAGCGACCAAGGCCCTCAGAGAGCAGCGGCCCCGAAGGCCCCGGTCGCCAACTTGAAAAGCCACTGAAGAGGCAGAAAACGTGTCGGTCTTAAGGGTCTGATGCCTCGAAAGACCCGGGCCAATGACCAGAAGGAGATTCACTATGAGCAAGGTTCATTTAATAAGGAGTTTGACGATGAAGAGTCTGTTCTGTGCTTCGATGCTGGCGCTATTCCTGCTGAGCGCAAGCGCGCCGCACGCGGCCTTTGCCCAGACGGGCGGACAATCGGCCAACGGCCAGCTCACTTTTTCAATCGGCGACGACCTGACGAAGTCGCTTGTGTTCAGCGCCACGACAGATGCAAACGGCGACGCCAGCGGCGAGATGGTTTTCAGCGGCCCGGCGGAGATACCCGACCAGGATGTGGACGGCACAGGCCACGCGGGCTTTAGCGGCCGTCTGGAAGATCTACAGCTCGACGTGGTGTTCGACAAGATGTCGGTCGAGCGCAACAGTGCTGTCATCAGCGGGACTGTCAGGGGCGCGACCCTTGATGAATACGTCGGCCAGCGAGTGCTGCTCTCGGTCGAGGACGACGGGGAGGGCATCGGGGACAGAACCCCGGATCAATTCACCTGGGGGCTTTACAAGCCTGTCGTGATGGATTGGATACCCTCGGACGCCGAAGTCAGGGACGACGAAGGTTGGCGCCTGACCTGGTGGGCGACGGATGCCGAGCGCAAGGACGACGTGGGGATTCCCTCCCGACCGAGCACGGAGATAACTCCTCAGAGCTTTCCCCTCTCGGCCTACTCCTTTGCCCAGATAACTTCGGGTGAGGGCGATATTAAAGTTGAGCCTTAAAAAGCCTCAGCATGGTCGCACACTTTTACTTCAGCGGGTCTTTAAAAATCAGGCCCATCACCAAAATGACCCTTTTTCTTTAGGAGGATGAAAATGAAAAATACTCGCTCAATTTACAGCCTGATAGCCATAGCGGTTTTCACTTTAACGGCAAGCTCCCTGGCCCACGGACAGGCGACGCGCACGTGGGTTTCGGGCGTCGGCGACGATGTCAACCCGTGCAGCCGCACAGCCCCCTGCAAGACCTTTGCCGGTGCTTTCTCAAAGACGGCCATCAACGGCGAGATAGATGCTCTGGACCCGGGCGGCTTCGGCACGCTGACCGTCACCAAGTCCATCACCGTCGATGGGACAGGGACTTTCGCCTCTACACTCGCCAGCAGCACTACGGGTTTTACCGTCAATCTGACCTCTAATCTGGCAGACGATCCGCTGAGGATGGTTCGTCTGCGTGGCCTCTCGATAAACGGTGCCGGCGTCACCGGCACAGTCGGAAGCAGAACGGGCATACGCGGCATCAACATCTCCTCCGCGAACACGTCGCAGCCCAACGTCGTTATCGAAGATTGCATCATCGACGGCTTCGTCAACGAAGGCATCCTCTTCGCCTCCAACGGAGGGAAACTGGCTGTCCGCAACACCTCGATCAGAAACAACGGCACGGCTGGCATCAAGGTCGATAGCCAGAGCGGCAACCTCAACCGCGCCAGCATCGAGCATAGCTCATTGAGGTTCAACGCCGACGGCATACGCGTCGAAGACAATGCGCGCGTCTCCATCAATGACTCTGTCCTCAGTCTCAATACCAACGGGCTCAATGCGACCAACGCCTCGGCCTCGGCCCAGGTCAGTATCTTCCATTCGATGGTCGCGGAAAACACCGGCACGGGCATCATCGCCGCCGGCCCGATCACCTTCTCGACCGTGTTTGTCTCCGAGAGCTTGATCTCGGACAACGCGACGGGCGTGTCGGCGAGCGCCAACGGGCGTATCTTCTCGTCTGTCAATAACACGCTGGCGGGAAACGGTGTGGATGGCACATTCACGCTGCCTAACAATACTTTAAAGTAAGCGTCACAAGGCAGGTTGACGGGGGCGATCCCGCCAGATTTTCTGTATAGAAGTCTGGCGGGATCGCTGGCCGATGGAGGTGGATCATGACAGGGCCGTGGCCTTGAGTCTGCCGGTACGAAGTAAGTAGACCACCATAGAGCCTCCCGTCGCCGCTTTGGAATAGCCCAAAAGCGGCGACGGGAGGCTCTATTGCCCCGACCATATTGCTGTCTCTCGCCTGCTACTTACCAGTAGCGCGCTGCGGTCAAGCTGTTGTATAACTACTGACGTAGCCTTAGTCGAACAAGGCCTGGCGGGTTACCGAATCGGTGCCAGAGCCGTCTCTGATCTGGAGAGTAAAGCAAAAGCCACACCTGCTTTCGCCACACGTGGGACGCGCTTCGTCAGCTTTTTGATGTCCGCGCCGAAGTTTTTCAGCGCGCCGGGTGAGACGCTTTTAAGCTTTGCACCCGAGAGCGAACCCGACCCGCCCTGTTAGCACCAGAACATTCAGGAAGCACTTTGAGTACACAGGAGAGCATCCCCCGCGCTTCACGCGCTCTTGAGACTATCGCCGTGCTCGGCGCAGGCACGATGGGGCATGGTATCGCTCAGGTCGCCGCCGCCGCAGGCTATCGCGTCATCATGCGCGATACCGACCGCGAAGGGCTCGCGCGCGGAGTCGCCGCCATCGAGCGCAACCTAGCCAAAGGCATCGAGCGCGCCAAGCTGACGGAGGACGAGCGCGACCGGACGCTCCAGCGCATACGCGGAACACTGCATCTCTCGGAGACTGCCGACGCGGATCTCTTTATAGAGGCCGCGCCAGAAGTGTTGGACTTAAAGCGCGAGATACTGCGCGAGGTCGAGAGCCAAGCGCGCCGTCCCTTTATCTACGCCACCAATACTTCATCGCTTTCGATCACGGAGATCGCCGCACACGCCATCAGGCCGGATCGTGTGGTCGGGATGCACTTCTTCAATCCCGTTCATCTCATGCGGCTCGTAGAGATCGTGGTCGGCCGCGAGACAAGCGCTGAGACGGTCGAGACGGTGCGCGAGGTTGGCAGCCGTATGAAAAAAGAGCCGATCACGGTCAGGGACGTGCCAGGCTTTGCGTCCAGCCGCCTGGGCGTCGCGCTCGGGCTCGAAGCGATGCGAATGCTTGAACAGGGGGTGGCGAGCGCCCGTGATATAGATACGGCGATGGAGTTGGGTTATAACCATCCTGTGGGCCCGCTGCGCCTGACCGATATGGTCGGCCTGGACGTGCGCCTCGCGATAGCCCAGTATCTGCACGCGCAACTCGGTGCGGAGACGTTTCGTCCGCCGGAGATTTTGCAACGCATGGTCCGAGAAGGTAAGCTCGGCAAAAAGAGCGGCGAAGGTTTTTACCGCTGGGATGAGGAAGCAGCAGCTCGCGGGCGCGCCAGCGTTCCATAAACCGAAGGCAAAGGGTTGCAAACGAATCTTATGAGCACGCCTTATAATGAAGAGAAACGCTTTGCGCTGCGCATGGCGATGCGCCTGCCCATCGTTGTTTCCGGGCGCAGCGAAGACGGCGCGGCGTGGAGCGAGCCGACAGAGACGGACGACATCTCAACCTCCGGCGTGCTCTTTCATCTCAATCAAAAAGTTAATCGCGGCGAGCGCCTGTACCTGCGCGCGCACCGCCCGGACGGCGCGCCCATCGAAGTCACTGCGACGGTCGTGCGCGTCGCTCCGGCGATCTACGGCACGGCGCGCGTCGGCGTGCAGATTTGCGAGCCGACGGAGAACTGGCTGCGCCTCTTCGTCTCCTGGGTCGCCGACGAACAGCCCACGCCTTCGGAATCTGAAACAGATCAATAAAGCAGTGGCGAGTGACGAGTGATGAGTGACAAGGTAAAAGCCTTTAGTCCTCAGCTTGTCACTCGCCACTTGTCACTCATCACTGGAGTTAATATGCCGCAATCATACGAGACGCTGATTGTCGAGCGACGCAATCGCGTCGCCATCATTACCATCAATCGCCCCGAAAAAAGGAACGCGCTCAATATCCAGACGCGCGAAGAGGGCGCGGCCGCTCTCGAAGAGCTGCGCGAAGATTCATCTGTCGGCGTCGTCATCTTTACGGGCGCGGGCGATAAGGCATTCGTCGCGGGCGCAGACATCGCGGAGTTCGCCGGACGCACAGCCATCACGCAGCGCGAGGTGATGCTCGGGCGCTCGCTCTTTACAGCCATAGACGTTTTTCCGAAGCCCGTCATCGCGATGGTCAACGGTTACTGTCTGGGCGGCGGATGCGAGCTTGCGCTGGCATGTGACCTGCGCATCGCGAGCGAGACGGCCTCCTTCGGTCAGCCCGAAATCAATCTCGGCATTATCCCCGGCGGCGGCGGCACGCAGCGTCTGACGCGCCTCGTCGGCGAAGGCAAGGCGATGGAGCTGATTCTGACGGGCGACATCATAGATGCGCGCACGGCCTTTAATCTGGGACTGGTCAACATGGTCGTGCCGGCCGCCGATCTGGAAGCGAAGACGATGGAGATCGCCAACCGCATCAGTGAGAAAAGCCCCGTCGCGCTGCGCATGGCCAAGGAAGCCGTCCATGCCGCCGCGCGCTCGAATCTGGATGAAGGGTTGCGCCGCGAGGTCGATCTCTTTGCGCTTTGCTTCTCATCCGAAGACAAGGACGAGGGCGTCAAGGCCTTCCTCGAAAAACGCAAGCCCGCGTTCAAGGGCAAATAGAGAGTGCGCGTAAGTTGAGGATCATTGGACTGATCACGGGTATCATCATCGCGGCCATCGGCGGCGTCATAGTCTACCGCGCCCTCTTTCTAGAGCCGAGTGCAGCGGTCGTCGTGACCAACACGGAGATACGCGAAGTCCCTGACACGCTGCGCGTCGGGGGGGGCATCATCATGCTGATCGCGGGCATGGCTCTGGCTTTTTTCGCGGCCCGCCACAAACCGATGTAAGGCGCGCTTGACGCGCTTTCCCGCGCTACGTTACTCTTTTCGTTCGTCATCATCCGCAGTGGTGACGCCCATCCCTCCATCAGGGGCCGTAGCTCAGCTGGGAGAGCGCATGACTGGCAGTCATGAGGTCAGGGGTTCGATCCCCCTCGGCTCCACCAATCATTTTAATAAGTTAGGGGCAGCCAACGAGCTGCCCCTTAGTTGTTTGAGTCACTATTGAGTCACACCCTTACGTTTGTGACATGCTATATGTCGATGTCCTGATCTACGAGCAAAGGTAACCTTTTAAGCTGAGAATTATGTACAAGATGTTATGGTTAGATACAAATTAACTCTGATTTTGAAAAATCAACACTTACGGACGCTAAATACATTGGGGCGCATACCATATCTTGTGCTCAACCTCTGAAATCCTCCCTCATTTTCAAAAACGGTTCTGATAATAGTGATTACGTCCTAAGTTTCGCCCGAATTAGCTCACCCATATTTTTCACATCTGCTTAATCTGCGACATCGGTTGCGAGGTTGCAGGGTTCCTCCTCAACAAACAACCCTAAATATACTCTTGGGATATGAGCCATAATCCTGAGCAACGCCAGACCCAGTTGTTTCACGTTTCTAGCCGAAGATCCGCGCTGGTCTCCACCGCCACACCGTGAACGGCGGTATGCTCGCTGATGCAACTCTGAACCCCCGCAAGTAGGTGCAATTTATAGACACGCTGATTCCTACACACATATTGACATTCTATACGTATGTGCGTATGCTCGTACAGAAGGTCTATACGAGGAGAGCTGTCGTGCGTCATAAGCAGACGAACTTACTTCAAGGCACGCTTGATCTACTGATCCTGAAGGCGCTCTCTCTGAGCGAGCTTCATGGGCTTGGCGTCTCACGCCGCATCAAGCAGATCACAGGTGGCACCTTCCACGTCAAGCCAGGCTCGCTCTTCCCGGCGCTGCACCGACTGGAGCAGTCGGGCTGGCTCGATTCATTCTGGGGAGAGTCAGAGAACAAACGTCGCGCTAAGTACTACCGGCTGAGCCGCGCCGGGCGGAAGCAGTTGCAGGAAGAGACCACTGAGTGGGAGCGGATCGCGCTCGCCATCGGCGAGGCCCTTAGGGCCGTCTAGAGAGTGTCGTCATGTCGCTCCGTCACCATGCCCTCTACTTCTGGCGAAACCTGTTCAACAGGGCACGTGTTGAGCAGGAACTCGACGAGGAATTGCGCGCCTTTGTCGAGTTGCTAACGGCGGAGAAGCAACGGGGTGGCATGGGAGCGGCCGACGCCAAGCGGGCCGCTTTACTGGAAGTGGGGGGCGTCGAACAAGTCAAAGAGCAAGTGAGGGAGGTTAGGTTGAGCTATCAATTAGAAACGGCGTGGCAGGATTTCCGGTACGGAGCGCGGATGCTGGCGAAGAGCCCTACGTTCACAGTCGCGGCCCTGCTTACGCTGGCCCTGGGAATCGGCGCGAACAGCGCGATCTTCAGCGTCGTCAATACGGTGTTGTTGCGTCCCCTGCCTTACAAAGACCCGGGTCGGCTCGTCATGATCTGGGAAGATAATTCCAGGCAAGGATTCCCGCGTAACACGCTCCCGCCTGCCAACTTCGCCGACTACCGTGAGCAGAACCATGTGTTTGAGGGAATGGCGGCCCTGACGGGTCGAAGTTTCAACCTAACTGGTGTAGGAGAGCCGGAGAGGATTGACGGCCTACGCGTCTCTGCGAACCTCTTCCAAATACTCGACGCGCAGCCACAGCTGGGGCGCGTGTTCTCCATCGACGAGGATCAGCCTGCCACGGGGCACGTCGTCATCCTGAGCAATCGCCTCTGGCAGCGCCGCTTCAACTCCGACCCCGCCATCGTCGGGAAGACCGTCACGCTCAACGGAGAGGGGTACACGGTGGTCGGCGTTATGCCGCCCGACTTCCAGTTCCATGGGGCCCTCCCCGGAGCGGATGACGAGCTTTTGGTGCCCATCGCCTTCAGCCCCAGAGAAGCCGCGAGCCGCGGCGGCCACTACCTTAATGTGGTCGCGCGCCTCAAGCCGGGCGTAACGCTTGAGAAGGCGCAAGCTGAGATGAGCAGCATCGCTCAGCGATTACAGCAGCAGTACCCCGAACATAACACCGGGGTCGGCTCCGTGGTCGTCTCACTGCATGAACAGCTGGTGGGCGACATACGCCCGGCGCTCCTTGTCCTGCTCGGCGCGGTCGGGTTTGTGCTGCTGATCGCCTGCGCCAACGTCGCCAACCTCTTACTGGCTCGGGCCGCCGCACGCCATAAGGAGATCGCCACGCGCGTGGCTCTCGGTGCGGGCCGGGCCCGGCTTGTGCGGCAGTTCCTCACAGAGAGCCTCCTGCTCTCGACCGCCGGCGGCCTGCTTGGGCTCCTGCTCTCGCTGTGGGGCGTGAGCATGTTGAAGCAGTTCATCCCGGAAAACATCTCACAGGTCAAGGCGATTACGGTCGACGCCAAGGTGCTCGGCTTCACCCTCCTCATTTCGCTCCTGACCGGGGTAGTCTTCGGGCTCGCCCCAGCACTACAGGCGTCGAAGGTCAACCTTAGCGAGATGCTGAAAGAGGGCGGGCGGGACTCGTCCACGGGGAGACGGGGTAACCGCGTCCGCGCGCTGCTCGTCATCGCAGAGGTTGCAGTCTCGCTCGTCCTACTGATCGGCGCGGGGCTGCTCATCAACAGCTTTCTGCGGCTGCGCAACGTTGATCCGGGCTTCCGGGCCGAGAACCTGCTGACGATGCGGGTCGCGCTTCCGCGCTCGAAGTATCCAGATCACGCGCACCGCGCAGCCTTCTACACAGAGATGCTGCGCAGGGTAGAGGCGCTTCCGGGCGTCAAGTCTGCGGCTATGACCTCCCCGCTCCCATTAATCTACAATGGCGATTCTATGGGAGTCACTATCGAGGGGCGTCCGATGCCCACAGGGCAAGAGCCCGATGTGGTAACGAGAGTGGTCAGCTCTCACTATCTTCGTTCAATGAGCATCAGGCTCTTGCAAGGGCGGGAATTGGGCGACCAGGACAGGGCGGACACCATGCCTGTGGCCGTCATTAACGAGACCATGGCGCGCCGGTTTTGGCCCGGAGAGGATCCAATAGGGAAGCGACTGGCGCCCGGATCGGCCGTAGAGCATGACGACTGGATAACCATTGTCGGGATAGTTAACGACGTGCGGCAGTTCGAGCTGAGTGCTATGCCGAAGCCGCAGATGTACCTGTCCTATGAGCAATCCGAGCCATTCCTGCTACGTGATCTAGTAGTCAAGACAGATGTCGAGCCGAGCAGCTTGGCGGGCATGGTGCGCAGCACCATCTGGACTATAGACAGAGATCAGCCCGTCTCTAACATCGCCACAATGGAAGAGATCCTCTCACAATCGGTCAAGCGCGAGCGCTTTAGTATGCTCCTGTTGGCAGTCTTCGCCACGCTGGCGCTCGTGCTTGCGGCCGTCGGCATCTACAGCGTGATGAGCTACGCGATGGCGCAGCGCACGCACGAGATCGGCATTCGCATGGCCCTCGGCGCGCAGACGCGCGACGTGCTGAGACTCGTCATTGGGCAGGGGCTAAAACTCGCGCTCGCCGGCGTCGCCATCGGGATTCTTATTGCCTTTGCTCTGACGCGTTTGATGACAAGTTTGCTCTTCGGCGTGAGCGCCACAGACCCGCTTACTTACGTGGCTATCTCGCTGGTACTCGTCGGCGTGGCTGTGCTCGCCAGTTACATCCCGGCGCGGCGTGCTGCCAAGGTAGACCCCATGATCGCGCTACGGCAAGAATAAGCCTCCTATCTCAGCGCTAGTGCCGCTTATGATGTGCAGTGCATAGGGCCTCTGGGCGAGCAGCGGCAAGAAAATCGGGCGTTTTGTACCCTGTCGAATGAGGAGGAATGAGCACTTATGAAACGTAAATCATCGTATGCTTTGATCTCAGTATTCCTATTCGGCGGCAGACTTTCTTATGGCCAAATTATGGCCGGAATATAGGGTAATCGATAGTAACGCGCTGGTAGGCAAGGATTCCTCTTAACAGCGTTTTACCCTTATAAGGGCTGCAAAGTGGATAATATAGTGATAGATGTAATTCATGGTATCTGGTTGACTCAGTTTCTTCGCATTCACAATGCGGAGGCCAGGAGTTCGACCCTCTACTAATAAAATTCAATGATTTATGGAAGGTGAAGAGGCGTCATTAAAATGTAATCTTGAGTCACTATAGGGTCACAACTCAGCCAAACCTACTAAGTCCCAACAAACTAAGCCGAATTAGAGTCGCCCGAAACATCAATAAAACTGCACTCTTCCAATCTCTTTTCATCTCAACACAACAAACGTTCTAGACTGGCAGTCATGAGGTGAGGGGTTCGATCCCCCTCGGCTCCACCAATTATTCTCACTGTTTAGGGCACAGGCAGAAGTTGCCTTGATGGTGAATGCTTGAGGCTGGTTTCAGGCACGTTGCGCGAGTACTTCCAGATATTCGGCCGCGACTCGGGTTGAGATGCTGCCGGCGCGGTTTTGTTTTGACCATAATCGTTCCAGATCGAGGCGTAGGGATGCCTGGGCGCGCGTTTCGAGTTTTTCAAAGGCGCGCCGTACAGGGCCGTAGTAAAGACGAAAGAACTCAATCGTCTCGGGTACGCTGAATGGATACTTTAGCTGGTGAAGGCGCCGCGTTAATTTCAGGTTCGACACGCCGATTCTAAATCTCTCACGTGCCATATCCGTATCGCCCCATAATAAGGGCGAGGCCGCGCTCGATTGCGCAGGTGTGTAAGCGGCAATGAGTTTGAGCATCTGTCCGACGAAACCTGTGGGCGTCCAATTGGCCATCGCAATTACCCCGCCGGGGCGGCAGACGCGAATCAATTCGGAGGCCACCTCCTGGGGATGCGGCGCGAACATTGCTCCGTACATGCTGACCACCAGATCGAAGGATTCATCTTCGTAGGGCAGAGCCTCGGCATCGCCTTCGTCAAACCGAATCTCCAGCCTCGCTGCCCGCGCGCGCTCTCTCGCCTGTGCGAGCAGGTTGGGCGCAATATCCAGGCCGGTCACAACTGCCCTTCGGCGGGCCGCCTCTATCGCCAGATTCCCCGTCCCGCAAGCGACATCCAGCACGCGCGCCCCGGGCTCTATAGAGAGGCGTGAGATGAATCTCTCGGCCTCCGGTTCGGAGTACTTCGCGATCTGTCCAAAGTCTCCCGCCATCCACGTGGCGCGCAGCCCCTTTTTGAGGACGTTCGTTTCAATTATCTGTGTGCTCATCTACAAACTCCTTCGCAGGCAATCAGCTCGCTTCTAAACTTTGTATTCCTATCTCAGTGCTTCTGTTCTTCGTCTTCCTACCACAAGTCCTTCATGCGTCTGGCCAGGCGCTCGCGCGCAGACTTGCGCAGATTTATGACCTGCTGCCTCGTGATAGCGAGCCTCCCGGCGATTGCCGAATCATCCAGCGGAAGCTCATTCCATAAGACGGCCAGCTCTTCTCTAGACATCTTTAAGGCCCGGGCCATCTCTCCAAAAGATGCAACGCCTGTGACGGGAAAAAGATCGACGCCACCGCCACTGCCGCAGCTGTCCCTCATGTTCAAGAGGAGCGCCGCGCGCTGTGCCTGCGGCAACTGGCATATTTCTATCCAGAGCCGCTCAAGACGCAGCCGTCTTTCAACATCAAGCGACGGGTTCGCGCCCCTTTCAGGCAGCGCTTCATAGAGACTGGCTCTATCCGACTCATCATCCTCCGCCTGTTGTCGCTCTTCTTTGATATACAGTAAATCTGCTATGAGGCTCGCCAGGTTGTCCAGTTCGATGGGCCCACCGGCCTGGCGAAATAATCCAAAGACCAGCTCCGCAAGGGGCTCTGCGCCAGACTTCGCGTTTGCACAGGGGAATCGGAGGGGATCGTGTGAGGCGTCGAGCAGTCGCCTCAAATCCCCCTCTTTGACGGGAGCCCTCTTCTGAAATCGCCATTCGATGAGCCCGCCGCACAGGACGCCGTCGATCTCCCAGACAGAGAAAGTGATTCGATGGCTCAGCAGATACCGTAGCTTATTTTTCAGGCTGTGGCGGCGCGGGTACTTGCGGCGCAGGTATTCATAGCAGGCATTAAAGGTGACGACGGCGACGTAGCTCTGAAAGTTATTGATGGCTTGCCGGCGTCTCTCCTGAAGCTCACGCAACGAGGCGATCAGGCTTGCCTGAATCTCGCTCCTGATCTCCAGTGCCTCCTGGTTCTCGCGGCTGCCGTCTCCGCCCTTGAGCGAGACCTGTAACTTGCTTTTGATGATGCTCCCGATTACTGGTTGCACAGCCCTGAGGATGCGTTCGAGGCATTGATCAGCATCAATGGAAGTGGCCGCCTCCAGAAAAGGTCGCAGGAGCGCATCGCCTCCAGGCCTGATCGCCTGATTCCCGGAACCTGTCGCAGCCGAGCTGTATATCTTCGGGGGAGCCGTTTCTTGATAATCAAGACGTAGGGCTTTATTCATTTGCAAAGACTCCTGCTTTACTTGAGCTGCTTTTGTGCGAGGGAAAGTCCGGGCTTTGGCGACCTCAAAACCCTATCAGGCCCCAGTCATATAAGTTTCGAGGAGAGGCGTGCGCGGTTCGTCTTTAAAGCTGTACTCTCGGGCGGGTAACATTTTATTATCGGCGTGAAACCGAAGGGATATGCGCCCGGATAATCGCTCCTGAATTGAGCCTGTGCGGGGACAGCAGTACCGAAGATCGCAATCAAGCCTGGCATCAAAAGGGTTTTCAAAATCCATCTTTTCATTTTCCGCCTGCTCCGTAACGGTTTAGATTTCGCCGGACGACGCGCGCCCGGTATTGAGCACTTTAATCTTCGGGACGCCGTGCGTAATGACGGTCGCCTGACCTGGCGGTGACTTTTTTGTGACCGCATCCCTGCCACGCAAAAGATGATGAAGAAAGAGAAGCGGACTGCTGCGCGCTATTACTTCGACGATGTGCTGGTCGATGGACGCAACTTCATTTTGTTGAAGGGGAACGAACCGAAGAAGATTACCCCGCGCGCGTTCGAGGTGCTGCTCCACCTACTTGAACATGGCGGAGAGCTGGTCGAAAAGCAGGAGCTATTCGAGGCAATCTGGAAAGAGACCTTCGTCACAGACAATGCCCTGACGAGGATGGTCAAGGAGATTCGTCACGTCATAGGCGATAACGCAGACATGCCGCGCTATATAGAGACCGTCCCGAAGAGGGGCTATCGTTTCATCGCGGCCACGAAGACAGAGATTGCTCAAGGCGCGAGCGCCGAAGCAGAAGACGATGACGCGGCTATCAATTCCATAGCCGTCCTGCCTTTTGTAAATTTGAGTGAAGACCCGGACAGAGAATATCTCAGCGAAGGACTCACGGAGAGCATCATCAATAACCTTTCACAGATAGCGGGTCTTCGCGTCGTGCCACGCAGCACGGTCTTCAAATATCAGGGAAGGGAGTCTGGCCCGCAGGATGTCGGAAGAGAATTGAATGTGCGAGCGGTCGTCACGGGACGCCTGTTTCAAAGACAGGGAACGCTGATCATAAAGGCCGAGATGATAGACGTGCACAGGGAATTGCAGCTCTGGGGCGAGCATTTCCGCAGCATTGGCTCAGACCTCTTCGACGTACAGGAAGACATCTCGCATCAGATCTTTGAAAAGCTCCGTTTGAAGTTGAGCCAAGAAGAGCGGCAACGCCTCAAGCAACGCCCGACCGAGAACGCGGAGGCCTATCAGCTTTATCTCAAGGGACGCTACTTCTGGAACAGAAGACCGCAGGGACTGAAAAAAGGGATCGAGTATTTCGAGCGGGCGCTCAATCTCGACCCGCAGTACGCGCTCGCCTACTCGGGTTTGGCAGATTCTTACAGCACGCTTGGTTCCTGGGAGAATGGCGGCCTCCCGCCCGTTGAAGCCATGCCGAAGGCCAGAGCCTCCGCATTAAAGGCGCTTGAGATCGATGATGCTCTGGCCGAAGCGCACGCGACTCTGGCTTACACTCAAATGCACTATGACCTGAACATGGAGGAAGCGGCCGCGAGCTTTAAGCGCTCGTTTGAATTGAACGAGCGCTACCTGCATGCAAATCACTGGTATTCGCATCACTGCATGGCGCTCGGCAAGGTGGAAGAGTCTTTGGCTTTCAGCAAACGCTCTCTCGAACTTGATCCCTTAGACCTTATCATCAACGTCCACATGGCATGGCATTACTGGCTGGCACGCGAGCCGGATGAAGCCCTGCTCCAATCAGAAAAGACGCGCGAGCTTGAACAGAGCGGATTCTGGCCGGGTTTCTTCGCCGGGCTCGCCCTTGAACAGAAGGGATTGTATGAGGAGGCCACGGGAGAGTTTAAAAAAGCAGAGGGGCTCTCGACAGAAACCACCTTCTTGAAAGCCGCCCTCGGACACGCTCTCGCGCGCAGTGGTGAAGTGAAACAGGCACGGCGTCTTCTGGTCGAACTTGAATCTATGCGGAAGAGGACGTACGTGCCCGCCTACGATTCGGCAATAATTCATGCTGGCCTGGAAGAAACAGATCAAGCGCTTGAGTGGTTGGGCAAGGCCTGTACAGAGCGTTCGGGCTGGCTGGCCTACATCAAGGTCGAGCCCAGATTAGACGATTTGCGCGCCGAGCAGGAGTTTGCGCGACTCGTCAGGTTTTAGATAATTGTCAGGATAGCTGTGCGCGGCCAGCTCAGCCTGACAGAGAAGATCTGGGCGCTCAAGGCAGAAAAGGTGCAGAAAGGGCGTGGTCATACAGTTCTCCTCACTATTGCTCCTGGTTATCAGCGAAAGCTTTGCTCAATTGTCCGTTTGAGAGAGCGTCGAGATCATTTCCAACATGGGCCCAAGACTCTGGCACATGAATGCCGATTTCGAGACGGAGCTGTCTCGGCCCCTCGGCACGTATCGCCGTCTTCCCTCAGCGGAAGCTCTCAACCGGCGCCTGGCTCCGCACCTGTTCTGGCTGGCGCGCGCGGGCGACGCGCTGCTGCTCGCAGAGCCCTGGGACGACCAGCTCCGACAGGAGGCCAGGCGGCGCGGCGTGGAACTCGTCTCGCCGGATCATCAGCGGGACTTGAGTGCTTATACTTTTACGCCCTGGGGCTGGACGCCGAGCGCCCTGGCGGCGGGCAAAAGGGCCGAAGCACAGGTCTCTCAGCCTGTGCCCTTCGAGACGGTCGCCCGAGTCAATTCAAAGCTCTGGAGTCATGCCCTGGAAGTCGAGTTCGGTTGGGCGCTGCCGGGAGCAGCCGTCTGTTCTGCTTTCGCCGAGCTGGAGGAAACGCTGGCCCGCGCCTGTCCCCGCAGGGATGACAAGTGGGTCATCAAGAGCCCGTTTGGTTTCGCCGCGCGCGACCGCGTGCTCGGGCGCGGGCCCACCCTCGAAGGGCCGCAAGGAAAATGGTGCGAGCGCCGCTTTCAAAGAGGCGAGCGATTGATCTTTCAGCCGTGGCTTGAAGTGCGGCGTGAATACGGCGTCGTGTTGGAAATCTCGCCCGGCGGAGCTTACAGTATTAAAGGCATCAGCGATCTACAGACCAACGGCGCGGGCACAGGCAGAGGTTATCTGCTGGGTCGCCCGCCCGCCGAAAATCGCATCCTTGAGCTCGAAGCGGTGGCTGACAAAATCGCGCCGAGACTCTTTCGAGAGGGTTACACGGGGCCCGTCGGGATAGATGCACTGGAGCATTCGCTGGGGCTTCATCCGCTGCTGGAGATCAACGCCCGCTATACGATGGGGTTTGTGGCCGTCGCCGTTGAGCAGAGCCGCAGGCCTTCGTCGCCGATTTTCTGGAGTCTGAATTAGAGATTTTCCAGTTAAGATCAGGGTACTCGCCTTGATATACTCGACGCCCTGAGAAGATTCCGGTGACCTACTGAGAGCGCGCACGGAGAGGATCAGTCAGCGACAAGGAGTACACAGGATGACCCCGGCAGAAACTGTTAAAGTAACCATCTTCAATCAAACCTATAGCCTTCGCTCTGCCGGCGGCGCAGAGCACGTCAGGCACATCGCCAGCCTCGTCGACGAGCGCATGAAACAGATCGCCGCGCAGCTCACCACGCATGACATCTCCAAGATCGCGATCCTCGTTGCCCTGAACATCGCCGACGAGATGCAAACCCTCAAGGCCCAGTTCGCCGTCGAGATCGAAGAGCTACTGTCGCGCGCCCCGCAGAGCGAAGGCATCAAGTCAAAGAGCGAAGGCGTCGAGAGAAAGGACGCCCGCCCGCCCGTCGATGAACGCGCCTCCTGGTTCGACGAGATTTTCGAGGCCGAGATACCCGTCAAGGATCAGGCCCAGCGGCTCAGCAGTCAGGTCGCGGCCAAACTGCAATCGCTTCGCAAGAGCGAGACACAAAGACCAGCCATCGAGGAGAACATGGAAGACCAGACTTGAAGTTCCCCTTAAGCTTCTATATTTTTGCGGTAATGGTGCATTTTGAGGAAGAATCAAACAGGATGGACAGAGATTCAGGATCAAGATTAGGTCAGTACCGCCTGCGGTACTGACCTGTATCCTGTCCATCCCTGTTAATTTCTTCCCTTCATACTGACCCTCTACTATTTTTGCGGATAACTTGTAGATTATGTTGACCCCGGCTAAAATGCAGACCGCAGCACCAAGTCGCTATTCAACGAAATGGGAGCCTCATCCGACATGGGCCATGCCGGGCCATGTCATGCACGCCTTTGCGGCCGAGAGATAGGTGGCGGCTTGAAACCTGCTGGCAGGGATGACCGTATTGACGGGGTCGTCTCACTTTCTGTCTTACCTTTTCAAGGAGAAGATCATGCGTAGATTCCTGCTGGGAATTCTGGGTCTGGCCATGTTCGCCGTGCCCGCGTCCGCACAGACCGCCGACGAGATCATCAATAATTACATCAAGAACATCGGCGGCATGGACAAGATTCAGGCCGTCAAGACACTGCGCCGCACCGGAAAATTTATCGGCGGCGGCGGGTTCGAGGCGGCCATCCTCGAAGAGAACAAACGTCAGAAAATGGTGCGCCAGGAGTTCTCCATACAGGGCCTGACCGGCGTCAACGCCTATAACGGCCAGACCGGATGGAAGATCGAGCCGTGGCAGGGCAAAAAAGACCCGGAGCCCCTGGGCGAAGAAGAGATGAAGCAGATCATAGAGGATTCGGACTTTGACGGGCCGCTCGTCAATTACCAGCAGAAGGGCAACCGCGTCGAATACATCGGCATGGATCAGGTCGAAGGCACGGACGCCTATAAGCTCAAAGTCACGCTCGCCAGCGGTGATGTCCGTTACTACTATATGGACACGGACTATTACGTGCCCATCAAGATCGACACCAAGCGCATGGTGCGCGGGGCCGAGCGCGAATACGAGACGACGCTCGGCGATTACAAGGAAGTCAACGGCTGGTACATGCCGTTCTCCGTCGAGACCAACGTCAAGGGCAGTCCAGACAGGGTGAAGACGGCCTACGAGAAGATCGAGGCCAACGTCCCGATTGACGACGCGCGCTTTCAACTGCCGACCGCGACGGCCGCCGCCAGGCCGACAGAGAACAAGCCGAGCGATACCGACGCTTCAAAGACTCAGCCGAAGAAGCCACAGCAACAGGGCGCAAAGCCGCCCACCAAACCGCAGGACTAAGCAGGACTAAGCAGGACTAGGGACGAAGATTCTTGCGCGACCATCTAGAGAGAGGGATGAACTGACGATGAAGAAAAAAACGATGCGTTTGTTCTCGGCAAGCATTCTGAGTTTGGCGCTCTGCGGCGGCCTTATCGCACAGGCACAGACCGCGCCCACCCCGGCGACGGCCGCGCAGCCCTCTACGGTCAGGGTGGATTCCGAGACGATCTCCGGGCTGGGGGCGCGCAATATCGGTTCGGCGGCGATGAGCGGCCGCATCGCGGCGATAGATGCCGTGCAGGAAGGCAATCGCCTGACCGTCTATATAGGATCGGCGAGCGGCGGCGTCTGGAAGAGCGTCAACGGCGGCGCGACCTATAAGCCCGTTTTCGACAAACAGGCGATGCAATCCATCGGCGCGATTACCGTTGATCCCAAAAACCCTAAGACCATCTGGGTCGGCACGGGCGAAAGCTGGACGCGAAATTCCGTCTCCATCGGCGACGGCGTCTACAAATCGACGGACGGCGGCGATAACTGGACCAACATGGGACTCAAGGAGTCCGAGCGCATCTCGAAGATTCTGGTCGACCCGTCGGCGACAGATACTGTCTACGTCTGCGTCCCCGGCAAATTGTGGAGCGACTCGGAGGATCGCGGCCTCTACAAGACGACCGACGGAGGCAAGACCTGGAACAAGATTCTCAAGGGCGCAAACGCTTCGACGGGCTGCTCAATGATCTCTATGGACGAGCAGAGTCCGAAGACGATCTATGCAGGGATGTGGGACTTTCGGCGCAAGGGCTGGGAGTTTCGCTCGGGCGGCGATGGGCCCGGCGCGCCGAGCGGCAGCGGCCTCTTCAAATCCACAGACGGCGGCGCGACGTGGACGGAGCTGACAGAAGCGAGCGCGCAGGGGCTGCCGGCAAAGCCCTGGGGACGCGTGGCCGTCACGGTCGCCCCCTCGAAGCCGAACGTCGTCTATGCTTTTATCGAAGCCGAGCCGCCCAAAAACGGTCTCTATCGCTCGGACGACGGAGGCCGCACGTGGACGCTCGGCGACCGCAGCCAGAGTATGATCTGGCGTCCGTTTTATTTCGCCAACCTGATCGTTGATCCGAAGAACGAGAACAGGCTTTACAAGCCGGACTTTTCCCTCATCGTCAGCAACGACGGGGGCCGGAGCTTCAGCAATATCTCTGGGGCCGCGCACGGCGACTTTCACGATGTGTGGATCAACCCGGCGAACACGGATCACCTGATCGTCGGCGACGACGGCGGCGTCTGGTACTCCTACGACGGCGGCAATCGCTGGTGGAAAGCAGAGAACCTGCCCGTCTCGCAGTTCTATCACGTGAGCACGGACATGGAGCGGCCTTACCGCGTCTACGGCGGATTGCAGGACAACAGCTCCTGGGTCGGCGAGTCGCAGTTTCCCGGCGGCATCACCAATCACCAGTGGGAGAACATGTACGGCGGCGACGGGTTCTGGATGTTCGCGGACCCGACCGATCCTGATTACCTCTATGCAGAATATCAGGGCGGGACAATCTCGCGCATCAACCGCAAGACGCACGAATCGCGTAACATTCAGCCGCTGCCTCAATACAAGGAGGGCAAGCTGCGCTACAACTGGAACACGCCGATTCACTTGAGCCCGACGGGCAACGGCACGATCTACATCGGCGCGCAATATCTTTTCCGCTCGCGCGATCATGGACAGACGTGGGAGCGCATCTCGCCGGATTTGACGACGAACGACCCGCAGAAGCAGAGGCAGGAGCAATCAGGCGGCGTGACGATTGACAACTCTGCGGCAGAGATGCACACCACCATCTATTCGATCAGCGAGTCGCCGAAGAATCCGAACCTCATCTGGGTCGGAACCGACGACGGCAATGTGCAGATCACGCGCGACGGCGGTAAAAACTGGACGAACGTCGTCGGAAATATTCAGGGCCTACCGAAAAACGCCTGGGTCTCTTACATAGACGCTGGCCATTTCGACGAGGGCACGGCTTACGCGACCTTCGACGTGCACACGTTCGGCGACATGCGCCCTTACGTGTACCGCACGACGGATTACGGCCAGACCTGGACACCGCTCGTCACGGAAGCGAGCCCTGTGCGCGGTTATGCACACGTCGTCAGAGAAGACCTCGTCAATCGCGACCTTCTCTTCGTCGGCACGGAGCAGGGGCTCTGGATTTCTCTGGACGGCGGTCGTCAGTGGGCGCAGTACAAGGGCGGCGACATGCCGAACGTCGCCGTCCGCGATCTCTCGATTCATCCGCGCGATAATGATCTGGTGATCGCCACGCACGGGCGCGGCATCTGGATCATCGACGACATCACGCCGCTTCGCGCCCTGACGCCAGAGACGCTTGCCAAGGATGCCGTCTTTATACAGGCGCAGCCCTCTGTGCAGCGCCTTCCGGCGCAGGGCGGCTGGTCCAACGGCGATGCCGTGTTCATCGGGCCGAACCCGCCGGACGAAGCGATCATCACCTATTACCAGAAGAAGCGCCATATCTTCGGCGATCTCAAAATTGAGGTCTTCGACCCGCAGGGTAAGCTGATGGGCACGATCCCGAGCAGCAAGCGGCGGGGCCTGAATCGCGCGACGTGGTCTATGCGGCTCAAGGCGCCGAAGGTGCCGACCGCTGCGAGCGCGGATTTCGGCGCATCCGTGGGCCCGCGCGTGCTGCCCGGCGTCTACACCGTCAAGATGACCAAGAACAAGGATGTCTATACGACGGAGCTGCGCGTGGTGGCCGATCCACGCTCGAAGCACACGGCCGAAGACAGACGGGCGCAGTTCGATCTCTCCATGAAGCTCTACAATATGCTCGGCGAGATGACGTTTGCGACCGAGCGGATCAACGGGCTGCGGCTGGCTTTGAACGACAGGGCCGCGCGTCTTCCTGCGGATGATCCGCTTCGGCAGCGGCTGGAGACGGCGTCCGGGCAGGTCGACGAGCTGCGCCGCAGGATCGTCGCCACCAAGGAGGGCGGCATGATTACGGGCGAAGAGCGGCTGCGCGAGTTTTTGACGGCCCTCTACAGCAACGTCGTCTTTTATGAAGGGCGTCCTTCGCAGGCGCAGACGGAGCGTACGGAAGTGCTCGGGCGCGAAATGGGTGACGTGGTCAAGGACTTCGACGCCTGGACGGCGAAGGAGCTGTCCGACATCAACGCGGCGCTCGTCAAGAAAAAGCTGGAGCCGATCAAGCCGCTCACGCGCGAAGAGTGGGAGAAGAGCGAATAAAAGCGAACAGAGAAGTGCGCGCTCGTCAGGCTTTTGATATGCACTTTCGCGGTAAAAATTAAGGCCACCCCACCGGGTGGCCTTAATCGTATATACTACCAGGCGGCTCGTGCGCCGCATCAAAGCTTTTTCAGAGATGTTTAATCTATCGTATCCCCGGTTGCAATGTAAGATGATATGCGGCCATGCAGTCGGTACCGCCTGCGGTAGCGGGCCGGTGCTGCTGGCGATACGACGACCCGCCAGAGACCTTTGGCGGTACTGACCCTCAGTGTTTTTATGACCCCCGACAGGCCGAAGAAAGACGAAGAGATATTCGAGTCGGCGCTCAGACGCGCGCCCGAGGAGCGGGACGCATACCTGACGCAGGCCTGTGAAGGGGACGAGTCTCTGCGCACACGCGTCGAGACGCTGATCGAATCTCACGAAAGGGCCCAGGGCTTCGTCGAAGCATCCGCCCTCGATTCCGACTCCACGCCGACCTTAGTTGACGATGTGCCCTTCGGCATGATCGGGCGGCGCGTAGGCTCTTACAAGCTTGTGCGCGAGATCGGGCGCGGCGGGATGGGCTCTGTCTACCTGGCCATTCGCGCCGACGACGAATACCAGAAGCAGGTCGCCATCAAGCTCATCAAGCGCGGCATGGACACGGACTTTATTATCCGCCGCTTTCGTCACGAGCGACAGATTCTGGCCACGCTCGATCATCCATACATCGCGCATCTCCTGGACGGCGGGACGACCGACGACGGCCTCCCCTATTTCGTCCTCGAATACATCGAGGGGAAATCCATCTATCATTACTGCGACGCCTTGAAGCTCAATATCCCCGAGCGGATCAAGCTGTTTCGCAAGGTCTGCGCGGCCGTCCAATACGCGCACCAGCAGCTGGTCATACATCGCGACATCAAGCCCGGCAATATACTGGTGACGGCGGACGGCACGCCGAAGCTTCTGGACTTCGGCATCGCCAAGATACTGAACCCGGAGTTCGCCTCGCAGACCTTGGACCCGACGACGGCCGCGCTTCGGATGATGACGCCGGAGTATGCCAGCCCCGAACAGGTGCGCGGCGAGCCCGTCACGACCGAGAGCGACATCTACACGCTGGGCGTCATGCTTTACGAGCTGTTGACGGATCATCGCCCGTATCGCCTGCGCAACCGTTTCTCGCAGGAGCTGGCGCGCATCATCTGCGAAGAAGAGCCTGAGCGTCCGAGCGTCATCGTCGGACAGATAGAGGTCATCACGGTCGAGGGCTCAGAGCCCTTCGAGGTCACGCCAGATACGGTCGCCAGGGCGCGCAGCTCCACCCTCGAACAGCTACGCCGTCAACTCTCGGGCAGCCTGGACAACATCATCCTCAAGGCGATGCGCAAGGAATCGGAGCGTCGCTATCAATCGGTCGAAGAGTTCTCCGAAGACCTGCGCCGCTACCTGGAAGGCCAGCCCGTTCAGGCGCCCGTGTACCTGCCAGGCGCGGCACAGACAGCCATCGGGGCGGTCGCCGCGGAAGTCAGGACGGACGAGCCGACGACCTCCGCCAGATCAATCGCCGTGCTGCCCTTCAAGGTGCTGCGCACAGAGGAGAAGGGCGATGAATTCCTCGGCATGGGCTTGACGGATGCGATCATCACCAAGCTCAGCAATATTCATCGCATCATGGTACGGCCCACCAGCTCCGTGCTCAAATACTTTGACGGTGAGCACAACGCGCAGGCCGCCGGTTACGAGCTACAGGTCAGCTACGTGCTCGACGGAAGGATTCAGCGCGCGGGCGACCGCGTGCGCGTCACCGTGCAGTTGGTTCGCGTGCGCGACGGCGCGCCCTTTTGGGCCGCCAAGTTCGACGAGAGCTTTACGGACATCTTCTCCGTCGAGGACTCTATCTCGGGCCAGGTGGCCGAGGCCCTGATACCGCGACTGACGGGCGAGGAGCGCGAGCTACTGAATAAGCGCGAGACGGAGAATGCCAATGCCTATCAGGCTTACCTGAAGGGACGTTACTACTGGAACAAATTTACGGACGAGTCGCTGGAACGCGCGTTAGAGCAGTTTCAGGAAGCGATCAGGCTCGACCCGAATTACGCGCTGGCCCATGTCGGTGTCGCCGACTATTACAACTGGGCGGCCATCTATCACATGCTGCCGCCCAAGGAATGCTACGCGCTCTCGAAGGCTGCGGCCATCCGCGCGCTTCAGATAGACGATGGGCTTGCGGAAGCCTACGCGACGCTCGCCTCTGCGACGCTCTGTTACGACTGGGACTGGACGCGCGCCGAGCAGATGTTCAAGCGATCCCTTGAGCTGAACGCGAATAATCCAGGCTCGCATGAAGCCTATTCCTATCTTTTGAACGCCGAGGGCCGCTTCAACGAAGGGCTCAAAGCGATGCGCCGCGCCGCGGAGATCAACCCGCTCTCGGTGATGGATGCCGCGATGGTTTCGTGGAGTCTCTACCAGGCGCGCCGCTACGATCAGGTCGTCACACAGTCGCAGCGTGTCTTCGAGATAGACCCGGACTTCGGCGTCGGCTACATCGCTCTCTCTGCCGCCTACGAGCGTCAGGGGATGAAGGAAGAAGCGATTGCTGCCGGGCGTAAAGCGGTCACATTTTTGCCGGGCGCGGTCATTCCGCTATGGGTGCTGGCCCATGCTCTGGCCACCTCTGGAGAGGAACGGGAAGCCAGAGAAATCCTCGCCTCGATGGAGCGGCTGGCAAAGGAGCGTTACGTCTCGGCCTATCACATGGCGATTATTCATACGGGGCTGGGCGAGCCGGACGAAGCCTTCAAGTGCCTGGAAAAGGCTTACGAGGATCATGATCCCTGGATGATCTGGCTCGGCACGGAGCCCAAGCTCGATCCGCTGCGCAGCGACGCGCGCTTCGTTGATCTGCTGGTGCGCGTCGGTCTGGACGAAGTCACGCGCACGCTCTCTCTGCCGGATTCTCTGCAAAGACGCGAATCGCTCGAAACCAGAAAGATGATGACGAGCGATCCCGGATCGCGTGAGAGCCGGATCACGGACGAGGCGAGCGCGCACCGCAGCGTCGCCGAAGCAGCAGCCGCGCGCACGGCCCTGATCGAAGCAGATCGCTCGACCCGCTCAACGCCAGAGACCACGTTCGGTCGCTATAAAACGGGACTGCTCGCGCTCGTTGTGATGGTAGTCTTAACGGTCGTCGCCTTCGGTCTCTACAAATTCTACTGGCGCAGCGCCGCGCACTTTCAGACGATGAAGGTGACGAAGCTGACGGCGACGGGCAATCTCACGCGCGCGGCCATCTCGCCCGACGGCAAGTACGTCGTCTACGTGATGGACGAAGCCGGGCGGCAGGGCCTCTGGGTGCGACAGCTGGCGGTCGCCAACAGTATACGCATCGTCGCCCCGGCGGATGTCGATTATCGCGGGCTGACCTTCTCGCACGACGGAATCTATATCTACTACGTGGTCGCAGAGAGGGGACAGGGACAGAAGGGACGACTCTTTAAGGTACCGGCGCTCGGCGGGTCCGGGACGGAGGTCAGGGCGGATGTGGATAGCCCCGTCAGCTTTTCCCCGGACGGGAAGCGTCTGGCCTTTGTGCGTAGCGATGCCACGCAGGGCATAGAAATGCTGATCGTCGCCAACGCAGACGGCAGCGCAGAGCAACAACTCGCATCCAGAAAATACCCGGATCACCTCTCGACGGCATCCGCGCCCGTCTGGTCTCCTGACGGACAGAGAATCGCCTACGGCGTTCTCAGCTCAGACGAGCGGGGTTTTTATATGAAGCTGGCGGAGGTGCGAGTTGCGGACAAAAGGGAGCAGCTCATCACGCCGCAGCGCTGGCTCGAAGTGGGACAGGCGGCCTATCTTGCCGATGGCAGCGGGCTGGTGTTGACGGCGCAGGACGAAAACTCATCAGTGCTTCAACTCTGGTATCTCTCTTACCCCGGGGGGGAGGCGCGCCGCTTCACCAACGACCTGAGCGATTACAGGGGCGTCAGTCTCTCGGCAGATTCACATGCGCTCCTCACCGTGCAGAGCCAGACGTTCACCAGTATCTGGATGACGAGCATCGAAGACACTGGCCGCCTGACTCAGATCAGCTCGGGCGCGGGCCGTTACGTTGACCTCTCCTGGACGGCGGAGGGCACGATCCTCTACGGCTCGGACGCTTCCGGCACGGCAGACATCTGGGAGATGAACGCCGACGGCTCGAATCAAAGACAGTTGACGGCAGGGGCGGGACGAAACTACGCGCCGGTGGCTTCCCCGGACGGGCGCTTCGTCCTTTTTCACTCGAACCGCTCAGGCATCTGGCAAATCTGGCGGATGAATCGGGACGGCAGTAACGCCGTGCGCCTGACCGACGGCAAAGAGGGCAGCAATTGGCCGCAGGTTTCGACGGACAGCCGCTGGGTGATTTACGAGCATATAGAGTCGGGCACGGTCCCCTCGCTCTGGAAGATACCGATTGAGGGCGGGGCCGCACCGGTTCGCCTGACGGATAAGCTCTCTGTGCGCGCGTCCATTTCTCCCGACGGGCGGCTCGTCGCCTACTGGGAAAAGGATGCGGAGCCGAACGCGCCGTGGCGCATCGGCGTGATCAATTTTGAAGACGGTCGGCCCATGGGAAGCTTCGACATTCCGCAAAGCGAGGCCAACGGCAATTCCGTCCTTCGCTGGACAAGAGACGGACGCGGCGTGATCTATATAGATTTTCGCGGCGGGGTGATGAATCTTTTTCTTCAACCGCTCTCGGGCGGCGCGCCAGAGCAGTTAACCAAATTTACCAAAGAGCAGTTTTACTCCTTCGACCTGGCGCGCGACGGCCGCCTGATCTTCACGCGCGGCCTCATGACCAACGACATCCTCCTCATCAGCGACGCCGGTAAGTGAGGCGGGCGAGCGTAGTGAAGCCCCCTTCGGGGGCTCGCAGATTGTAGCCCCTGCAAGGGGGCGTTAGCGTGTAGCCCCCGAAGGGGGCGATAGAATGTAGCCCACGGCGTCAGCCTTGGGGATAGTCGTAGATAAATAGTGAGAGCCCCGGAGGGGCGAAAGAGGTTCAAGCTTGAGGAGCACTCAAACGTGAGCATCTGTCGCCCCTCCGGGGCTTTGACTGTGTGTAACTGGCTTTCCCCATGACTTACGTCATGGGCTACATTCTATCGCCCCCTTCGGGGGCTACAATCTGCGAGCCCCTGCGGGGGCTTTGGGCCACTTTCTTAACGCGCTCTAAGCTTTGACGGAGAGACGTTGACTGAGCATCCAGGGAAGCAGCTCGCGCTCTGTCAGCACCTTGAGCCAGACGTTATGTCCGACGCCCTCGTATTCGTTGTAGCGGACATTGCCTTGATTGGCCTTCAAGGCTTCGACCATCTGGCGCGATTCCGTGACGGGCACGACCCTGTCATCCGCGCCATGAAAAACCCAGACGGGCGTGCGCCCTACGCGGCGCGCGATAGAGTTAAAGCGCTCGCCTTCATACACCGGGCTTCCGCCGCAGATCGAGACTACGGCGGCGAACTTGCCCGGATGCTCTGAGGCCAGATGCCAGGCGCCGTAACCGCCCATCGAGACTCCCGTCAGATAAAGACGCGACGGGTCTGCATGGAATTCACTGACCGTCTGACTGATCGCGCCCGTCACCATCTGATCCATCACGGGGTCTGACCAGTAGCTGCCCTTGCGGCACTGCGGCAGCAGGATGATGGCCGGTACCTTTTCCAGATAGTGGCGCAGCATCGCGCCCTTGACGCCATCTACCGCCAGAAAACCGCCACTGCCCCTCTGTCCTATGCCGTGTAGAAAAAGAATCACCGGCAGATTCTGTTTTCCCTGCAGTTCAGCCGGAACGTAAACCTCATAGGTATAAGAAGTCGCGCCGACCTTAACCGTGCGACTCAGCAATCCGCCGTCCTCACGCTGTCCCTCGGCCGCCCCGGCGGCAGCAGCAGCAGTAGTGGTAAGCAACCCGCCCAGTATCGCCGACAAAATTCCAACACGCATGCCTTTAATTACAACCCTTCCTCGTTTTAATGTCTTCCTTAGTAGCGCGCCATCCACCTCGTGTTGCCTGCGTCCACTGCTTCCGGCTCTAAAGCCAACGTAGATTCAAACAGGATGGACAGGATTAAGACATTTTGGATTTTAGATTTTGGATTTTGGATTGGCGAGCGCTCGCAGGTTGAAAGCTTTCGTTTCAAGACTCAAGATGCCCTAAGCGTTAATCGAAAATCCAAAATCTAAAATCCAAAATCGAATCGTCCATCCCTGTTAATTTCTTTCTTTAGTTTTATTGCTGTGGTTGTGGTGATGCCGTATTAGAGGGCAGCGTACGGAGTTGTCTGATGACATCGCGTATCTCGTCCGCGTTCCTGGCGCTCGGATTCGCCAGCAGGTATTGATCCAGCTCGTCGGCGGCGCGGGCGCGCTCGCCCCTTTTCTGATAGAGACGCGCCATCTGAAAATGAACCGCTGCGAGCCCGCCCCGGCTTTTCGCGCTGGCGAGGTTGAGGTCTCTTTCCGCCTCATGAAAAGCGTCCTGAAGCACAACCGTCGCTTGCGGCGAGGGGTCTGCTTCAATCGTCGAGGCGTAATCGATCAACGCTTCGGCGCGCATCAATGGATGCATTGCTTCAGCCGCGTTGAGATACGCGGCCTCCGCGAAGACCGCCGCCGCGATCTCGAATTTCCCCTGCTTCATGAGGAGCAACCCGAAGGCTTGATATACTCTGTCATCCTTCGGGTTAATCCTGATCGCCTGTTCAAGCTCGATGATCGCCTCGTCAAAGCGACCGGCTTTCATCAATTCGCTGCCGAGCGCGAAATGCGCGTCGAAGTAGTCGGGGAAAAGCCTGATCGCTTCCTGCAACATAGTGGTCGCGACTTGCCTGCGGCCGGCTCTGCCGAATTTCAACGCTCGCTCGAACGTATCCCGCGCCGCCGCCGGAACGCTCTGCGTAAAGGATAGCCTCGATGCGGGAGCCCTGGCCGCACTGTCCGGCGAGAGCGTGATATTGATTGCGCGTGTTTGGTTCGCCTCAGCGGGGAGTGCGCGGCCACTTGTGAAACTGATCTTCTCTGTCGCAGTCCGGTAGCCGGGCGCATTGATGACGAGCACGTAATTCAGCTCGCGCAGCGTCGCAAATGAAAACTCGCCGGCGTTATTCGTGACGGCCAGATCGACCGGCTCATTCCTTTCGTTCAGGAGCCGGACGATGATCCATGCCGCCGCTGTGCCTGCTCCTTGTTGCGCCCTGCCTCGTATACTTCGCTCCCGTAGCGGCGGCGCTGGCTGTCGTCTGGACGGCTGCTGTCCCTGCGCACCGAAGCTCGAAGCCGTTGTCGAGAAGAGCAGGGCCAGTATGATGAGGCGGCGGAGCGGTTCAGTCATGGGATCGAAAATTACCTGGAAGTCCGGCGGCGCGTGCTATACAGGTTAAAGAACTCTCTCGATGAAGCCGCATCGCTTTTCAGAGAGGAGGGTTCTGGCCTATGTTTGTATGCCAACTCCGGTTGGCAAGTCAATCGGGTGGGCCGACGCTTCTTCGATGGTACATCGGCGGGCTGGAACGGCAGCTATAATATTCTGAAGACTTGTGAAACCTTCGCCCCGTGGGCGAGGCCCGCCCGCTTTCAAAAGAATTTGAGAGCTTTTGAGAATATTTGAAAGCCGATTTCAAGACTATCCTGATAAACATCTCTATAATCCGCGGGCGAATGGGCCCTGGCCGGAAGAGAACTGGGGAAGCGCTCGGACGATTCTGCGATTCTGCTGCTGCTGACGATGCATCTCCGGCATGAGTGTGCGGCACACCGAAAATCGTTCGCGCCTGACAGTTTCTATTTACCTGCGGACGAAAGGATGTAACGCGGATGAAAAACAAAATATGCCGGATCGGCTGGCTTGTCCTGTTCGTCATGGCGATGGCTGTGGGCCCAACCTTCGCGCAGGCCGGGTCAACGCAGGCGCAAGAGGCCGATAGGCTTTTTCAAGCTCAAAAATGGGCTGAGGCCGCAGCGGCCTATGCAGCCATCACGAAAGCGGAGGCTTCAAACGGACGCGCGTGGTTTCGACTCGGCGTCGCCCTGCACAGTCTGGGACAGTATGCGCAGGCCATCGGGGCTTATCAAAAGGCGCTGGAGATCAATAAAACTCCGTCGGTTATGTATAATCTCGCCTCCTCCTACGCGCGTATGAATGATCTGGAGCAAGCCTTCGAGTGGCTGAAGAAATCGATCAATGCGGGATTCGCTCAGGTCGGACTTTTGAAAGCGGATGCCGATCTGGCGAGCCTGCGCACGGATGCCCGCTTTAAGGAGATCCTGGAGCTTGCAGATAAAGCGATGCGGCCATGTATGTATTCACCCGAATACAGGCAATTCGATTTCTGGCTCGGCGAGTGGGATGTTCAGATCAGCGGGCAGACGGTCGGAACCAACAGCGTGCAGAGCATTCTTGACGGTTGTGTGCTCCTGGAGAACTGGACGGGCGGCAGAGGCGGCACGGGAAAGAGCTTCAATTTTTACGATGCCTCGACGGGCAAGTGGCAGCAGACGTGGGTCAGCAGCACGGGTAGCGTTCTGAATTATACCGGAGAATATAAAGACAACGCCCTGCGCTACGCAGGCGAGACGCGCACGAAGAGTGGAGACGTGACCCTGCACCGCATGACCTTCTTTAATCTGGGAGCGGAGCGCGTGCGCCAGTTCGCCGAGCAGTCAACCGATAACGGCAAGACATGGATCGTCACTTGGGACGCCATCTATGTCCATAAGAAGTAAAAGATCTTCTTTGAGGCAAGCGCCGCGCGCGGGCGCGCCTGATTTTGAGAGCGAGAGCTGGCCGATTCCTTCACGGCCTTAGAATATCCTGGTCTGATCCGAAGAGAGGTAAGAGCCTAAGATGAAAAGATACCTTCTGGTTTGTTTGACGCCGGTGCTGCTGTTGCTGCTTGCGTTCTCCCCCGTCGCTTTGTCTCAGAAAGATGGCTTATCGCCCGCGCTCCGTTCACTGGTTGAAAGTGAGCGCGCGTTTGCCCGGACGAGCGTCGAAAAGGGTGTGCGCGATTCCTTCTTTGAATTTTTCGCAGAGGACGGCATCAACTTTACACCGCATCCGACCAACACCAGAGAATCGATTCGCAAGAGTCAGCCTCCGGCGACGCGCCCGCCCATCACGCTCAACTGGGAACCGGCGTTTGCGGATATTTCGCAGGCGGGCGATCTGGGCTACACGACAGGGCCCTACTGGGTTACGGATCAAAGCCCGCAGAAACGGCCGACGCGGCACGGCGTCTATTTCTCGATCTGGAAAAAACAGGCCGACGGCAACTGGAAAGTCGTGGTCGACGCGGGCATCCAGACGCCCGCGCCAGAATCCACGCAAGCCGTCAGCTTTCACAGCGCGAGCCCTTCACAGTTCAAACAGAGATCCGAGAAGGTCAATCTCGATGCCGAGCGAGCGGCGCTGGTCAATCAGGAGGGCGAGTTTTTGAAGGCCGCGAAAGCGGACGGCCTCGTCAGGGCCTATCAAAGCTTTATGGCCGACGAGGCGCGTCTGCACCGCAACGGTGTCTTTCCGCTCACGGAAAAAGATTCGATCCACGCTTTCCTTGCGGCGAAACCTTTAACGATGACGTGGCAGCCGATTCACGTGGACGTCTCTCAATCGAATGATCTGGGTTATTCCTACGGCAGTTACGAGCTCAGAGAAAACAACGCGGCAGCAGGAGCCGCCGCAGTGGAGAAGGGTTACTTCGTCCGCGTCTGGAAACGAAATAAGGATGGCAAGTGGAAAGTCGTGCTCGATACTACGAATCCGTTGCCGCCGGAGCAAAAGTAGAGTTTTGCATTGCGCCCTCTGCGCGCTTTCTGGCGAGCACGCGCGCAACCTGACGCTCGGCGGCATGCAGCGGCGATTCGTCGAGGCTTGCCGCCTCGTCAAAGATGTGGCCGAGCGTTTGGGCGATGCCAAGGACACGCGCGCGCGCCTCCGCCTCACTCGCGCCCTTGTGTAGCAGCGGCAGAGAGATCGCGCCACCGGCGTTGATGACAAAGTCCGGCGCATAAAGAATGGCGCGCCTGTGCAGATGATCCGCCACCTCCGGTCTCTCAAGCTGATTATTGGCCGCCCCGGCCACCACACTACACCTCAGACCTGAAATAGATTGGCGACTGAGCACTCCCCCTCTGGCGCACGGCGCGTAAACATCGCAAGCGGTCGTCTGCGCCTCTTCGGGTTCGACCCAGCGGCCGTCCAGCTCTTTGGCCAGACCCCGCATGCGCTCCCCGCTTAAGTCGCTGAGAATCAGTTGCGCGCCCTCTCTATGAAGCATGCGCGCGAGGGGCTCGCCGACATGGCCGAGCCCCTGAATCAGAATTTTGCGCTTGCCCGGCGCCGCGTCGTTGTAGACGTGCTGGAGCGAACATTTGATTCCGGCCAGCACGCCGAGCGCAGTGAATGGCCCGGGATCGAGCTGCTGCCCTGTCGCCCGGTCAAAGCCGTGAATGTGGCGCGTCGCTTCGGCCATCAAGGCCATGTCGGAGGGGGACGCGCCCAAATCCGCGCCCGCGTTGTAAATTCCACCGAGGCCTTCCAGAAGCTGACCGAAGCGGCGGAGCAGCCCGGCGCGCTCTCGGCCTTCGAGGGAGCGCGGGATGGAGATGACGGATTTGCCGCCGCCAAACTCCGAATCGATCACGGCCCACTTGCGCGTCATCGCTTCCGCGAGCCGCATCGCATCAAGGGCCGCATCGGCGGGCGTCCCGTAAGTGCAGATACGGCAGCCGCCGACCGCGTCTCCGAGCGTCGTATCATGCAGGGCGATAAAGACCCATGACGCTGTTTCCAGGTCGTAGTAACTGATGACGCAGAGCCCGCGCCAGCGCTTGACCGCTTGCTCGAGCTCTTCGAGCGCGGCCCTTGTGACGCGGCCCGCTTCGACGAGCTCGCGCGCGGCGCGTTCATGTAGGTCGCGCCGCGCGCCGTCGCGACTCGTCAGGAGACTGCGCGCGCAGTTGATCTCGTCGCTGCCTATGATTTTAAGCTCGGCCATGGTTTATCTTCTTCAGCGCATTCGACTGGCTTCATTCGGGCGATGCGCGCGAGCGAGGAAACGCATCTGACCGTAGGGCCATCCAAAAAAGTAGATCAGACTGATCGTCGATAGCAAGACACGAGGAGCTGAAAGGTCTGCCGCTCTGCCGCCCAGATTCCGCACGCAGCAGTATGATTTTCCTTCGACGCGCGGAAATTTCATCAATTCGATGAAGAAAAAGAGCGTATCCTGAACATACTGAAAATCGTATTTTGTGACGGAGCATCCCTGGATGCTCTTCGATTAAAGATTCAATGACCGGGGCGCGCCCGCCTGAGCCGTACTTCAAGCGGGCGCGATGATGATGTACATGCCGCGCGCATGTCCTCAAAAGAGTCTCAATAATTATCAAAGTTTCTTTGAGCCATGATGGAGAGAGAACAGATCAAAGCCTACGAGTTCGGCCCTTTCCGCGTCCTGACGACCGAGCGGCGAGTGATGCGTGATGGTGAGGTCGTGCCCCTGACGCCGAAGGTCTTCGACACGCTGCTGGCGCTGGTGCAAAACAGCGGGCGACTGGTGGCCAAAGACGAGCTGATGAAGATGATCTGGCAGGACAGCTTCGTCGAAGAGGGAAATCTGACGCAGAACATCTTTATCCTCAGAAAGGCGCTGGGCGAAAGCCCGCACGATCACCAGTACATCATGACGATCCCGGGCCAGGGCTATCGCTTCGTCGCAGAAGTCCGTGAGATTCCACGCCCGCGCGATGAGCGCCGTCCGTCCGCGAGCGCCTTTGAAGACGAGCGAGCGCCCGGCGACGAAACGGAAGTGACTTCACTCGCGGTACTTCCCTTCAAGCCCCTGAGCGCTGAGACGGACGACGAGTATTTAGGCCCTGGGATAGCCGATACGCTCATCACACGGCTCAGCAATATTCGCCGCCTCCGTGTGCGTTCGACAAACTCCGTCCTCAAGTATATGGAGCTTCACACAGACCCACTGGAAGCGGGCCGCGAGCTTAAGGTGGATGCCGTGCTTGACGGGAAGATTCAGAGGGCTGGCGAGCGCATCAGGGTCAACATGCAATTGATCCGCGTGCGCGACGCCTTGACGCTCTGGGCGGAAAAGTTCGACGAGAAGTTTACGGATATATTCGAGGTGCAGGACTCCATCGCGGAGCAGGTGATGCGTGCGCTGGCGCTGCAATTGACCACAGCGGAAAAGAAGCTGCTGACCAAACGCTATACGGAGAGCCCGGAGGCGTTTCAACTTTATATCAAGGGCCGGCACTTCTGGAACAAACGGACGGTCGAGGGATTAAAGAGAGGAATGGGCTATGCCCAGCAGGCGATTGATATAGACCCGACATACACGATGGCCTACATCGGCGTCGCCGACTCCTACAATCTGCTCGCAGGCTATGCGGGGCTCGCGCCGAAGGAGAATTTTCCGAAGGCCAAGGCCGCGGCCCTGCGCGCGCAGGAGATAGACGACACGCTGGCCGAAGCGGAAACATCCCTGGGCTTCGTCGCTTACAGATACGAGTGGGACTGGGATGAGGCGGAAGAGAGATTCAGACGGGCGATCAGGCTCAGGCCGGACTATCCGACGGGCCATCACTGGTACGGCGAATTTCTGGCGACGCAGGGGAGATTTCCTGAATCCATCAGCGAGCTTGAACGCGCACAACAGCTCGACCCGCTCTCGCTGCCCATCAACACGGATCTGGGCCAATCTTTTTTCTTCGCCGGACAGTATGACAGCGCCATCGAGCAGATGCACAAGACGCTTGAGATGGATCGCAGCTTCGTCAGGGCAGAGATCATTCTCGGCGCAGCCTACGAGCAGCAGGGAATGTACACGGAGGCCATCGCGGCGCTCACACGCGCGCGCGCCGTTGCGGGCGCGAACCCCCTGGCGATGGGTGGGCTCGGTCATATCTACGCCGTCGCGGGAAAAAGAGAGCTCGCCCTTGAGGCGCTTGAGGAGTTGAAGCAGCTGGCCAGTGAGCGCTATGTCTCGGCCTATAACATCGCGATCATCTATGCCGGGCTCAGCGATGATGAGCAAGCCCTGGAATGGCTCGGCAAGGCTTTTGAGAACAGGGATGTGTGGCTCGTGTGGCTGGGGGTCAATCCGCGCTTCGCAGGGCTGCGAAGAGATGCGCGATTCACGGAACTGCTGCGGCGTATCGGCTTCACGCGCCCTGAGACTTCAGAGCGTCCCGCTTAATTCTTCAGCTCCCTGATCGCCCGCATCAGTCGGACGGCATCCTCCCAATCGAGCGTGCCTCCGCTGAACTGACAACGATTCAAGCCCCGAAGATTCGCCGGCACTGGAACTCTCTCGTCCCACAGAAGGACGACGCGACGCTCATAAAAAACGAAGGCCGCGCCGATCTCGACGATCACATCTTCACGAAGGGACATGCCATCGCTCTCCTCATGGATGCAATCATCTGTCGAGACGACGAGGAGCGCCGCGTTGCATTGACGCATGGCTTTGAGAAGATGTTCGGCCACGGGCCCGCTTGCCGCCGCTGCCGAACTCTCCGCCTCTCTTTCAACCGCATCACTCTGTATCTCCATGAGAGAGAGCGCCACCTCAAGCTGCTTGATAACTTCAGTCCTTTTAGTGTGCGAGATAAGCAGGCGCAGCTTATCCGTCATCCGCGACGCGGCGTTGCTTTCGTGCTCAGTCTCGGCGTCGCTTTCCCCCCGCGCCGCGCGATCTTCCGCCAAACGAGTGCCGGTAAAAAACTCGACCCGCGAAGAGGTCTTGTAATCGTTTGAGCGCAGGTATTCGGCAAGCTCGCTGCGCTCGACGTAGAGGCGCGCGGGCTGTCCGCGCTTGCCGATGGTCATCGTCCCCAGCTCGGCCGCCTGGCAGAGATGGAAAAAGCAGACGACGCTCGCTTCCGTCATCTTTTCGTCGTGCTCGTCGATTGCCCCTGCGAAATTCTCCTGCCAGTAGGCGGCTATGTCCAGATGCGTGACCAGGTCCAAACCCTGTGCAGAGACCCATTCGAGCACGGCTCTGTACGAGGCGATACGGTTAAGAATGGCGCGATGAACGCGGGCTTCGGGTTCAAGCCCACGGGCGAGCTCAAGCCCGAGCGGGGTGAGGCGCAGGCGTTCGCCTTCGCGCGCGACGATGCCCCAGAATTCGTAGGCCGCGATTTTTCTGGAATCGAACAGGCGTTTCTGCTCGGAGTTCATCGCTTCGACGATGGTCAAGCCCGACGCTCTTTTTTTCAACAGCCGGACCAGCTCGCGCACATCCCCGGCGCTAGCCATCACGGGCAGTGTCTGCGCGCTCGTCTCTTTCAAGGGGCGCGGGATTTCCCTCAAGGGCAGGGCGCGTTCGCTGGCATCGCGCAGGTGAAGCGGAGTGGCGCGCTCGCCCGCGCGTGCCGAAGATGCGCCCGCCGAGTAAAAGGCGCGCGCCGCGCGCTGTTCTTTGCCTGAGGACATAACCATTTTTTTTAAACCGCTTTTTTGAACTGCTGATGATCTTTGCCGCCGCTCGCGGCAGAGCAAAAAGAGTTCTCTGTCGCGGATGGCCGCGCGAGCACTACGAGAGAAGCTTGTAGCGCTTGATCTTGGAATTAAGAGTCGTCGTTTTAATGCCGAGCAGGCGGGCCGCCTGTGCCTGATGATTGTTCGTCAGACGAAGCGCGCGACGGATCAGCTCGATCTCGTAGCGCCGCACCTCATCATAGATTTTAATGCCGTTTTGAACGTCCAGGGTGCGCTCGCGTGCGATCTCATCGACTTCGGAGAGCAGCGATGTCGCCAGCTCTCTTAAGGTTCTCAGCTTGTAATTCAAGATCAGGCCCGCGTGCAGGCCGCCCTGATCGAAATTGTGTAGCATCTGCAATTTCTGTTTTCCTCCATTCTCGGCCCGCTTATGATGAGCGGGGCTTGATGCTCGCCTGCTATATGATGCGGCACAACTAAAGGGGCGTCCTCAAAAGCCCGTCAAAATATCTCAAAAGTCCTCAAACATGATCGAATAAAAAAAGAGGGAGATGAGCCGGTGGGCCCACCTCCCTCAAAAGTCCTTATGGACGCAGGAGTCAGAGTGCTTGACAGGTCAGCTAAAAATCGAACCTCAGCGCCAGTTGGATAACGCGCGCACTGCTCGCGAATACCCTGTCGGGGTGATTGAACAATCCGTTGTTCAAGTTGGCCGCAGTGATCGTGTTGACTGCGCCGACAGTGGTCGTCGCGACCGGTTGGATGTCGTTGACAGAGCCAGGCACATACTGCGGATGATTGAAGACGTTGAACATATCAGCGCGAAGCTGAATACGCTTGGTTCCTTCTCCAAAGCGGAAGTTCTTGAAGACGGAGAAGTCCACGTTGTTAATGCCCGGCAGTTGCAGGGTGTTGCGCGCCGAGTTAGACAGCGCGCCCTGCCCGGCACGGATATATTCCGCGTTCGGGTTGTTCGCCAGGTAAGCGACCACGTCCCCATGAGTGTTCGTCAGAGCGGTCACGAGACTCGCCGTGTCCCTGACGCCGTTCGGGTTACGAATCGTGCGATCCGGCGCCGCGTCGAAGTTGAGATTGGAATCAGTGCCGCTCAGCACCGTCGCCTTTTCGCCTGACTCCAGCGTCCATGTCCCGGCGAAATTAAAGCCGCCCAACAACGTGCGCGCAAGCCCGTTTGAGCTGTTACGGAACCAGGGCAGCTCGTAGAGGGCCGACAGCACGAAGCGATGACGACGATCAAGGGCCGAGTCGGCGCGCTCTGGCCTCAGGTTCTGAAAGTCCTGCACACGGCGCGGGCTCAAAACCGTCGAGTTGACCTCAGCCGTAGAGTCGTCTATCAGGTGACTCCAGGTGTAAGCCGCAGTCCCCTGTAGGCCATCGCTGAAGCGGCGGATCAGCGTCGCCGAGGCGCCGTGATAGGTCGAGTTGCCGTTGGGCAGGAAGGTGACGATAAAGTTACCGTTAAAGCCTGCGGCATCGTACGCGGGCACAATCGGGTTATTCGAGGCGGCCACCAGTTGAGCGAGAGTCACTTGCAAACTATCCAACTGCGCCTGCGTCGGCGCCGAAAGATAGGTCGGCAGATAGTGCGTGGGCGTGACCGCTGCCTGAGCATTCAGGCGATTCTGCGTCATCAGGTGAATACCGCGCGTCCCAAGGTAACGCAGCTCAAGCGACCAGTTGGTCCGAAGCTGACGCTGAATGCTCAGACTCCAGGTCAACGAGTACGGGACTTGTTGATCCGGGATATAAGCAGAGGTGGCCGCCCGCGCCGCCGCCACGTCGTTGCCGAGCGGGACCGGGATATTGGGAATGCCGCCGTTGGCCAGGAAGTGCGGGATATTAGCCGCCGGGTTAACATCGATTGTCTGGTTGGCCTGCGGCGGCAAAGAGAGAATGTACAGGTTATCGAAGATATAGTCGTAGGCCATCGAGAACCCTGCACGAATCGAGCTCTGTCCGTTACCGCCGAACAAGCGACCGAGCATGCCTTCCGTGAAGTTCGGCGAATAAACGATGCCGAACTTCGGTGCGAAGTTCTTCAATTGTGCCTGGGGCACACCGAACTCAATTAGTCCCGGTGCTGAAGAGATGGCGTTCACAGACTGAAGCTTGGCCCCTTTGGGGACTTCCTGATAAGAGTGGCCCAACCCCAGATTCAAAGTCACGTTGGGACGGATTCTCCAATCGTCCTGGACGAACGAATAAAGAATCTTTTGGTCGCCGTAATAAGGCGACGCGCCCACCGAACGCTGGGCCAGAAGGTCGGGACTAAGATCGAGCAGGAATCGCTCCAGGGTGCTGTATTGATAGTCGCCCCGCGAGCGCTGAACAAATGACTGAGGCGAGATGATCTTGCGAAAATCGGCGCCGAATTTCAGAGAGTGGTTGCCCCACAGATAAGTGACGTTGTCCACCACCTGATAGTTGTTCTCGATATTGAACTGCGGAGCGTTACCGTTCGGGCCGATGTTGAGGCCAATATCGCGCAGGTCAACGTTGGGAAACACATCGAGACCGGGGAATCCGAAGCTCGGTACGGGGAAAGTGGTTTCGGTGCGACGATAAGCGATACGCGTCTCGTTCGACAGATTCGACGTGAAAGTGTGGAACAACGAATAAGAGAACAGACGCTGCTTGTTCGGTACTGGCGCAAAGAAGATGGGCAGGTTGGCGGTCGTGTCAATCCCGACGTTGTTCGTGACATTCAAGCGCCAGCGATGCGTCGTCTTCGTGCTTTGGTTGTAGTCGATGTTGGTCACGACGTTGTTAAATTTCAGGAAGTTCGGCGAGGGGAACGTCACATTGCCGATGGGAATTGTCTGGCCAGCGACGTTGATCGTCCCGGCATCATTGGTCGGCGCCACCGGCGTGTAGAGATTGAAGATCCCGAGGTTGATGGCGGACAGGCCGGGGGTCGCGTTGATGATGGCACGACCGGCTGCCGTCGGCGTCGTGATGCCGCCCGGAGCCGCCGCCGCTCCCTGTTGCAACCGCTCATACGCCGCGTAGAAAAAGAGACGATCCGTGCCGCGGAAGAACGAGCCCGGGCCTTCGCCGAAGTGCGGCAGAGGAAGCGGCCCGCCGACGTTCAATCCACCACGGAAAAAGTCCGAGCGCGGCAAAAATGCCTTGCCCGTAGGAGGCGGATTCTCGCGCACGATACCGGCAGCCTTTTGTGAGGTATCCAGCGCGTTAAGGAACCGGTTGCGAAAGAATCCATAGAACGAGCCGTGATAATCGTTCGTTCCTGACTTTGTGATCGTGATGAACTGCCCGCCGTTCGAGCGTCCGAACTCCGCTGAAAACTGGTTCTGGATCAAGGAAAACTCCGCCACGTTCTCCGGCGAGACGTAGTTGGAAGGCCCCGTCACAGACTTGTCGTTGTTGTCTACGCCATCCAACATAAAGTTGTTGTTACGTGGACGTTGGCCGCCGACGCTGCCGCCTGAGCCGACGCCGACGCCGCCAGAGCTTGAGACGTTGGCCGCAAGCAGTGCAAGATTATTGACGCCGCCGCCGAAGGCGCCGCCGACGTTGGTCTGGGCGAGCTCGACCACCTGACGCTCATTAAAACTCTTAGACAGTTGAGTGGTCGTGGTCTCAACAAGTTCAGCGCCGCCCGCAGAGACGTTGACTGTTTCAGTGATCTGTCCGGTCTGTAGTTGTGCGGGAACGTCCGTGGTTTTGTTCAGCTCGACGCGGACATCCGTCAGGTTGAGACGGTTAAAGTTGGCGGCCTCAATAACGATCTGATAATCGCCGGGAAGCACATCTCTGAACTCGTACTCGCCGTCGGATGAAGTCGTCGCCTCGCTGCGATAGTTTAGTTTCTCGGAAGAAATGGTGACTTTCGCTCCGGGGACAACTGCGCCATTTTGGTCTGTCACGATGCCGCGCACTGCGCCCGTCGTCTGCTGCGCGTTCGCCGGGATGATGCAGGCCAGCATGAAGAGAGCCAGCATAGCCGATACTTGCGCGAACGAGCGAAAGCGATTCTTTTGTGGGTTGAGGAGACGCGACGCGCTTGTGTCTTTGCCGTGCGCCATCACCCTCAAAGGGGTTAACGAAATTTTAGTTCTTTCAATCATTGATAGATTTCCTCCAGAGGCCATCTTGTTGTTGGGCCCATTTCACGAAATTCCTGTCTCGAACAAAGCAGGCCCTCGCAGGTTGATTTGTTCTTGAGGCCACAAAAGCGCAACGTCCGTGCCGAGAGACCGGAGGAAAACTTTAAGTCGACATGTTCGCTGGATTTAGCTGAACAGAGAGGGATGCTTGAGAGGTGAAAAAGGGGAATGCCCGCGCCGATTTATCTTATTGTTTAAGATTAAATGGAAATGGAATCTTATATCAGGTTGCAGGGGAAAGTGAGGGCGCAGCCGGATGCATAGTGAGTAAGGCCAAAGGTCTCGGGCGGGTGCGCACCCGCCCGAGACCTTTGGCCTTACTGACCTCTGTTTATAAGGATCAGAGAGACGATGTCCAGGCGATCAATTATGTGAGGCCAGACCCGTTGTCTCTTCATTTTTGATTTCCGTCGTTTCGTCATGGGCGAGATCGCTCGTGTCCTCTTCACCCGGCAGCAGCATCTCGATCAGCTTAGCCAGCTGGTCGAAATCCAGAGGCTTCGTCAGATAGCCGTCGAAGCCCGCATCGAAGGCCGCCTTGCGAAAGCCCCCTGTGGTAAAAGCCGTGATTCCTATGATCGGCACGCCGCGCACCTCCACATGACTGCGTATGCGCCGCGCCGCGCCCAGACCATCTAGTTCCGGCATGGCGATGTCCATCAGGATTATGTCTGGACGGGCACGCACGGCCATCGCGACGGCCTCTTCCCCGTTGTCGGCCGTGAGCACGCGATAACCCATATCCTGAAGCGAGAGGCTGATCAGAATCAGATTATCATGGACATCGTCGACGACCAGCACGGTCGTCTTGGCTGCTGTAATTTCGGACATATCTTAAATCTCTTATCTTAAAGGTTCAGACGCGCGGGGGCAACCACTACTATATCAGCATTGGAGGCCCGGTTGTGCTCTCCCCTTCACAACGCGGGCCCCCTTTGCAACGGCCGCTCGCTTATGCTTGAACAGGGGCGACCGAATTTAATCACATCAAAGCCACTTCTGACTATATCAATCTCCGTGCCACAGGCCCGGCAAAAACGAAAGGCGCGAAAGACCGCCCCGCATCGAGCCTTTTCTAAAGAGCGTAGAGAACAGAGACGCTTGACCGCGACGGCGCTTAACGAAATGGTGGGCCTCTCATCTCATAAGGTGCGCGCTCTCTCTAACACGCCATTCCCTCTGTCCGCAGAGGCCATCGAGCGCGCGGCCGGGCATATTTAGTACAGGCCATCAATTTGAGAGAGACAGTGGATTCTAAGGATACGCTCAAGGCGGTGCGGACGCGTAAAAAATGGCCGCGCCGCTTCGCCTTAACCCTTTGAGGCGCTGCCGAAATTTAAGTTGAAGGAAGGGGCCTGACAGCGAACTGAATCGACCCACCGCGCATCTGATTGATAGTTCCCCTGATGTCCTAAACCTGACCTAAAGCCAAAGACAATCGCGGTCTCGAAAGCCTATGAGAAAAGCATATTTTTGTGCCTTGCCGATTGCCCTGTTGCTGCTTCCGGTTTTCGCGCACTTCTCGTTTTTCCTTCCTTCGAGAGTGTCGTCGCTCGGCACAGAGTTCTCGACCAGCGCCGCCTCCGAGCGCACCGAGAGTGAAGAGGTCACGCGCATTCAAGCGCGTATCGCCGAGGCGAAACAACTGCTCGCCAGCCAACATGCCCCGGCGCAGGATGATGTCAGAATCGCGGCGGAAGATACTTCGAGCGCAGAGCTTGATCTCCTGACAGTGCCCAAAGAGCTGTTCCTGAAAAAGGATGCCGAGGCGCTCGTTTTCACTTCGCGCGGCAAAACGGTTCGCCTGCAGGTCGTCAGGGCCAACGGCGTCAATACCGCCGTCAACATCTTCGACGACGCGGGCAAGAGCCTTGTGCCGCTCGTCGTACAGTACCCGATTGTCCGTGATGGAGCCGTCAGCGAGATGGCTTATTACACCTCTGTGCATCCGGCGCTAGGCTCAACGGAGCTGGCGCGCGATGGAAGAGATTATATCCACAGCATGCTCAACAGTGCGGCCGAGCGTCTGGAGCAAAAGGGCGTCAGCATTGACCCTTCTATCATCGATGTCGCGGAGCATCTCTGTATCGTCGAGCATACGGATCACAAACGTTTCAAAACGGAAGATCGCGCCGCCATCTTTAACGAGATCACGACGCTCTATTCTTTGAACGCGCGCGACACATATCGCTACTCGGTTTCGTCGGCGGGCGCGGGCGGGATGATTCAGATGATCCCTTCGACGTACCAGATGATCAGAGACCTTCATCCAGAAGCGGAGCTGAACCCGGATTTCGTCGCGGGCATGCGCGATCATCGTAACGCGCTGGAAGCCATGCTGCTCTATATGCAGAGAACGTGGGACGATCTGGCTCGCCAGCAAGAGATTCAGCGCGCGCTCTCCTCGCAGCTCGCGACCAAAGCAGAGCTTCTCGCCGCCGGATACAATTCCAATCCGACGCGGCTCAGTGGCTATCTCAAGCGCGGCGACTCTGAATGGCGCAATCTGATTCCGGCAGAGACGCAGATGTACCTGCAAATTTACGCGGCCGTGGACAGCCTCGTGCCGATGAACGCGCGCTCCTGAAACTGTCAGGTTAAGAGAGACGGGCCTTGAAGATAGAGTGAGATGAAAAAGGTAAGGGCAGGAGACCAACCCGCCCTTACCTTTTTTGTTGTGTTCAGGCAAGCGCTCTAGCTTTTGACGAAAACCATGTCGGCCTCCATTTTGCCGCGCGGCGTATCATCCGTGCGGTGAATGGACAAAGTTTTTCCGTCGGCGCTGAGCACCCAGTCCTCGACCGTGATGGCGTCGAAAGTTTGATCGCGCATCTTAATCGTGCGCGTGATGGTGATTTGCAGTCGCCCGTCTGCGTTGACAGTGGCTTTGAGGGTCGTCGGCACATGGATGAGCCCGTCCGGGGTTCGGATCATCGTTTCGGTCTTCGATTCACTGCCGTCCAGGTTGTAAACGAAATTAAGCTTGTCCGGCTCCTTTTGACCGATGTTGACCTCGACCGCGACGTTGAGGTGCTTTTCATCCTGAGTGATACTGAGCTTGTGGCTTTGAACATTTTCATAAAAGCCTGGCAGGTTCTTGCTCTGTTTCTTGTCGAGCGTCCAGTTGCCGGCGTAGTTGGCCGGGGCTGTGGCTCCAAAGGCGATCATCGTCGCCAGAAGCAATGTTGTCACGAGAACTGAGATTTTCATCCTTGAATTTTTTCTCCTTGGGATTTTCGAGCCGGTTGACCATACGAAATTTATGACACAGAGGTTCAAGTGACTCCTGCAAGGTCGCGCGGGCGCTCTGCTCTTCAAAGCCCCGCTTTGGCGCTCTTCTTTCAGGTGTGGCCGAAATGAGTTAGGATATAGCCCTTCAAACATTCGCAGAAGTCGAGGCCAGTGACGCAAAGGGTGTGCGCCGGAATTGTCCGATTAGGTCTCAGCCTGCGCATCGTTACAAGGGGGGATGACATAAAGGTGAGCGTAGTAGAGATCGAGAAAAAAGGGCCGACAGATTTTGAGCTGGCGCAAAAGGCCGCCGCCGGCGAGATAGATGCGTTCGAGGAGTTGTACCGTCGCCACTTTCGCCGTGTCTATGCGCTCGCCCTGCGTATGACTGGCAGCCCCGAAGAGGCAGAAGATCTGGCGCAGGAGACCTTCACGCATCTCTATAATAAGATCGGCAGCTTTCGCGGCGATTCGGCCTTTACCACCTGGCTGCATCGCATGACCGTCAATCAGGTGCTGATGCACTTTCGCCGCCGCAAGAGTCGCCCCGAATTTACAACCACGGAGGGCGAGACCCCAGTCCAGATCGTGCAGGGTACTGAGAACCAGAACAAAATGCCCATCGTTGATCGCATGATTCTGGAGAATGCCATCCAGAAACTGCCCACGGGCTATCGCAGCGTCTTCGTCCTGCATGATGTCGAAGGCTACGAGCATGGCGAGATCGCGGAGATGCTGGGCATCGCCGAGGGGACCTCGAAATCGCAGCTCCATAAGGCGCGATTGAAATTAAGAGAGCTGATCAGGCAACAGGCGGTCAATAATTAGAGTCTAAAGTGGTCTTCGATTGATTTAACTCCGAAGGGGAATTGAGCTATGGATTGTGCAAAGAGTTTGGAACTGCTGAGCGATTTCCGCGACGGCGCGCTCGACGAAGTGCGCCACGTTGAGGTGCACACGCATCTCGCCTCGTGCGGCCCCTGCGCGGATGTCTTTCAAGACCTGGACAGCATCATCCTCGCAGCGATGACGCTCCGCTCAGTGGAACAGGCAGAGATTGCTTTCCCGGACGAGAACGCTATCTGGCAGCGGATGAACTTCGCCGGGCGCACGATTCACTAAGACTCAAAGCATACGCCCTTCAAGACAACTCATCACTCTTTCCCCAGTCCCGATTGTCCATCGAGATCAAGAGGTCTTCTGACCGTCTCGATGATCCTCTCTTTTCCGTGCGGTAAATCTTAAATTAGCCGCTCACGCTGTCTCCTGAAAATTAATGCTCGCAGGCGCCTGGCCCAGAGAGGGTCAGGAGGCGCGCTGGATAGAAGCTCTTACTAAGCGCGCGCTCAGCAGCGCGGCCTGCGGGCTCAGGTAGAGCGTGTGCCAGCGCATATCGCGCGTGACCACGGGTTCGTTGGTGTAGGTGCGCTCAAAGCCCGTCTCGATAAAGAGGGTCTCGGGCTGTGGCCAGGAGAGCCGGATGATGGGGTTGAACGAGACGGGACGACTGCTGGGCTTCTTCTTCATCACCTTCTCGTCATAAGTGACGGAGGCGGCGAGGAGCGGCTCGGCCAGAGGAATACGCGCGGCCGTCGGCTTCTCCGTCACGGCATCGTAAATCGCGACATCCTTATCAAAGGCCGTCGCGACCTTTGACGAATCGGGCGACCACACGGGCAGCGCATCCGTGGATTGATCTGCGAGCAGGCGCTCCTGCCCGCCGAGCTCGATCAGGCGCGGACGACCGGCAGGGCGCAGGAATGAGGGATCGCGCGCCTCCAACTCCGCCTCCGTGCAGGCGAGCGCCGCGAGAGCATGCGCGTCCGGCGCCCAGGCTAGATAAAAGTAGATGAGCCCTTCGCGCTGTGTCAGCGGATGGAGCTCAAATCCGTCGCGATTGCAGATATAAATCTGTTCGGTGTTAAAGGCCGGGACAGGGGCAAAGGCCGGGGCGACGGATGCTGCGGGTGTCGGCCCGGCGGGCACATCCTCCGGGACATCGACGAGCGCGGGCGGCGTGGGCTGCGCCAGCGGATTTTTGCGCGCGATAAAGGTTATGTAGTTTCCATCCGGCGACCAGGAAACGGTGGCGGCGAATGCGCCTTTGAGTTCGGGGGGCGTGATGTTGCGGATAAATTTGCCGTCGGGCGAATACATGTCTATGCGGAACATCTCTTCCTGTTCTTCGGCGGTCGCATAGATGGCGAGCACACGCTGTAATTCGGGCGGCCCCGGCGACGCGACCGTGCGCAGCAGCGCGTCGTCTTTGCGGTTGGTCTCGAAATCTGTTTGCACAGAGGCGAGCTTTGCGCTCTGTTCTTCACCGGGGGCGGCGGCAACTCCCGCCGGCGCAGGCGTGTCCGCCGCGAAACGATAGGCCATCCGCTGCGCCGGCACATCGCGCAAAGAACGCGGCCGCACGCTCTGCCTGTCACCGATCAGCTGGCGGCAACCCGCGACCGATACGAGCACGAGCAACAAAAGCGCAAAGCGGCGCATAGCGGAGCGTCGCGCCGCACGCGCCTCGTCCCTCTCACTCCCTACAGCAAACCTCATCCGCATATTTTTGAAAAATTCTGTGTTTAATGAACGGCCCATCTGAACCATTGATGATAGGAATCCCGGAGAGGTGTTGTCAACGAAGTGCGGTTTTAGGGTAGTGGGTCAATTTAAGGGAAGAAAGAAATGAACAGGGATAGACAGGATAAGCAGGATAAAAGCAAAGCTTCGGCAAAGGGGTTGAGGATTTCAATCTGAGAGATATAAAGCACGAATGGCCTCTTCCTGTTTTATATCCTGACAATCTCTGTCCATCCCTGTTTGAATCTGCCTTTTGAAGTTTTAGAAGAGGGAATCTACACATTAGCTTCTAGGCCAGTACATGATGATGGCAACGCCCAGCAGTGCAAACAGACCGCCGATCAGATCAAATCGGTCGGGCATCACCTTATCAATCCGCCAGCCCCACAAGATAGAGAGCACGATAAAGACGCCGCCGTATGCGGCATAGACTCGGCCAAAGTTTGCAGGCTGCAAGGTGGGAATAAGACCGTAGAGGATCAGCATACCCGCGCCCGCGACTGCGAGCCAGATGCTTCTATTCTCTCGCAGCCAGAGCCAGACGAGATAGCCGCCGCCGATTTCACAAAGCCCCGCCAGAAGGAAATAGATGAAAGATTTTATGTATGTCATATCGAATTGCCGCGTCGTGTCATGCGTTTGAAAATCTCGCGGAACTCTCTGGAAGCCCGCCGCTCCTGCTATCTCACTTTGGCAAGACCCGGCCAGCGGGTGTTGCCTAAAGATGAAATTGCATAAAGGCCAGTATCCGGCGGATAATCTCGCGCGTGGCCTGTGTGTCATCTAGCAGGTCGAAGGCGTGCGGGGCCGCAGGGTGATTCACAAACGTCACAGGCAGATTACAGCTCAGGGCTTTGGCCATAAAGCCGTCAATCGTTTCGTTCAGGTGCGGCGTTTCGTCCAGGCCTGCGCGCACGATAAAGAGAGGCAAGCGTTGCGGAAGATCGGCGACTGATCTTCCGGCACAAGGGTTACTGAAGCCCCACGTCTTCGCGGCCTCGGCGACGTAGGTGGAGCCGTCCAGGTCAAGCATGATCCCGTAGCACAGAACAGCGCACTTCAGATAATCAACGGCTTCCTGCATCAGCACAGATAAGGCTAGCGGAACATTGCCGGAGCAGGCCCACAGGCCGATTCGGTTTTCGTCTATGCCAAGCTCGGCGGCACGTTGCCGAACGTCTCGCAACAGGGCCTGAACGTCCGCCACGGGCTCGCGGTTCGTGTACGTGATGGCGATCAAGCCAGAGGCCGCCGTCAATTTCCCCCAGGAGACGTACGCCCCCATCTCTTTGAGCTTGCAGCCGACGATCCTCTCGAACCCCTCGTCAGGATAGCCCGCGACAAAGATGACGGCCGCAAGCCGCATCCCGCTCTTAAAGTCAGGCGGATAGTAGATGTCAAAGTTGAGGGTGCCCACGTGGCCGTCTCCGTATTCGACATCACGCAGAACCTTGACGGCGTCCATGTTCGGGACGCGATAGACGACCACTTTCTTCGAGACGGGATCGGGTGTCGTGTCCTGGCTCATAACAAGTTACTCCTGACGGGGAAATTTCCCCCGAAATACAAAAGCCGCCGGGCAGCCACTGCCACGACGGATTTCAGTTTTACCAAAGGCTTTCCCAGTGCGAGCGCACTTTTTGCGCCCCGTCTGTTTATGAGATCGATTGCCTGCTGCGCCTTATACCCTTTCGGAAGCGGAGTTGCAAGAGCCGCCCGTCAAATCATGACACGGGCCCAAGTTTTCGAGAGCCTGAACTAGAAAGGGTGCGATTCTTCGAGCGGCAGTGTGAGCATGTCCCGATCCACGATCTCCCGCGCCAGCGCCGGGTCGAGCGCGAAGACGGCGCGCATAGTGTTACGCGGCGAGAGATGATCTTCGTCCGTATCGTCTTCCTCGACGCAGTTGTGCTCGACAGAGCGCGCAAGGCGGCGCGGCAGCGATTCCGTGCCCGGCGTGCGCGAGACCAGCGCACGTGCGGCGAGCGCGCCGATCAGATCACACGTCAGCTCTTCTGGACGATTCCCGTAGATGCTGAGGCCCGTCAGGGCGGAGG
>JADMIO012784799.1_pt1 | contig 60845 bp, 63 predicted proteins | sample 8958161 | NCBI WGS metagenome assembly JADMIO01 (sample SAMN16585339, study PRJNA669376) | soil metagenome | isolation source: Crop rotation soil | place: USA: Cullars Rotation, Alabama | collected 2011
GACAACTTGTCCACGTGGAATTCTAAGCTTAGGATCCCAATGTGCTGGAAAGATGCTGGGCAGTGCTCCGGCGTTCTCAAGCGCGGTGGCTGATTCATCGAGCGTGGTGCGGAGATCGTCCGTCGGAATGGAGTTGACGAGTTCGCGGATCTTGGTGATGAAGGTTCCGGTGGAGACCGGTAACTGGACCCGGTCGCCGGGCAGGGTGTCACCCTCGCGCAGCGTCGGACCGACCCCGTCACCAGGCGAGGCCACCAGATTCAGGAACGGTTCCCCGATGACCGAGCCGTTGCGGACCTGCACGCGGGCGGTTGCGGGGACCGCGGAGTCATCCTGCAGGCTGAGCGTCGCGAGGGTGCCGGTGGACGTCAGGCGCACGTCCGAGACCTTGCCGATCTGCACCCCGCGGTACGTCACCGGCGCGTTCTCGTAGAGGCCACTGGCATGGGACAGCGGCACCGTGACGTCGAAGCGACCGATGCCGAAACCCTCGGGGATCTCCAGGTAGCGGACGCCGAGCAGCGACATGGCGAGGAGGCTCACCACGCCGAAGGCGAGGAGTTGGCGGCGAATGAGCTTCGGTAACATCAGGGCAGCCCCCCGGTCAGGCCGTCGAGCAGGCTCTTGAGGTCGGGCGCAGCAGGCTTGGGCGTCGGCAGGGGTACGCCCGGTTTCTTGTCGTCCTTGGGCTTCGTCTTGTTGAGCTTCTTCAACGTGCCCTTGACGTCGAGCGGGTCGCTGTCACCCGCCGACGTCTCATTCAGCGGCGTTCCGGTGAGCCCGGAGAGCACCGAGTCCAGCGGCGAGATACCGCCCAGCAGGTCGCGGGTGATGGCGGTGGTCGTCACGTCCACCGTGAGGAACAGATTCAGGTAGTCACCCTTGGCCGACTTGATCAGACCCTCGAGCGGGAACGGGAAGGTGATCGCGGACAGGAAGTTCGTCAGCGCGTCACCGGCGTCGCCGAGCTCATGCAGGATCGGGCGCAGGTTCGCCAGATTGCGGCGCAGTTTCGCCCGGTTGGCGGTCAGCAGGTCGGTCGTGGAGTCGCCGAACTCGGCCAGGCTCCCCAGGGTGTGGGTCAGCTCCTCGCGTTCATCGCGCAGGACGTCGACGACGCGCGGGAACGTTTCGAGGGCCCGACTGAGCGTCTCTCGGTCGTCGGCGAAGGTCCCGGACAGCTCGTTGACGCCCTCCATCGCGGTCACGATGTCGGCTCGTTGTTCGTCGAGGGTGGCAATCAGGGTGCCGAGCTGCTCAACGAGTTGACGGACGTCGCGTTCGCGCCCGCCGAAGGCGTCGTTGAGTTCGGACGTGATCGTGCCGATCTGGCTGAGTCCGCCGCCGTTCAGGACGGTCGCCAGCGCGGCGAACAGTTCCTCGGTCTCCGGGTACCGGCCGGTACTGGACAACGGGATGACCGCGCCATCGGCCAGCGCTCCGCGGGGTGGCTCGGACGTCGGGGGAGCGAGCTCGAGGTACTCGGCGCCCAGGAGGCTCTTCTGCCCGATGCGAGCCTGGGTGTTCTCCGGAAGTCGGACGTCCGGCTCGAGGCCGACCGTCAGCCGCGCGTGCCAGTTGTCGAACTCGATGCGGCGCACCGACCCGACGGTGACGTCGTTGACCTTGACCTCGGAGTTCGGCACCAGGTTGACGGCATTCGCCAGGTGGACCGTCACCGTCACGGCATCGTCGCCGTTGCCCGCGGCGAACGGCAGCGGGTTCTCGTTCAGCCCGGACCAGCCACATCCTGAAGCTGTTGCCGCGACCGCGACGGCCAAGAGCACGCGCACGATGATCCTCATGGCACCAGTCCCAGCATGAGGCTGCCGAGTAGGTCGACAGAGTCTGTCGTCTTGGGTGCCGAGGCGGGCGTCGGCGTGGGGCTGGGCGCCGCGCCGTCGCCGCCGTTCCGCTCGATGGGGGTGATGCCGATCGGGTTGACCGGGATCTGCAGGTATTGCGCGATGGGACCGATGAGCGCCTCGCATTGCGACGGCGTCCCGCCGAGCGAATAGAGCGAGGAACAGATGAAGGTGGCCGGCGAATCGAGGTTGGAGCTGACGAACGTCCCGGTCATGGCGGGCGCGTCTGGGTAGTAGGTGTTGTAGTAGTTCGAGAGGGCCGTCGGCGCCGCTTGGAGAATGTCGGCCATGTGCTGGCGGTGATTGGCCAGGTTGTGGGTGAAGCGTTGGAGGCTGGCCACCGTGCGGCCGGTGGCGGCGCTGTTGTCGTCGAGGAACCCATTGAGCTCGTCAAGGGCAGTTCCGAGCTCGTCCAGTGCGGCCACCAGCACGTCGCTGTCGTCGGAGAGCTGTTCGGAGACGTCGGTGAGCCGTTCGGTGAACAACCGGATCGTCTCGTCGGACGAGGCGAGCGCCTTGACGAATACGTCCAAGTTGCGCACGGTGCCGAAGAGGTCGCCGCGGTGATCTGAGAGCGCCCGGAGCGCGTCCGAAATCGCCACGAGGGTCTCGCCGAGACTGCGTCCCTGTCCGTCGAGGTTCGTCGCTGCGTTGGTGATGAGGTCGCTGAGGGATCCGGTCTTGTTGGCGCCCTTCGGGCCGAGCGCCTCAGCGAAACGGGTGAACTCGCGTTGTACCTGGTCCCACTCGACCGGGCTGGCGGTACGAGAAATCGGGATCGAGCCGCCGTCGGCGAGTGCGGGACCGCCGCCATACGCCGGCGCAAGCTCGATGTGGCGGACCGAGACCATGGTGGGCGCGACGATCGTCGCGGTGGCGTCGGCCGGGATCTTCTGGTCTTCGGTCACCTCGATGCGCACGCGCACGCGGTCACGCTCTGCGGTGACGGAAAGGACCTTGCCGACGGGGACGTCCAGCACGGTGATCTTGTCGCCGGTGTGCAACTTGGTGGCGTCGGCGAAGTAGACCGTGAAGACCTGGCGGGCGGTCGTCTGGACCAACGCCACCCACGCGCCGGCGACCAGCAGTGCGGCAACGACGAGAGGTCCGGCGCGTCTCATCAGAACTCCGGCTTTGGCTGGATCGGGAGCGGGATGAGGTTGGTCGGAACGAGGTTGGCGACGTAGCCGTAGAAGAACGGACCGCCGCCAACCGCTTCGCCGAGGTTGCGGGCATACCCGCCGAGGTGGTCGATGAGGAAGTTCAGGGACTTCTCGTGCCGGTTCAGGACGGCGGCAACGCGGTCGAGCTGGTCCAAGGCGGGACTCAGTTCCGCCCGGTTCTCCCGCAGCGCTGCGGTGAGTTGACTGCTGAGTTCGCGGGTCGACACCAGGAGGGTGTGGATCGTGGCACGCCGGTCATGCAACTCGTCGAGGACGTCGTTGCCATCGTCCATCAGGGCGGCGATCGTCGTCGAGCGGTCGGCCAGCAGGTCGGAAACGTCGGACGTGTCGGCGAGAAGGCGTCCCAGCGCCTCGTCGCGGTCGGCGACGACCTTCGCGAACTTGTGCACCCCGGTCAATGCGTCGCGGAAGCTGTCCGGTGTCTCGGCCAGCGTCCCGGAGACCGCGTCGAGCGCCTCGGCGAGTTGGTCGACGTCCAGCTCGGCGGTGTCCGTGGTCACGTCGGCCAGAGCAGCGGTGAGGTCGTAGGGGACGCTGGTGCGGCTCATCGGGACCCGGCTGAGTTGGCCCGATCCGGCCGGATAGATCGCCAGGTAGCGCTCGCCGACTGCCGACGACGTCTTGATCGCGACTCGCGTCCGGTCACCCAGCCGGACGTCACCGGTGTGGAACTCCACCGTCACGTGAGTCCCGTTGATCCGTACCTGGTCCACCGTGCCGACCTGCATGCCGGAGATCTCGACCGGATCGTCGGCCTGCAATCCGCTGGCGTGCGTGAAATCCGCCTCGTACGGCTCGGCCGCCCAGAACCGGGTGACCACGTCGAGATTGAGGACCAAGAAGGTGGCGAGCGCGAGGGCGACAACCCCCACCACGCCGATCCGGGCGAGTCGGGCGTCCCGCTGCGCTTCGGCGCGATTCAGTTGAACTGGCATCGGTACTCCTGGGCCAGCGTGAACGGGGTGTACGTCGGGCCCTGCGCACCGTCGAGCTTGAAGCGAACCCCGCAGAGGTAGAAGTTGTAGAAGGAGCCATATGCGCCGCCGCGACCCAAGGCCTTCACGCCGGTCGGGAGCTGGGGCAGATACCGGTCCGCGGCTGCCGAGTTGCTGTTGAAGACGACCGCGGTGCGGTGGGCTTCGGCGATGGCGGCTTTCAGTGGCGACCGGACGTCGCGCACGAAGTCCGTGCCGGCCACGGTGGTCTGGCTGAGGGATTCGAGCGACGCACCGATGCGCTTGCGGTCGTCGGCCAGGCCCTCCATCAGGTCGGCCAAGCCCTCGATCAGGCGGGTCACGTCGTCGCGATCATCGTTGACGACGTCGAGCACGGCGGTGAGGTTGTCGATCACCTGACCGATCAGGGCCGAACGGTCTCCCAGGGTGTTCGTCAGTGAGGCGACATGACTGAACAAGTTGTCGAGCGCGCCGCCTTGTCCCTGGCTGACGGCGATGATGCTGCTGGTCAGCTCGTTGACTGCGGCGGGGTCCAGGGCGCGGGTCAGCGGCCGGAACCCGTTGAAGACCAGATCGAGATCGAGTGCGGGAGTCGTGCGGCTGGCCGGGATCGTGCTGCCCTCAGGCAATGACGCACTCTGCGATCCGCGGGCGCTCGACGTCGGCGCCGTCAGTTCCAGGTAGCGATCGCCGGTCAGGTTGGCGTAGCGCACGCGCGCCTCGGTGGTGGTCGTGAGGCCCACTTCGGGCTTGACGCCGAAGGTCACCTGCACTGCGTGGTCGGCGCGAAGCCGTAGATCGGTGACTGACCCGACGTCGACGCCCGCAGCGCGCACGGGCGATCCGGTTTCCAAGCCGGAGACGTCGGTGAAGGTGGCGCGGTAGGTGCGCGCGGACTTCTGCAGGGGTTCACCGAGGACGAGCATGATCAGCGAGCCCAGCAGGCAGGCGAACAGGACGAACGCCCCGACCCGCACGGCATTCGTGCGGAACTGGATCTGGTGATTCGTGTAGGCGCCCTTGAAGAAGAGGTCCTCCAACATCTTCATGAGTCGCCTCCCGCCGGCTTGGGTGGCGGGAAGAACTCGATCGGTCGCAGCGGAATGCGGGTCGACCCGTCTTCATTGGCATGACTGTTGTCGTTGTAATGCCGGTAGGGGACGCCGGTTTCGAGCACCGGGTTCGGCAGGCTGTAGCACGTCGGTCCCCGGTCGTCGACGAACTTCGGCAGGTCGTCCGGGTATCGGTACCCGCGCTGGCCGGGCAGCAGCGTCATGACGGACTGTGCTCCCGGCTGCTTGATGCCGAGCGAGACGTTGTTGAGCGCTTGCCGCGCCATCTCCTGCATGGTGCACGCGAACATGGGGGAGTACTCGGCGAGCAGGCCGGTGACCGGGTCGAGCATCTTCAGCGCCAGCGTGAGCGGCCCGCGCAGGCTCTCCACGAACGGCAGGCCGACCTCCGCGACGTCGTCGCCGGCTTTGAGCAGGTCACTGAAGTCATCCCTCCGGACCTGAATGGTCTTGGCCGTGACAGTGGAGTTCTTCAACAGCTTGACCAGCGGTTCCGCGATGTCGCCGTACTGCGTGGTCACGGTCGCCGCCAGCTCGATGTCGCGGCTCAGTGCGGGGGTGTGCTCGTTGAGATCGGCGACGTACGAGTTGAGATCGGTGAGCATCGCGCCGAGGTCGTCGCCCCGGCCATCCAGCGCGACGGCCAGGCCCGACAGGGTGGCGTTGAGGTCGTCGACCGGGATCGCCTGAAGCAGGGTCACCGTTTCCTGGAAGAGGTCGTTGACGCTGGGGATCTCCCGGTCGGCTCGGATGACATCGCCGGCCCGGATCGAGTTGGCGCCCGCGCTCGTGTGGGCGAGCAATTCGACGTGCGGCGCCCCCACGACGGTGCTCGGGGTGATGCGGGCGGTCGTGCCGGCCGGGATGAACTCCGTCTGGTCTGGGTCGAGCGCGAGCGTCAGCCGGGATCCGGCGCCCTGGGAGGAGATCGCGTCCACTCGACCCACCGGGATGCCGCGCAGCCGGACCTCGCTGCCCGGCACGAGGAGCAGGCCGGCGCGCGGTGCCTCGAAGGTGACGGTCACGGGCCGGGAGAAGGTGTGGTTGTAGACGCCGAGAGAGAGGCCGATCGCTGCGATGATCACCGCCAAACCCAGCAGGCCCTGCAGCCGTCGTCCCGTCGTCTCGCTGGTCATGAGAGTCAGCCCGAGATGTGGAGACTGTTGGACCCGCCGTACAGCGCGAGGCTGAGCAGCAGGTCGGCCGACAGGACGGTGATCAGGGACAGCCGGACGGCACGGCCGACGGCGCGCCCGACGCCGGCGGGCCCGCCAGTCGCGGTGTACCCGTAGTAGCAGTGGATGCCGAGAATCAACACCGCCCCCAGGGCGACGATGGCGATGGACGCCCAGATGTCCCGGTGGATCAGGAACGTCATGAAGTAGTAGTCGTACGAGCCTCCGGACTGGCCGTAGACGCCCGTGATGATGAGCCGGGTGCCGGCGTACGACGCGAGCAGGCCGATCGAGTACAGCGGGACGATCGCGACGAGTCCGGCCACGATCCTGGTCGACACGAGGTAGGCCACCGACCGGACAGCCATGACGTCGAGCGCGTCGATCTCCTCGCTGATGCGCATCGCGCCCAGCTGGGCGGTGAAGCCAGCCCCGACCGTCGCGATCAGCGCGATGCCGGCGATGAAGGGGGCGGCCAGCCGCGTGTTGACGTACGCCGACACGAAGCCAGTCAGCGACTCAACCCCGATGGTGCTGAGCTGGTTGTACCCCTGGATGCCCAGCTCGATGCCGACGAACGTGGTCAGGAAGCCGACGGTCACCACCGTCCCGCCGATGAGCGCCAAGGCGCCCCGACCGAAGCTGACCAGCGCGAGCAGGCGCAGGATCTCGCCGGGGTACCGCCGGACGGCGTACGGGATCAGCCCGAACGCCCGTACCTGGAACTGGACCTGGTCGCCGAGCAGATCCAACCCGTTCGCCATCAGGACACGTCCAGCTGGATGTAGACGCTGGTGATGAGCGTGTTGAGAACGAGGAGCAGCATCAGTGAGTAGATGACGGTGAGGTTGACCGCGTCGCCCACACCGCGCGGACCGCCTTGGGCATAGAGGCCGAGATAACACGCGACGAGCCCGGCAGCCATGCCGAAGACGATCGTCTTGATGAGCCCGACGATGAAGTCCGGGATGCCCGTGAGCAGCGTGATGTCCGCGACGAAGACGCCGGGGCTGGCGCCTTGGGCGAGGGTGGAGAAGCAGAACGTCCCGAACAGGCCGACGACCACGACCACGGTGAAGAGCCCGACCGAGACGATGGCGAAGGCCACGATGCGCGGCAGGACGAGTCGATGCACGATGTCGATGCCCAGGGTCGTCATGGCGTCGAGTTCGTCGCGGATCCGGCGGGCCCCGAGGTCAGCGCAGATCGCCGTGGCCCCCGCACCGGCGACGACCAGCACGCTGGCGAACGGTCCGAGTTCCTGCACGACGGCGAGCCCGGCGCCCGCTCCGGCCAGGTCCTGCGCCCCGATGGCGCTCAGCAACTGCCCGATGAAGAACTGGACGACGACGGTCAGCGGGATGGTCACGAAGACGACGGGCAGTAGCGATACCCGGGCGATGAAGACCGTCTGCTCGAGGAGTTCTGCCAGATGGACGCCGCGCGGAACGGCGCGAACGGCTCCTGCACTCATCGCGAAGAAGCGACCGAGCCCAACCAGAGCGGTGGGAGCCGTAGCGGTCATGCGTTACCCGTGCAATCAAAATGGACACGTGTCTGAAACGTTGTCCGTTCGGACAGGAATATCACAGATCGTTGAAGGCGGAGGTCGTTTTCTTGTGCCTCGAAGGTCAGCGACGCAGTTTGCGTTCGTAGCGGACGCGGATCATGTCGCGCACGGCGTCGTACTGGTCCTGGGTGCGCGGGAAGGACTGGACGTCCGGGCCCGGGATCGAGAACCGCTTGCGCACCATCGACTTGGCGTAGGTGAACTCGCGCAGGCCGGCCGCGCCGTGGAAGCGGCCGAATCCGGAGTCGCCGACGCCGCCAAAGGGAACCGACGGCATACCGACGAACGAGAGCACCGCATTGACGGTGACGCCGCCAGCGCGCATCCGGTTGGCGATCTCCTCGCCGTGGTGCTTGGAGAAGACGGATGCGCCCAAGCCGAACGACGTGCCGTTGGCTCGCTTGATCGCGTCGTCGACGTCCGCAGCCGTGTTGATGACCAGCGTCGGGCCGAACGTCTCCTCGCACACGGCGGGGTTGTCTTCGGGGACATCGACCAGAACGACCGGGTCGATGAACGGCGCGCGGACCGATTCCGGCCCACCGAGCATCACGGTCGCACCACCATCGACCGCGGCGTCGATGTGTCGCTGCACGATGCCCACCTGACCGGGCGTGATCATCGGGCCGTAGCTGACGTCGTCGTCGAGCCCCGCCGTGACGAGCTGGGCGTAGCGCTCGACGTGCGCCAGGAAGGCGTCGCGCACCGATTGAACGACGTACACACGCTCGACCCCGACGCAGGCCTGTCCCGCATTGAAGAAGGCGCCCCACACAACGGCCTTCGCGGCGGCGTCGAGGTCGGCGTCGTCGGCGACGATCGTTGCGTCCTTGCCGCCCAATTCCAGCACGACCGGAGTGAGGTTCTCCGCGCACGCGGCCATGACCCGTCGTCCCGTGGGCACCGACCCGGTGAAGGCCAGCTTGTCGACGCCGGACCGGCACAGCGCGGCGCCGGTGTCGGCCAAGCCAGTGACGTAGCTGACCACGCCGGTGGGCAGGTCTGGGTTCGCCTCGTGGAAGCCATCGAGGACGTAAGCCGCGACGCCGGGACTCAGCTCACTCGGCTTGGCGAGCACCGTGTTCCCGGCCGCGAGCGCGCAAGCCGTCCCGCTGAGCGCGGTGTAGATGGGCACGTTCCACGGCGTGATCAGGCCGACGACGCCCAGCGGCTCGTGCGAGACCTTCGCGGCGAAGTTGGCGAGTGCGATCCCCGGCGCGACGCGTCGCGGCTTGAGGATGCGCCGCGCGTTTGCCGCCGCCCAGCGGATCTCCTCGATCCCGGCGACGAACTCCATCTGCACGTCGCCGATGGGCCGGGCGGTCTCCGCGTGACCCATCGCGTAGATCTCCTCGCAACGCTCCGCCAGCCATCGCACCCAACGCGTCATGGCCTGCTTGCGGCCGTCAAAGCCCAGCGCCGCCCAGTGCGGCTGGGCCGCGCGAGCTTCTTCCAGCCGAGCGGCGATGTCGTCGGCGTCGTGGACGGGCTGTGTGCCGACGACGGAGCCGGTGCCGGGGTTGATGACGTCGAAGGTCTGCATCAGCGTGCCGCCGCGTGCCGGCCGGCCCGGCGGCCGAAGTAGGAACCGTCACCCAATTGGAGGCCCGAGGCGTAGCCCTTGGCGTCTTGTGCGATGTTCGCGGCGCAAGCGCCGGCGGCGTACAGGCCGGGGATGACGGAGTTGTCCTCCCGGCGCACCTCGCCGTCGATGGTCGTCGACAAGCCGCCCATGGTGAAGCCGGCGTACATCGCCTTGCCGAGCGTCAGGTCGTAGGCGCCCCAGGGGCCCTTGTCCTGCGGAGCGAGCCAGTCGGCCGCCTTGTGGAAGTCGGGGTCGTCGCCCTTGGCCGCGTTCTGGTTGTACCGATCGAGCGTGGCCTGAAGTGCGTCGTGATCAATGCCCAGGCCCTCGGCCATTTCCTCCACCGTTTCCCAACCGTCGATGAACGGGCACAGCGGAAATGACGGATGCTCGATGTGCTCGGAATCGACGATGAGGAAGGCCGTCGCGTCGGGCTGTTCGAGGGCGAAGGCTGACGTCCGTGAGTGGTACGAGTCTTCGGCGACGAAACGCTTGCCGTGCTTGTTGACGATCAGGCCGGTCAGCAGGACCGATGGGGGATAGAACGGTGCAGTCTGGAAGGCCTCGTCCATGAACTTCCACGCACCGCCAACCGATGCTCCGAGCCGCAGGCCGAGGCCGTCGTCGTAGGTCGAGGCCAAGGGAAACAGCTTGCCCGAGCCCAGAGACGGAACATGCTCGGCGACCATCCCGGCATTGCCGACGAATCCGCCCGCCGCGATGATGACCGCCTTCGCCCGGATGAATCCGGTCTCCTGGAAGCGCCGCCACTGGACGCCCACCACAGCACCGTCTGCGACGACCAGCGCCGCGGCGCCGGTCTCGTAGCGGATCTCGGCCGACGTTTCGGCCAGTCGGTCGTTGAGGCAGTCGAGGACCAGTTTGGCGCCGCCCGTGTCGCCCGGGATCGGCACCTTGTGCCCGCGCGGGGCCGGTTTCGCCATGCTGGCGAACGGGTGGACTTTCTCGTTGCCGGTGAACATGACGCCTTCGGTGCCCGGCTGGATGACGGCCTTGCCCGGGAAGTACGACCGCTCGAACTCGAAGCCCAACGCCTCGAGCCAATCGAAGTGCTCGACCGAATCGTGCGCGTAGGCCTCGATCTTGTCGTACTCCGGATCCTGGCTGACCGCCGCGAGGTACTTGGCCATCTCCTCGGCCGAGTCCTCGATGCCGGTGGCCTTCTGGACGGCGGTTCCGCCGCCCAGGTAGAAGTGCCCGCCAGCCATCGCACTGGTCCCGCCGTACACGGCGGCGCGCTCCAACAGCAGGACCCGCGCGCCGGAGCGGGCTGCTTCGAGGGCCGCCGAACCGCCGGCCATGCCGAAGCCGACGACGACGACGTCGACCTCGTCCGACCATTCAGTGACGGACGCGACGTCAATCGGCGTCGGGAGCTCGGTTGACATCAGGCTTTCACCAAGACGATGTCGGACAGCGCTGGGCGGCCGTCCACAGCAACGCTGCCGAGGACACGGTCGCCTTCGTCCCACAGCGAGATCTGCAAGTTCTCGCCAGGGAACACGACACCGGCGAACTTCGCCGAGAAGCTCCGGACGGCGGCGGCGTCTCCGCCCAGCAGCGCTTCGGTCGCTTCGCGCAGCGTGATTCCCCAAGTGCAGAGCCCGTGCAGGATCGGTGCCGGGAACCCAGCCTTGGCGGCGAACTCGGGATCGGCGTGCAGGGGATTGCGGTCACCACACAGCCGGTAGAGCAGGGCCTGCTGCGGCGTGACGTCATAGGAGGCGATTGCGTCAGCGGCCCGGTCGGGCAGTTCCACGCCTGTCGACGGCCCACGATCGCCACCCCAACGACCTTCGCCGCGGACGAAGATGCTCGAGGTCACGGTCCAGATCGCGTTCCCGTCGGCGTCGGAAGCGGTGCCTTCCTGGACGATGACCGCGGCCTTGCCCTTGTCCCAGACGTCGCTGATTCGGGTGCGCAGCGTCGCCGCACCGGACGTCGGGATCGGCCGGTGAACGGTGATCCCCTGCGAGCCGTGGAGTACCTGCGCCAGGTTGATGTCGCAGCCGGGCAGGTCGAGCGCGGGCGGGTTGGTCTCGTGGAACGACGGCGCCACGACGCCGAACGACGGCAGCACCTGCAGTGCGTCGTTGTCGAGCGTGTAGCGGAGGTCGACGCCGCCGATCGCGAGTTGGTACAGCAGCACGTCGGACGACGTCCACGCGAACTCAACCTCGGGAAGCTCGGCGCCAATGGCCTTGGACGGATCGATGGGCATTCAGGACTCCTGTGCAGCGAGATCCTCGGCCGCGAGGTAGCCGAAGACGATGGCGGGGCCGATGGTTCCGCCCGGACCGGGGTACGTGTTGCCCATGACAGCCGACGAGACGTTTCCGGCGGCGTAAAGCCCGGGGATGACGGAGCCGTCTTCGCGCAGCACGCGAGCGCGTTCGTCCGTGACGAGCCCGCCCTTCGTGCCGAGGTCGCCGGGGACGATCGTGACGGCGTAGAACGGACCCTTCGCGATCGGAGCCAACGAGCAGTTCGGCTTGACCGTCGGGTCGGAGTAGTACTTGTCGTACGCGCTCTCGCCCCGGTGGAAGTCCTCGTCGACGCCGGTCTTGGCGAAGCCGTTGAACCGCTCGACGGTGGCCTCCAGGGCCTCAGCGGGAACACCGATCTTCTCGGCCAGCTCGGCGATGGTGTTGGCCCGCTTGACCACACCCTCCTTGTACCAGCGGCCGGGGAACGGTTGCCGGCCGGGAACTCCGGCGAACAGGTAGCGGTTGCGGTAGTTGGTGTCGAAGATCATCTGCGACGGGATGTGTCCGACGCCGGTCGCCTCGCCCTTGTGGATCTCGTGCGTGGCTTCGACGTAGGGGAGCGCCTCGTTCATGTAGCGCTGACCAGCGGCGTTGACGATGATCGACCCCGGAAGATTGCGCTCGGCGAGACAGAACCACGCGCGCCCCGGCAGCGGGATCGTCGGGCCCCACCAGGCGTCGTCGAGCAGATCGGTTGCGGCGCCGACCGCGGTGCCGGCCAGCAGTCCGCCGCCGGTGTTCGTCTCGGCGCCGGTTGACCATTCGCGGGAGGTCGGTCCGGGCAGGAACTTCTCGCGCAGTTCCTGGCTGTGCTCAAAGCCACCCGAGCCGAGGATCACACCACGGCTGGCGCGGATCTCCCGGCGTTCGCCGGTTGAGCCTGTCGAAACCACGACGCCGACGACTCGCCCGTCCTCAACGAGGAGGTCCTGCAGTTCGGTTTCGTATTCGACCTGCACGCCCGCGTCGATCAGGCCCTTGCGCAGGCCGATCGCGATCGCATTGCCCATCGCGTACATCTGCTTGCCGGTCGCCATTGCCCAAAGGCGCTTGAGCATGACCTTGACCATCGTGATCGGGCCGCGGATCGTCCGCAGGCCCAGACTGAGCTTGCGGAAGTCGGCCTGCGTGACGATCAAGTTGGCGGGTGCCTTCGTGTACGGCGGATGCAGGCGGTTGAGTTCGTCGCCGAGGAACCGGCAGTCCATGGGTATCGGCTCGACGCTGCGTCCGCGCGGCCGGCCGCCCGGCTGCTCGGGGAGGTAGTCGGCGTACTCGGGTACCCACGTGAAGCGGACCGGCGTGGAATCCCTGATGAAATCCATCACCTCGGGTCCGCGATCGAGGAAGGTGTCACGACGCACCTTGGGGACGACGTCGCCGACGATCGAGTCGAGGTACCGGCGCGCGGCCTCGTCGTCGGACGGATCGACCTGGCCGGCCGCCTTGAGGGCGTAGTTGCCGGGGATCCAGACGCCGCCGCCGGAGCGTGCGGTCGAGCCGCCGAAGTAGGCGCTCTTCTCGATGAGCAGCGTGCGCAGCCCGTGACGCCGGGCGGCCGCCAAGGCAGCCGTCATACCCGCGCCACCAGCACCGATGACGACAACATCGAACTCTGGTTCCACGAAGTAGTTCTAGCACAAATCTAGAACGTGTTCTAGTATGGCCACCATGACTGCACAAGACGTCAAGAGCGCCGTCCGGGATCTGCTGCCCACGTTCCGCGAGCGAGCCGACGAGACCGAACGGCTCCGGGTGGTCCCCGACTCCTCGATCAAGGAGCTGGAGGAGACCGGCTTCTTCCGGCTGCTGCAGCCGCGTCGTTTCGACGGACTCGAAGCCGACCCGATCGACTTCTACACCTGTGTCAAGGACATCGCCGGCGCCTGCGGCTCGACCGGCTGGGTCTCGAGCGTGCTCGGCGTCCATCCGTGGCAGATCGCGCTGTTTGCCGACGAGGCGCAGCTGGCGGTGTGGGGCGAGGACACGACGGTTCGCGCGTCGTCCTCCTACGCGCCGACCGGCAAGGCCGTCCAGACCGAGGGCGGGTTCAACCTGTCCGGACGCTGGAGCTTCTCGTCCGGCTGCGCCCATGCGACCTGGGTCCTGCTTGGCGGCCTCGTTTTCAACGAAGAGGGCCAGATCGTCGACTTCCGCACGTTCCTCGTCCCGCGCGACAAGTACGAGATCGTCGACGTCTGGAACGTCGTCGGCCTCGCCGGCACCGGTTCGAACGACATCGTGGTCGAGGAGACTTTCGTCCCCGAGGCGTTCACGCTGTCCATGAGCGACACCGGTCGCTGCTACGGCCCGGGCCAGGAGCAGAACCCCGGCGACCTCTACAAACTGCCGTTCCACTCGCTCTTCACGACGACGATTGCGACGCCCATCGTCGGCATGGCGGCTGGCGCCTACGCCGACCACGTCGACATGCAGCAGAAGCGTGTTCGGGCCGCGTACCTCGGCGAGAAGGCTTCGCTCGACCCGTTCGCGGCAGTCCGCATCGCGAAGGCGTCGTCGGAGATCGACGCCGCTTGGGCACTGCTCGTCCAGAACATCCGCGAGGAGCAGGACTACGTCGCCCGCGGCGAAAGCATCCCGATCCCGTTGCGGCTGAAGGTGCGTCGTGACCAGGTGCTCGGCACGGCTCGCGCGATCGGCGCCATCGACAGCCTCTTCGAGGCGTCGGGCGGTCGAGCGCTCGCCAACGGCACTCCGCTGCAGCGTGCATGGCGAGACGCCCACGCGGGCCGGGTGCACGCCGCCAACGATCCGGAGCGCGCCCTACAGATGTTCGGCGCCTCGGAGTTCGGTCACAAGATCGACCCGGGGATGTACTGAGTGTTCGACAGGGAATCCACCCGACGCTCGGCCAAGGCCGGCGACCTCACGCTGAACTACTACGAAGCGGGGGAGTCGACGCTGGAGATGGGCGGCGGGCTGCCGCTGATCATGTTGCACGGCGGCGGTCCAGGTGCGTCGTCGTGGTCGAACTTCGGTCCGGCGCTGCCGGGCTTCGCGGCGAACTTCCGGACGCTGCTCGTCGACCAGCCCGGTTTCGGCCAGTCCGACAAGCCGCAGGTCACCGCCAACTACTTCCGGTTCGCGTCCGAGGCTGTCGTCAAGCTGATGGACGAGTTGGGAATCGAGAAGGCGCATGTGCTGGGCAACAGCCTGGGCGGCGGAACGGCGACGCGGCTGGCGCTGTCGTATCCCGAGCGCGTTGGTCGGCTGATCCTGATGGGGCCGGGCGGCCTGTCACTCAACCTGTTCCACGCTGACCCGACCGAAGGCGTCCAGCGCCTGATGGACTTCAGCGCAAACCCGACTCGGGAAGCGCTGCGCGCGTTCATCTCGACGATGGTGGTCGACCAGCGACTCGTCACGGACGAGCTCGTCGAAGAGCGGTTTGCCGACGCCACCGCGCCGGGCGCGCGTGAGGCCATGGCGTCGATGGGTGCGTCGTTCTGGAACCCCGACTGGGCCGAGGACGGAATGCTGTGGCGCGAGGTTCATCGACTGCGCCATCGGGTACTGCTCACGTGGGGACGCGAAGACCGTGTCAACCCGCTGGACGGAGCGATGGTTGCGCTCAAGCAGATCCCCAATGCGCAACTGCACGTGTTCCCGCGTAGCGGCCACTGGGCCCAGCTGGAGGTCGCCGACGAGTTTCGTGACGTGGCCACGACGTTCCTCGCCCCGCACCGCGAAAAGCCAAAGGAGATGAAGTCATGATCGACCTCAAGTCCATGGGTTACGTTCGCGTGGCCAGCACCGACCTGGCGGCCTGGGAACTGTTCGCCGAGAAGGTCCTCGGCCTCGTCCGGGCCGAAGGGCCCACCGAAGGACAGCTCTACTACCGCATCGATGAGGTCTCGGCGCGGGTCGTGATCTTCCCGTCCGACATCGACCAGCTCTCCTGTGTTGGGTGGGAGGTCGCCGACCACCAAGCGCTCGACGCCGCGCGCGACCACCTGAAGAACGCCGATGTTGCGTTCGAGGAGGGCACGCCCGAGGAACTCGCCGACCGGCGGGTGCAGGAACTCATCCGGTTCACGGATCCGTTCGACAACGTCTTCGAGCTGTTCCATGGCATCACGTACGAGCGCAAGGAAGCGATCACGCCGTACGGCCAGCGCTTCGTCACCGGCGATCAGGGCATGGGCCACGTGGTCATCCCAGTGACGGACGACGTCGAGGCGCTCCGGTTCTACACCGAGACCCTTGGCTTCCGGCTGCGTGACTCGATGAGCATGCCCGGCGAGTTCGTCGGGAAGGAACCTGGCAGCAAGGTCTGGCTGCGATTCCTCGGGATCAACCCGCGCCACCACTCGCTGGCCTTCCTGCCGATGCCCAACCCGAGCAAGTGCGTGCACATCATGTTCGAGGTCGAGCGACTCGACGATGTCGGTCGTGCGCTCGAACGCGTCCGCCGGTACAAGGCGCCGCTGTCGGCCACGCTGGGCCGGCACATGAACGACCAGATGGTCTCGTTCTACGTCAAGACGCCGGGCGGCTTCGACGTCGAGTTCGGTACCGAAGGGCTCCGAGTCGACGACGACCGCTGGGTCGCTCGCGAGTCGACTGCGGTGTCCTACTGGGGTCACGAGTTCGGCCAGTCGGGATAATCACATGGTGAGCGACATAGAAATTCCCGACGGCATGGCGTCCGACGCGGCCCAGACGTGGCCGCCCCGCGACCTCATCGACTCGTTCCTCGGGAGTTTCGACTTCTCCGCGACGACGGATTCCGGCACTGAGGAACTCTCCGAGTTCCGGTCCGTGCTGGGGCGGTTCGCGTCGGGTGTGACCATCGTGACGTCGGCGACGACAAATGGTCCCGTCGGCATGACGCTGCAGTCGTTCTCGGCTCTCTCGCTGCGTCCACCGCTGATCATGTTCGCTCCAGCCAAGACCTCGCGGGCATGGCCGCTGATCCACCGCACCGGTCACTTCACGGTCAATCTGCTGGCGGCCGACCAGGAGGAACTGTCCACGACGTTCGCCCGGTCGCAGGCGGACAAGTTCGCTGGTGTCGACTGGACACCGTCGACCGAGCACGGCGACCCGCGGTTGGCCGGCTGCGTCGGCTGGATCGACTGCACCGTTCACAACGTCCACGCCGAAGGCGATCACTACATCGTCGTCGGCAAGGTGCTCGAACTCGTCGAGGGCGAGACCGCCGAGCCGCTGCTCTTCTACCGCTCCGGCTACCGCAAACTCGACTGACGCCGCTCATCGGCGCATAGGATCGCGCGCGTGCGCCTGATTGCGACCATTCTCGGCTTCGTTCTGAAGAAGGCCGTGCTGGTTGGCGCCATGGTGTTGGTGCTGTTCCTCGTTTACCTGCTGGGTTCGCTGTTGCCAGACGTCCAGCAGGCCCGCCACGACATGGATCAACTGGACGAGGTGCGCGCCGAGAAGGCCGTGCTCGTTCGGCAGCTGGACTCCCAGGTGGACACGCTGAAAGCAAGCGCGGAAACTGCAGAACACAGGCTTGAAGGGCAGGTTTCAGGCCTGAGGTCTGCGGTCGACCAGCGGGTACAAGCGGCGAAAGCCGTCTGCGGAGTGCTCGCCAAGCTCGAACGCATCCTGCCGGGGCCTGATCGTTGCAGGGATGCGAAGAGCAAAGCCAAAGCCGCGGCAGCAAGACTCCGGGCCGGAGAGGCGAGGCTCGCCAAGGCCAAAGCGCGGGTGGCGATCCTTGCCGCCGACAACTTGACCGCCGCGGAAAAGCTCGAGCGTCTACACGAAGACAATGCGCAAACCAAAGAACTGAGCCAGCTCGAAGCCAAGGAGAAGGAGCTGGCGAAATCCGAGGGATCCCTGGCGGGACGGTTCGCCAAGGCGTCCAACTGGATCGCAGAGCAATGGGCTGAATCGTGGAAGTGGCTGCTCTGGACCGTTCTCCTCGTCCTGCTCATCCCGCCGGCGTGGCGCACGTTCAGCTACTTCGTGCTCATGCCGCTGATCAGCCGGAAACACCGGCCGCTCCGGCTTGCTGTCGAGTCGGATCATCCAACCGCCAGCCTCCACTTCAGCGCCGCCGAGCGGACGCTCCCCATCCGGTTGTCGGCCGGAGAGGTCCTGTCGGCACGGTCGGAGCACGTGCGTCCGGTGCAAGGACTGGTGCGGAGCCGCATCCTCTACGACTGGTCGGCTCCGTTCATCAGCTTCGCCGCCGGGCTCTACGGACTGAGCCGGATCACCGGCGACGAGCGCGGCACGGAAGCGACGCTGGCCACGCCTGACGATCCCAACTCGTACCTGATGCGGATCGACTTCACCGACCATCCGGGCGTCGTGATGCGTCCCACCAATGTGGTCGGCGTCTTGGGGGCGCCCGAGCTGGTGACGCGTTGGCGATGGGGCATCCAGTCCCTTGCAACATGGCAGGTGCGCTACATCATGTTCGCGGGCACCGGCAGCCTGATCGTCCAAGGAAGCGGCGACGTCGTGGCGACCAATCCCGGCGGCCGCGGCACGAGGATGGAACAAGACCTGATGATGGGGTTTGACTCCCGGCTGACCGTAGGCGTCAATCGCACGGAGGTGTTCTGGCCGTACCTGTGGGGCAAGACTCCGCTCGTCGACGACGAGTTCACCGGCCACTTTCCGCTCTTCTGGCAGAAGTCGAGGTCCGGAGCGCCCAGCAGCCCACTCGAGAAGGCGTTCAATGCTTTCTTCTCCGGGATCGGCAAGCTGCTCGGCTTCTGAACCGTACGCTGCACCCATGAGAGCCGTCGTCATCACGAAGCCCGGCCCGCCCGAGGTGCTGCAGGTCCAGGAGCGTCCGGATCCGGTCGCCGGGCCAGGTCAGGTCCGTATCGCGGTCAAGGCTGCCGGGATCAACTTCGCCGATCTGCTGGCCCGCACCGGTATGTACCCGGATGCGCCCAAGACGCCGTCGGTCGTCGGCTACGAGGTGGCCGGCGTCGTCGAATCGGTGGGGGAGGGAGTCACCGAGCACAAAGTTGGCGATCGGGTGATCGGCGGCACGAAGTTCGGCGGGTACTCCGAGTTGGTCGTCTCCGCGGTCGCCGACACGCTTCCGTTGCCGGACCGGCTCAGCTTCGAGCAAGGCGCCGCCATTCCGGTCAACTACGGGACGGCTTACGCCGGACTGGTCATCATGGGCGGCCTGCGGGCGGGAGATCGGGTCCTCATACACGCGGCCGCCGGCGGCGTCGGCATTTCTGCAACACAGGTCGCCAAGCACCTCGGCGCGGAGGTCTTCGGCACGGCATCGCCGTCCAAGCATGACGCGATCCGCGGCTTCGGCGTCGACCATGCCATCGACTACCGCAACGAGGACTTCGCCGAGGCGGTCCTGCGCCTGACCAACAACGAGGGTGTCGACATCGCGTTCGACGCCATCGGGCCGTCCAGCTTCAAGAAGGACTACAGGATCCTGCGCCCGGGCGGGCGTCTCATTTGTTACGGACTCAGCGAGGTCCAGACCGGCGAGAAGCGGAACTTGCCGGGCCTCCTCAAGGGTGTCGCCAAGATGACGACGGCCACCATGCCGTGGTGGAAGAGCCTGATGATCCTCAATGAGAACAAGGGCGTCTTCGGCCTCAACATGCTCTGGTGGTGGGAGAAGGAAGGCAGCCTCGCCCGGGTGATGGAGCCACTCGCCGACGGCTTCGAGTCCGGCGCATTTGATCCCGTCGTGGCTGCGTCATTCCCTTTCGAGAAGGCCGCCGACGCCCACCGGTTCATCCACGAGCGCAAGAACGTCGGCAAGGTCGTGCTGACGCCTTAGATCAGAGGAAGACGAGCAGCCCGATCGCTGCCGGAACGTCCCAGACCAGGCACGTCTGGATGTACCAAAGCGGAATTCCACGCAGCCCGACGATGTGGTGGTCGCGATGGTGGAGCGCATCCCAGATGCCATGAGCGGCCCAACCGAGCGCGAGCCAGCGCGCGTCGATGGTGACGGCGAGGACGATGCTGGCGACGCCGACCAGCAGGAATGCCCATTCGATCAGTTGCTCCCGGCCTGATCCCCACGCCAGCGAGAACGTTGGGTAGACGCTGTACAGAATCGCGACGCCGAGGCAGCCGAACAGGAGGCCGAGCTCCGGCTGCTTCGCCAGGACGACGGTGAGGATCGCGCCGACGACCCCGATGAGTACCGCCACCGGGGTCGAAATCAGGTTCTGGAACTTCGACTCCGGGCGGGTGAGGGCGGTGAAGGTGGTCACGAGTTCAGGTTAGTTGCAGTTCAGCGAATCGAACTCATCGCGGCATGTGAATGCGAGGTCGAGCCCGCGAGTGGCGTGGTTTGGTCGAGTCCGTTCCGTTGAAACAGCCAATCCGCGCCACTCGAGACACAAACACGCCAGTCGATGCGTGACGAGTGGATGCGAGCAGGACTGTGGTCGCGCCGCCACCTCAGTCAAACCGAACTCAACTCCGCAGATGAGCGCAATTCGCTGGGGTGGGGCCTAGCCCTGCTCGGTGACGCCTGCGGCTTCGGCTGAGGCGTCCGCCCCGTGCTGCGGACCGAGGATGTTGACCATCCAGGGGATGCCGAACTTGTCGGTGAGCATGCCGAAGGTGTCGCCCCACGGTGCCTGGTTGAGTGGCAGCAGTTCTGAGGCTCCGTCGGACAGCGCCTCGAAGTAGCCGCGCAGGGTTGCATCGTCCTCGCCGGACAGCGAAATGGCCGTGGTCGACGGCGGTAAATTCATCTCGGGGTTCGCGTCGGCGGCCATCAGGACGACGTTCTTGTCGCCACGGAGCATGCCGTGCATGACGTTGTCGGGGGTCAGGCCCGGGTGCATGGCACCGGGCGTCTCACCGAATGTGTTGATCTCGAGCTCGCCGCCGAACACTCCCTGGTAGAACGTGAGCGCCTCGCGCGCCTTGCCGTCGAAGTTGAGGTATGGGTTGCAGAGAACAGTCATGTCACCAACTCATCACGAGAGCGGCGACAGATCAACGCCTCATCGGGTGAACGCGTGAAGACGCTCGTCATCGTCGGAACCCGAACGATTTTCGCGGCCGAAGAAAGTTCCCGCCGGCATGTCGAAATCAGAGGTTCTCGCACGACGAAAGGGCATGAACACCACACACACCACATCGCATCTGTCCACTGAAACCACGACCAAGCAGGTCATCGCCGGCCGCGTCATCACCGGCGCAGTCAGCCTCTTCCTGGCCTTCGACGCCGTCATCCACCTCGCTCAAGAGGCGCACGCGGTCGCGTTCACCGAGAAGATCGGTGCACCCGCGTGGCTGACCTTGGTCTGCGGTCTCGTCATGACGGTTTGCCTCGTCACCTACTGGGCCCCTCGGACCGCCCCGCTCGGAGCGATCCTGATCACGAGCTACCTGGGGGGCGCGATCGCGACAAACTTGATCTCCGGTCAGCCTTTCGGCAACTCCGCATTCGCGGTGGGCACTGCCGTTGCCGTATGGGCGGGCCTGTGGCCGCGCGACGAGCGAGTCCGCGCTCTGTTCCGGTGAGTGTCAGACCACCTCGCTCCTCAACTGGTGGGGCTGCCCCGCCAGTTGAGTGAGCGCATGCGCACGCTTGAACACCAGATGCGCGTCGTGCTCCCAGGTGATGGCGATGCCGCCGTGCAGCTGGATCGTCTCGGCGGCGACCTTCTGCAGTGCGTCCAGGCAGTAGGCAGCAGCGGTCGTCGGGTCCAGCTCGCCGGCGGCAGCTGACCAGGCAGCCGAGCGCATCATCTCGACGAGCACCAGCATGTCGGCCATCCGGTGCTTCAACGCCTGGAACGATCCGATCTGGCGGCCGAACTGCACGCGTTCCTTGGAGTAGGCCACCGTCATGTCGAGGCCGCGCTGAGCGGTTCCAACGGCCAGGGCGCAGATGCCGACGAGCAACGCCGTGCGGGCCCGGGCCTCAATCCGGCCGGATGCCGCAACGGTGGCCAGGCGAATCGTCGGGTCCATGGTGGGAACGTCGGTGGCCACGGCGTCGACCACCGAGACGCCGTCGTCCGTGGCACCGAGCAGGATCGTGGCCTGCGCGCCATAGAGGACGTTGGTGCCGTCGGGCGTGACGAGAGTCGCGAGTTCGCCGGCGGCGATCCGACCCAGCAGTTCCTCGTTCTCGGAGTCCTTCAGTGCCTCCCGCGCGACCAGCGACGCCAGCAGGGGAGTGGGAGCCAAGGCGTAGCCGAGCTCTTCCAGGACGACGGCAGCTTCGGGCAGGTCGAGGTCGGCGACGCCGATCTGGTTGCAGAGGGTGTCCCACAGCGCGACGTCGTAGCCGGCGTCCGATTCCATGGCCTCGCGGACGGCTTCGCTGTCCGAGCGCTTGGCCAACAGCCCGCGCACTGCAGCCGCGAGGTCAGTCTGTTCTTCGGTTCTCATCGAGCGCTCACCAACTCCAGGACGCGGGCGCGGTGCCAGGCCGCCGTACCCCAAGTGGACAGAAGCCCACGCGTCCGCAGCAGCCACAACGACAGGTCGTGTTCCTGGGTGTAGCCGATCGCGCCGTGGACCTGCAGCGCCGTACGCGCGGACAACCAGGCGGCATCACCGGCAGCGACCTTCGCGGCGGACACAGTCCCCCGCGACGACGAGAAATGCTCGTCGCGGGAGGTACCCCCAGACGCGTCCAGCGCCGCGGCGTATACGAGCGGACGGGCGAAATCGAGGGCGATACGGACGTCGGCCAAGGCGTGCTTGATGGCTTGGTACGAGCCGATCTGACGTCCGAACTGCGTGCGCTGCTGGACGTAGGTGACGGAGTCCGCCAGCATCCGCTCGCCGGCGCCCAGAAGCTGGGCCGACGCGGCGAGGACGGCGTTGTTGAACGGGGTCGTGGTTTCGAGGTCGGCTGGCGCCGGCACCTCAACCGACGACACGCGGAACAGTCGACGCACGGGATCGACGGAGGCGACACGTTCGCCAACGGTTCCGCCGTGGAGTTCCGCCACGTCGGCGTCCAACGCAAACGGCGTGTGGGGCGGGACCGCGACCGTGCCGACCGACCCGTCGGCCAATTGCAGGTATGCCGCCGATTCGATCCACGGTCCCGGAGCAGCGTGATGCCCGATGGCCTCCATCGCTATCACGTGCTCGACGCGATAGCCCTCGGTCAGCAGTCCGGGGACCCCCGTGTCGGCGAGCTTGCGCCACAGCGCCAAGCCCGGTTCGTGATTGCCGGCGGCCCAGGCTCGCGCTGTCGCGGGCGCATCGGCGCTGGTCAGGAGACCGTCTAGTGCGGATGCGAAGTCCCTCTGGTCCTGCGTCAACTCAAACTTCATGCTCCCCGAACCTCCCGCGGCAACCCGAGAATTCGCTCGGCGATGATGTTCCGCTGGATCTCGTTCGTCCCGGCGTAGATCGGTCCGGACAGTGAGAACAGGTGGCCGTCTGTCCAGCGTGACTCCACTTCCGCTTCCGGTCCGAGCAGGTCGAGCGCCGTCTCGTGCAACGCGATGTCGAGCTCCGACCAGAACACCTTGTTGACGGATCCGGCGGTGCCCATGTCACCGCCATTTGCGAGACGTGTGACCGTGCCCCACGTGTACAGCCGGTAGGCCTGTGCCTTGATCCAGGCGTCGACGACGTTCTTGGCTGCGTCAGAGGTCGTTTCGAGCGGTTCCTGAGCCTGTCGAAGGGCAACGACCGAGGTCCACAGATCGACCAGGCGGTCAGCGGCAGCGCAGAACCGGCCGGGGGAGCGCAGCGACAGCCCACGTTCGTTGCCGGCGGTGCTCATCGCCACCCGCCAGCCATCGCCGGGAGCACCGAGGACGTCGGAATCGGGGACGAACACGTCGTCGAAGAACAGCTCGGCGAAGCCGGCGTCGCCGTCGAGTTGCGCAATCGGCCGGACGGTGACGCCGGGAGCATCGAGCGGGAACAAGAAGTACGTCAGGCCGTTGTGCCGCTCGGCCTCGGGATCACTGCGGAACAGGCCGAAGCCCCAGTGCGCGTACGACGCCCGCGAACTCCACGTCTTCTGGCCGTTCAACAGCCAGCCCGCTTGCCCTGAGCCTGTCGAAGGGTCGACGCGGGTTGCCGTCGAGCGCAGCGAGGCGAGGTCCGACCCAGCCTCGGGCTCTGACCATGCCTGCGCCCAGATGACCTCACCCGTGCCCATGGGCGGCAGGAAGCGCGCCTGCTGCTCGGGCGTTCCGTGGTCGAAGATGATCGGGGCGAGCAGGAAGATGCCGTTCTGCGACACGCGTCCCGGTGCGCCGGCGCGGTAGTACTCCTCCTCGAAAATCACCCACTCGACGAGAGAAGCTTCGCGGCCGCCGAACTCCTTGGGCCATGAGACGACGGACCACTTGGCGTCCGAGAGCTTTTTCTCCCATTCCTGATGGGCGGCGAAGCCCTCGGCCGTGTCCATGGATGGCAGGGGATCGGTCGGGACGTTGGCCTCCAGCCACGCCCGGGCCTCAGCCTGGAACGCGAGCTGTTCGTCGGTGAAATCGAGATTCACTCGCCGGCCTGCTTCTTGTTTTGCTCGGCCATCTTCTTCGCATCCAAGCCACCCAGCGAGTCCTCGGACACCTCGGCGTTGTGTGCATGCGCGAAGTGATGGAGGCCGAACACGCTGTCCATGCCGGCCCGCATGCCCTGCAGGTCCTCGGCCTGGTTGATGGCCTTCTTGGTGAGCGCGAGGCCGAAGCGCGGCATCTGCGCGATTCGGCCAGCCATCGCCGTGACGGTCGCCTCAAGCTCGTCACGCGCGACGACCTGATTGACCATGCCGAGTTCCGCCGCACGAGCAGCCGTGAATCGGTCGCCGGTGTAGAGGAACTCCTTGGCGGCACGCGGATTCATCACCCACGGGTGCGCGAAGTATTCGACGCCCGGGATTCCCATGCGCACGACCGGGTCCGAGAAGAACGCGTCGTCGCTGGCGACGATGAAGTCACATGACCACGCGAGCATGAGCCCACCGGCGATACAGGCGCCGTGGACCGCGGCGATCATCGGCTTCGGGATCTCGCGCCAGCGCCGGCACATGCCCAGATAGACCTCGGACTCCCGGGCCCACCGGAGGTCGCCGCCCTCCTTGTCGACGTGCGTCCAATGGATCACAGCCTTGCGCTCGAACTCGACGTCGACGTCGCGGCCGGGCGTGCCGATGTCGTGGCCGGCGCAGAAGTGGTCGCCGTTTCCGGCCAGCACGATGACACGGACGTCATCGTCATCAACGGCCCGTTGGAACGCCGCGTCGAGCGCATAGGTCATGGCCGAGTTCTGGGCATTCCGGTACTCGGGCCGGTTGAGGCGGACCCAGGCCACACCGTCGACGACCTCGTACGAAACGACTTCAGTCATCTCGGCTCCTCAGTTCGTTCTTCAGCACTTTGCCGGAAAGGTTGCGAGGAAGGGAGTCCACGAACTCCACGAAACGAGGGATCTTGAAGTTCGCCAGTCGTTCCCTCGCGAAAGCCACAACCTCGTCGGCGCTCGCAGTCCCAACGATGAACGCTTTGCCGACCTCGCCCATCCGCTCGTCGGGAACCCCGATCACCGCGACGTCCTGGACGCCTTCGGCGCGCAGCAGCGCCTGTTCGACCTCGGCCGGATAGACGTTGAAGCCGCCCGAGATGTACATGTCCTTGAGCCGGTCGGTGATGCGCAGGTTTCCGGCGTCGTCCACGTTGCCGACGTCTCCGGTGTGCAGCCAGCCATCCGCATCGATGGCTGCGGCAGTCGCTTCGGGATCGTCGAGATAACCGAGCATCACATAGTCACCTTTGACAAGTAGCTCTCCCTCAACCCCGCCATCGATCTTGGCCGTCATCCCTGGGATCGCACGTCCCGAGGTCGTCGCGATGGTCTCGGCGTCGTCGCCTTCCCGGCACATCGTGACGACGACTGCCTCGGTCATCCCGAAGGCGGTCAGCACCTCGTCGAAGCCGAGTTCGTCCTTCATCCGCTCGATGAGCACGACGGGGATCATCGCCGCACCGGTCACTGCCAGTCGGAGGGAGGAGAGATCGTACGCCGACCGATCAGCCGCGAGGAGGGTCTGGAAGATTGCCGGCGCTCCCGGAAGCACGGTGATCCCTGCGTCCTGGATCAACCCCATCGTCTCGTCGACGTCGAACGTCGCCACAGGAAACAGCGTCGCGCCCGTCAAGAGTCCCACGACGATGCCGATCTTGTAGCCGAAGGAGTGGAAGAACGGGTTGATGACGAGGTAGCGGTCGTCCGGTCGTATGCCGGCGACCTCGGCCCACGCGCGCGCCACGCCGATGGTCTGCCGGTGCGCGCTCATGGCGCCCTTGGGCTTGCCGGTGGTGCCCGACGTGAACAGGATGTCGGCGACATCGTCGGGTGAGACCTCGATCGTCAGGTCGTCGCCGCGGACAAACGGCAACTCGGTGATGTCCAGCAGCGTTCGGCCCGGTACGAGTGGGGTCAGGTCCGCCAGCTGAGTGCGGTCCAGGAAGCCGTCGGCGACCACGACGAGCTTGGCATTGGTTCGCTCGACGAGCTCGGCCACCTCATGCGCGGTGTAGCGCGAGTTGGCCGGCACGAGCGTGCCGCCGGCATAGGAGGTTGCCAGCGCCGCGATCACCCAGTCGATGCTGTTCGGCGCCCACAGCACCAGACGATCACCGGGGGAGAACCCGAGTTCGATGTACCCGCGAGCGGCAGCCTGGACGAAGCCGAGGAGTTCGTCGAAGGTGAGGACGCGGGAACCGTCGACGTAAGCCGGCTTGTCGCGGTGTCGTTCCGCGGCCGCGCGAAGGATCGCGGGGATCGTGTCCACACTGCCCCTTTCGCGGTTGTTGAGTAGCGCCGGAGGCGCGCATCGAAACATGGTTGTTGAGTAGCGCCGAGGCGCGTACCGAAACACAACCAAACGTTTGCTTGGTAGCATAACCCACGTGAATGACTTCCGCTCCGAGGTCCGGGGCTGGCTGGAGGCCGAGCTCAACGGTGACTGGAGCCATGTCCGGGGCATGGGCGGTCCGGGTCGCGAGGACGAAGGTTTCGAGGAACGGCTCGCTTGGAGCCGGCACATGGCCGAGCACCGGTGGACCTGCGTCGGTTGGCCAGCCGAGCACGGCGGGCGTGGCCTGTCCCTCGCCGATCAGGTGATCTTCTACGAGGAGTACGCGCGCGCGAATGCTCCGACGTCCATCAACCACTTCGGTGAGCAGCTGATCGGCCCGACGATCCTGGCCTTCGGCACGGACGAGCAGAAGGCCCGCTTCCTGCCGCGCATTCGGGCGGTCGAGGAACTGTGGTGCCAAGGCTATTCGGAGCCGGGCGCCGGCTCGGATCTCGCAAACGTCGCCACGAAGGCGCGTCTGGATGGTGATGAGTGGGTTCTCGACGGCCAGAAGATCTGGACGTCGCTCGCCCAGTTCGCCGAATGGATCTTCGTCGTGTGCCGCACGACGCCGGGGTCGGCTCGGCACGAGGGCCTGTCCTTCCTGCTCGTGCCCATGGACCAGCCGGGCGTCGAAGTGCGGCCGATCAAGCAACTGACCGGCAGTGCCGAGTTCAACGAGGTGTTCTTCACGGGCGCGCGCACGGCCGCCGAGAACATCCTGGGCGAGCCCGGCGATGGCTGGAAGGTCGCGATGGGCTTGCTCGGCTTCGAACGCGGCGTCTCGACCCTGGGTCAGCAAGTTGGCTTCGAGCGCGAGCTCGGCGACCTGATCGAACTGGCCAAGGCCAATGGGACCTACGACGACCCGATCGTGCGCGATCGGCTCGCTCAGGCGAAGGTCGAACTCGCCGTCATGTGGGCCAACGCGGTGCGCGGCCTCTCCGGCGTCGTGGCCGGCCAGGGCTCTGACGCCGGCGGAGGCGCGGCTTCGATCGGCAAGTTGGTCTGGGCCAACTGGCACAAGAAGCTCGGCGACATCGCCATGACCGTCCTCGGGCCGGACGCGCTCGCTCTGGGCGCGCCTGACTCAGCTGTGGACCACTGGCAGAAGCTGCACCTGTTCACCCGCGCCGACACGATCTACGGCGGCAGCGACGAGGTCCAGCGAAACATTCTTGCCGAGCGCGTGCTCGGTCTACCCCGCGAACCGAAGGGCACCGCATGACGACTGCGCCGGAGTACGTGCCTGGCCACAATTTGCTGGCCGACCGCGTCATCGTCGTGACGGCTGGGGCCGGCGCAGGCATCGGCGCCTCCGTCGTCCGGCGGGCTCTGGAGGAAGGCGCCAAGGCCGTCATCATCGGCGACACCCATGAGAAGCGCCTCGCCGAAGCCCAGGAGTCGCTGTCAGCTGAGTTCGGCAGCGATCGTGTCGTGACGACCATCAGCGACGTCACCGACGAGGGTCAGATCCAGGCGCTGCTGGATCTGGCCGACCCCTTCGGCGGCGTCGACGTCATGATCAACAACGCCGGGCTCGGTGGAACGGCGAGCGTCCTGGAGATGACGGACGAGCAGTGGCAGCGGGTCATTGAGATCAGCCTGACTGGCACCTTCCGGAGCATCCGGGCGGTCGGCCAGCGCATGGTCGACGCCGGCAAGCGCGGGGTGATCGTCAACAATGCGTCGGTCATCGGCTGGCGGGCGCAGGAAGGCCAGGCGCACTACGCGGCTGCCAAGGCCGGCGTCATGGCCCTCACGCGCAGCGCGGCGATGGACCTTGCCCCGCACGGCATCCGGGTCAACGCGGTGGCGCCCTCGCTGGCGATGCACCCGTTCCTGGCCAAGGTCACCAGCGACGAACTGCTGAAAGAGCTGACCGACCGTGAGGCCTTCAAGCGAGCTGCCGAGCCGTGGGAGGTCGCCAACGTCATGGTCTTCCTCGCCAGCGACTACTCCTCGTACCTGACCGGTGAGGTCATCTCCGTGAGCAGCCAGCGCGCATGACCGAACAGGCGACAATCACCCGACGGGACGAGCTGCTGGCGATCGCCGCCCGGCTGTTCGCCGAGCGCGGCTTCCGCAACACGACCGTGCGCGACATCGCGGACGCTGCCGGCATCCTGTCCGGCAGCCTCTACCACCACTTCGACTCCAAGGAGTCGATGGTCGACGAGATCCTGCAGACCTTCCAGCAGGAGCTCTTCGCCGGCTACGACGCGATCGTCAACGGCGATCTACCACCGCGCCAGAAGATCGAGGCTGCCGTCCGGCTCTCATTCGAGGCCATCGACCAACACCACCACGAAGTCGCGATCTTCCAGAACGAGGCCGACTGGCTCAGCGGCTTGGGTGATCGGTTCAGCTACCTCGCCGAGCGCCACGCCCAGTCCCGCGACGTCTGGATCACCCTCCTCAAGGAGGGGATGAAATCCGGTGCGCTCAAGCCGGACATTGATCTCGAACTGGCTTACCGGTTCATCCGCGACACCGTCTGGGTCGCGGTCCGTTGGTACCGGCCCGGTGGCGAGCTGTCGCACGAACGCGTCGCCGACCAGTACCTTTCCATCCTCCTCGACGGGATTGCCGCATGAGTTCAACTGCCTACATCGTCGACGCCGTCCGCACGCCCGTGGGCAAGCGCGGCGGCTCCCTCGCTGCCGTGCACTCGGCCGACCTCGGCGCCGTGACGCTCAGCGCCCTCATGCGACGCAGCGGCGTCGACCCGAGCGCCGTCGACGACGTCATCCTCGGCTGCTGCGACACGATCGGATCCCAGGCCGGAGACGTCGCCCGAACGGCCTGGCTGGTTGCCGGACTCCCCGACGAGGTGCCGGGCGTCACGATTGACCGGCAATGTGGGTCCTCCCAGCAGGCCGTTCACTTCGCCGCCCAAGGCGTCATGTCCGGGACGCAGGATCTCGTCGTCGCAGGTGGCGTCCAGAACATGTCGGCCATCCCGATCTCGGCAGCCATGCTCGTCGGGCAGGAGTACGGCTTCACCACGCCGTTCGCCGAGTCACCCGGATGGCTCGCGCGCTACGGCGACCAAGAGGTTTCGCAGTTCCGTTCGGCCGAAATGATCGCCGAGAAGTGGGCGATCAGCCGGGAGCGGATGGAGGAGTTCGCACTCTCCTCGCACGAGCGCGCTCGCACGGCCATTGCTGAAGGTCGCTTCGACTCGCAGATCGAAGCAGTGTCCTTGGAGGGGGGCGACTTCACCACCGACGAGTGCCCGCGCGAGACGTCGCTGGAGAAGATGGCCGCGCTGGAGCCGCTGGCTCCGGGAGGCCGGATCACGGCTGCGGTCGCCTCGCAGATCTGCGACGCCTCGTCCGCGATGCTCATCGCCTCGGAGCAGGCCCTGAAGGACCACGATCTCACCCCGCGAGCCCGCATCCATCACCTGTCCGTGCGCGGCGACGATCCGGTCTGGATGCTCACCGGGCCGATCCGCGCCACGCGCCACGCGCTGGACAAGGCCGGCATGAGCGTCGACGACATCGATCTGTTCGAGTGCAACGAGGCATTCGCGTCGGTCGTCCTCGCCTGGTCGGACGAGCTGAGTGTCCCGCTCGAGAAGGTCAACGTGAACGGCGGCGGCATCGCGCTCGGGCACCCGATCGGGGCAACGGGAACTCGGCTGATGACGACGCTGCTCAACGAGTTGGAGCGCACCGGGGGCCGCTACGGCCTGCAGACGATGTGTGAAGGTGGCGGCCAGGCCAACGTCACGATCATCGAGCGGCTGTGAGGGCGGTCATCCTCGGCGGCAGCGTCGCCGGACTGTGTGCGGCGGGAGCCCTCGCCGATCACTTCGACGAGGTCGTGCTCCTGGAGCGCGACGAACTGCCGGCCGACGCCGAGCATCGTCGCGGGGTGCCGCAGAGCAAGCACCCGCACTTCATCCTGAACAGCGGGCGCCGCGCCATGAACGAGCTGTTCCCGGGTTTCGAGGACGACCTCATCGCCGCCGGCGGCATGCTGCTGATGCCCTCGTACGATGCCGCGTATCTGGAGGAGTCCGGCTGGGCGCCGCGCAAGAAGTCGACGATGACGATGGTCTACACCTCGCGCATCCTGATCGAGCGCGTCCTGCGGGACAAGGTCCGTAACCTCGCGAACGTTCGCATCGAGGAGGGCGTCACGGTCGACGGCCTTGGCTTCGCGGACGGCGCCGTCACCGAGGTGCGGTACGGCGGCGCCGTGATGGACGCTGATTTCGTCGTCGACGCCCTCGGCCGCGGCTCCTCGGTCGGCGACTGGCTGGAGCAGGCGGGCTATGCCCCGGCACCCGTCAAGACGCTCGACGCCAAGGTCACCTATGTCTCGCGCTGGTACGACCTGCCGCCCGAGGATGAACGCCCGGAACCGTGGTGGTGGAAGCACATCGTCATCATGCCGACGCAGAAGACGGACCCGGACCGGCCGGACGAGCACGACTATCTGTCCAACTTCTTCCCGATCGACGGCAACCGGGCCATCGCCTGCATGGGGTCGTGGGGGCTGCCGATGCCGAAGTCTGCGGACGACTTCATGGCGGCCGCGAAGCGCTTGCGCACGCCGGTCTTCGCCGACGCGATGGCAGCGAGCGAACCGACGTCCGAAGTTCACCTGACGAGGTCGACGGGCAACAAGTGGCGTCGGTACGACGAGGTGCAGACGATGCCAGCCGGGCTGGTGTTCGTCGGCGATTCGATCTGCGCGTTCAATCCGTTCTATGCGCAGGGGATGAGCTCTGCGTCGTCGTCGGCCGTCTTGCTCAAGACGATGGTGGGCCACGGGATCGATCCGACGCTCGCAGCACGTTTCACCAAGGAGCAGGTGGCCCTGCTCAACGTCCCGTGGGGCTTGGCCATGGCGCGCGACGGCGGATTCGAGTTCGCCACCGGCACCGAGAAGCTGCCGGAATGGCGCCGCCGCATCGTGGCCGCGATGGGCAATCCGATCTTCAACGCGATCACGGGAGCGGCCCGGGAGGACCAGGTCGTCGACGAGCACTTCGCCATGGTCTTCAACCTCGACGAGTCGTTCGGCGACATGTTCAAGAACCCACGGGTCCTCTGGGGCCTCGCGAAATACCAGGTCAGGGCCGCGCTGCGGAGAACCACCATCCCGTACGGCTTCGACCCGGCGCTCGATCCGCCCGGCACGGACTACACGCCGGTGAATGCATGATCCTCGCTTCGCTCGTCAACGAGACTTCCCCTCCTCGGCCAAGCCCGAGCGCCGATCGGCTCGGCGCTCGGAGGCTCGTCCCGTGAGCGTCACCTGCGACCGCGCCGCCGAGGCGCTGACCCGGGAGCTCGGCTTCAACTGCCACGACGTGAACCCGGTGGTCAGTTTCAACAACCCGCTGCAGCTGGCCGGTTGGACCCAGCCCGTCCTCGAGTTGCTCATCATCGGGGGAGCGATCTGGGCGCTCGTCGTCGCCGTCCAGCGACAGCGTCGCGACGGCGATGGAACGAACCTCGCCCTCTGGTTCGGCTCGCTCGCGTACCTGGGCATCACCGAACCGCCGCTGTACTTCCCGGAGTGGTTCGGGCTGGACAAGATCTACGGATTCATCTTCGCCCACAACGAATTCACCGTGCAGTTCATGTACGACCGGCTGCCCCTGTACATCGTTGCCTTCTACCCGGCCATGACCGCCTTGGCGTACGAGGTTGTTCGTGCCTTCGGGATCTTCGCGCGGCGGGGGCCGGCAGTCGGCGCCGTGTGTGTGGCGTTCGTGGCCCAGGTGTTTTACGAGGTGTTCGACCACCTTGGCCCGCAGCTGAAGTGGTGGGCGTGGAAGCAGGACAACCTCGAGGTCAACCATCCGATGTTCGCCTCGGTGCCGATGAACAGCATGTTGCTGTTCGCGTCGGTCTCGCTCGCGTTCCTGACCTACCTGGTGCTGCGGTTCGCGAAGCTCCCACTCGCGCTGCGAGCCCTGCTCGCCGGCATCCTCACGCCGCTGGGCATGGTCGTCGCCGGGATGCCGTCCGGGGCGTTCCGTGGCAACATCACCGCTCAGGCTTGGGTGTTGGGGATCGAACTGGCGCTCGTCTGGATCGTCGGCGGTTGGTTGCTGTTCCGCGATGCTCGTCGGGGCGAGCCGCTGAATCGCTTCGTGGCGATCTTCCCGGCGGCCTTCCTGATCGTGCATGCCGTTTTCTGGCTGACGACCGACCCAATGCCCGGGACTCAGCAGGGCAGCGTGCCATACGTGGTCGCCTGCTTCGCAGCGGCGTCAGCCGTCTTGGCGTGGATGTTCCGTGCTGCGCTCGGACATGAACGCGATCGCCGGGCTGATGCCGATCTCCCGGCCCCGTAGCGTCGTGATCCGCCGACCCGGCTGAACGGCATCCTTCACCCGGCCGACCCGGTCACCAAGGAACTCGGCCGTCGCATCCAGATCGTTGACGGTGAACGTGAGACCCCAGAAGTGCGCTTCACCCTCGCCTGGGTTGTGCGGTCCCACGAGTTCGAGAATGACATCGCCCATCCGGAAGAAGACCTGCTTGAACTCACCGGCGTCCCGTTCGCGCCGGACCTCCAGGCCTAGTTCCTCCATCTCCGCCGTGGTGCGGGGGAGGTCTGGTGTCATGAGCACCACGTGATCGATGCGGGTCGTGCCATTGGCGTGGGCCGTTGGCGACCCAGCAGCCCCTTCGCGCAGGGACCAGCCGGTGATTCCGGAGCCCTCGACGCCGAGTCGAATCCGGACGGTGCCGACCTGACACACGTCGTCATCCACGGTGAACCCGATTGACCGCCAGGCACCAGGCGAGTCGGCGACGCGAATCTCATCGATCGTGATCATTGATCCTGGATGCGAACCAGGCCGGCGAGTGTGGCGATGTAGGCGGTGCCGTCCGGTCCGAGGTAGATCGCGGCGTAGTGGTTGTTCCACTGGATGCCGGTGCCGGTGAGACGGCTCCACACCGTCTTGCCGGTGCGGATGTCGATCGCGGTGAAGTACCACGGATCGACCACGTGGCTGCCCTTCGCCAGCTTCGGCTTCGTGTACGCGTACAGCAGGCCGTTGCCCAAGGATGCTTTCGCGACCGAGCTGGGCGCGATCGAATCGTTCGTCCAGGCGACGTGACACCCGTCGTCTTCAACCATGACGCGGGCGATTCCGGGGGTCGTGGTCTTGCCAAGGATGGTGGAGAGCGGTCCGCCGTAGCCGTAGTTGTTCTCGATGATGAACGAGTTGCCCGCCGCCACCAGGCTGTTGTCGGTCGTGCCGGCGTTGTCGGCCAACGTCGGCTGCGTGCAGTGGAGCCGGTCGGTCACGCCCTTGCGGCGGTCGAACACGAGGATGTTCGTCTGCGGATCGGCGTTGTCGTTGATCGCCACCCAGCGCTCGCCGAGCAGCGTCGGTGTCGTACCCGAGCCCTGCGACAGGTTGCCCTTCTTGAGTCGGGTTCCGCGGTCGTAGGTCTCCCGCCAGGTGATCTCCGGGACACCGTCCTCGGTGGCGTCGAGCCGGTAGAGCGCGTGCGTCGACACGACGTACATGCCGCCGGTTTCGTCGGTCGAGACCGAGTTCGTCACCTCTTCGCCCTCGGGCAGTCGGATTGTCTCCACGGTGCCGGAATCGCGATCGATGGTGCCGACCACGCCGGCTTGGGTGAAGAACCAGATTCGGCCGTCCCAGTCGGGCATGGTCGCGATCAGGCAGTCGTCGGCGGGCAGGTCACCGGAAAGGTCCCAGACGTGCTGCTTCGTGAGCTTGCCGTCGGCCTCGACCTTGATCTTGAGCACGGTCTTGTCGCCGGTCGTCGGGTAGGCGACGTCGTCGGCGTCGAGGAAGAAGTACGTGCCGCCACAGATGTCGGTGAACGGGTTTGCGCTGGTCAGCAGGTTGCGGGCCGACGTGCGGGTCTCCGTGATCGGGCGCAGGGTCACCGGGTTGATGACCATGAGCGAGAAGCCTTCGAGGCCGCCGCACAGCCCGACGATGCGGCCGTGCGAGTCGAACGCCATCGTCGCGCACTCGCGGACGCCGTACGAAGCAGACGTGACCTTCAGGTTCTTGCCGAGCGGCCCGCTGACGGCGTACGCGTCGGAGGCGTACGCGTCGTTGTGCATCGAATTGCTGCCGTCGGCCGCGAGCCACGGATTCTGCGGGATCGGCGGATGCTCGAGCGGCTGCTCGGCCGCGGGCGCCCCGATGAACTTCGGCACCAGCAAGTCCGTGGGCAGCGATGGAATCGGCAGGCCGGGAATGGCCGGAATGGGCGGCAGCGTGACGGGCGGCAAGGACGGCGCCGCCCCGGCCGGAGCAGCGGCGAGAACGACAGCGGTCAGCGCCGCGACCACGAAAACTAGAACACGTTGCATTTCAGTGAGTCTAGGGCTGCAACACCTGTCCGTGGGCGCCTTTCAAGGCCTGAGCTGCTTCGGTGACCACGCGATCGATGAGCTGCTCACACGACGGCAGGTCGTTGATCAGCCCCACGACCTGGCCGGACGCGAGGACGCCGGCCTCCGGATTGCCCTCGACGAGACCGGCCTTCAGCATCATCGGCGTGTTCGCGGCCAGCACCATCTGCGCCCAGGAACGGTCCGAGCCGTGCTTCATGGCACGACCGTCGGCGGCCAGTTGGCGCCAGGACATCCCGCTCATGCGCTTGAACGCCTTCGTCCGACGGATCGTCGGGCCCAGCCGCTTGAGCGCGCTCGATTCCTCAACCGAATCGACGAGGTCGGTCCGCAGCATGCGGTGCGGCATGCCGTCGACCTTCGCGGTGACCACTGTGTCCGTGAGCCCGGCCGCGAGATAACGCTGCTTGACGGCGTCGGGAACGGTCGAATCGCTCGTGAGCAGGAAGCGGGTGCCCATGCCGACTCCGGCAGCGCCGTAGGCGAGCGCTGCAGCGAGGCCCCGGCCGTCGAAGAATCCGCCGGCCGCGACGACGGGGATGTCCACGGCGTCGAGCACGGAGGGGAGGAGCAGCGTCGTTGGGACTGGTCCGGTGTGGCCGCCGCCCTCGCCGCCCTGAACCATCACCGCGTCAGCGCCCCATTCGGCGACCTTCTGGGCATGGCGGGCGGCGCCGATCGAAGGCATCACGACGATGCCCTCCGACTTCAGCCTCTCGATGAGTTCGGCTTTCGGGGCCAAAGCGAATGAAGCGACCTTCACGCCGTGATCAATGAGCAGTTGGCAGCGGTCGCCGGCGTCACCGGCGTCGGCGCGCAGATTGACGCCGAAGGGCTGGTCCGTGCGCGCCTTGACCTCGATGATCGCCTTCTCCAGTTCGGCGAGCGTCATCGTGGCGGACGCGAGGATGCCGAGCCCGCCCGCGTTGGCCGAGGCGGAAACGAGGCGGGGTCCCGCGACCCAACCCATCCCGGTCTGGACAACCGGGTGCCTGATGCCGACCAGCTCGGTCAGCGGAGTCCGGAGCAACTGCTCAATCATTGGGCACCTCGCGCTCACGCAGCTTCTTCGGGTCGAGCATCTCCCGGATGACGACGAGTTCGGCGTACGACGGTGCCCGCGTCTCGGCCAGGTCTTCGGCCACGGCGAGGTCGAATCCGGTCGCCTCCTGCACCTCGTCGACAGTTACGCCCGGATGGACGCTGATCAGCCGCACGGTGTCGTCCGGGCCTTTGACGTCAAACACACCGAGGTTCGTGACGATGCGATGGATGTCGTTGTACCGGCTAGCTTCCTTGCCCGCTTCCTTGGCGCGTGCCGGGCCGACTCCGGACACGATGTCCACCTGCTCGACGAACACACGCGGGTTGTGCTTCGGCACCCAGTACGACGTCCGGTTGTTCACCGTGTTGCCCGGAGCCCCCCGGGAGCCGAGCAGTTGGCGCTTGGGCTGGTCGAAGGGCCCGATGGCGGAGATGTTCTGGTTGCCGAACCGGTCCACCTGCGTCGCGCCCATCATGACGTGGCGCTTTCCGTACGCGACGACGTCGAAGACGCGGCGGAACGGGATCCAGCCCTCCACGACCTCCTGCTTGACGTGGATTGGCGGGACGCCGCCGAGCCACAGCGATTCGCCGTCGCTGATGACGAGGTCGGGGTTCGACGTGAGCTTGGCCAGCCGGACGCCGAGCATCGGCATCGTGCCCATGGGGCTGGCGAAGATCTCGCCGTCGTCGGCGAACGCGTCGGCCACGGCTGCGGCGCAGACCTCGGAACGGGTGAACTCTTCAGTCATGCTTCCGCTCCGAACTCAGCCACTGCTGCCTGATACGCGGCCTCGTCGCCACTGAGGAACCGCTGCTCGAAGGCGGCCCACTCGTCGTCATCGGCGGCGGCTGCGGCGTACGCCCGCTGGAACTTCTCGTCGCGCTCGTAGTCCGGCGTGCACATGGTGAAATGCGCGCCGTTCGGCGTCTCGACGACGCCGTCGACCATCATCCGGTTGATCAGCAGCCGTTGGACCGGGGTGTCGACAGTGAGGCCGGCTGTGTCGACGATCTGCTCGCAGGACACGTACGCCTTCGTCGCCGCCTGGACGAACAGGTCGTCGAAGTAGGGGTCGGGTCCCAGGTACGTCGCGTTCCCGTGCTGATCAGCGCGGTTCAAGTGAACGAGAGCCACGTCCAAGTTCAACGCCGGCACGGCGACGAACTCGCCGAAATCGCCGTCCTCATCCGGGTACGGGCTGGTCACCGTCTTGATCCACGGGTTGTTGACCAACACGTCCGAGCCGAGTCCGGCCCGCATCGGCAGGAACGGCAGGCGTTGGGCCGCCGCGTAGAGACCGGTCTGGAACATGCCCTCGTCGAGTTCCACGACTTCCGGGATCGTGCCGTTCTGGCGAGCGCGTTGGAAGTTGGGCTCAAGGGGAACCGAGTCGAGCGAGACGAAGGCGTACACGAGTTTGCGGATCTTCCCGGCGCGGGCGAGCAGGCCGACGTCGGCGCCACCCCAGCTCACGACTGTCAGGTCCGTGAGGTCCGACCGCAGGATCGCCCGCACCAGCGCCATCGGCTTGCGTCGAGGCCCCCACCCGCCAATGCCGACGGTCATGCCGCTTTCGATCTGGGCCACGACCTCGTCGATCGTCATGCGCTTGTCGCGGGGTTGACTCACTTGTTGCCTGCCTTGCCCATTGATTTCGTGGTGCCGGAGAAGTCATCGCGGAGTTCATCCGAAACACCCGTTAGGTTGAGTTCGAACGTGAACCCCTGCTCGAAGCGGTAACTCTTGTTGACGTCGATCGGGTCAATGCCGTTGAGGGCTTCCTTCGCTGCGCGGATGACGCGGGTGTCCATGCGGGCGATGTCTGCGGCGAGGTTCAACGCGGCGGCGTCCAGTTCCTCGCGCGGCACGACTTCGTAGACCGAGCCGTGCTGCACCAAGTCAGCCGCCGGAATGGTTCGCGCGGTGAAGTAGAGCGTGCGCATCAGGTGTTGGGGGACGAGCCGGGCCATGTGGGTGGCCGCGCCGAGAGCTCCCTGCTTGACCTCGGGCACGCCGAAGTAGGCGTCGTCGCTGGCCACGACGATGTCGGCATTGCCGACCAGTCCGACGCCGCCGCCGACGCAGAATCCGTTGACCGCTGCGATCACCGGTACCGAGCACTCGTAGACCGCCTTGAACGCGGCGAAGCAGCCCTTGTTGGCGCCAAGCAGGGCGTCGAAGCCTTCGGTGTTCTGCATCTCTTTGATGTCGACACCAGCGTTGAAGCCCTTGCCGTCGGCGCGCAGGATCACGACCTTCGTCGACGGGTCCTCGCTGGCCTGGTTGAGCGCGGTGGCCAAGTCGAACCAGCCCTGGACGGGCAAGGCGTTCACCGGGGGATGGGCCATCGTGACGACGCGAATGCCGTCGTCACGCAACTCGCTGGTGATCGCTGACATCGGCCCTCCACTCCGTGCCCTCTGATAGGCAACCAAGCACTTGCTTGGTACTGTATCAGCATGGCGCTGTCGATCGACCTGACCGGATGGGTGGTCTTGGTGACCGGCGGCCAACGCGGCATCGGTCGAGGCATCTCCGAATCGTTCGCCTTTGCCGGTGCGCAGGTCGTCACCTGCAGCCGGTACGAGGTCGATGACCCGCTCACCGGCACCGAGCACGTGCCGTGCGACGTCCGCGACGCCGAGTCCGTCCAGGAGCTCGTCGACGGGATTGTCGCGAGGCACGGCCGACTGGACGTCCTGGTGAACAACGCCGGGGGAGCGCCGGCGACGGAGGCCGCCACCGCGTCGCCGCGGTTCCACGACAAGATCATCGGCCTGAACCTGAACTCGCCCCTGATGGTGGCTCAAGCCGCCAACCGAGTCATGCAGGCGCAGCCGACCGGCGGGTCGATCGTGAACATCTCGTCGATCGGCGCGCACCGGCCGGCTCCGACCATCGCGGCCTATGCCGCTGCGAAAGCGGGTCTCGATTCCGTGACGAGGAGCCTCGCGATGGAATGGGGTCCAAAGGTCCGGGTCAACGCCATCGACGTGGGTCTCTGCCGCACCGAGCAGACCGATGATCATTACGGCGGCGACGACCGCGTGGCCAGGATCGAGGCCACGATCCCGCTGGGCCGCATGGCGCGGCCGGACGAGGTCGGCAACGTCGCCGTGTTCCTGTCCAGCGATCTCGCGTCGTACGTGAGCGGAGCCAACCTGAGCTGCGACGGTGGCGGCGAACCCCCTGTTTTCCTGCACATCGACTAGGAGCTGCTGTGCTACTTGAAGGACGAATCGCGATCGTCACCGGCGCCGGAAGGGGCATCGGTCGCGCCCACGCGCTCGAACTAGCCCGTCACGGCGCCAAAGTCGTCGTGAACGACTACGGCGTCACGCTCGCGGGTGAGGACTCGGGCGACTCGCCGGCACACGAGGTCGTCAAGGAGATCGAAGCCCTGGGCGGTCACGCCGTGGTCAACGGCGCCGACGTCGCCGACTTCGACGCTGCTGAGGCGATGGTCCAGCAGGCCATCGACACCTTCGGCGGACTCGACATCCTGGTCAACAACGCCGGGTTCGTGCGCGATCGGATGCTGGTCAACACAAGCGAAGAGGAGTGGGACTCCGTCATCCGTGTCCACCTCAAGGGGCACTTCGCGCCGTTGCGTCATGCCGGCGCCTACTGGCGCGCAGAGGCCAAGGAGGGACGCCAGCGTGCGGCGCGCGTGATCAACACATCGTCGGGTGCTGGCCTCCAAGGCTCGATCGGTCAAGGGACCTACTCGGCTGCGAAGGCGGGCATTGCCGGGCTGACGCTCGTCGCCGCAGCCGAGATGGGTCGGTACGGCGTCACGGTCAATGCCATCGCGCCGGTCGCGAAGACGCGGATGACTGAGGGCGCCTTCGACACGTCCGCCATGGCGCTCCCGGAGGACAATTCGCCGCTCGTCGCGTGGCTCGCCTCGCAGGACGCTGGCGACGTCACCGGTCGCGTCATCGAGATCGACGGCTCCGTCATCACCGTGGAAAGCGGTTGGGCCCACGGCCCGTCAGCCGATGCCGGCACGCGATGGGAGGCATCGGAGGTCGGTCCCGCCTTGCGAAAGCTGCTCGCGGAGGCGCCGTCACCCGAGCCGGTTTACGGCACCTGAGGATGATGCATGAGGCCGCTATTTGGTACTCAATGCATCATTCCTAGCCTCGGCCAGAGCCCGCGGATCGTCCTCGTGCGAGCGCGGCCGACCGGCGCCTGATTCAATCCGCTCACGCAAGCTGACGCTGATGTAGTGAGTCCACGCGTCGAAGCAGACGTCGAAGCACTCGTCGCCGCTGGCGAGTCCCTCGTGGGTGAAGGTGACCCGGGTCTTCCCGTTCTCCTCGCCGATCTCGAAACGGCCGCGGGTGCCGACCCATTCCTTCTTGTCCGCGATGAAGGTGAGGTAGCCGTCGGTGAAGTCCCAGACGACGCGCTCGCCCGGCACGAGTTCGGCGATCCGCTGCCGGGAGAAGTGGATGTCCGGCACGAGGTAGTACCACTCGGCGCCGACTTCGTCGGTGGAGCCGACGATGTTGCCGGACCACCACGAGCGGACGTCGTTGATGGCGTCGTAGGCCTGGTGCGGCGTGGCATCGACGGTGAAGGTTGCGGTGAGGTCGGACATGAGGTTCTCCTTCGGTGACTTGCATCATGCAAGTAGATGTGATCCACACCGTAACGCAATGCACTTTCATCATGCAAGTGGACTTGATAGATTGGCTGCATGCTCGGCAAGACATACGACGGTCAGTACTGCTCGGTCGCCCGCAGTCTGGAGGTGGTGGGCGAGCGGTGGAGCCTGCTGATTCTGCGCGACGCGATCCTGTCCGGCGTGACTCGGTTCGGCGATTTCCAGCACAACCTGGGGATTGCCACCAACGTGTTGACGTCGCGGCTCGAAGGCCTCGTCGAAGCCGGCCTTATGGAGCGCGCAGACGACGGGACCTACCGTCTCCTTGAGCCGGGTGAGGACCTGAAGCCGGTGATCTTGGCCTTCGTCGAGTGGGGCGACAAGTGGCGCGCGCCAGACGGCCCGCCGGGGCTCTTCACCCACACCGACTGTGGCAGCCCGGTCTCGATCGTCGCTCAGTGCGAGAAGCACGGCACGATCGCTCCGGAAGAAATCGAGGTGGGCCCCGGTCCAGGGGCGCCAGCCGAATGGGTCGCGAGCCGACGCCCGTCTGCCACGATGTGAACCGTGGCGGAGCGCGTCAGTTTCCCGAGCGTCACCGGCGACACGCTCGCCGGTCTGATCGACCTGCCAGAGGGCGAGCCGCGCGGGTGGGGTGTCTTCTCCCACGGCTTCACGCTTGGCAAGGACTCGCCGGCCGCCGCCCGAATCTGCAAGCAGCTCGCCGCCGAAGGGATCGGCATGCTGCGCTTCGACAACCTGGGGCTCGGCGACTCTGGCGGCGATTGGGCGACGGGTCGTTCTCGCACAAGGTGGCCGACACCGTTCAGGCCGCCCGCTTCATGAGCGAGACGGGCCGCCCGGTCGAGTTGCTCGTCGGGCACTCGTTCGGGGGAGCGGCCGTGATCGCCGCAGCTCGTGACATCCCCGAAGCGGACGCCGTCGCCACCGTTGGCGCCCCGTACGATCCGTCGCACGTGGAGCGTCAGTACGACGCGGTGGTGGAGCGGGTACTGGCCCACGGTGAGGCGCCCGTCCGGTTTGGGGACAAGGCGCTCACCATGAAGCGCGCGTTCGTCGAAGACGTTCGGCGGGCCGACCTTCGCGACGCAATTCGCACGCTCCATCGGCCCCTGCTGGTGATGCATTCGCCGACCGACAACACGGTCGGGATCGCCAATGCCAGCGACATCTTCCGGGCGGCCCGCCATCCACGAAACTTCGTCTCGCTGGAGGGCTCGGACCACCTCCTCACCACGCGCGGCCAGGCTCAGCGCGCTGCGCGCATCATCAGCGCCTGGGTGGACCAGTACCTCGCTTGAGCTCAGCAGCAGCCCGGTTCGCAGCAATCGTCGTCCATGAGGCTCACCTCCTCACCCGTGCGCATACATAGACGGTTGTCGATGTATGCCCAGCCTGCGTGAAATATCGATGTGTGTCAACATAGATGCATGTCGAAGTTTGGTTCGAGAAGATGACGCTGGAGCTCACTCCGGTCGAGACGGTCGCGTGCTGCTCGCCGCTGACCTCGTCGCCGCTCACCATCGAGCAGGCGGAGCGCATCGCACCGCTCCTCAAGGCCATCGCCGATCCAGTGCGACTGCGGCTGCTTTCCCTGGTGGCGGCGCACGAGGGTCGCGAGGCATGCGTCTGCGAACTCCAGGACGCGTTCGCGCTGTCTCAGCCCACCATCAGCCATCACCTCAAGGTCCTGCACGACGTCGGACTACTCGACCGGACGAAGCGGGCTACGTGGGTCTACTACTCGGTCCGAGAAGACGCACTCAGTGACCTCGCGGCCATGATCGGCGGCGATCGGTGAAGGCTGCGACCGAGTTCGTCGGCACGGCATTCCTCGTCGCAACGGTCATCGGCTCCGGGATCATGGCGACCCGGCTGTCCGACGACGTCGGCGTGCAGTTGCTGGAGAACAGCCTCGCCACAGGCGCTGTGCTTGTTGCGCTGATCCTGGCCCTTCAGCCGGTCTCCGCCGCGTTCAATCCGGTCGTGACGCTCGTGGAGCTCGCCCTCGGAGACGTGACGGCCCGGCCGGCTTTGGGCCTCATCGCCGCGCAGGTTGCCGGCGGCGTCGTCGGAGCGGTGGCTGCGAACCTGATGTTCGACCTGCCCGCCATCGAGTTCTCCACGCACGACCGCACGGGTACCGGCGTGTGGTTGGCCGAGGTGATCGCCACCTTCGGATTGGTCGTGATCATCTTCGGGTCGCTTCGTACTGGCCGCTCCGACACCATCGCCTTCGCCGTCGGCGGCTACATCGCGGCGGCCTACTGGTTCACGTCGTCGACCAGCTTTGCGAACCCCGCTGTCACGGTGGCGCGGATGTTCTCGGACACGTTCGCCGGAATCTCCCCGACGTCGGTGCTGCCCTTCGTCGTCGCCCAGATCATCGGTGGGGTGTTCGGCCTCACCTTCGTCCATTTCGCCCTTCGGGAGAGTTCATGAGCACACCTACCGTCTTGTTCGTCTGCGTCCACAACGCCGGACGCTCGCAGATGGCCGCCGGCTACCTGCAACACCTGGCCGGCGACCGTGTCACGGTCCTGTCCGCCGGCTCGGAACCGGCTGACCAGATCAACCCAGTAGCCATCCAGGCGATGGCCGAAGAGGGCATCGACATCGCCGGCGAACGACCGAAGGTGCTCACCGACGACGCCGTCCAGGAGTCCGACGTCGTCATCACGATGGGCTGCGGAGACACCTGCCCGTTCTACCCCGGCAAGCGGTACGAGGACTGGGTACTCGATGACCCGGCCGGCCAGGGAATCGACGCGGTCCGGCCCATCCGCGACGCGATTCGCGCGCGGGTCGAGGCGCTCGTCGCCGAACTGATCCGCGCCTGAAGGCTGCTCCTGATTACCGGGCCGTCGGCCGGGTACGGAGCAGCCATGGCGTTTCCCCAGCAGACCCAGCCCGCTCCGGGCGAGCAGAGCGAGATGCAGCCTCGCCCGGACTGCGGTGAGGAGAGTTATCGCGGCGCGAACCGGCTGCAGGACAAGGTCGCCGTCATCACCGGCGGCGACAGCGGTATCGGCCGCGCGGTCGCCATCGCTTACGCCCGGGAGGGCGCGGACGTCGTGATCTCGTATCTCAACGAGCACGCGGACGCTGAGGAGACGGCTGGATACGTTCGAGACGCCGGTCGCCAGGTGACACTCGTCCCGGGTGATCTGGCGGACCCGCAGCGCTGCCGCGACGTGATTGATCAGACGGTTGCCAAACACGGCCGGATCGACGTCCTCGTCGTGAACGCGGCCTACCAGGTCGTCCGTGAGTCGATCGCCGATGTCTCCGACGACGAGTGGGACCGCACGATTGCGGTCAACCTCTCGGCGATGTTTCACCTGATCAAAGCCGCGCTCCCACACCTCGGCGAAGGAGCCTCGATCATCGCCAGCTCGTCGATCAACTCCGATGACCCCAACCCGACGCTCGCGCCGTACGCCGCCACCAAGTCTGCGATCGCGAACTTCTGCGCGAGCTTGGCGCAGCAGCTCGGGCCGCGGGGCATTCGGGTGAACAGCGTCGCGCCGGGACCGATCTGGACGCCCCTCATTCCGAGTTCGATGCCGCCGGAACGAGTCGAGAGGTTTGGGGAGAACACGCCTCTGGGTCGAGCGGGTCAGCCTGCCGAGGTCGCGCCGGCCTACGTGCTGTTGGCGTCGGAGGCTGGGAGCTACATGGCGGGCACGCGGCTCGCCGTCACGGGCGGACGGCCCATCCTCTGATCGCCGCTCAGCTCAGCAGCCGAACCACCGCGCGGTCCAGGCCGTTCTCCGAACGGACCGCATTGATCGTGTGCCCGTCCTCGAAGAGGTCGATCACGCGCGGGTCGATGTAGGAAGTCCGCGCGACGGTCGTCGTGTTTCCCAGGAGGTCAGCCGCCTCAGCGACAGCGTCACGCACTTGGCGCGCGCGGCCTCTTGAGGTTGATTCACGCTCGACGCTCGCCAGTGCCGCGGCGACCGTCGTTGTGGCTTTCCACGTTCGAAAGTCCTTGGCCGTCGCGTCGATGGTGAACAAGTCGCGGATTCGCTCGTTGATGTCGGTTGCCGTCACCGCGCGCTTCTGTCGTTCGTCCCGGACGACCAACAGGCGACTTTCCCGACGACGGCGGCTGACGAGTCGATCGACGGCGCGAACCACCTCGTCGTCACTGATGACGATGGTGTGCTCGACACCGCCCTTCCCGACGAACTCGAAACATCGTGCGTCCCCGTCCTTCCCTACGTGCCCGACGAGCAGCGTGGTGAGCCCGAAGCTCCCGAACTCCTCGGCCGAGTTCTCTGAGCCGAGCCGGAAGCAGCCGAGGTCCAGCAATCGAATCGCCACGGCGAGCACGGTCGAGACGTCCTGAGGGTCGCCTCCGAGCTCGCTGCGAACCGTCGCGCGCACGCGCGGAAGTTGGCGGCCGAGCTCCATGGCACGTTCGAACTTCGCTTCGTCCCGCTTGCGCCGCCATTCCGGGTGGTAGAGGTACTGACGACGACCAGCGTCGTCCGTGCCCACTGCCTGCAGGTGGCCCTTCTCGTCCGGGCAGATCCACACATCGGTCCATGCCGGCGGAATGACGAGCGCTTTCGCGCGTTCTCGCTGCTCGGTCGGAAGCGGATCTCCTGACTCGGAGAGATAGCTGAAGCCTCGCCCCTGTCGAACGCGCCGCCACCCGGGACTTTGGGGAGAGACGGTTCGCAGTCTCATCGGGCCTAGCTGGTGCCGTTGTCCGTCAGCCGGCGATTGATCTCGTCGACCTTGGCCTCAAGTCGCTCCATGTCCTCGGCGTCGACCCGGAAGATCAGGTGTTTGGCGCCCAGGAGGAGGACGGCCTGGAACACCAATTGCAGCCATTCGCTCTGCCAGTTCTCGAACGTGCTGGAGAAGAAGACGGTCAGGTAGTTGCCCCAGCTGAACGGGTCGCCGTGCGTCGATTCATCAGAGCGGAACTCGGCCAGTTCGGTGAAGAACTGGCCGATCCACGATCCGAGGAACAACAGCAGCAGCAGATAGACGGCTCCCCATTTGCGCAGATGCGTGTCGGGGACGTGCTGGGAGCGTGGGTCTGGCTCGAGGCCCTCATCGTGTGTAGTCATGCTTGTCCTCCAGCAGGCAACAGCCGGACCCCGAGCCATCGTTGCGCTCGAGGCCCGGCTGCGAGCCGTCAGTGCTTGAACGTGTCGCGCACGCTGTCGGCGGCATCTTCGATGCCGTCCTTGACGTTCTCCGCGGCCTGCTTGGCCTTGGCCTTCGCCTTCTCGGCCGTGCCTTCGGCCTGCAGGTCCTCGTTGTCGGTGGCGTCGCCCACGTTCTCCTTGAACTCGCCCTTGAGTTCTTCGGCCTTGTTGTGGATGTCTCCCATGAGATCTCTCCCTGTCGTTGCGGTTCGTCCTACACAGATCACGTACCCGCCACGCGCTTCGCCATTCCCGGCCTGAATTTGTGACCTAACCCACACCTATGAGTTGCCCCGCGAATATTGTTCGGTCATGGCACCACGGATCCCGAACCCTCTTCACCTCCAGTGGCACGAGCACCCGTCCCTCCTGTTGCAGCTGTCGGGCTTGTCGGCCGAACGAGACGACCTGCGGGAGAAGAACCTGTTCGAGCACGAGGACATTCGACCCGAGGATGACGGGAAGCCGGCCCCAGAGGAGGCCATCCGGGCTCGCATGCCCGACGGGACCTACAACGACCTCGGCTGCCCGGCCATGGGTGCCAAGGGCACGGGATTCGGCCGCAACGCGCCGACGGAGAAGACGATCGTCGATCGCAAGCGCCTGTTGACGCCCGACCCGCGGGAGATCAGCCGGGTCCTGATGGCCCGCGACGAGTTCAAGCCGGCCGGCATCCTCAACGCGCTTGGCGCGGCGTGGTTGCAGTTCGAGAACCACAACTGGTTCTTCCATGGCAACGGCCTGCCGGACCGCGTCATCGAGATCCCCCTCCAGCCGGGCGACGACTTCCCGGAGAACCCGATCCGCATCCGCGAGACGATCCCGCTGCACGGCGAGATCAAGGACGGTGAGCCGGCGCCGGTCTTCGCCAACGCAGAGACGCACTGGTGGGATGGCTCGCAGATCTACGGCAGCGGTGCCGAGAAGCAGAGCACCATTCGCACGTTCGTCGATGGCAAGATCAAGGTCGACGACGACGGCCGGCTGCCGGCGAGCGACATCCCCGGCGTCGACCTGACCGGCATGCAGGAGAACTACTGGTTCGGACCCGGCTTGCTCCACACGCTGTTCGCCCGCGAGCACAACACGGTGGTCGAGGCCATCAAGAAGGCGCATCCGGAGTTGAGCGATCAGCGGTTGTTCGAGCTGGGCGTTCTCGTTGTCTCCGCGCTCATCGCCAAGATCCACACGGTCGAATGGACGACGTGTGTGCTGCGGCACCCGGCGCTGCAGATCGGCATGAACGCCAACTGGTACGGAGCGCTGGGCGAGACCTTCAAGGACAAGATCGGACGCCTCGGCGACAGTGAGGCGCTCTCCGGAATCATCGGCTCCTCCACGGATCATCACAGCGCACCGTTCTCACTCACCGAGGAGTTCGTGTCGGTCTACCGGATGCATCCGCTGATCCCGGACGACTGGTCGTTCTACTCGTTGGAGAGCGGCGAGCACCTGCGTGACGCGTACTTCACCGACATCCAGGGTCGCTTCACCCGTGACTTCATGAGCTCGATGACCTATGGCGACCAGTGGTACTCGATCGGCAAGGCGAGCGCCGGTGCGGTCTGCCTGCACAACTTCCCGAACGCGCTGCGCAACCTGACCCGCATCGACGGCCAGATCACCGACTTGGCGACGCTCGACATCGTCCGCGACCGTGAGCGCGGCGTCCCGCGTTACAACGACTTCCGCGAGGTGCTGCGCATGCCGCGACGCAAGCGGATCGAGGACATCACGCCGAACAAGCAGTGGGCCAAGGAGATCAACGAGATCTACAACGGCGACGTCGACGCCGTTGACCTGCAGATCGGCATGCAGGCCGAGCAGCCACCGAAGGGCTTCGGGTTCTCGGACACGGCGTTCCGCATCTTCATCCTGATGGCGTCGCGGCGCCTCAAGAGCGACCGATTCTTCACGACGGACTTCCGTCCCGAGGTCTACACGCAGACCGGCTTCGACTGGGTCAACCACACCTCGATGAAGGACGTCCTCCTGCGGCACTACCCGGAGTTGGAACCCGTCATCGGCGACGTCGAGCGGGTGTTCGCGCCATGGCACGAATTGGGTGCCAGCGAGCCCGGCAAGAAGCCGGTCATCGTCCGCGCAGCCGACACGGTCAAGTCGTACCTGCCGTGGGGTTGATCGGGTGACCGACTTCAAGCACGCGTCGATTGTCGAAGGTGTCCGGTTCACCGCGCAGGTCGGCGTGCTGAACGTGGCACAGGGCCTGTTCAAGAAGCGGGAGGCGGTCGTTTCGGTCGTCGGAAAGCTGCCCGCCGAACACCTGGCCTATCGGTTGGTGGAGGGCCTCGCCCGCAAATACGGGCCTGACCCGTTCTGGGTGCGCGTTGGCGCCGAGGAGACGCTGCTGCTCACGCATCCGGAGGACATCAAAGTCGTCCTGGGAGGTTCGCCGAGTCCGTTCGCGGCAGACCCGGAGGCCAAGCGCAAGGGTATGGCCGCGTTTCAGCCGACCGCCCTGACGATCTCGCGGGGCGACGTCTGGGCCAAGCGGCGGGCATTCGCCGACGCCGTGCTGAAGCCTGGGTCCAAGACCCACCCGTTGGCGCGCCAGTTTGCGGCGCTCGCCGTCGAAGCCGCCGACGGTCTTGTTGCCGCCGGTGAGCCCGTTCGGTTCGACGCCCTCAATGAGGCTTTCCAGCGGCTCACCCGCCGCGTCGTCTTCGGCGACGCTGCAGCGGACGACGTCGACCTCACGCGGCAACTCGGCGACCTGATGGCCGCCGGCAACAAGATGCCCGGAAAGCCGGCCAAGGGCTACGAGAAGTTCCACGCCCGAATCGCCGCGTACGTCGCCGAGCCGGATCCGAAGGCGCTCACGAGCATGATCGCCAGCGCGCCTGCCGACGCCGAGACGGATGTCCCTGGCCAGCTCATCCACTGGCTTTTCGCCATGGGCGACACTCTGCCCGCCAATCTGTTTCGGACACTCGCTCTGCTCGCGACCCATCCGGATGCGCTGCAGCGCGTCCGTGACGACATCGGCGCCCGAAAGCTCACGACGGTGAAGACCGTGACGGACTCGACCTATTTGGCCGGCTGCATCCTCGAGGCCATGCGGCTGTGGCCGACGACGGCGCTGTTCGGTCGAGTCCAGGCTGAGGATTTCCGCTGGAAGAACGGCCAGAAGACGCCGGCCGGCACGCCGCTGCTGATCCACAACCTGTTCAACCACCGCAATCGGGACCGGGTCGTCTTCGCCGATCGGTTCGCACCGGAAGCGTGGAGCGAGGGGAGTGCCGGCGATGACTGGTCGTTCAACTTCTTCAGCCACGGGCCCCAGGGATGCCCGGGCGCCGGGTTGTCCATCTTCCTGGGACAGGCGTTCCTCGGCCGTATCGTCACGCAGACCACCCCCGCGCTGACGTCGGGCCCGCGACTGCGCCGGAACCAGCGGCTGCCGTATGCGTTCGACGTCTATCCGGCGGAGATCACTCTGTCGGCTCCGGCCTGAAGGTCGTGAAGCAGTTCGGGCAGATCCAGCGGCGCTGCCATTCGGAGTGCGCGACCATCCACTCCTCCTGGGCGGCGATCTGATCCTCGGTGGGAGCCGGACCGTGGCCGAGCAGCCACGAGACATGCAGGAACAACGCGGTGCCCGTCACGAGCCCGGTCATAATGACCGCCTCAGGTCGTGAGTCGATCAGCGTCCCCACGTAAACGCCCATCAGCACCCAACTGATGAGCCCGATGAAGTGGAACGCATAGAACCGGCCGGCATTGTTGTCCGCTTCACGGAGGACGGGCGGGGCAGCCTGCTCAATCTTGTCCGTATCCCACGCGATCTCGCAGAGCAGCGTGTCGATGCTGCCGCACTCGGGACACGCCGGCTCGAACGACTCCATGAGAGGTGAGGTTAGTTCAGGCCTTGAGATCGCCCAGCGCCGACAGTTTCCCGGTCAGCTCCCACGTCCGCGCGTAACCCGTGTGGGCGATGCGCCAGCCGTCTGACGTGCGGGCGTATCGGTCGGCGTAGAAGGCCGCGCCCTCGAGGTAGTAGTCCAAGGCGGGGACGAGCACCTTGTCGTAGAGGTACCAGCGACCGGTGGCCGTGTCGCCGTCGACGGTGATCTCGGGATGATGCACATGGTGCATCGTGGAGATGCCCTCCAGGTTGGTGCGCATGTACTCCACGAGGGCATTGCGGTCGGCGAAGGAGAGCCCGTTGTAGTCGGACGTCACGTCGGGCGTCATGCAGGCGGCGAAGCCGTCCCAATCCTTGGTGTCCAAGCACCGGACATAGCGGTACTTCAGTTCTTCGATCTCGCGGACCGTGGTTTCGAGGGTCGGCCGTTGGCCTCCCACCTCAACCACCGATGCCCAAGCGGCCGGCGAGCTTGTCGAGGTAGCCGATGACGACGTCCGGTTCGGCGTCCGGGACGCCCCAGATCATCTCGGCGGCGCCGGCGGCCTGCCAGTCGGCGAGGTCCTCGGGTTCCGGTCGTTTGGCCACGAGGATGCGGATCTCGGGCTCGCCGTCGCGCCCGGCGTCGGCCCACTCCTTGCGGAGCAGGGCGGAGCGCTCGGCGATCTCGGTTTCGCGCGGCGTCGTCATCCAGCCGTCGGCGTTCTTGGCGATCCACTTCATCGTCTGGGGTCCGCCACCGGCGCCGACCACGATCCGGATGTGGTCCTGCACCGGCTTCGGGTACGCCCACGACGGACCGAAGGAGACGAACTCGCCGTCGAACGCGGCTTCTTCCTCGGTCCAGAGGGCGCGCATCGCGCCGATGTACTCGGCGAGGGCCGTGCGCTTACGCGCGCCGGGGATGCCGTGGTCAGCGAGCTCATCGGTGTTCCAGCCGAAGCCGACGCCGAGGGACACGCGGCCACCCGAGAGATGGTCGAGGGTCGCGATGCTCTTCGCCAGCGTGATCGGGTCCGACTCGACGGGGAGCGCAACCGCGGTCGACAGCCCGATGCGGGACGTCACCTGGGCGCAGGTCGCCAGTGAGACCCACGGGTCGAGGGTGCGCAGGTAGCGATCGTCGGGCAAGTCCTTGCCACCCGTCGGATGCAGGGCCTCGCGCTTGACCGGGATGTGGGTGTGCTCGGGCACGTAGATCGTGTCGAAGCCGCGCTCCTCGGCGGCAACGGCCAGCTCGGCCGGACGTATGCCGCGGTCGGAGGTGAAAAGAACGACACCGTTCCTTGGTAGCATCAGCGGATTCCCAACTTGCGCATCCAGCGCAGCGATGTCTGTGTCTGCTTCGCGTAGTCCCCGTAGGGCTGACCGGGACGCGGGCCCATGACCTGCTTCTTCAGCACGGCGACGTTCTGGGTGTCGGTGTACTTGAGGATGCCCTGATCGCCGTGCCGGGCGCCGACGCCGGACTGCTTCACACCGCCGGACGGTGTGCCCTTCGACGCGTACGCCGTCGCGAGGCCGTCGTTGATGTTGACGTTGCCCGACTCGATCCGCAACGCGAGCTCTTCCGCGCGCTTGAAGTTCGTCGTCCAAATGGACGCGTTGAGGCCGTAATCGGTGTCGTTCGCCAGGGCGACGGCCTCGTCGACGGTCGAGTAGCGATAGAGCGAGACGACCGGGCCGAAGGTTTCGGTGGTCCCGCAGATCATGTCCTTGGTCGTCCCCTCAAGGATGGTCGGTTCGAAGAACGTCGGACCGACATCGGGACGCGCCTTGCCGCCGGTCAGGACGGTTGCGCCCTTGGCGACCGCGTCGTCGACGTGGCTCTCGACGCGAGCCAGGTGGTCGGGGGAGACCAAGCCGCCGAGGTCGGCGTCGAAGTCGTAGGTGGCGGCAAGCTTGAGTTCCTCGGTCGCGGCGACGAACTTGCTCTTGAAGTCGTCGTACAGGCTGTCCGGGACGTAGATCCGCTCGATGTGCATGCAGATCTGGCCGGTGTTGCCGAAGGCCGCGAACAGCGTGCCCTTGACCGTCTCGTCGAGGTTGGCGTCGTCGAGGATGATCATCGGGTTCTTGCCGCCGAGCTCGAGGCAGCAGCCGATCAGGTTGCGGCCGGCTCGCTCGCCGATGACCCGGCCGGTGCCGGTCGAGCCGGTGAACATGACGTAGTCGACGTTGTCGATCAGCGACGGGCCGACGTCGGGGCCCTCACCGCAGACCACCTGGAACAGGCCCTTCGGCAGGCCGGCCTGCTCCAGCAGTTCGATGCCGTAGAGCGGAGAGAGTGCCGTCTTGTTGTCCGGTTTCACGACCACGCCGTTGCCGGCCATGAGTGCGGGGATAGCGTCCGAGATGCCGGTCGCGAACGGGAAGTTCCACGGCGCGATGATGCCGACGACGCCGCGCGGGATGTGGACCTCGGTGGAGCTGGAGATGAACGGGACCGGCCCCGGGCGCTTCTTCGGCGCGAGCACCTTCGGCGCGCGCTTCAGGTAGTGGCTGATGCCCATGATCGGGTCGCAGGCCTCCTCGAAGGCCATCCGCCGAGTCTTGCCGCTCTCGACCTGGATGAGGTCGGCGATGACATATTGCTGCTCGATGAACAGGGCGTGGGCGCGTTCGAAGATGGCCAGCCGGTCCTTGAGTGGAGTCGCTCCCCACGCCTTCTGCGCCTCACGCGATGCAGCTACCGCTGCCTCGATGTCGGCCGGCGTCGACTGGGGGAGTTCGACCAGCACCTCGCCGGTGTAAACCTCGGTCAGCTTCCAGGTGCCGCCCGCCGTCGACGGCACGCGTGACACCAGCCGCTGCAGGAACTCTTCGGTGATCGTTGCAGGTCGCGTCAGCGTCATGCGTTCTCCCTCTAGGCCCCGAGGATCAGTTCGGCGCATTTCTCGCCGATCATGATCGACGGCGCATTGGTGTTGCCGCCGATGATCGACGGCATGATTGACGCGTCGGCTACGCGCAGGCCGTCGATGCCCTTGACCTTCAGGTCCGGCCCGACGACGGCGCGGTCGTCCACGCCCATCCGACAGGAGCCGACCCCGTGGTAGATGCTGGTCGCCCGGTTGGTGACTTCGTCCTTCATCTTCTCGGCGTCGAGGTCGACGCCCGGATGGATCTCGGACTTCACCTGCGTGCCGAACACCGGGCTGGCCATGATCTCGCGGATCATCGCGACGCCCTCCAACAGCACCTTGTGGTCGTCGGGCTCGGCGAGGTAGTTGAAGTCGATCAGTGGCTCGCTGAACGGGTCGGCGTCGCGCAGCCGCAGCGTGCCCCGGCTCCGGGGGTAGATCAGCGACGACATGACCGTCAGCGCGGCCCGCTTGTCGACCTCGTGGCGGATCGGAGCATCCTGGTTGGGCGACGGGTAAGCCCAGGGGAGCACGTGGATCTGCAGGTCCGGGACGTCGGTCGCCAACGACGTCCGCACGAAGGCGACCGTCTCGAACACCGAGTTCACCAGGAACGAGTTGCCCCGGGTGAGTTCCTTGGTGAGGCCACGGGCGAAGTACGTCGGCAGGCCGCGGTGAATGGCCGTCGGCATCTCGAACGTCAACGGTACGAACATGTGATCGTGCAGGTTGTCGCCAACCGGAAGTTCGGCAATCGGCGTGATGCCGTGCTGTGTGAGGTGATCGGCGTGACCGACGCCGGAGAGCATCAGCAGTTGCGGTGAGCCGAAGACCCCAGCCGACAGAATGACTTCCTTGCCGGCCCGGATCACCTTGTGATTTCGCTTTGCATCAGCAACCTGGACGCCGACCGCGCGACCGTTCTCGATGACGATCTTGGTGGCATGGACCTCGGTCAGCGTCGTCAGCGTCGGCAGGTCCTGGTTGTGCAGGTAGCCACGGGCCGCCGAGTAACGACGTCCGCCGCTGGCGCTCTGCTGGAAGGTGCTCAGCCCCTCCTGCTCGGCGCCGTTGTAGTCGTGCTGGATCTTGACGTTCAGCGTCTCGGCCGCAGCCTGCTGGAACGACAGCGACGCCTCGGTCGGCTGGTTGTGCCGGGTGACCTTGATGGGACCGCCGGCGCCGCGGTAGGCGTCGGCACCGTCTTCGAAGTCCTCGATGCGCCGGTAGACGTCGTTGACGCTGTCGGCGTCCCACCCGGTGTTGCCCTCGGCCGCCCACGAGTCGTAGTTGGCCCGGTTGCCGCGCACCCAGAGCAGGCCGTTGATCGAGCTGGAGCCGCCGAGCACCTTTCCGCGCGGCTGGGGGAGTTCACGGTTGCGCGCGTGTGGCTGCGGAACCGTGTGATAGCCCCAGTCGACCGTCGCCTTGAGCTTCGGCTCGGCGTGCATCGGCCCGATCATGCCGGGCTTGTTGACCATGAAGTTGCGGCGATCGTTCTTGCCGGCCTCGATCAGGATGACGCTGTTGCCTGCGGCGGCCAGCCGTCCGGCGACAGCGCAGCCGGCGCTACCGCCACCGACGACGACGTAGTCGGCTTCGGTGGGCGTGCTCCTCCTCGCCATGGCTAGACGCGCTCGATGATCGTCGCGGCGGCCTGCGCGCCACCTGCACACATCGTGATGAGTGCGGTGGAGGCGTCACGGCGCTCGAGCTCGTGCAGCGCAGTGGTGATGAGGCGCGTGCCGGTGTTGCCGACGGGGTGACCGAGGGCGATGGCGCCGCCATTGACGTTGAGCTTGTCGTCCGGAACCTTGTGGACTTCGGCCATCGACATGGCGACGGCGGCGAAGGCCTCGTTGACCTCGACCAGGTCGATGTCGTCGATCGTCATTCCTGCGATGCCGAGAACCTTCTCGGTGGCTTGGACGGGACCGTCCAGGTGGAAGTACGGGTCCGAACCGACGAGCCGCGACGCCACCAGTCGGGCGCGCGGCGTGAGGCCGAGCGAACGGGCGTAGTCCTCGTCCATGAGGAGGAGGGCGGAGGAGCCGTCGGAGATCTGCGAGGACGTGCCGGCGGTGTGGAAGCCGTCCTCCAGGACGGTGCGCAAGCCAGCCAGCGCCTCCAGGCTGGTTTCGCGGATGCCTTGATCCTGGGTGACGGCCTGGACCTCGCCGGTGGGCTTGCCCTCCTCGTCGAGCACAGGCGCCTCGACGGCGAAGATCTCGCGGTCGAAGCGGCCGGCCTCCTGCGCCGCTTTGGCCAGCGTCTGGGAACGCAGGCCGAACGCGTCGAGGTCCTCCCGGCTGAAACCGCGGGCCTTCGCAATGCGGTCAGCGCCGCCGAACTGGTCGGGCATGTCGATGTCCCAGTCGTCCGGCTTCGGGAAGCCGAACCCGGCGGGGACGTTCGTGCCGAGCGGGATGCGCGTCATGGACTCGACACCACACGCGATGCCGACCTTGATCTGGTCGGACGCGATGAGCGCGTTGATGAAGTGCGTCGACTGCTGCGCCGACGGGCACTGCGCATCGATGACGGTCGAGCCGGTGTGAATGGGGAGGCCGGCGTGGAGCCAGGCGCGACGCACCATGTTGTTGGACTGCTCGCCGGCTTGCGTCACGCAGCCGCCGATGACTTCGTCGACGATGTTCGGGTCGATGCCGGCCCGCTTCATGACCTCGACTTGCGCGGCGCCGAGCAGGACAGCCGGGTGAATACCGGCCAGCCAGCCCTTTCGCTTGCCTTGGGGGGAACGGACGGCTTCAACGATCACGGGGTTGCCCATGCACCAAAACTAGAACACGTTCTTGTGACTGGCAAGCGGAGTGAGAAGAGTGGGCGAGCGGCGTAGATCACACGCGAGTCGGTCTTGTCGTCGCGACCATGGCATGTCACGATAACTAGAACGTGTTTCAGATTTGCTTGTAGGAGTCTCGCTGTGACCGCTGTCCTTGAGGGCTTTGACCCGACTGACCCGGAGCTGAACAAGGTCGGCACCCCGTTGCGCGAGTTCGCCGAACTCCGCAAGACCGCACCCGTGTGGTGGGTCGACCAGAAGCCGGACGCCAGCGCCGGGTTCGAGGACACCGGGTTCTGGGCCGTGACGAAGCACGCCGACATCTCGGCCGTGTCCAAGAACTCCAAAGACTTTTCCTCCAATGAGGACGGCGCCATCATCCGGTTCGCGCCGGACATGACGCGCGAGCAGGTCGAAGTCCAGCGCGTCATGCTGATCAACCAGGATCCGCCGGATCATACGAAGCTGCGCCAGATCATCAGCCGCGGTTTCACGCCGCGCTCCATCGGTGCGCTGCACGACCGCCTGGTCGAGCGCGCGGCCAACATCGTCGACGAGGCCCTGGCGAAGGGTGAGGGCGACTTCGTCGAGGAGGTTGCCGCCGAGTTGCCGCTGCAGGCGATCGCCGACCTGCTCGGCGTCCCGCAGGAAGACCGCAAGAAACTGTTCGACTGGTCGAACCAGATGCTCGCCTACGACGACCCGGAGTACGGCGGCGATCCCGAAACCGCGTCGGTCGAGATCCTGATGTACGCCATGGCCATGGCCAACGATCGCCGGGAGAATCCGCAGGACGACATCATCTCCAAGCTCGTCACGGCGGACCGGGACGGTCTCGGCCAGCTCAGCGACGACGAGCTGGGCTACTTCGTCATCATGCTGACCGTCGCCGGCAACGAGACAACACGCAATGCCATCACGCACGGCATGCAGGCGTTCTTCACGCACCCCGATCAGTGGGACCTGTGGAAGCGCGAGCGTCCGGAGACGATGGTCGACGAGGTCATCCGCTGGGCGACGCCCGTCTCCTCGTTCCAGCGCACGGCGCTGTCCGACGTCGAGGTCGGTGGCCAGCTCGTGAAGAAGGGCGACCGCGTCGGCCTGTTCTACGCCAGCGGCAACCACGATGAGGACGTCTTCGAGAACGGCCTCACGTTCGACATCACGCGCAACCCGAACCCGCACCTCGCGTTCGGCGGTCACGGCGCGCACTACTGCATCGGCGCCAACCTGGCTCGCCTCGAGATCGGGATCATGTTCGACGCCATCGCCGACCGCATGCCCGACATCGCGCCGACGGCGGACGTCGAGCGCCTGCGTCACGCGTGGATCAACGGCATCAAGCACCTGCCGGTGAAGTACAACTAGGCAAAACTTGTAAGGGTTGGGACCCTCCGGGGCTCCCAACCCCATGAAGAAGCTTTCCGCATTTCTTGCTGCCGTCGCGGCGGTGCTGGGCATCGCCGCTGTCGTCCTGGTCACCGGGACTGACGAAGAGTCGTTGCCCACGGCGCAGACGCCATCGACCGCGATTCTGCCCTCCGGGGATTTCCGGCCGACCCGCGTCGTGATTCCGGACATCGGCGTCGCCGAGGCCCTGCAACCGGTGGGCCTCCTGCCCGACGGCGCCATGGAGACTCCACCGTTCGGCGAGGTCGGCTGGTACGACGAAGGGCCGCCGCCCGGCGCCGTGGGGGCGGCCGTCATCGTCGCCCATGTCCACGGCCCGCAGGGCGACGACGTCTTCGCGCGGCTGCACGAACTCAGCTCTGGTGACCGGTTCCGGGTGGAGACGACGGCAGGCAGCGTCGAGTACGAAGTCGACGACCTCGTGCAGACCGAGAAGGAAGACCTGCCGTACGACCGGATGTGGCCGGACACGGATCGCCGCCTGGTCAGTCTCATCACCTGCGGTGGCGAGCGCACAGCCGACGGCTACTACCCGCTGAACACCGTCGTGTTCGCGCACGCGATCTGACCCGCGCGATCGCTCTCAAGAAATTGCAAGGTTCAGCACCGCTCGGCGCTCTTACCTACAGAACGACCGACCGCCGGTCGTCAACAACAAGGAGACTTGAAATGAACATCACCACCCGCACCCTGACCGCCATCCCGTTGGCCGCTGCCGCGCTCTACGCCGGCGCCGGCCCGGTCCTGGCCCAGCCGGCCGAGCTCGACGAAGTCCCGAACATCGTCATCGCCCAGCCCGAGCCGGAGCCGGACCCCGGACCGCAGATCCCCGGCGACAAGGACGGCCCGAACAACGACCCCGGTCCCGATGGTCCGGACGACAAGGACGGCCCGAACCCCGGCGACGACGATCCCGGCCCGGACGGCCCGGACGACAAGCTCGGCCCGAACCCCGGCGACGACGATGACGACAGCGATGACTCCGACGATTCGGACGATTCCGATGACTCGGATGACTCGGACGACAACGACGGGGACGTCAAGCGCCCCACGCGCGTCGACGCCGGCGCCGACGACAACCTGAGCTTCGCGTGGCTGCTCGCCAGCGGCGCGATGGTCACCGCAGCGGGAGGGTTCACCGCACGGCGGATGGCGCTCAAGCAGCGCTGACACACAACGGCTGCGTCTCTCGGCAGCTTGAGGTCAGTCCTTGAACTCCGGGTCCCGCTTGTCCTTGCGCGCGGCGATGGCTTCCTCGAAGTTGCCCGTCAGCATCCGGATGTACAGCTGGCCGAGTCCTTCGGCCTGCATGTGCGCGGCGAGGCTGCCCGCGTCGAGGCCTGACCACAGGGTCTTCTTCGTCAACTCGATGCCGGGACGGGACCAGCCGACGATGCGGTCGGCCACGTCGAGACATTCGTCGAGCAGGGACGAGTCGTCCACGGTCCGCGAGACCAGGCCGATGGAAGCCGCTTCCACCGCGTCGACGTCGCGGCCGGTCAGCATGACCTCGAACGCCCGGGAGGTGCCGATGGCGCGGGGGAGCAGGTAGGACAGGCCGAGTTCCGACGCGGTCAGGCCGTTGTTGATGCCGGCCGCCCGGAAGTAGGCCGCCTCGCCGGCGATGCGGATGTCGCAGGCCAGTGCCAGGCAGAGGCCTCCGCCAATCGCGGCGCCGTTCACGGCGGCGATGACCGGCTGGTGCATGCCCCGCAAGGTGAGCACGATGTCCTCGAGCAGTTCCATGGCTCGCAGCCCGACGGTTGGCGCCGTGAGTCCGGCAATGTTGGGCATCTTGCCCTTCTCGCCGCTCTGGTCGGCGCCAGAGCAGAAGCCGCTGCCGGCGCCGGTGAGGATCACCGCCCGAATGTCGTTGTCGTCGCTGAGTTCTCGCAACGCATCACGCAGCGGGATCATCACGTCGAATGACATCGAGTTCATCCGCTCGGGTCGATTCAGGGTGACGACGGCAACGTGCGGACGCGGTCGGTCGACGAGGAGGAACCCCATCAGTTGAGTGGCTCCGAGCCGACGACCCACATCGCGAAGAACTGCGAGCCTCCGCCGTAGGCATGGCCGAGAGCTCGACGAGCGCCATCGATCTGGTGTTCGCCGGCCATCCCTCGCACCTGCAGTGCCGCCTCGGCGAACCGGAGCATGCCGGACGCGCCGATCGGGTTGGACGACAGGACGCCGCCGGAACTGTTGACCGGAATCTTGCCTGTCATCGCGGTCTCCCCGGCTTCGGTGAGCTTCCAGCCGGTTCCCTCCTCGGCGAAGCCGAGATTCTCCAGCCACATCGGCTCGAACCAGGCGAATGGGACGTAGATCTCGGCTGCGTCGATCTCGTCGATCGGGCTGGTGATGCCGGCCTGCTTCCAGAGCGCCGCAGCGGCGTCCCGGCCAGCCTGCGGGTTCACCTGGTCGCGTTCGGCCGCGGTGGTTGGCTCCGAACGCATGACAGTGCCGTGAATCCAGGCCGGGGAGTCCGAGCCGCGCGCGACGTCCTCGTCGGCGATGACCACTGCGCAGGCCCCGTCGGACGACGGGCAGGTCTCATCGAAGCGGATCGGGTCCCACAGCATCTGGGACGCCAGCACGTCCTCGACCGACTTGGCCTCACGCAGGTGTGCGTAGGGGTTCTTGAGAGCGTTGGTCCGGTCCTTCGCCGCGACCATCGCGCCGATCTCGGTCGGCGCCTTGGAGCGGCGGATGTACGAGCGAACGTGCGGCGCGAAGTAACCGCCTGCGCCCGCGTGAACCGGCATGATGAACGGAACCGGGACGGACAGGGCCCACATTGCGTTCGACTCGGACTGCTTCTCGTACGCGACGGCGAGCACCTTCTTGTGGACGCCGGACTGCACGAGTGACGCGGCGACGATCGCCGTCGAGCCGCCGACTGAGCCGGCCGTGTGGACGCGCAGCAGCGGCTTGCCCACGGCACCCAGCGATTCGGCGAGATAGAGCTCGGGCATCATGACGCCCTCGAACAAGTCGGGCGCCTTGCCGACGACGATCGCGTCGACCTCGTCGAGCGTCATCCCGGCATCGGCCAGGGCTCGGTCCATCGCCTCTCGACACAGGCCGGCCATTGACAGGTCTTCGCGCTTGGCGCGGTGGTGGGTCTGGCCAACGCCGATGACCGCTGCTGGGACCTTGCTCATCGGGCTGCCTCCATGACGCAGACGAGATTCTGTTGCAGGGCCGGACCGCTGGTGGCGTGGCTGAGCGCCTTCTGGGCGCTGCCGTCCCAGATGCGGCTGGCCGCCTCGCCGAAGCGGATGGCGCCGCCAGCGAACATCGGATTGCCGGACAAAGCGCCGCCGGATGGGCTGATCGAGACGTCGCCACTCAAGCCCAGTGCCTGGCGAAGCACGAGTTCCTGATGGCTGAACGGCGCGTGCAGTTCAGCCACCTCGACGCCGTCAGTGCCGCCGGCCGCTTGCGCGGCGCGCTCGGCCGACGCCGACACCGTCAGGTCGCGGGTTCCCAACTGCAGGCCATCGGTGTCATGCGCGAATCCGGTGATCCATGCAGGGTTCTCCCGGATCTCTTTCGCCTTGTCGCCCGCCGCGAGGACGAGCGCGACGGCGCCATCGGTCACGGGTGCGCAGTCGTGCTTGCGCAGCGGATCGGCGAACATCGGCTTGGCGAGGAGTTCGTCGATGCCGCGGGCGCCGGACCGCACGGCGTTCGGATTCGCCTCGGCATCACTCATCGACCGGCTGACGACCTCCGCCATGGCCTTCTCGTCCCAGAGTCCCGCGTCCAAGCCGGCTCGGGCCTGCAGCGCGGCCAGCGAGACGGTGTCCGGCCACAGCGGGGTCATCGTGTACGGGTCGAGCTGCATCGCCAGGGTGCGGCGCAGTTGGCCGGCCGACGACTTGCCGAAGCCGAACGCAACGGCGGTGTCGACGTCCCCGGTCTGGATCTTCAGCCACGCCTCATACAGCGCCCAGGCGGCGTCCATCTCGACGTGTGACTCGTTCACTGGAGGCAGGACGCCGATTGCGTCGATCGCCGAAACGAACGAGAACGAGCGGCCGGCCAGGTAGTCGGACGAACCGCTGCACCAGAAGCCGACGTCGGCCTTGGTCCATCCGGTCCTTTCCAGCACAGTGGGATCCGAAGCTTGGAATTCACGTGACTTGAAGTCGCGGC
>JADMIO011486905.1_pt1 | contig 60844 bp, 88 predicted proteins | sample 8958161 | NCBI WGS metagenome assembly JADMIO01 (sample SAMN16585339, study PRJNA669376) | soil metagenome | isolation source: Crop rotation soil | place: USA: Cullars Rotation, Alabama | collected 2011
CCGCGACTTCAAGTCACGTGAATTCCAAGCTTCGGATCCCACTGTGCTGGAAAGCGCCCACGACCAGGCGCGGAGGGCCGCCTCGAGGTTCCCCGGCCCAGGGTCATGGTCGAAGACGAGGATCGGGTCGAGCTCAGCCAGTTGCCTGGCGAGACGCACGGCCCTGTCCTCGCGTGAGGGGTGGGCGAGGATCGCTGCGGTCAGGCCGGGTAGAGGCATACGAGTAGGCCCTCCTCAGGGAGCAGTTCGGCGCAGCGGACGCGATCGGCGGGGAAGTCAGCCGCCCGCCAGAAGCTGCGATGCTCCTCCGTCGGCCAGCCCTGCTCAGCCTCCGGGTTCTGGAAGAAGACGGTCGGCGTAGTCACGATCACGCTGCCGTGACAACGGTTGAGGAAGCTCTGCCCCTCCTCGATCGATAGGTGCTCGATCACGTCGACCATGACGATCAGGTCGTACCGGTCGAGTGCGTGCTGATGCAGGCGCCGCGCATCGTTCACGATCACGCTGTCGTAGATCGCACGGAGCCGAGGCGTGCAGTAGCGGCGCTCAGCCTCCACCGCGTCGATCACCGTCGGCGGGGTGAGGTACTCACGGAGGATCAGGCCGTACTTGCCGTAGCCCGGGCCGACATCGAGGACGCGGTATGGGCCGCCTGTGCGGCGTTCTCGCTGGGCGTGACAGGCGGCGAGGGTGACGGGTAGGGCGTAGCTGAGCTTAGACGTGGGCATCGTCTAGAGCGCGATAAGGTTGGTTAGGCGGTGATGCCCTGCCGTTTGCAGGCGGGGCACTCGCCGTTGATCATCGGCGTGTAGTGGCGGGGGCAGGGCTTCGGGTCGGGGCGGGGTGGTATCCGGTAGCCGCCGCGTGGCCTGCTGGTCATGCCCTGTAGGGCGTCTCGGCTCATTGCCGGGGGAGGATACGCTGGTCACTGGACGGACACCTCGGTTATCGCTCCGAGCGCAGCCCGCATCTTGCGACACGCGGCCTCCTGCACGGCGGGTTGGAGTGATTCCCAGCCGAAGCGGCGGATCAGATGCTCATGGCCGCCGAGGTCGGCTTCGTGGTGGGCTTGCGCGGCGTGAGTGGTGGTGGCCGGGTCAGCGAGCCACGCCACGTACTCAGCCAGCGCCGCGTCCGCGATGGCCTGGCAAATCTTCCGGCTCTCGGTGCTCGTCGTCGTCGCCATGGCTACGTCCTGCCAAGCGTCGTACGCCGCTGCGTACGCTGCGGCAAGGAGGGTGGCGTGGAGGCTCGTCACGCGCCCCGCTCCCCGCCATACGACCGCAGCTTGCGCCGCTCCGCATGGCATCGAGTGCAACGCCCCCAGTACCAGCGGTGGCCGAACATGAGGCACATCGCTCGGTCGTACTTGTCCGGGTAGGTCGGATCGCGGTAGTCGGTCACGCGCCCCGCTCCCCAGCCCGTAGAGCAACCGCATCGCGGATCGCCTGCGCTGCGATCGTCGCGCAATCCAACTCGCCTTCGTGCCCAGGGGCGACCTTGTGGCCGAGCGCGCAGATCGCGAGCGCCGCGTCCGGATCGCCGTCGCTGGCGAGTAGCGCGAGCGCGGCGAACGTGGCGACCTCGCGTGCTGCTGCCGAGGCGTCGAGAAGCACGGGCGTGCTCATGGCTGCTCCTGGGTGTGGGAGGGCAACGAGTACGCCTCGGGCGCACAGTGCGGGCACGGGCCGGGGAAGACCGAGCCCTTGTGGCGGCCCGTCCACTCGCAAGCGGGGCATCCCGGCCCACGCTCGGGCTTGTGCTGCGCGGGCGGCTCGGGCGTGGCGCTCGCCTCGCCCAGCACCTCGTACACGTCCAGCTTCCGCAGGTAGGCGAAGCCGCGTTGGCGGTTCGCCGTGATCCGGTCGAGCAGGCGTTGCCGGGTGAGGCGGAGCGCAGCATCCGCCATGAGCGCAGACACGCCAGCGCACAAGTGTTCCGGGACGCCGACCGCCTCTGCGAGCATCGGGCGCAGCGCGGCGTCGATCTCGTCGCGGAGTGGCAATGGCTCAGTCATCGCGTCACCATCCAGCAGAAGACCCAGCTGGCGACGAGGAGGATGACCGCTTGGGCAACGATCAGGCCCGCCGCGCCATCCGGGACGTAGACGTCAGGCGTCATCGCGCTCGCCGCCCCATCGAGTCGCCGATCGACCAGCTACTGATGCCGATGCTGACAACGCTGATGATGAGCGCGGCCACGGTCACGCGCAGAACCACTCGGCCGATGTCCGGTACGCCTCGCCCTTCAGCGTGACGACGGTGCGCCAGAAGTGACAGCCGTGATACGGCCGATCCCACGCGGCGACGGTGCGCGTCCCGGTGCCTGAGACGTAGCGGGTGCCGCCGTATGTCCACTTCCCTGCCGTCGGCCGCCACCACTGCAACCCCTCGAACAGCGTCCATGATCCGGCGCAGCTTACGGTGAAGGCGGGGGCTCGGACTCCGAGGGCGCTGTTGGTGGTGGCGCCTTTGTAGGCGACAGTGCAGGGGTGATCCACCGTCGCACTGACCTGCCTCGCGCCTGAGATTCCAAGAGCCAGTACCAGGGCACACGTCGCGATTGTGATTCGTCGGACATTCACGGTTCCTCCGTTCATCGGGGATAGGCGGTACTACGGTACCACTTACCGGGCTAGAGGTCTAATCGCAGGTCAGCGTCAGGCGTGATCATCACCGCCCGACTGCCCGCCGTCAGGTACTCATGCGCGTTGCTGCTCGTGTCAACCTGATCGTCATGACTCCCCTCCGGGAAGCGGGTCAGTTCGTCCAGGTACGCCATCGTCCAGTCAGCCTCCACGATCTTCACGAGGCCGTTACCGAGCATCGCGGCGAAGGGGAGGGCGCGAGTCACCTTGTCGCCTGTCGGGTGAACGCCCTGCACGGCGTAGCCCTGCAGCTCGCGGACGATCGAGCGGATCGCCATCTTCCCGGCTGACCCGCCCTCCTGCTCGACGCGCTGCATGATCTCGTACCCGTCACGCTGAGCCGTCAGCCGCATCACCCTGGAGACGTCATCAGGAGCCACCTGGAGGCGTACCGCGTCGCGGATGGTCATATACCCCGTCTCACTGTTCAGGTCGGCGAGAAGGCCGACGGTGTAGTCAGGGTCACGGTTCCCCTCATGCGGCTCCGTCGCCGCCAGATCCCAGGCGCGGACGCGCTGATCCCCTACGGGGTAGCCCGCGGGTACGAGCGCGGCTAGCAGGTCGGCGCGTTGGAAGAGCGTGCCTGTCCCGGCAACGTCCCAGTCGCCATGCTCGAGGCGTTGCCTGTCCAGCGGGTGCAGCTTCGCGAGGCCCTCACGGTACGCCGCTACGTCCAGTCCCGGGTTCTCATCTAGGAGGCTGCGGATGAACTGCGTGCCCGGCTCTCGCGTTGCCTCACTGACGAACCGGCGCCGTACCCAGTCATGACCGATGCCGCCCGGGTTCGATGATGCGCGCATCCGCAGCGGGACGGGCGACCCGCTGAGGCGGCGAAGCCGCGAGAACAGGTAGCGGTACATCTGCTCACTGAACGCGGTTAGCTCATCGAACCCGATGAACTGGTACTCCGACCCGAGGTAGCGGTAGACGTCCGCCTCGTTCTGGATGTGGCCGAAGCTGATCGTCGCGCCACTGTCGAATCGCCACCGCATCTGCTGTTCGGAGAAGTGGGCGCGGCCGCCGATCCACGCCTTGCTCATGGGGATCAGGCCGCCCGGCTGCGTCAGCTGCGGGAAGGTACGGCGGAGGAGGAGGGCGCTGTAGCCTGGCGTGTCAATCCCCTGCAATGCGGCCATCAGCAGAGCGACTGACTTGCCGCCGCCAGCTGCACCGCCGAACAGCACCTCCTGGTATGGGGATCGGAGGAACGCCTCCTGCTTCTCAGAGGGGAGGATCGGGCAGAAGGGCACCGAGAGTGGGCCGCCGAGCGCGGTGAGTAGCTCCTCGTACTGAGCGCGGGCGTTCACAGGGCGCGCAACAGGAGGCTCACGCGAAGACGATCCAGCCGACGCCGAAGGCGATCACGACGAGCAGGACTAGCAGGACGAACACCCAACTGTCCTCCGGCTCCCACCGCTCCTCAGCCTCCGGCCGGGTGAAGGGTGACCGGCTCACTCAGCACCGAGCAGAATCTCACTCACCCGCTCTAATCGGGCGAGGCCAGCCTGCACGTCATCCTCCGTCATCGGCAACGCGAGCGGCGGCTCAACGTCAGGCCGCTCCAACTGCAGGCCGCGCATCTGCATTTCCAGCTGGGTGATCATGTTCAGGCTCGGCGTTAGCCTGCTGGTCAACGCGAGCAGCTGCGCCGGGTGCATCTCCCGGAGGTCAGCGAGGACGGCATCCGCGCCCCGCTCATTGATCTCCGCGAGGAGTGCCCGGGCAGGCAACGTGAGGACGCCGCGAAGAGCGGCTGACGTGCTGGCGATCTCGCTCACCGCCTCTAGCCGCTCCTCGATGTACCGCTCCCGGGCGCGCTCATCGACGTATGCCTGCCAGGCGCGGACGCGATCGACCCAGTGGTTCTTCCGTGACCAGATCTTCAGCCGGTCAAGCCGCCCGGCGCCGTCGCTGGCGAGGCGGCTGATCGATCGGCTGCGGGCGGGGAGGTCACGGTACGCGCAGAAGGCGGCGTACTGTTGGGGGCTTTCGCCGGGGAGCATTTCCCAGGGTTCACGTTCGCGGGGTGTCATCGGGGTTGGTGTGGGGGTGGGTGTTTTCTAGGGGGATAACGGAAGGCGGCGGAGGAGTTGTTCCGTCTCTGATGGGTCTGCGCCGAGTGTCTCAGCGGTCTGGATGAGGCGCATGCGGTCGGTGGCTTCGACGCGTTTGTGGGGTGCACCGAAGCTGAGGAGCCAGTGTCCGGGTCCGTCTGCTTCTGAGCCTACGGCGTGGGGGATTTCGGCTTGGATGAAGTAGAGGTCTCCGCGGCGGACGCTGATCTCCTCGTCGCCGTAGGTGATGCTGCCTTTGCCCTTCACGCTCATGAGGAGGTGGTGGCCTGGGTGTACGTGGGGTGGGAAGCGTCCGCCGGGTGGGACGTAGAGGAGGTCGACGCCGAGGACGGCGCTGTCTGTCGTGCCGGTCTCGGGGTGGGGTTGGCCGGTGAGTTCGCTGCTGCGGGCGAGGGGTGAGGCGGTGATGTCCTGGCCGGGGCAGTGGACGTGTACGGGTAGGGGGGCGTGGTCGGCGATCATGTCGACGTTGATGAGGCGGAAGAGTGCGTTCTCGTCTAGGCCGTCGATGAGGTAGCTGCTGAGGGGGAAGCGGACGACTTCGCCGTGGTGATGCTCGGTCATCGGGAGGCTCCGTAGCCGATCAGGATTCCGCCGAGGATCATCGCGGCGTGGTGTCCCGGCTCGGTCATCACGCCGTCTGCGAGGAAGCCGAGGATGAGCAGGAGGATGCCGAAGATGAGGTAGCGGAGCTGGCGTTCGGTGGGGGCGTGGACGCGGGTGAGCATGGGCGGCCTTTCGATCGGGGTCACTCCATGATACGGCGTTGCCTGGCCGATCCCCAGCTGATGTCGCAGTCGGTGATGCGGATGCCTGTCGCGCCTCGCCCGTCGATCAGGAAGTTGCAGCCGCCGATCAGCTTGTAGCCGTCAGGGCCGGGGGTGTAGCGGTAGGCGCCGCAGCCGTGGATGCACTCCTCCCATGTGCCGTCTCCGGTGATGACGAGGGCGTGTTCCGTCTCAGCGATCGGGCCGGGGATCGGCTGGTAGTCGTGCTGGCACTCAGCCATCAGCGTTCTCACGTAGGACGCGGAGGTAGATGGATTCGTACTTGCCGTCGTCAGTCGTGGCGACGACGACTTCGCAACGAGGCATGGCGAGGTAGCGCTGCTCGCCCTTGCCTGAGGCCTTGACGGTGATGGCTGGCTCGCCGGGCCGGGCGGCGACGGGGAGGTAGCCGCGGCGTAGGCTGCGGGCATGGTTCATCACCGTCGCGTGCTGGTTCCGCTGGTAGACGTGCTGTACCTGCCCCCACCGGTCGGGCTGCTCCTCAGCCTCGTGTACGGCCTCGATCAGGCGGGCGACGCCGGGCTGGCGGGGGCGTTGTGGGCCGTGCGCGTTCAGCGGCGGGTCCTTCGGTATCCAGGCTGGGCCGGTCATGTTGCCTTCCCGGGCACCCAGCCCTTGGAGAACTCCTCCGCCTTCCGGCTTCCGCGGGTGCTCATCCCGGCGCGATCGTAGAGCCGGTCAACCTCCTCTAGCTCCATGCCTAGTTGGCGGCTGACTTCCTCATCGGTCAGGCCGAGGTCGTCCTTCATGCGGCGGACGATCTGTGCCATCAGGACGACGCCGTGCGCGCCGCGTGCCCGGTTGTGGCGGATCGTCGCGGCCATCCGTTCCTGCTCAGCGGTGCGTGTCGTGACAACGCGGGGTACGAGGCCTTCCGTCAGGGCGCGGACTTCCGGGTCACGCAGGCCGAGCGTCCACCGGTGGAAGCCGTCCACGATTTCGTTGCCTGGCGTGGTGACGATCGGTTGCGTCCACCCGTCAGCGAGGATCGACTCCTTCAAGAGCTCGAGTTCGGGAGGGGCAACGGTGTTCGGGTTGTAGCTGTTCGGTTCCAGCGTCTCCGGGTCTACCCACTGGACGGTGTCGAGTGGTTGCGGTCTTCGCGCCACGCCTTCATCGCCTCCTCCCACTTGTCACGGTTCTTCACGGCTTTCGTCCGGGCCACGCGTATCTCAGGGCGGCCGCGTTCCTTCAGGTCGCCGCGGTGAGCCATCTTCAGGACGAACGGCCAGCTTACGCCGGTCAGGGGATGCGGGTAGTCGATGATCGGGTCATCCGTACGCCGGTAGTGGTAGTTCACGTAGAAGCGCACCTGTGCGCGGACGGCTTCGCGGAGGTCATCGCCCCACCGGTTGATCTCCTGCTCCACCCTGTCCTGCCACGATTGGCCTGGGCCTGGCCCGGCAACGTCGCCCCACGCGTACACGTCCGTGTCCGCGTAGCGGCCTGCTGTTCTCAATCCGGGCACGCGGTCACACGCCCGCGCCCAGGCTGAGGGGAAGCATTCCTTCCAGAGGCGGAGGTCGATCATCGACTCGGCCGCCGTCGGCTGTGCGAAGCGTTGCCGCTCAGCGGGTACGCCGTGCGCGGCTAGCCGGTCATACGCCTCGCTGTAATCCCAGCCGTTGTCTCGGATGGCGAGCCAGACGTCCTCGACGCCCCAGTCATAGATCGGGTAGCACTTCATCACGCCGGGCACCTTCGGCTGGTTCGGGAGGCCGTAGGCGCGGGCGGGGATGATCCAGTTGTCGACCATCCGCTGCGTGACGGCGTGCATCCGCGTCAGGGATTCGTAGGCGGTGATGCCGAGGATGTTGCCTACCGTGCCATGAGTGCCGGGGTCCCAGCTGACCGCGTCGAAGTCCGCCCATGCGAAGTCGCGAGCGTCATGGTCGAACAGCGGGTGTTCGGTGACGACCCACTCCCCCTCCGGTCGCGGCCTGATCCACTTCTCCCGCTCCTTCGGGTCCCACGTGTACCACCAAGGGTCGCGCCGCGAGCAGACGTTATGGAAGCGGAAGGGCAGGCAGTACGTCCGCCAGACGAGCAGGTCGCCCATCTGTTCGGTCAGCCTGACCCGGGTGCGTTCGACGTACTCGACGTTCTCGTCCGGGATCATCTCCTCATCGCAGAAGTGGACGTGCAGCTGGTGTCGCCGGACGAGGGCTTCTTCGACGGCTAGCTCGAGGCAGATGGTCGAGTCCTTCCCGCCTGAGAAGCTGACGCTCACCGTGTCGAACCGGTCGAAGACTTCGGCAGTGCGGCGCCGGGCGAGGGTGAGGACGTCCTCATCGACGGCCTGCTTTTGGAAGCCCTTGTAGTTGTTGCCCATCTAGTCAGCGTGCGCGTTCGCGGTGAAGAACTCGCAGATTTCGGCTAGGGCTTCCTGTTGCGTCCGGGCGCCCCATAGCTCCTTCGCGTGCGCGATCGCGTCGAAGATCTTCTGGCGTTGCTCATCGTTCAGGGCGAAGCTGAACTCGTGGTTGTAGGCGCGCTCATCCTGCCGGTACTGGTTGTTCTGGCCGTGGTACTCCTCGCCGGGGCGCGGCTGTAGGCCGTCCATCGCGGCGACTCGCTCAGCCGCGTCTCGCATCCTGTCCAGGCTCTCCGCGTCGAAGCCGGTGATCGGCGCGAGGCCTGCCTCTGTCAGTGGTGGCAACAGCGCGTCGAGTTTGCTGAGGTCCCAGCGGCCGCCCTGGTTGAGCGCGATGTTCAGCGCCTGCTCCTTCTTCTCATCCTTGATGCTGACGACGCTGCAGTGGACGCTCTTGCGTCCCTTGGCAACGAGGATGTTGTACCGCTGATGGCCGCCGACGAGATGGCCCGTCGCCTCATTCCAGATCAGCGGGTCGATCAGGCCGAACTCGTCCAGGCTGGCCTCGATCTGCTGGTACTCGCGATCGCCGGGGAGCAACTCGACGCGGGGGTTGTACGGCGCCGGGTTGATCTTGCTGACGGGGACGAGCTTGACGTTCACGCGGCGGCGGGATCGTAGCCCGGGTGCTTCGCCTGCATGTGGCGGCGTAGCTGCACGAACGAGCGGTTACAGCAAGGGCAGAGAGCGGCGGCGGCGCGCTTCTTCGCTCGCGTCGTCGCGCCCTTCTGCGATCGCAGGCTGGCCGCCAGCTGATCGCGCTCAGCGGCGATCCGGGCGCGACGATCCTTCTCCCGGTCGAGCTGGCGCTGTAGCTTCTCCGCGTCCGACTCCTGAGGGAAGTACTGGCCGTGACCGTTCGGGCACTTCCAGCCGGTGTGATCCTCACGCTTCGTCTGGACGTAGTGCCGTGGCATGGCGTGGGGGATGCCGCACTCTGAGCAGGTGAGGACTTCAAGCGTCGTACTGAGGGTGATCGTCTCGCTCACTTCATCGACTCCTTCAGTTGCTTGACGACGACCTTGCTCTGGCTGACCTTCGCGTCGAAGGCGGCGCGCCTGACCTGCTCATACAGGCTGAGCGGGAGCCGGTAGTGGACGTCGATCAGGGGTTCGTCTGGTTTCGGTCGTGGCATGATCGGTACTATGGTACCACTCTAGTAAGGCAACGTGTCCGGTTCGTGTTCGCTGAGTTGGAGGGCGGGTGAGAAGTCGAGGCTGGTCGTGTAGCCGATCGGTCCGAACCGGTTCTTGGCGATCTTCACCTTCAGCTGGGTCGCCTCCGCTCCGGCGTAGCCCTCATCCTCGATCTCCCGTTCCCGCCAGAACATCAGCGCCCGGTCGCACGCCTCCTCGATCGCGCCTGAGTCCCGGAAGTCTTCGAGCGTCGGCTCAGTCGTACCATCCCCCGCCTGCCGTGACAACTGCACGGCGGCGAGGATGATCGTCCGCTCAGCCTTCGCGACTTCCTTCAGCGCCCGGGCCTGTTCGCTGACTCGCTCGTACCGCGGCGTCCGCGCATCCCCCGTCCAGCGGAGCAGGCCGGTGTAGTCGACGGCGAGGATCGTCGGGTTCACGCCTGACCGGCGCGCCCGGTCGAGTAGCTCAGGCACGTCCGTCAGGCTAACGCCACGCTCCACGATCAGGAGCCGGTGAAGGAACTCAGCGCGGCGGATGATCGTCTCCGCGCTGACCTCGCCTCGCCTGGCCTGGCGACGCGCCTCCCACGGCCGGACGCTAAGCGCATGCGTCGCCAGCCGCTCACCGAAGTGGAAGCTCGGCATCTCCATCTCGAGGATCACGCCACCCGCCGTCTCATCCTCTGACAACGCGAGCTCGAGTAGGTGCTGGATCACCCACGTCTTGCCGATGCCTGTGCGGGCGCCGAGGGCGATGACTTCTCCGGCGCGGATCGGCTTGTCGAGGCCGCGGTCGATGTTCGCCCAGCCGGTGGTGATGCCGGGGTCGGCGCGTTGCTCCTGCCTGATCCACTCGGCGATCGCTTCCTCGCTGGTGATCAGGCCGGGCGCATCGTCCGGCTGAGCGGCCTGAGAGCCGTTCTCGCTGGCTTTGGGCGGGCGGGGTAGGGCTAGCTCCTCCGGTAGGGGGACGACGGGCACGAGGCCTCTGATCCAGTCATCGCTCATAGCTGCCTGGCCGTGATGCTGCGGCCCTGCGGGCTGACCGTGACCTCGACCCGGTTGTCACCGCAGGCGATGGTGATGATCCGATGCTCGCCCTCGCCGCGTCTGACCTCGACGCCCGCCGTCCGTTCCACGATCACGTCCGGCTGGTCTGGTAGCGCCCACACGAATCCGTAGCGTGTTGCCTCAGCGGCCATCAGCATCCTCCTTCGATCGTGGGTGCAGCGCGCCGTCATGCAGGGCGCGCTCGACGGTACTCCTGACCTTCGCCCGGTCAGGGTCAGTGGACGCGCCGATCAGTTGGTCGGCTACGCCGCGGGGGTCGATCAGGCCGCCGCCGATGAACTGGCCGACGAGGAACGCTTCTTCGTTCAGCGTCTCGTTGCGGTTGCCTTCGCGGGCGGCGCTGATCCGGGCGGATGCGCCGCGGAGGACGCCCCACCCGTACGGCGTCGTCTCGCCGAACCTGATCTGCGGCGCCGCCTGCGGCGTGACGCGGGCCGGGGTGACGAGGCTCGTGATCCAGTCAGGCAACGGTTGCGTCGGATGCCGCGGCTCAGCCCACTCATACGTCCCGCCGCTGGCATGGTTCGATGGGGGGAGCAGGACGTAGCCGCCGAGGCCTCGCGTGTCGATGCCCTCAGCGATCTTCCAGTGCGTGTTGCGTAGGGCCGGGTCAGGCGGGACGAAGTAGTGATGCCGCCCGCCGCCGCCGGTGATCACCGTCCGCGTCGGCGGCGTGCCAGGGAATCTGTCCATCAGCGCGGCCCACGCCTGCATGCCAGCGTTGCCGTCCAGGTCAACGACGTAGAGGTTGCCCCCGGTGGCGAGGCCGATGTTCGCGAGCGGCTCCTCCTCCCACCACGCCTCGATCTGCGCGGCGTCACCCGTCGCGTCCTTCACGCCGTTCCGGGTCATCGGGTGCTTGCCGAGCGATGAGCAGGCGCGGCCGCACGAACACGTCCCGTCATCCCGAACGTAGTGAAGAGGGAAGATCGGCAGGCCGAGGTATCGCTGCATCGCTGCCTCTGCTCGGCTACTCATCGCCGCGCTCCTCACTCAGCCGGGCCAACTGCGCCTCCGTCCGTTCACGCTCCAGTCGGCTACCGGCCGGGCCGCGCATCGCCGCCCGGTACACGTCACCCCAGCCGGGAACGTACGGCGACTTCCGGGCGACGTGACGCGCCGCCTCGATCACCTCGTCCTCAGTGAACACGGCGAGTTCCCGATCCCAGGCTGCCCATGCCTCATCTGACCACGTTGCCATCCGCGGCCACGTCGCCGTCAGGAAGGCGATCAGTCGGCCGGTCACGGTTGCCACCCCAGGCTGAGCGCGACGATCACGCCGCCGACGAACACGCCGATGCCCGCTGAGTAGAGGATGAAGATCACCCAGTCCGGGTCAGGATGATCAGCAAGGTACCGCCAGACGCGCCTCATGCGATCGCCCTCCCTTCGGCCGTGACCTCCGTGCATCCGTACAGGCCGGATGCGAGGCGAGGGATGACATACCCATCGAGCGTCCACCCGGCGTTGTCCTCCCCGGCGATGTGGACGCGCCGGTAGCGGTCACCCTCAGGCGCCGGGCCGACGCCGGTCACCTGGTAGTTGTCGGGCAGGTAGGCGGCGATCCGGTCGGCACGGTTCTCATCTTCGCCGTCGTGGTGGACGATCAGGACGTAGGCGTAGCGGGTCATCGTTGCCCCCAGATGCGACGCGCCTTCTCCTCGGCCGTCTCGCTCGGGTCTACCTCGCCTGACCGGACGCGCTCGACCATCACGTCTAGAAGGCCCGGGCCGATCGTCACGTCGCGGCCGATCCGCCGCGCCGCCTCGATGATGTCAGCGTCCGTCACGTCAGGATGCCCGGCCTGTACCGCCTTCGCGAGTGAGCCGATCTTGCGGATCATCCGCGGGGATGGTCGCTTGCCTTTCAAGGCAGCGGTGCGAGTCTCAGCGAAGGCGGCTGCTGCACGCTGGCCGAGGCTCGCTTCACGCGCGCCCGCGGGAGGGGAGCCGTCAGGGTAGGTCATGGTGGGTAGTCCTCCTTGCTTAGTAGTGGTCCCCGGGTGGCCCACGTTGGCCCACGTTGGTTCCACGGTACCGCCTATCCACTGGTAGCGGGGGGTTGTGTAGCGGCTGGCTGCGCCGATCCGCTGGGCGTCACCCTCCTCGATCAGTTCGCGTACGTCGCGCTTGATGCTGCGGCGGCTGCGCCCGGTCAGCTGGGCTAGCTCGTTCAGGGTGACGGGCTGTTCGCAGAGCCAGAGCGCGAGGGCTGTTCGCTGTGCGCCGTAGCTGCTAAGCTCGTTCATGTTCGGCCTTTCGTTAGAGGGTCGATGGTCAGTTCCTTTCCTGAGGGCACATGCTCTGCCTTTCACCTTCGGGGGTTGGACTGGCGACTCGCCTGTCGGTTGAGTCTTCGCGGCGGCGGCCTAGCTGATGGGCCGCCGCCGCGGTCACGCTATCAGCCGGGCGCACCCGGGTCTAGCGCGTCAATGAAGTCGCCGAGCGTACCCGTCTGAGTCGTCTTCATCACCCGCAGAACCCGGTCATCCGGGTCGCGCTGAAGTAGGCTCACGTTCACCGGCGTGTTGATGTCGGCATCCGCACTCGTCTCTGACCAGACGACGATCCACTCATCACCGTTGCGCGTCGCGGCAACTACCTGATCGGTGCGGACGCGTAGCGCCTCGGCGACCTCATGGAACGCGGCGCCCTTCATCCAGACGGCCTTCCTGCCTTTGGGTAGTTCCTGTTCAGCCATGCAGCTCCCTTCCGCTCGATGATGTACGCCAGCTGGTCAGCCGTCAGCCGTTGCCTGACGCGCTCCCGGTAGCCCGGCGTCCGGAACTCGACCTCCCCATGACACCCCTGCGAGCCATCGCCGCAGAGCGGGTAGAGGTTCTCCGGCATGTCGTCACCACCCTGCCCGCGGGGTACGAGATGATGCGCCGATGCGGGGCGGCGCCCGCATAGACCACACGCGGGCTTGGCGGCGTGGAACGTGCGGTAGACCTCACGATCGATGATCCGCCGCTTCGGCTTCGGGTCGGGCCGGTAGGTCATAGCCAGATCACCGTCACCGGGTAGGCACCCCGAGCCGTTGGCTCAACAGGCTCGATCTGGTAGCGCCAGCCTTCCCAACGGGACTCGGTAGTCTGCCGATTCGCCCACCACTCATGCCTGACACGCGCCGGATCGCGCAGGAACTCGGGCACCCATATCGGGTTGACCTCGAGCCAAGTGTTGTCATCGTCGAAGTAGATGACGTTGCGGTCGCCGTCATAGTCAAGCCAGATCAGCTGCGCGGCGAGCAGGAACTCGGCCGGGTCATGATGTCCCTTCGCCCAGTAGGCGGGGTCATCCCAGCCGTCGCTACGCTCGACGCTGAGCGGGTAGGTGCGGAAGGTTCCGCTGACCGGCATCCACGTTTCGGTCATGAGACCTCCGGGGGCGGGTCGATCTCGTAGAGGTGGAACGTGTACGGGTGGACGTTCGTGTACTTGTCGGGCGGGGGGAGGAGCTGCGCCATCCACCGGCCGCGGAGCAGCGAGTAGCGGGCGTCCTTGATCTCCTGCCACGTCGGCTCCCGATCGGCGCAGCTGATCGACAGGTGGTAGCGCCCGGTGTGCGGGTGCTTACCGACGATCACGCGGAGCGGGCCGCGCCCGTAGACGCGAGCGCCCGGCTCTACGCCCACCATGGCAACGGCTGGCTCTAGCTCAGGGTGGCGGACGAAGCCGCCGCGGACTGGCTCGAGGCCGCGGTTCGTGATGACGTGTCGCATGCTCATGCGAGGGTTCCTTGTCCGGGGGTGATCTTGTGGGTCAGCTTGTACGCGCAGTCAGCGCAAAGGTACGCGTTGCCTGGCTTGCGAAGGACGATGTGGTTGGTGCCGCCCTGGCGGCGGCCGCGGATCGGCTCATACCCGCTGACCGATCGGTAGCCGGTAGTCATGCTGACCTCGCCTTGGCAGGATTCACAGCGGACCATCACTCGACCTCGAAGTTCTCGGCGACGACGGCGAGCAGGTGATCGTAGTCGCCAGCCTTGGCATCATTGGTGAACGCCGAGACTTGCTCGGGGGTAGCCCCGGCGTTCTTCGCTGCGCGCCGTGCATTGGCGAGGATGGTCAGGGCGTTCGGGTCTTCGCCGATCAGGGTGAGCGGCGGCTTGGTATCGAAGTGCTGAGTCATCGTTGCCTCCTCTTAGAACAGGCTCTCGGGGAAGTCGCCTGACCACCACGCGCACCGGCCATCCGTCCGGAAGCGGCAGAGGTTGCAGGCCCAGGTGTGGTTGACGGCGCCCGGCCACGGCTCATCCCGGCCGAACGTCGCGGAGTAGGCGAGGATCGCCTTCACGTACCGCCTGACGAGGTTCTGAGCCATCAGGAGTGCGTCAGCGGTCAGGGGTAGGTACGGGCCTTCGCCCGGCTTGCCGATCGACATGGCGACCTCTCCCTGCGCGTTCGGCCACTTCAGGCTGTGCCACGCCATCGAGCGCCCGGCGAGCAGGTAGATGTACCCCTGCATCCGCCAGTCTGTTGCCACGTCTGTATGCGCCTTGCCGCTGACCTTGATGTCGATCGTCTCCGTCTCCGTCACCAGGTCGAGGTAGCCGACCAGCGGTACGGGTACGCCGGGCACGTCGATCGTCAGCACTTCCTCCGTCGCCACAGGGACGACGGTCGGGACGATCACGCGGTTGTACTCGGCGGCAACGGTCAGGCCTAGCTCACGCCACCCGCTAGCGTCGGTCGGCTTGCCGCGGCCGCCCTCATCCCAGATCACTTCACCCCGGCCACCGGCGCGCTCCGTCAACGATTCGAACTTCTCGTAGTACGCCTCCGTGACGCCCTTCTCGGCCGCGTTCCCGTTCGGGGGGATGAGGCCGTTGATCTTGCTCGTCCAGACCGCCTCGAGCGCGCCGTGTACGGCTGACCCGGTGAGCGGCGCCGCGGCCTGTGGTTCCTGATAGCCGAGGACGTACTTCATCCGGAACTGCTCAGGACAGCGGGCGAACGTTGCCAGTGCTGACGCGCTGACGCGGCCGTGCCTGAGCGGCCAGCCGGGGAGGTTGACGCTCGGTAGCTGCCGCCGTCCTGACCCGACCTGAGCGATCGGCGTTACGCCTTCCGCCCACCCGTAGCCGGAGGGTGGCTCGTAGACGGCGATCGTGTTGCCTAGCCCGTCAAGGATCGCGTCCACGTCAGCGGGCGGCTCATCCGCCAGTACGGCTACGGCCGAGAACTCCTCCGGCTCATCGTCGGCTTCCGTGGCGTCGGCCGCCCGGTCGGCCGCGACCATCTCGGCCTCGGCCTGTTGGCAGTCCTGACACAGCCAGTCGTCGCCGACCCGGGTCAGGAGTTCCCGCTCGTAGAGGTCGCCGCATGGGCCGTCGCATCGTTTACGCCTCGGCATGGTTGCTCCTCTCGTGGATCGCCTGCATCAGCCAGTCGGACAGCTGGTTCGCTTCCTCGCGGGTGAGGCTTGCGGTGGCGAACAGGGCGCTGGGGTTGATGGCGCTGATCGTCACGTCGATCGTGTCCTCACCCGTCCGCTCGACGGCGATGTGGCCGTCCAGCTCAGTGCCTTCCAGTGAGTAGGAGTAGAGGAACATGCCACGCTTCATGAAGCCGCGCCTTCGGTCATCCGCTGCTCGACGGTTGCCAGCCGCGCTAACAGATCGGTCACCCGATCCTCAGTCAGCTTGTCCAGGTCAGCCTCGCCGTACCACTCCTGACAACGCCCGCTGATCTTGCCGAGCCAGTCAACGTCCTCGCGGATCGCCTTCAGGCGGCCCAGCTGGTCAGTCAGCGCGGCGCGCTGCACGTCCGTCATCCCGAACGGCGTCTCCACCGGCTGAGAGCCGTCCAGACCGGCCAATGGATCAGCCGGGGGCGTAGCATCCGCCGCGGCCCGCGAGGCGGCAGGAGGCGTCTCAGCCGCCTCAGGCGCCGGGGCTTCCCTGACCCGGGCGAGTAGGCCGGTCAGGAACTCCGGATGCGGAACGAGTAGCCCCGTCTCGGCCTTGTGCGCCTCGATCGCGGAGGCGACTGATCCGACCATCCGCTTCTCTCGCGCCGCCTCGCGTAGCTCACCGAGCAGGCGCTCACTGGCCTGCTCATCCGCGGTGACGTGAGCGGTCGATGTGCCCGCCTCATCCTCCGGGTCATCCGCCGGGAACCGGAACTGTTTCCAGTAGAGGTAACGGGTCGCCGCGGTGACCGCCTTCGCGATCGCCTTGTCGCCCTGATCCGCCGCCTGCGCGACCATCGACGCGACGGCCTCGCTGCCGTCCTCCGCATCCACGAACACGACGTCGACCTTGACGCGAGCCATGTTGCCATCCGTGTTCAGTAGCTCCGTCGTGTGGTAGGTGGCGATCTTCTGCTCGGCGAGGAGCGGCTGCAGGAACTCCCACATCGACGCCTCGCTGATGTAGCGGTAGCTGTACCCGGCGCCCTGCTTGGGCTTGATCGTCGCGGTACTCCGATCGAGCCGCTGCACCTTCTCCTGTACGGCGGCCATCTTCGTGTCGATGCTCATCGTTCATCCTCCTCAGGGTCGAGGGACGCGAGCGCGTCCCGGACGTACTCCAACGCGCACACCCTTGCCTGCTCTTCGCAGTAGGCGGCGGCGTCAGCGAACAGGGTCATCATCGTCAGCGCGTTCACGCCGTTGCCGATCGTGCACTTCACCAGCTGGCCGCCCGGCCCGGCCGCGATCAGCGTGAACGCTGTCGCGTGGTCGAGTAGGTCATGCGCCTCGGCCATCATCGCCTCGCGTGATGACGCCGCCTCCGGGTGATCGGCTGGCATGCTGATCTGCTTACTTCCTCCGTTGCGTTCGAAGGGGTCGGGCATCAGTCCTCCGTTCTCAGGGATTAGCGGTACCGCGGTACCGTATCACCGCCGCGCACCCGGGTCTAGGCAACAACGAACCCCCGGGGAGGGAGTCACCCGGGGGTTCGCTATCGAGGGGGCGGGGACCCAGGGGGGGAGTAGCACCCGCCCCGCCGATCAGGCGGTCAGCAGAGTGACCGCCCGATCCTTCAACAGGCTCGGCTTCGTCGCCCGGGCCAGCCTGTTCTCGTCCGCTGAGGAGCGCGCCGTCTTCCGCACGTTCCGCCCCCAGCTGTCGTACTCAGCGACCGCCTGCAGTGCGGCCCACTCCGTGCCCCGCACGTTCTCCAGGTCATCACCGTTGCGGAAGATCTCGGTGATCGCGTCGATCGCCGCCTGCCTGCTGTTCGCTGACCGGCCGCCCGGGTCAGCCTCCATCTTCGGAGTCAGCGGGACGAGCCTGTCCATGAACGATGCGAACCGGCGATCGCTCATCTTCTTCGCCACCAGCTTGCGGCCCATCTCCTCGAGCTCGTCGTAGTACGACCAGGACAGCTCGAGGGTGCGCCGCGCCTCATCGATGCGGCGATGTACCCCGCTCGTGTGCCGGGCACGCCAGACGCGTGTAGCGCCCTTCAGCGGGAGGATCATCCCGTTCAGGCATGCGAGGCGGAAGGGGGCGACGGTGACGCTGACGCCGGTGCCGCCGTCATGCCCGTTCCGGAAGGCGATCAGGGGGAGGACGCGCTCATCCTCGATGCCCGCGATCTTGATGTCCCGGTTGAGCATCATCAGGCCGCTGACGACGGCGCCGTTGCCGTAGAGGGCGGCGCCGATCCATCCGGCCTGTCCGGACTGGACGAGTTCGTCGGTGAACGCGAACGCGTCCTTGTTCTGCAATGGCGTGTAGCCGTGGCCGACAACGCCGAGGGCGTCACGCGTGTCTGACCGGACGTTGGCTACGCGGCCGGGGATCTTCCTCATCCCCTCACTCGTCTTCGCGTAGACGGGCAGCTGCTCGACGGTCCAGTTGAGGCCCGCCTCGTTCAGCATGTCCTCGCTCGTCTTCGCCTCCTCCGGCCTGACTGAGCGGATGGCGGGGAATCCCCGGCCGCCCGTCGTGTAGAGGGCGCCGCGCACCTGGTTGAAGTCCATCATGGTTTCCATCGTTCCTCCTGTCGGTTGTGGTACGGCGGTTCCGTACCAGGAGGCCCACCCTGTTGCCAGAGTGGGCTACCTGCTAGGGAAGTAGCCACCCGGTGATGATCAGCGCCGTCACGATCCAGACTGCAGCGCAGATCAGTAGGCCGACCATGATCCCGCGGGCCGGGCGCAGCGGATCGGTCATGACTGACCCTCAGCGAACCGCCGCCGCACTGCCTCAGTGGCGGCGCGATCGAACTCCTCCTGGATCACGTCGGCCACCGAGTTCTGCACGCTGACCCGATCGGCGTAGACGTTGCCTGCGCTGATCAGGTTGGCCAGCCGGTAGCGGAGGTCCCGCATCACGGCATCGAAGTCGCGGCGGTCAGGGTCAGGCGCGCTCACGACCGATCACCCCACATCTCGTCAGGGTGCGCGTACTTCGCGGGCTCGGTGACGAGGCCCGCCGCGTGATCGGCCACGGAGCCGCTCGTTGTCAGCGGCGGGAACAGGCAGATCGTCGCCTCGCCCGGCTCCCACGCCGCCCACCTGAGCGCGCCCTGCTCGTGCTGATCCGGCTCACCCAGGATGCACGTCAGCGCGTCCATCGCGTCCGCGTGTGAGGCGGCGTCCTTCGCGTGTAGGTTCACCGACCCGGTGAGGTTGAGGTTCGGCTGGTTCGCCGCGGCGGCTGCCGCGGTCAGCGCCCTCACCGTGTCCATCGTCCTCTGGTTCATCTCAGACTCCCTCTCCCGGCTCGCCGGGGGTAGGAGGGCCGGGCGCATGGCCCGGCCCTCGCGTGGCGTGAGAAGCCGTCTCACGCGGCGGGCTTGCCCTTCCCGTCGATCCCCGCGGCGGTCAGGACGCCCAGGACGCGGCCGCGCATCGACGGCATCTTCGCGCTGATCGCCTTGCGCCGGGCGGTGCCGCCGTCGGCCCACGTCTCCGGGCTGAAGGCCTTGTCCCGCCAGAGGGCGATGACCTTGTCCCGGTCAGCCGCGGCCTTCTGGCTGCGGGCGTTCGGCGTACCGTTGCCCTTCTTGGCGGCCTTCTGCTCAGCGGCCGTCCGCTTGACGGCGGCGCTGACGGCCTCGCCCTTCCGCGGCGTGACCTTCTTCGCAGCCGTGGCGGCCTTCTTCGCAGCGGCCCGCTGAGCGGCCGGGCGCTCCTTCGGCTTGCGGGCGGGCGCCTTCGCGGCCGCCTTCTTCGCGCCCGGCTTGGGGTCGGGCTTCGCCTCGCGTGTTGCCTCACCAGTCACCTTGACTCCCTTCGTTGCCTTCTCAGCGATCGAGGCGCTGACCGCCCCGGTCGTCTTGGTCACGTCGGCGCCGCCGACGTCGATCGGCTCACCGGCCGCCTGCGCCAGCAGGTCATCGATCTCATCCTGCGGGCCGGGCGTCACCTTCACCGCGATCAGCGGCGGGTTCTGCGCCTTCAGCACGGACTTGGCCCGGCTCGTCGTCTTCGCCATCACCGGGATCGGCAGGTCGCTCCCGCGCACCTGGACGTGGAACAGGTCGCCGTCCTCGTCCGCGATCAGTACGGCGCCGCCGGTGGACCGGTTCCGCCAGGTGCCCTTGTCGGTAGACGTTGTCATGATTGTGAACCTCCTGGTTCGTAGGTCGGTGCGGTGTTGCACCGGGAGGCCGCCGCGCCTGAGCGCGGCGGCTACCCGCTACCACTCCCGCGGATCGCTCATCCGGGGGTCGTACTCGGCGGCGCGGAGCCACGCGCTCTCCGCGTACTGCTCGGCCCGGGCCTCAGCCTCGAGGTGGGCGGCGTACTCAGCGCCGTGGATCGGGCACTCCGTCGACGGCTCGCTGATGTACGGGTCAGGGCCGACCTCGGGATCGCCCGCGTCATCCGCCCATGTGCATGAGCATCGCTGAGCCTCACGCTGCCGGAGCGCCGCCGTTGCCCGCGCTGACACGGCGCGGCAGTCATCGACGCTGCGGAGGCAGATGCTCGGCTCACCCAGCAGGTGGGTCGCCAGCTGGTGGGCGGCGCCGTACATGCGCCACTTCCGGGGCTTGCTCAGGCGGCGGCCGAGCCGGGCGGCGCCCGCACCATCGCCCGCCTCGATCAGGCGCATCATGCGCCCGTACTCACCGGCGATCTTCTCGACGTCCTCGATCAGCGCCTTGGCCGTCTCGGTGGTCATCGTTGCCTGCGTTGTCATCGTCCCTCCTGAGGGTTAGCCGGTACCGCGGTTCCGCGGCTGAGCGCCCACTCTACCACGCCGCCCGGCTCTTGGGTAGCCGCCGATGGGGTGATCCGGCGCCCGCCGTCAGAGGCCCTTCAGAGGCGATCTCCCGGGTCGGAGGCCTGACCGGGGTACTAGCCCGTCCCGGCGCTCGCGAGGATTCTCCCTGCAAAACGCGGGGTTTTCAGGGGCGGCCCGGCCGGGCGCCCGGACGCGGCGGATCACCCGATCAGGGGCGGTACCGCGGTACCGCTTGTGATAGAGTCGGGCCTCAGCCCGGCGACCCCGGGCCTCACCCCCACCGAGGAGGACGATCACTGTGAAGGCAACGATGCGGAAGGGCCTACGGGCCGAGGCGCGGCGGATCGCCGCGTTGCCGACCGAGGCGGCGATGGAGACGGCGCTAGCCGGTCACCTGCGCGACCTGACCACGAACCACCACCACGAAGGAGCCACCATGACCAACCCGACCGCAGACCAGATCATCCGCCGCGCAGCCAGCGACCAGGTCGCCTATCTCCGCCGGACGGCGAACGAGTGTCGGCGGCGCTTCCCCGATCACGCTCGTGCCGCCGAGTTGGAGGCACAGGCCGCCGAGATCAGCCGGGCGCTTCACGAGACCAAGGATCGCAGCGACCTACTGTCGGAGGCCCAGCCGAAGCTGGACGCGATGGGCGTGGCGATCGCTACCGCGGCCGCCTGTTGGCCGGTGAGGCAAACGTCCAGGACACCAAGGCGATCGAGATGATGCTCCGGCTGATCGCGGCCGAGCAGGATCGGCGGGCAGCGTGACCCGGCGCCCCGCGATCACCCTATGGGTCGCCTGGCGCCAGTCATGGCAACAGGTGATCGGCGAGTTCCCCGACGCTGAGTGCGCGATCGATCGCGCCCGGCGCACAACCACGACGCCGTGGCGGGTCATCGCCGGGCGTGACCGCGTAGTCGCTGAGGGATGCGGCAAGCGGATCGATTCACAGGAGGCAACAGCGTGACCGTCGAACTTCGCCCATACCAGCAGGAGAGCATTGATGCCGTGCGCGCCGGGTGGCGCCGCGGCATCCGCCGCCCCCTGATCCAACTCCCCACCGGCACCGGCAAGACGGTCGTGTTCAGCACGATCATCAGCGCCGCCCTCGCGAAGGGGCGGCGCGCCCTGGTGCTGGCCCACCGCGACGAGTTGCTCAGCCAGGCAGCAGACAAGCTGATCAGCGTCGATGACTCGCTCACCCTCAGCGTCGGATTCGTGCAGGGCAAGCGGGATGACGTCGGCGCGCAGATCGTCATCGCCTCTGTTCAGACACTCGCCAGGCAACGCCGCCTCGACCGGCTGACGGCGGCGGGCGACTTCGACATCATCATCGTGGATGAGGCGCATCACGCCGCGGCCGCGAGCTATCAGCGGGTGATGACCGGCCTCGGCTGCTTCCGCGAGGACGGGCCGCTCACGATTGGCGTCACCGCGACGGCGCAGCGCGCCGACAACCGTGACCTCGGCGAGACGTGGCAGGAGATCGTCTACCACCGCGACATGCTGAGCATGATCCTCGAGGGGTACCTCTGTGACCTCCGGGGTGTACAGGTCAGGCTCGCCGGGTTCGACGCTGACCGGCTGCGCGTCAGCCGCGGCGACTTCGTGGATGGTGAGGCGGGGGAGATGCTGACCGCAGCGGAAGCGCCGGAGTACGCGGTGAAGGCGTGGCTCAGGCACGCGCCGGGGCGGCCGACGATCGTCTTCACGCCGACCATCGCACTCGCCCAACTGATGGCGGAGAAGTTCCGCGAGGCCGGGGTGACGGCTGAGAGCGTGAGCGGCGTCGAGATGGATGAGCGACGCGCCATCCTCCGCCGATTGCATACCGGGGAGACAACGGTGGTCACGAACGCTCAGGTGCTGACGGAGGGGTTCGATGAGCCGCAGGTCAGCTGCATCATCATCGCCCGCCCCACCCGCTCCCAGCCCCTCTACGTGCAGATGGTCGGCCGGGGCACCCGCCCCGCGATGGGCAAGCAAGACTGCCTGATCCTCGATCTGGTCGGAGCGACCGAGCGGATGGACCTGACCACGTTGCCTCGGCTGTTCGGCCTCGACCCTGAGTCTGACCCCACCGCTGGCGAGGGGACTCCCGGCGACGCTGACGAACTGGAGCGGGCGCTCCGGGAAGACGGCGTCGCCGCCCTCGCTATGCGGGCGATCAGGCGCGGCCGGATCACCGCCCGGCAGGTCGAACTCTTCAATCGTCAGGACGTTCACTGGGCGCGTGCCCGGGACGGCCTCTGGCAGTTGGACTGTGGCGACTTCACCGTTTGCCTGGAAGCGAACGGTGAGGAGTGGGACGTGATCGCCTACCCGCATCAGCGGGGCGTCCGCCCGATCCGCGTAGCGGAGAGCTTGGAGCAGGGCTACGCGATGGGATCGGCTGAGGACTGGGCGCGGCGCCAGCCGGGCTTCGCGGCTCACCTGGTCAGCCGGGCTGCGGAGTGGCGCGGCCGGGCGCCATCGACCAAGCAGACGGCGCTCTGCAAGAAGCTCGGCATCAAGCTGCCTAGCGGGGCAACGGCGGGTGAGGCTAGCGACCTGATCAGCGCGAAGTTGACGCTCAGGCGCCGCGCCGCGGAGGCCCGGCGATGAGCGCCTCCACCAAGCCGCGTCAGACGCGTTCTCACGGCCGCGGGCCTGGGGGAGGGGGCGATACCCCTCCCGGGCGCCCCGACCGGGGAGGAGGCGGGAGAAGCGGCGCTGGGCGAGTCTGGCTCGGCTTCGCCGCCGCGCTCATCCTCAGCATCGGCGGCGCCCTAGCCGACGTGCCCAGCGCGTTCACCGCCGCCTACGCGACGGCGGCCTTCTTCCTGATCACGACGCGAGACAGGTAGCCCGCGGTGACAACCAACCGACAGGAGGACTCGTATGTGGATCATCGCCATCGGTGTCTGTCTCTGGACAGTCGCCCTCATGTGGTGGGCGTCATCGCCTGACTGACGTGCGGCCCGCCCGGGATGCTCCACACAAGGGGGATCACCCTCTGTCCCGGGCGGGCCTTCACGTTGCCCCGGGCCGTCCTCACAGCCCGTAGCTTCCGAGTGTACCCTCCGATTGGAGCCGCCGTGACAACACCGTTCCTCGCCGCCGTGATCGTCCTCTGCGCCGCCGCCGTCGCCGTCAACCTACGGGCGGCCCTGCAGTTCCGCCGAGCCGCGACCGCCTGCAAGATCGAACACACCGTCGCCCTCGTCGTCGCCAGTGGTGACGGCGACCCCGTCATCGCGGAGACGCAGACGATCCTCGCCCTCCCCGGCGATCAGCCCGCCCTCACCTTCCGCAACGAGACGGCCCTCCCGATGCACGTCATCGGCATCGCCTACGAATGGTGCTGGCCCGCCGTCCAGCTGGACGGTGACGGCGCCTGGCCGCGTGACGCCGTGATCGCCCCGGGAGACAACTTCCTCGTCAGGCTGGCGACTGAGGTAGAGCCGTGATCGAGCCGAGCATCCACGTTGCCATCGAAGCGCACATGCAAGCGTTCCGCCGTAGCATCGCCCTCATCACCATGAACCTGATCATCTGGCAGTTCCAGATTCAGGCGCGGCGGATGATCCGCACACTCGACCAGATCGGAGGAGAATCATGAACGAGTCCACCACCACGTTCGACGTGACCGCTGAGGATGAGTACACGGTGAAGATCCGGCCGGGCCTCGCCGGGATGAGCTACGCCGCGAACCCGCGGGACTTGATCGAGGCGATCGCGGAGGCGGCCGGGCTGGACGTTCGCATCGAGGGCGACGAATGACCCTCCGCCCTCAGCGCGGCCTCGGCCGCCGTCACGCGCCGGATCACCGGGACGCCTCCTTCCCGGCCGCGCCGATCCTCCCCTCATCCAGCGATCGCAGCTACCGCTACTGGGCGACGGCCAGCACCAAGCGACTCGACCAGGGCCGGACGGATTCCTGCGTCGGTCACGGCTGGTCGCATTTCCTGACAACGTCGCCGCTCACCCCCGCCTACAGCACTCTCGACATCAGGGCGAAGGCTGCCGGGTACCCGCTCCTGACGAAGGGCATCAACCCGTTCGCGGCTCGGGTGTATGACCGGGCACAGGAGATCGATGAGTTCGCCGACACGCCACCCGCGGGCGGCACGTCCGTCCGCGCCGGAGCGAAGGCGCTCCAAGCCGTCGGCATGATCAGCGACTACCTCTGGTTGCATGACACGACGCAGATCACGCTCGCCCTGCTCGAGCTCGGCCCGGTCGTCGTCGGCACGGACTGGTACGAGGGCATGTTCAATCCGACCGCTCCGGCGCCCGGCTCCGGCTCGATGATCGCCCCGACTGGCAACGTCGCCGGTGGGCACTGCTACCTCCTCACCGGCGTGAACGGTGAGACGGAGCGGTTCCGCGTCCTGAACAGCTGGGGTCTAGGCTGGGGCAACGCGGGCTACGCGTACATCAAGATCAGCGACTTCGCTCAGCTGCTCGCGGCGGGCGGTGAGGCGTGCCTGACCAGCGATCTCGTCTGAGCCACCAGACGCCTTCTCCCGGGCGCGGTGCCCGATCCGGGGCGCTACCCCCTCCCCGGGGCGGCAAGCCGGGAGAAGGCGTTTGACATAGCCCTGCGCGCCACCGGGCGCGTAGACCCTGCGCCGTATCACGACCGTATCGGCGCTGACCAAGCCCCCGCCCCTGGGGGCGAAGCCACACAGGAGGTCCGATGCCATCCGGTACACCATCCTCGCAGCCGTCCTAGCTGCCACCCTCGTCCTGCCCGCTGAGGCAACGGCGCGGCCGGAGACGCCGCCCGCCCTACGGTCGGTGAATCACGCCGTCGCCGCTACTCACCACTGGCAACGGCTAGCTCATCACGCCCTGACGCCGTATCACTGGGGCGCCCACCACACGACGACAACGACGGCCGCCCGCTGGCGGATCGCCACCCGCTGGTGGGATCACGCCCGCGTTGCGCACGCTGGCTACGTTCACTGGCTGGCTACCCGGCCACGCTGGTACGTCCCGGCCTGGTTCGCGGCGAAGATGCCGTGCCTGGCGATGCGCGAGTCCAGCACGCAGAACAGCTGGGCTGGCTACTTCGGGATGATCAGTAGCCCGGCGAGCTACCCGGGCGGCGCTGAGGTTGTCGCCGTCTACGGCAACAGCTGGTACTCGATCCCCTGGGACGCTCAGGTCTACGTCGTCTACCACGAGTGGCTGACGGTCGGCGGCCTCGCTGGCTGGCCGAACACGTCGACGCCCTGCGGCCTAGCGTAAGCACGACGGGCGGCCAGTGGCAGGGATGCTCTGGCCGCCCGTTCGCTTGCCCGGCTCCTGAGCCGCGGCATCTCTACTTCTCGTCGTCGCCCGTCTTCTCGTCGTCGCCCTGGGGGGCATCGGTCTGCGCGGGCGCCTCGGTCTGCTGCTCGCGAGTCACGCGCTCCTCACGCGTCACCTCGCGCTCCTGCTCTCGATCGGTCACGATTCCTCCGTTCGTTGGACGGAGGGGCTATACCCGGCGATCCGGGCCGCCAACCGTCGTCGCGTCCTCGATCGCGGGCGCGACGTTCGTCGGCTTGTAGAAGCCGTAGTAGGTGGCGATCGCTGGCACGAAGACGAACAGGAAGCTGTAGAACAGCTGGCGTAGATGGTCGCCGTCGAGGTTGCCTTCCGTGTAGGTGACGACGCAGGCGGCGAGGAACGAGAGTACCGCCTGCGCGATCGCCTTCACCTGGTCAGGCCAGTGCCGCTGCACGACGATCGCCGTACCGAGTGGCAGCAGGAACCCGACGAGGGCTGAGTAGAACTGAAGATCGGTCATCGATCCCTCCTAGACGTAGGCGCGGATTTCCCTGATCGGACGGTAGTTCAGGTCGAGGAGCCGTGGCCCGCCGCTCGACCCGAAGCCGATGCACTTCCCATGCGCGACGCAGACCGCGACGTGCGCCGGATCGGACGAGCTACCGAACCAGCCGTAGAAGACGAGGTCGCCTGGCGAGGGAACGCTGACCCGTCGGCCACCGGCGCGCAGCGTCTCAGTGTTGCCCATGCCTGAGCCGTAGCTCAGCCCGTCCGGACTCGCCACCCGGGCGAGGTAGTACGCCTGCTTCGCGAACCAGGAACAGTCGAAGGCGTAGCCGACGCGCTGATCGTACGTGTAGAGGATGAACGGCCTGACCGGGTGGTACACCCACGGCCGGAGCGCGTAGAGGTACCAGACGGCGTGCATCAGCCGGTCACGATCCGTCACGTCGGGACGTTCGGGCCGCTGCTCAGCGTTCGCGTAGAGCCAGTCCGAGTAGCCATCGAACAGCGGGGCGAGGTACTCATGCACCGGCCCGTCGTACACGCCGTCCGGGTTCTGATTGTGGCGGCGCTGGAACAGCTCGACGTTGTCGCGCATCCGCCAGCCGTAGGTGTCAGTTGCCTCAGCCCAGCGGTAGCCGTGCAGGTGCAGGGCGCGGCTGACGGCGAGAACGTCCCGCCCCTTGTCCGCTGCGCCGAACCGGTGATACCGCAGCGTGCGGCCGAACGCGACGGGATGCCGCGGGTGAGCGACGACGCTACGCAGCTGCTCGATCGACGGCGCGGTGAGCGGCGGCTCCGTTGCCTGCTCGGGCGGCTCCGGCGCGGCGATCCCGTCAGCGTCTCCGAGGTCAGGCGCTACCGGGTCAGGCGCGACGGGTGAGTCAGGGACGGGCACGCGGACGAGGCGGCCCTCCCGATCGAACGCGATCATGCTTCCTCCTCCTCCTGCTCTACTGGCTCTGGCTCTGGCTCTGTTGCCTCCGTCGTGATCACGGCGTCAGGCAGCGCGGCTGAGTCGATCATGAACGTCCCGGCAAGGGTAGGCGCCGCCTTCGGTGGCAGCATCCTCATCGCTGGTTCGCCTCGAGCAGCTGGCGGAGGATCGCCTGTTGCCCCCGCTGAATCTCATTGAGCGAGGATTGCAGGTTGTCGAAGACGGGGGTGCGTGACTTGCTGCGGGCGATCAGTTCGTCCAGCTTCCGCGTGTTCTCCCTGACCTGTTCGCTGCTGGCGGTGTCACGACTGGCGACGAGCGGGACGACGCCGAACACGATCAGCAGCATGGCGATCGTGCAGAGGCCGAGGATCGTCTTCTGCTTCGCGGTCAGGCTCCAAGGGTCACGATCCGGCATCCGGCCTCCGTTGATACCCGCGGTGAGCGTAGAGCGTGAGCCGCGTCCGTCGTTCCCGGAACGCCTGCAGGACGGCGATCAGCACGATCACGCCGATGCCTGCCGTGATGACGATGCTGACCGTCGTCCACGTCGGGATATGCAACTGGGCGCGTTGCGCGTCCGTGATCACCGGCCCATGCCAGAGGGAGAGGACGCCGACGCCGATCACCGTCAGCATCTGGATCAGCCGTAGCCCGTCGCCGAGGATGCCGTCCTGGGCAACGACGAGCAGGTCGCCGTTGCGGCCACTCGCGTTCAGCGCGTGGAGGTCACGCCAGCTGTCGATCAGATTCGCCAGGGTGATGCAGGCGCCGACTACGCCGAGGCAGACCCACGTCACCTGTACGTTCTCAGCCGGGGCTTCAAACGCCCAGCTGCATACCAGCCAGGCAACGATGGTCAGGGCGGTCGTCGCCGCCCATAGCTGCCACCCGAGGATCACCCCTGCCTCCGCGAGCCGTGACGCCGCTCACCGCGGAGCAGGACATCAACCTCAGTCTCTAGCCGCCGCACCCGCCGCTCAGCTGCTTGTTGTCTCTGCTGTGCCAACAGGAGTCGGCGCGCATGATCGTCCTCATCCGGCCCGGTCTCGTACTTGTGCGGGTATGCCCAACGCATCAGCCGTTGCCAAGCCTTCACGGCCCAGCCCTGGGAGGCAACACGCGCTCGGCGGCGCCGACCGCTCGCTCCGAGATTCCCAGCTGCCTGAGCGCGAACGCCTCCCACTCCTCCGCTTTCTGTTCGGCTTTCAAGGCTCGATCCTCCGCGGCTTTCATCTCGCGGCCCAGCACAATCGTACCCCGGTGCAGGAGTACCGCCGCGATCAAGAGGATCAGGACGGCTGAGAGTTGCCGGGCTACCTCGCTGAGTTGGTCAGCCGTCATCCTTCCTCACCGGGACGAGGGCTGGCGTTGGCCCGGCTAGCAACCGCTTGATGGCGCGGCTCCGCGGGTCGACTTTCACCAGCTGGCCCGGCGTCAATCCCATCGTCCTGTAGGTGGCTCGGGCGATCACGGTTCCAGCCAGACGGGGAGGATGCTGATCTGACGGTCAGCGTACGTCGAGCCGGGCGCGCTCCCGCTCGACTTGTACTTCGCGACGATCGCATCACCTGAGTCGAAGTTGACTCGCCGCGTCCAGCGGACGTGCGCCCGCCCCGCGTTCGACTGCTGGATGCCTCGACTGTCAACGGCCGTGTCGCCGTTCACGCTGTAGCTCATCCAGTTCCCGGCGCCGTCGCCGCTCGCCTGCATGTCCGCGCCGAGCGTGATGTCTGCGTGGATCGTGCCCATCCCGAGGGGGAGCGTGATCTGCGGGCCGACCGTCGTCAGGTTGGAATACGTGTTCGCCGTCCGCGCTTCCTCGGTGAAGATGGTTGCCATCAGTGGAGCTCCACCGGTGAAGATCCATACGCCGTCCGTGTCGTTCCAGACGAACTGCCAGCCGACGCCGGTATCGACCTTCGCGATGATCCGCTCATCATCGGCGGGTGCTGAGGGGAGGCCGACCGCGGGATCGGTGAAGTCCATGAAGATGGAGGAGAGGCCGCCGAGTGCGTCGATCGCCGCGTCCTGGTTGTTCTCGATCACCTCGATCCGATCGGCTAGCCGCTTCATGTCCGCGGGGATCGTCGGCCGGTCAGACCCGACGGGGTAGGGGAGCAGTTGTTCTGGCGTCACGTCCGGCATCGTTGTCTCCTAAGGCTCCATCGCAATCACGAGGTAGTGGTCACCCTTCTTGATCAGGAACACGGTGTCGCCCGGTGACGGCGTGCCACCAACGCTCTTCGAGAATGGCCCGGCGGTGACGCCGTCCAAGTCCACCGTAACACCCGAACCGTCAGCGGTGACAACGACACCCGTCCGCCCATGCAGCGGCTCTAGCGGGGAGGCGCGGCGGCGGCGCTGGGTGAGTAGGCGGCTGAGCCTGTCCTGCCCCTTACTCATGCTGACCTTGTCTGCAGGGTGAACGATCCCTTCGTGGCGAGGGGGATGGTGACGCTGCCGATCAGGTGCCGCTCGATCACGTTGCCTCGGATGACAGCCAGCGCGTCGCCCGGCTCGAGGGCGGGGTTCGGGATCGCCGTGATGTCGACCTGTTTGACGACGCCGAGGAGTTGGATGAGGAGCGCCTCAGCGGCCCGCTGTGCTTGCGCGTTGGTCGTGATCGTCTCCCCGGTCAGGTACGCGAGGACGTGCCCGTAGGGTCCGTCCCAGTACGTCGGGCTGGCCGGGTCAGTATCGACGGCGAGGTAGCTGACCGGGGGCTTGGTCGAATCGACGGGCTGGCCGGTGGCGAGGACGCCGTTGAAGACGCCGCGCCGGGTCAGCGATCCGACGTAGGTGACGAGTACGCCGTCGTCTCCCGTGTCAACCGTCCAGACGGCGGCGTCTGAGAAGTCCGGGACATCGGCTAGGACGAAGTCACCCTCAGCGTCAAAATAGGCGACGCAGCCGAGCGTCGCCGCCCACTCCGTCACCTTCTGCCAGCGATCCTCCTGCTCCACGACGGTCGCCTTCCCGAACGTCTCAGCATGCCCAGGCGTGGTCACGGTGACGCCGGGCAGGGCGCCGGTGACGAGGCTGACGATCCCCGCCTCGATGCTGTCCGTTGCCTCGAAAGCCACCGGCTCCACGAGATGATCGTCGGCGACGGATTGGCTCCGGTCGACGCAGGTCAGCGTCGTCTTCGCCTCAGCGTCGCTCGTCTCTGAGTCATCGACGCGGAGCGTTGCCACGGTGACCAACTCCTCCGTGTCGTCCGGGTAGGTGATGCCTGTGCGGATCACCACCTCGCTCCCCCAGGTGGACACGTCATCCTTCGGGATCGTCAGTGAGGCCCGACTGCGCTGCTGTGCTGTGCCGTCGATCGTCACGCTGCCGTCAATCAGGTCGAGCAGCCGCGGCGCGTCCGCTCGCGGATCGTTCAGCGTGACCTCCGTGCGGAAGGTGTGACTACGCCTGAGCGTGGCCAGGAACCGGTCGGTGACCGGCCTCATCCGCCGCGCCGGGAGACGACCTCTACGGAGTGTTCGACGCCGGTGCCCTCGGCTAGATCATCGTACGTCGCGAACGCTGCCTCGAGTTGGTCGTACGTCGCGTACGCGTTGGCGATGTCGTCATAGGTGACGGTCGCGCCGGTCGCATCGCCGACTGGCGTCTTGACCTCTAGCACGTCGAACACCCACAGCCGCTCGGGCCTTGTCAGGTCAGGGAACGGGCGGCGGTTCTTCGTCACGCCGCTGACGAAGTAGAGGTTGCCGATCCCGAACTTCGGATCGCTGCGGAGGAGCAGGACGCCGCCCTGCCCGGTCAGCAGGTGGAGGTTGTCCTCCTCGGCTTTCGTGTGGGTGATGATGGTCAGTGTCGAGTCGGCGCCGCCGCGGATCGTGCTGCGGACGACGGGGTCCCACCGGTTCATCACCTGGTACGCGGTGATGTTGCCGTCGTAGGATTCCTCCGGGTACCCGTTGTAGAGGACGTCTACGAGCATCGTCCGGCTCGGGTGCAGGGGATCGCTCAGCCAGAACTTGCACTCCTCCTCGACCCACGTCAGGTCGACCGTGTTCGTCTCACCGACGAGCAGCCCCGCCGCGTCATAGAGGAACCCCTGATAGGTGAGGGGGATGCCGATCGGCACCTCGTAGTCCCACGTCTGCAGGCTGAGGCCGAGCAGGTCGGTCGGCCCGGCGCCTCGGATGGCAACGGTGTCGCCGCTCGGCGGGGTGCGGGTGATCAGGACTGAGGTCGCGCTGCTGATCGCATCGCCGTCATCGGACGGGACGACGTTCACGTTCAGGCGCACGTCGCCGCGCTCCTGCTCCACGTCGGCGGTCAGGCTAGCCCCGACCGGGGGCGGCGGCGCGCTGGTCACGTCAAGCGGTATGTGGAAGGCGACGTAGGTTTCTGACGCGGCGAGGGTTGAGCTAGCGGCGCTGACCGATCCAGCCGCGGCCTTGCCCAGGATGCCAACGCTCGACCGGTGCGGCACGCCGGGGCTGGCCGGGTTCGTGACGAAGTCGGAGAGCATCGTCCATGACCCGCTAGGCAACGCGAGGCTGGCCGCGCCGCGGGCGCCGACGAACAGGAGGCCCGCCCCGTTCGCCTGAGCCGTCGTCACCGATCCCGGGTTGACTGACGTGCCCGTACTGGCAACGCTCTTGGGCACGGCGGCGGCGAGGATCGCCGGGTCTACGCCGCGGAGCGCGACGAGTACGCCGACGCCGCCGCGTGACCCGGGCGCCGTGAACTGTGCGCTCGTAGGCTCAGGCCCGGAGCCGACGACGTGATACGCGGCGATCCCCTCAAGCGTGCCTGAGGCGAGGATCTTGTCTGACTTCAGGGCTTGCCATCCGGGCGGGAGTACCCAGTCGCCCGGGTTGCCTGTGTTGGTGACGGGGCTGCTCGGCGTCGTCGTCTGCGAGTCGCCGCTGCCGGTGGTCGGCGTGTTCGTCATCGTGCAGCGGAGCAGCTTGCCGACGTCGTTCGCATTCGGGGTGTAGGGCGCGTCCGTGTCTCCGGTCGGCGTGTTGCTGATCGCCGTCGTCGCGCCGGTGCCGGTGCAGGTCGACCAGCTGGTGCCGTTCGTGCTGTTCTCCCACAAGACCGTCCAGTCATGAGGGCCGGTGCCGGGGAAGTTCCGGGCCTGACAGGTGAGGGGTGAGGCGAGGACGGGCGCCGTGTTGCTCAGGTTGACGGCGGCCGCGCTTGGGCCGGTCGGCCGCGGCGTCCCGTCCCACAGGATCAGCGCGTCACCCGTCGCGATCGAGACGGGGCTCGTCACGGTGTTGCCGGTGTAGGCATTGCGGAGTCCGGTGCGGGTGAAGTTGACTGACTGAGGCCCGCCGCTGACGTTGATGAAGACGATCCCATGTTCGAACAGTCCGCGGTAGAGGCCGCTGACCGTCGCCCCCGCCGCGTTCTTGACGGCGTAGGCTGAGGCCCGGGTCGGGCTGTTGTCAGCGTCGACGGCGGCGTCCGCCGTGTCCATCTGCCGGGCGCCCATGTACGCGTCGTAGACCGGGAAGTCGAGGCCGTTCTCCCGGTACCAGCGCCACCGGTTCTGATAGTCGACGGCGGTGTTCGGGAAGCTCGTGTTCTGGTGGCTGCTGACGCCGAACGGCTGGAAGTTCATCAGGACGTGGCCGCGGTTCGCGATCAGGTAGCTGGCGATCACGAGCCGACGCCACCTGTCCATCTGCGGTTCGGTCGTCGCGTTGTCGTAGATCTTCGTTGTCAGCTGGACGTCGTTCGTCTTCTGCGCGTCGATCACCGCGCTCACGTCGTTCAGCCAGCGCGTCACCGTGGTCAGTACGGTGCCTGCGGCTGAGCCGTCGTGGAGGAACTGCTCCATGTTGACGACGTCGGCGTGCGCGTTGATCGGCTTGTTGGTCGAGAAGTAGGCGGCGCCGTTGACCATGCAGTTGAGGCCGACCGAGACGCCCTGCGCGTTCAGGATCGCCCGCGCCTGATCCGCGACCTTGAGGATGTCGGCCATCGTCGGCTTGCCCGTGGCGGCAGGGTTCATGATGTCCATGTAGACGCCGTCGTAATCCTCGGTCGACGGGTGGTTGTCGATCTGCCACTTCATGTACTTGGCGATCCACTCAGACCACCCGTTGACTGTGCCGACGCTGGCCCAGGCCTTGCCGGTCGGGTCGTAGCTCGCCGTACTCTGCGCGTCCATCGGGTAGTTACCGAAGGAGCTGGTCGCGGTCGAGCTACCGTTCAGGTACCAGGTCAGCGGGAACTCGTGCGTGCCGAGCGGGTTGCCGGAGCCGAACGTTGGCCCTTCAGCCAACTGCCCGTTGTTGTAGAGGACGAGGCTGAGGTCAGGGTTCGCGCCGCGCAGGTCGCCCTCCGCCCTGGCCGTCCCGTCATAGGTGAGGAGGCCATTCGCCTCGAGCAGGCCGAGGAAGCCGCCGTTGGTTGACCCGGCGACCTCGCCCGTCTTCCACTGTCCGCCGATCTGATCGACGCGCTGAGCGAGGGCGCGGGCTGCTGCCACGTCAGGCAACCGGTGGAAGACGCTGACGCTGCGGTAGCTGTGGGTGTGGACGTGGAGGCCGATCCGGCCGAGCGTGCCGGGGAGGATGACGGCTGACCCGCCACCGCCGCCGCCACCGCCGCCACCTGAGGCGGGGAGGGTGATCGCCTGTGCCGGGCCTACTGTTGCCAGTGCTGTCGTGCCCGCCGTGCCGCGGGAGTAGAACTGGGCGGTCGCGTTCTCCTTGTCGGTCAGGCTGATGCGGAGGTACCCGTAGACGGTGCCGTTGTCGAACGTGTCGGGCACGGTGCCGAGGGTCAGGCTGCTGTGCGACTCGCCGCCCGTACCGGCCTGGAAGATCAGGGCGCCGTTGTCAATCGTGACGGGGGCGAGGCTCTTGTTCCGCGGTGACCAGATGCCCATCCGCCGAGCGTGACCGCTGACCCATCCGGCGATCAGCGGCTTGCCGGTCGAGTCGAAGCAGTGTTGCCAGAGCGGTACGCTGTTCGCCGCGTTATCCCGATCGCCGTACTGGAGTGGCGCCCAGTGAGAGAAGATGAGGATGGCCCGGGGGTTCGGCGCTCCGGCGATCCAGCCGTCGATCGTTGTCAGCCGAGTCGCATCGACGGGCGCGCCGTCGATCGAGGAGACGCCGCCGCCGTCGATGAAGATCAGCCGCCACCCGTTCGGCGTGTCGATGAACTGATCATGCCGGGCGGCGCCACTCTTCGCCGTGTTGATCTGCGTCCGCCCCGGGTTCGCCTGGTGGTAGGACTCGAAGCCGGTCACGGTCTGGACGCCGTGATTGTCCGGCGCGTGCGTACGCCAGTCCCTGTCGCCTGGGATGGCGACGAGGTCGGCTAGCTCGCCGCCGAAGATCGTGTCGAAGTCGGCGAAGGCTACGGCGTCGCCGGTGTCGAACACGTCGCCGCCGTACACGTAGAGGTCAGCGTCAGCCTGGGCAACGGCGCTGGCGTGGACGTTCGTCGCCGCGGTGCCGCGTGAGCCTGACGCCTGGTAGTAGATGACGTAGGCCACTAGACGCGGGCCTCGGGTCGGGGCATGCTGGTGCGGTGCCGGGTGTAGGGGCGGCGGGCGCGGCGCGGCTCAGGCATCGCGTAGTCATCAGCGCCGATCCGCTTCCCGTTCTGCCCCTGAGACTCGCTGTAACGCACCTCAGCGTCCTCCTCTGACCACGCCTCATCGATCAGGGGGTCTACCCTCTCCGCGCCCCAGGATTCGACTGTGAGGCCGATGCCGCGTTGCCTGACCAGCATCCAGTAGCCGTAGTCGTCCTGCGTGATGTGGATGCGATCCGGCACCTAGTCCTCGTTCACCGCGAAGAAGATCAGCACGTCGCCGGGCTGCGGCGTGTAGTTGTTGCCGACGGGCATGGTCACGACGCTAGCGCCGTCGATCGTCTTCACCCGGCCGCCGATGATCTGACCGTCGAAGTTCGCGACGACTCCGGCGGGCACGTCAGCGCCGCCGCCGCTCGAGCTGTTCGCTACGCGGGCCGAGGCGGGCGTCGTCGCCGTGTCGCCTGACCCCGCGGTCGGCGTGTTCGTCAGGGTCGCCCTGAGGAACTTCCCCTGATCGTTCGCGTTCGGCGTGTAGACGGCGTCAGCGTCACCGGTCGGCGTGTTCGTGATCGGCGTGGTCGCGCCCGTCCCCGTAGCGGTCACCCAGTTCACGCCGTCCGTGCTGTTCTGCCAGAGGACGGTCCAATCGTGGGGTGCTGTGCCGGGGAAGTCGCGGGCTGAGGCGGTGATCTGTGTGCCGACTACGGGGTTCTGGTTGCTGAGTAGGGCGCTGCTGGTGTTCGGGTTGCTGCCGAGGATGACGCGGGCCGCCTGCCACATCGCGAGGAGGTCAGCCTGCGTAGAGAAGCTGGTGTCCCGGGTCGCGCTCTGCGTGCCGCCTGAGAAGCTGCCGTTGTAGCGGACGTTCTTCGGCGGGTTGTTGATCAGGCCGGTGACGCTGATCGCCATCACGTTACGGCTCGGGTTCGTCTGGCACGGCTGCGCTTCCTGCAGCTGCGCGCCGGTCGCGCCCATCACGTAGAAGTTGGCGAGGTCGATCGAGGCGATCGTGCCACCTGTCGCGCCGGGATCGTTCTGGCGGTGAGCGCCGATCGCCTCAGCGCACGCGTAGATGAAGAAGTCGCGGCCGTAGATGTTGTCCATTGGCTGCATCGAGTCGGCCGGGCTGCAGCTGATCCCGCGGTTGATCTTCTCCCCGTAGATGCAGCGGTACTCGACGTCGTGGATGCCCCAGCTGTTCGTGACGCCGTTGTCAGGCTCGTTCCGGCAGACCGTCCCGCCGTTGCACCTGATGTTCGCGAACAGGCTCTGCGTGTTGGCGGCGAACTGCCACGGCCCGTAGCCGCTGTACTGGCCGTCGTACTCGCAGTCGATGATCAGCAGGTTCTTGACGGCGGCGGCGACGTTCGGCCCGGCGCCGCTCATCAGCGGCTTGTTCTGCTTGAACTGTCCGGCCGGGCGGGGCTGTGAGTCGAGCCAGCAATCGTTGCTGGTGATCGCGTAGTTGAAGCGCCACGTCCAGTGCGCCTCGCCGCCGTCGAACGCGACGAGCTTGCCGAGTTCGCGGCCGTTGCTAGGCGTCGATCCGCAGAGGTGCGTCCGGCAATCCCAGATCGCCCGGTTCGCTGTCCACTCTGGCCGGTCCTGGTAGTCGCCGAGGGTGACGGGCGCGCTCGTGCCCTGACCGACACAGCTGAAGTTGGTCGCCCCGTTGCCCTGGAAGAAAGCGGTCTGGTTACCGAGGCCGTGCTTGATCCCGGCCGGGGTGACGCAGCGAACGTTGCTCTTCGCCTTCACCGGCGTCGTCCAGTTGCCTGTCTGGTCGAGCAGGGCGACGCACTGCTTCGCGTTGGCTCCGGCTGACCAGGGGCGGCGCGGCGATGAGTAGACCTCGCCGCTGGCGGCGGGATCGTAGAGGTCGGTCACGCCTGGGGTGTTCCGATACGCGGCGGCCTGATCGATCGCCCACTGCGCACGACCGCTGACGCTGAGCGCGGCGGGGGCGTCGCTCATCTTGAACTGGCGTACAGCCACTAGCGGGTACCTGCCGCGATCTGGTTCGCGAGCTGCTGATCCGCGTTGTCGATCTGCACGTTGATGAGTCCCTTCAGCGTCGGGTCGTCAAAGTGGACGTGGACGACGGTGACAGCCTTGCCTACCGTAGCCGATGCGGATGATGCTGCGCCGCGAACCGTTGCCATGCTGGGCGGCGTGATCACGGTACCGAGCGCATCGTTGACGAGGCCCGCGCTGCGGAGGATGCCGTGAGCGATGCCCTCGCTGATCGGCGCGCCGATCTCGTTCGCGAAGACGAGGCTCGGACTGTTGATGTGCAGGAGGCTCTTGCCGTGATCGATCGCGCTCGTGACCATGTTGCCTACGGCGCTCGCGACTTCTCCGGCGAGGCCGCTGATCCCGCTGATCACGCCCTGCACGATCGAGGCGCCGATGCTCCGCGCCGCCGCGAACGCACTCGTCACCACGCCGTTCAGCTTGCCGACGATGGTCGATCCTACGCTGGCGAGCGTCGCGCCTACCCGGCCGGGCAATCCAGTGAACGCGCTGACGATCCGGCCCGCGATGCTCGAGGCGGCTGTACCTGCACTGCCGATGAGGCCGCGGAGGATGCCGAGTGCGTTTGAGGCGATGCCGCTGAAGATGCCTGCTACCCGGCCAGGCAACCCGGCCAGTCCACCGGCGACGTTCGTTGCGACGTTCGTCATCAGGCCGCCGACCTGACCGGCTAGGTCGCTGAGGATTCCGGTCGCGCTACTGACGAGGCGGGTGAAGATGCCCGCGACCTGCCCGGGGATGCCACCGAGCGCGTCATTGATCTTCCCGGCGATCCCGCCGAAGTCAATGTTGACGAGGCTGCTCAGGTCGATCGTCAGTAGGCCGCCGCCGCTACGGCTCCCGCCGCCTTCACCGCCACCGCTGAAGAAGTCACTGATCGCGCTGCTCAGGCTGTCCCATATCCGCCCGGGCAGGCCGCCCCAATCGATGTTGTCAGTCCCGAAAGCGAACCGTTCCGCGACGCTGTTCAGCCAGCCGCCGATCTCCTCATCCGTCGGCAGGCCGATCCCGTCGAAGATGTTGTTCCACGTATCCGGGTTGAAGACGGCGCCCCAGTCCAGGTCGGCGATTCCGCGTGCCGCCCTCCCCGGCAACGTGTTCAGCCACTGACCGATCTGCTCATCGGTGGGGAGGCCGATGCCGGAGAAGATGTCATTCCAGGTGCTGACGTCGAAGACCTCGCCCCAGTCGATGTGCGCGTTGATCTCGCCGAGGTCAGCGAACCCGGCCTTGATGCCTTCGCGTACCGCGTCCTTGATCTGGCTGCCGAGGCCGTCCTGCCCCGGCTTCTGCTTCTCAAACTGGATGTCCTTCCCGCGGATCAGGAGCGGGTTACGGCTCGCGCCGGGCCGGTCATCCCACGCCTTCGTGAACGCATCCCACAGTTCGCTGACCGCATCCTCGATGCCCCGCCAGATGATCCGTATCTGCACGCTGAACTTCTCGTGACGGCCAGCTGCGGCGAACGCGTCGCCGATCGTGCCGAGCGCGTCGGAGACGGCGGCGCCGAGGTTGCCTGCCGCGTCAGCGATCGCGTTGAACGCGGAGTCAACGATCTTGTGGAAGACCTGCACCTTCTGATACGCGAGGACGACGCCGGTGCCCAGGGCGAGGACGATCGCGAGCGGGCTAGCGAGTAGCTCAGCGCCCAAGCTGATCGCCTCGAACGCGGAGCCGAGCGTGATCGCCGCACCGGACGCGGTGATGAACGCCTTGCTCACGTCGAGGATCGCATCGGCGTGGTCTTCGATGAACCCGGTCGCCGCCTCGATCGCCGGGGTCAGGAAGTTCGTGATCTTGTCGACCCACTCGCTGATGAACGGGATGACGCGTTGCTCGATCACGATCGCGACCCGCTCGATGAACGGGAGGAGGGCTACGCCGATCCGTTCCTTCAGGTTGTCGAACTCGGCACCGAGCCGCTTGCTCACGTTCGCGAGGTCATCCTGATTCTTCTCTGCCTGCTTGGCGATCGGCTCAAACCGTTTCATCTCGAGGTTGTAGATCGCCTGTGCCTTCTGCGCCGGGGTGAGGCCTTCATCCACCGTCTTGATCAGGCCGAGCCTGACCGCCTCCTGCTGAATCGCGTCAGTGCTAAGAACGATCCCGTACTGCTTCAGGCCGCGGGTCGCGCCGCCGAGGCTGGCGGCGAGAGTGTCGAAGACCTCAGCCGCGTCGACGCCCTTGATGTTCGCGATGTTCGCGCCGAGCTTCTCCAGGTTCAGCGTCATCACCGCTGACTCCTGGTTGTTGATGCCGAGGTTGTCCGTGAGCAGGCCGACCTGTGCAGCGAACTTCGACGCGGCCGCGTTGCTGACCCCGAAGCTCGCCGCCTCCTTCTCGTTGAAGTCGATGACGAGCGCGGCGTTCCGGCCGAAGCTGGCGCGTACCCCCTCGATCGCCTTCTGTGTGAGGGCGGCTTCCTTGACCGCTTCCTTGCCGAACTCGAAGGTTTTCTCCACGGCGAACGCGGCGGCGAGGATGCCGCCGATCTTCTTCACCGCGGGGAAAATGCCGCCCTCAGCCTCCTTCTGGAAGCCGCTGGTGTCCGCCCTGATCCGGTAGGCCGCCTCACCGATGATGTCCACGCAGGACGCCTCCCATAGCCTCTAGGAGGGGCGCTACCTCGCGCCGCTCGCGCTGATCCGGCGTCTCCGTCAGGGCGCGGTCGAACGCGGCGCGATCCTCGGCCCGCATGTTCTCGGTGATCAGGAAGTAGGTCAAGTCGGTGGCGTCCCTGAGCCGGTGCCTGCGGAGGCTACGCCCGCTACGCGCAAGGCTGGCGCCGTTGAGCCAGCCTGTGGCGTCTCCTCTGCGGATGGCGTCGGCGAGTCGGAGGACTGATCGAAAGGGCGGCCGGTGATCGTCTCTACCGCCCACTCCGCGGCCTTGATCAGGTGGATCACCCCCGGCTTCCGCGGCCCGGTCATCAGTGTGTCGAACCGGCTGCCGTCCTCCGGGATGAGGAGGTTGTGCCAGACCTCCATGATCATCCTGACTCGCTCAGCTTGGGATCGCTCCTGCACGTTGCCTTCGCTGTCCGGCGCGGCGGGGCGGTTGAAGTCATCCCACAGGACGAGGACGTCAAGCGGCACATCATCGCGGAGCGTGAACGTCTCGCCGCTGAGCGTGAAGGTAGGGAGGCCGTACTGTGCGAGGCGGGCTGCATCCTCAGCGTCGAAGTCGCGATGGGTCATCCGTGGAACTCTCCGATCGTCCCGCCCAGCGACTCGATCGCCGGACGCAAGAAGGGGTACTGCACGAACCGGCCGGTACTCGTCGTCCAGCCGAGCTCGAGGTACGTGCCGTAGTAGGCACCGTAGCCAACATACAGCTCTATCTCGTCGTGCGCTTCGATCCGCCAGCCGATCGATGAGCGGAGCAGGCCGGTGTCGACCATCGGGCCGGGCCGGTGACTGGCGTTGTCCTTCGCTACGGATTCGACCTGAGCGCCGAACTTGGCGAGTTGCTTGGCGACGTTGCTGTCAGGCGAGGCGAGGAGGGCGTGCAGCGCGGCGGGGTAGGTGGTGACGCCGAAGCTAGCCACGATCGTAGACCTCAGCCGTGATCGGGATCGCCCAGGCGCCGATGCCTCCTGACTCCGGGATCGCTGAGGCTGGGCCGAGGATGATCTGTTCGCACTGTTGCCAGAGCAGGCCATCGTTCATACCGCGGGGAATCCCCTTCCACAGCAGCCAGAGGTCGGTGAGCAGCCGCTCGCTCCGCGCCTCATACTCCGTGGGCAACGGCGGTGTGCCGCCGCGGTACCCGCCGGGGATGCAGCGGGTGATCGTGACGACGTAGGTCGCGACGTTGACCGTTGCCTGCTGAGCGCCGCGGCCGTGGGCGTAGTCAGGCAGCGGCGCGTCTCCGCCCGGCTGGCGGGCGAGGCCGCCGATGTGGACGGTCAGCTGGTCAGGACAGTCCAGCGCGGGCGTTGCCAGGGCAACGTACGCCCGGCTGATGTCCGGCACGAGCGAGACGGCGAACTCGAGTAGCTCACCCGCACGCAGGTAGAGGGCGTCACTCGGCACTCAGGGCCGCGACGATCTCGGCTTTCGTACCGCTCGCCTCGATGCCGCGCTCATCCGCGAGGGCGAGCAGTTCCGCCTTCGTCATGCCGTCGAGGTCGTCAGTCTTGACGACGCCTGATCGGAAGCCGTCAGCGGTGCGGTGTACGCGGACGGGATCGGCGGCGGGTGGCGTCTCCTCGTCGGGCTGGTCATAGCCGCGGCCGAAGTCGTGTTCCCTGGGGCTCATGACAGTACCTCCGGTGGGAGTGGGGCGAGGTCAGGCGACCAGACATCGGCGGCCGCCCGTCCGTAGGATTGCAGAAACAGCGCCACGTCGGGGAGAGTGAAGCCTCCCCGCATCTGCGGGTCGAAGACCTGGTTGATGCCCTGACGGCTGAGCGACTGGACGTGTGCTGGCAACGCGCAGGCTCCGGCCGGGTCAGCACCGGCGAGCCAACAGGCGAGGCTCTTCGCGGCGAGGACGCCGAGGATCGGTGGCTGAGCGCCGTAGAGGAACTGGACGCTCCACGTATTCGTCTCGCCCGCCGCCGCCCTGTAGTCCTGTGCGGGCCAGAAGCCTGACACTCGTTTCAGGTACTCGCCGTTGATCAGCCGGTACTCGGCCGGGTCGAGGTCGGCGCCGTCGATCGTGACTGTGCTGATCCGATGCACCGGTGCGGGTAGCCGTGCTGTGTCGCAGGGTAGGGCGCAGTCAGAGCAGCCGTCACCTGTCATCCAGCAACCGCACGCGCCGGGGCATGGCCGGACTTCGCGTGAGCAGATGCCGGGCCAGCGGCTCCCCGTCTCGAAGTAGAGGACTTCGCTGGCCGCCGTCGCGTAGATGTCCGGGTCCCTGCCGTCGAGTGCGGCGCAGCTGGGCGCCCACTCTTCCGCGTCAAACCAGGCATCACAGATCGTGCTTCCCTGGAACGCCGTCTCGCCGCTGATCGCTGACGGGTAGAAGTCGGTCACGGCGTCAGGCCCGGGTCCTCATCCGGCGCAATCACGAGCGGGATGTACTGCGGCGTGGCACCGGCGCGGGGGAAGCTGATCACGTCGCCGCCGACCGTGTTCACTTCGACCTCGATCAGGAAGCTGCCGTAGAAGCTGAGGTCACCGGCGAGCCACTGATATGAGACTCGGCCGTTCGGCGCGTCGGTGATCGTCATCTGCTTGTGCAGGAGGGGCGCCCCGGCGAAGCCGCCGTCGAGTGCGATCTGCGGCTGGATGGTGAAGTAGACGATGTCCGATACCTGCAACGGGTAGGGGCTGCCTGACGTGGCGAGCAGTTGCAGGTTGAGCGCGGGCTTCGTGTCGCCACGCTTCATCCTGAGCGGGTTCGCGTCCGTGTACGGCGGGAGGATGTCGCCCGGGCCGAGGATGCTGCCGCCGTCGATCAGCACGACGTCCTCTACCCAGATCTCCTCGTCGTAGAATACGGTGCCTCCGTTGTCATCCCACTCAACGGCGTAGCTGCCCGCGGCGGCGAGCGGGAAGGCGGCGCGGTACCCGCCGTCCTGCAGGTGGATGATCCCGGCTGTCGTGCGGGCGATCACCGTTGCCCCGTCTGACAGGTTGATCACCTTGAAGTGGGGGCTGACGACGGTCGCGTCACCCCAGTCAGCGATCGAGTAGACGGTGTCGCCTGGTCGCTTCGGGCCGATCACAGTGCGGCCCACCCCGCGGCCTTCTTCTGGTGCATCCCCTCAGGCGTCGTCGTCACGAACACCTGGCTGCCCAGCTGCCCGTAGTTGGTGGGGATACCGGCCGCGGTAGCGAACTGTGCCGTCTCGGTGAAGCCGCCGTTCCAGAACACCCAGTTCCACCAGACGCGGCTGCCGAGCGTGGCGTCGATCCGGGCGGTGCTGAGCGTCGGGTTGCCACCGACGTCGAATCGGCAGTGAGAGAAGCCGCACATATCCGCGCCCGTCTCGTAGAGGATGTACTGGCCGTTGCCGCCCATGCCGTGGTAGGCGACGCGGGCGCTGCGGGCGAGGCCGCCGAAGATGATGCAGTGGTTGCGGTTGATCGTGCTGCCGCCGATCACGGTCACGTCATCCAGCGTACCGCTGCCGTTCCGGCCGATCAGGTAGCCGATGCCGCCCTGACCGGCGCTGATCGTGCCGCCGCCGCCGATGAAGCAGTTGACGAACCCGACCTGCCCGGCGCCACCCCACACGTCGAAGATGATGGACGTGTCGTCCATCCCGGCGCCGGTGGCCTCCATGCGGATGTTGTTCACGCTCAGCTTGCCGCCGGAGGGTGACGTGCCCGCCGCGTAGTTCGCCGTGTTGTCAGCGCCCAGTCCGGTGCCGTGCGCCGGGTAGGCAACGCCGCCGCGGACGCGCAGTGCGATCGAGCCTGTGCCGTCCTGATCCCACTTACCGCCTGAGACTTCGCCGTACTGTCCGCCGAACCAGTCGATGCCCGTCTCGTTCGTGTTGATCTGCATCTGACAGTCGCGGATGGCGATCGCCATCGCGCCGGTCGGCGCGGCCGCGCCGTTCGTGATCGCGTTGTAGAGGTAGTAGTGCGTCCCGCAGGACTGGCTCGCGTTCGACGTCCAGGTGCCCCAGCTGGCGTCCTTCGACCCTGAGTTGTTCCGGCAGAAGATGGCGAGGTTGACGCCGTAGCACTTCTCGATCCGCGCCCGGGTCTGGTACTGCGTCAGGATGCCGGTGTGCGTCTTCCGCTCGGCCGGGTCGCACACGCCGACGCGGGTGATGTGCGCCCCGTTGTGGGTGATCTGATCGTTCGCCGGATCGCCACCGTTGTTGCCGCAGCGGATGATCGTCATCGCCGCCACCTTGCACCCGTAAATCCAGGAGCCGCCCGCCTGAGGCGGCGCCGTGTCGTTCTTGAACGGCCCGCCGCCGAGGCCCTCGATCCGGAGGCCGAAGAAGTTGCTGCAGTCGAGGTCGTCGGTGATGCCGTAGCGAGCGTTCGGCTTGAGGCCGATCTGTGCGCGGCTGGTCTTCGCCGCGGCGATCGTTGCCTGCAGTGCCGCCGTGTCGTCGGTGAAGCGTGCGCCGGGCGCGTTCGTCACCGTGTTCACGATCGTGTACGGCGTGCCGTCGCTGACCTTGACCATGTTCGCCTGCGTCGTGCTGGTGCCTCCTACGCGGCTGCCGATCACGGCTAGCTCAGCCGTCGCGCCTGACTTCCAGTAGATACGCTGGCCGATCATCGCGTTCGTCAGGCCGCCCGGATTCCAGGTGAGGATCGTCTGCCCTGCCGTCGCGCTGACCGCGGTGTGGTTCGCTACCGCGTCACCCTTCGCCCCATGCGACTCAGGCGTCTCCATCCACGTCACCGCGCCTGCAGCGCCGGGCGCTGCGATCCAGGTAGCGGTAGAGGCCTGATACGTCGCGACGGCGCCATCGGCAGGCGCCGGGGCGTTCACGTCGCCGAGGTCATCGAAGTTCGTCGGGCCGCCCGGGACGGTCACGCCCTGCCACGTACCCGCCACCTTGCCGAGAACCTGACCGTTGGTAGCACTGGCAACGTCGACGTCGGTGAGGTCATCGAGGACGACCGCGCCACCGCCGCCCGGGACGGGTACCCACACTCCGGCGACGAGGCCGAGGACGCTCGTACCCGAGACGGCGCCCGCCGTGTTCACGTCGCTGATGTCATCGAGCGCGTGAGCGTGGTTGCCTGGCGCGGCGGTGTTCGCCGTCGTGCCGAGGGCGCGGAGTGATTCCGCGCTGGTCGCGGCGCCCGCGCTCGGCTTCAGCGCGTCAGCGATCTTCGCGAGGGTGACCGCCTGAGCGGCGATCTTCGCCGACGTGACGGCGAGGTTCCCGATCGTGTTGCTGTTGGCAGGCCCGGTAACGTCGCCGCTGAGCGTCGGGTTACCGCCACTGCTGGGCGGCCGAGCGGTCATCGGTTAGCTCCCGATCGTCTGGTATCCGCACTCGATCGTCGGCAGGTCATCGCTGAGGAAGACCATGCCTGAGCCGAGCGGCTCCTCCGGCAGTTCGTTGTACGGGTCGCCGAACCGCGTGTTCTGCGTGCCCTTCCCGCTGAGCGTCGTCGCCGCCACGTCAGCGCCGAGGGTCATGTCGCCTGGCGCGGGCGCGAACTTCACGGACGGCCAGACCCAGTGGAAGTAGGGGAGGTCAGGATCGGACTCGTCGTAGCCGATCGCCCGGCTCCATGCTTCCAGGGCAACGCGGGGGCGGACGGCGCCGCAGCTGGCGGGTTCCACGAACTGCATGCCGATCGGCACCGGGATCGTTGACTCATCGAGGATCAGGTCGACGCCGAGCATCATCTCCTGCATCCCGAACTCGATCGCGCCTACGCCGACCGCGAACGTCCACCGCTTGAAGGTGTCGTCCTCCACGAACTCAACGATCGGGCAGCCGCACGCGTCAAGCAACTCCTGCTCGTTACCCTCGCGTAGCTCGGTGCCTACCGCGATCTCCGTGAACTTGTTGGTGACGTAGCTGTTGTTCGGCCCGGCGGCGGGCGTGCCGTCCGCGTCGAGCCGGGTGACCCGCAGAGCGCAGCACTTCAGCGGAGTCAAGCACTTCTGTTCAAGCTGGGGCATCTTCTTCCTCCGCTATACCAGGGCTGGGGTTGGGTCTACCTGGACGGCGGCCTGTACCGCGCCGTCCCAGGCGATGAGGTACTCGCGCTCCACCGTGACGGTGAAGTCGTTACTGTTCCGGTCGATCGCCTCAGCATCCGTCGCGCCGAGGATCTCCGGCTGATCTGACCGCAGCACGCGGACCATGTTCGTGACATACGCGTACTCGTTCCCGGCGCTCGGCGCGCTGGCCGCCTCAGGCTTCGCCCCGGTGTACCCGGCGCCGGGGACGACGATCGTACCCAGCCCCGTCCGCAGGACGCTGCCCTCCCGGGCGATCAGCTTCGCGGCGAGCGCGTACGTCGCCAGGCGAGGCGACAGGTGAATCATCCCGCTCTGCGCGTTATCGGCTAGCTCCTGCTCGAGCAATGCGAAGGCGGTCACCACGTCCTGAGCGCCGGTGCCGAGGACGCTAACGTTCGCGTCGGTCAGGTGCGGATTGTCAGAGGCGATCGTGCCCCGCCAGAACTGATCCTCCACCACCTGATCCTCGTACACCTGGAACGCGCTCTCTGCCCGCGTCCTGATCTGCGCCCGGTCCAGGCCGCGTACCGTGCATTCGACGGCGAGGTAGACGATGAAGGCGTCTGACGGGTCAGGGTCAGGGAAGCCGCTCGCCACCTTGTCGTCAGGGCTGGGCTGGCAGACGGCCCAGCCGGTGGCCGGGCCGAGCGGGTACGTTGTCAACTCAGCGCCGAGCATCCAGTGCCCGTCGGGGGCGGCGGTGCTATCCGCCGCCCCCCTCAGGGTGTATCGCGGCGCGACGGGCGCTGGCGCGTCGAGCCTGATCCTGGTTGATACCGTCATCTCTCCGTTGCCTCAGCGGCTTACATCGAGGTTGCGACGGTGGTGGTCTTGTCGAGCGCCGCCGCGCCGGTCGGCCCGACCGGGAAGCGAAGCTGGACGCTGCGACCGCCGACCTTCGCCACGTTCAGGAACTGCTCGGCGAAGATCTGGTACTTGTTGGTGCTGTTCAGGGTGCTGTCCCTGACAACGCCGAGGTCGAGCTGGCCCGCGTCGAGTCCGAGCCACGTCCCCTCCGGGAAGAGGAAGACCTCAGCGAAGCCGGGGTACTCGACCAGGGCGGCCGCCGTCTGCGCCGCGGGCACCTGACCGCCGTCCGATGACCCGTCCAGGTAGAACGTCGGCAGGATGCCGATCTGGTTGAAGTGCGCGGCGAACATCTCCCGCGTCTTCGTGGTCGGGTCGACCGAGTGGCGGCGATGGTAGTCAGCGACGAGAACGTCGAGAACCCATGCCGGGATCAGGGCGCGGAGCGCCGCGTCCGCGCTCAGCCTGAGCGCAGCACGGAGGTTCGCCGCGGCCTGGATCAGGACGGGGTAGACGATGCCGACCGCGCCGATGTCAGCCGGGATGCTGGTCCCTGCGGCGAGGTCAGACACGTCGATCGATCCCGCCTTGATGCTGGTCAGCACCTTCGCCTCTAGCTCCTGCGCGAAGGCGACTGCGAGCAACTCGCCCCATCCCGTCACCATCTCCGGGTAGGTGCGTGCGGTCAGGTTCGGGAACTCGAGGCAGCGCGCCACGATGTCGACCAGCACCTCGCTGAACGAGGGGCAGGTGACTTCCTGGCAGTCCTTGACTGCGCTCGACCCACCGGCCGCGTCCTGTGCGGCGGTGACGGTGGTGATCGCGGTGGTGATGTCCGCGATCGTCGGGATCACGGGGAAGCGGATACCGCCCCGGGCTGCGCCGAACTTCGGCAGGCTGTCCCACACCGGAGTGTCCGTCACGCCGAGGACGTCCCAGGCGTAGCGCACATCGGTGGGGGCGCAGATGCCTCCGGCGGCAACGAGGCTCTCCGTCATCCGAGCCGAGCCGGGGTGCTGGCCGATGACGCCCTTGATCTTGTCGATCGCGAGCGGGTCATCGTCACGGATCACCTGCTCATCCGGGTAGTCGGTGCGGGCGCTGGCGACGACGACCTTCTCGCGGTAGCCGTGCGGTGCCTTGACGAACGCCTGACGCTTCGCGATGAGGGCCTCGGCGAGCTGGTTCTTCGTGATCGGCAGGCCACTGCTGAAGCCGGGGATGTCAGCCGCGGCAACGAGGCTCATGCCCTGCTCCTCGGCGGGCGGCTCCTCACGGTTCACCTGGCGGCTGCGGAACGGCCGCGTCGATGCGACCATCGCGGGCTCTTCCACGACCTCGCCTTCCAGGACCGGCTCCTCTTCGGCTGTTGCCTCGGCAGGCGCCTCAGCCTCAGGCTCCTCCTCCTCAGGCTCATCCTCGCGGACGGTCTGGCGAAGTTCGGCCATCCGATCGGTGACGGCCTGTGCTTCCTCGTCGCGGCGGGCCTGCTCGGCCTTCACGGTACCGGCCGCCTCGATGATGGTCTCGTACGCCTCCATCACTTCGGCGTTGCTCGCGTTGCCAACGGTGTCAGGGTCGCCAGCGAAGATGCGGCCCTCGACGTCGAGCAGCTGATCGTAGAGAGCCTGAAGCTCCTCGTCGCTCAGCGTAGTCAGGTCTTCGGGCAGTGCGGGGATCAGCTCGGGGTCCACTTGTCTCTCCAGTACGGGATGATTGACACCGCCTAGAGGCTTCGCCCCAAGGACTCTCCGGCTTCGCCGACATAACGACCGTAGCCGCTCAGGCGGTAGCGCGCAACCGACTGTGGTTATGAAGCGATCGGTGAGCCGATACGTCGATGGTCTTCAGAGGTATGGGAGGTACTTGCTCTCCCAGGGCAACGTGACCGCCTCCACCGGTGGGGGCGCCGCGGCTGTCCGCGGGTAGCGCTTGCCGCCCATCAGGCTCGGCAGGACGTCAGGATGCTCGACCAGGCTGGGCACGGTGGCGAGGTACCGATCTTCATACCGGCCGTGTTGCGTGAGCAGGCGACTGATCATCTCGTCATCGGCGGCAACGACGCGCTTCGGTAGCCACCGCTTCGCCCTGCTCATGCAGGCGGGCGGCCAGAGCAGGGCGACGGATGGGACGTACCGCCCGGCGCGCATCTCCGCGTAGGCGAGGCCGCGATCGCGGGCGAGCATGAGGCGGATCGCGTTGGCTTGTGGGTGGCGGCCGTGGTAGAGGGCGATCAGCCGGTCAGGGTGCCGGGCGATGATCCGATCCACGATCAGCGGCAGGTCGGGGTGCGGTTCGGCGTCGTCCTGGATGATCAGGACGTGGCGGCCTACCGGCGCGGCGCGGATGCACTCAGCGTAGGAGCGCCAGGGGTGCGGCCCGGCGTCAGGGTCAGGGTCAGCGATCACCGTGCCGACTAGCTGCTGGGCTAGCCGGTCAGCGTGACGGCGGCGGGAGGGGTGAGCCTGTACGAGGACGGCCCACCTAGACCGCGTCAACGCCCTTCTCCCGCCTCGCTCTGGCGGGTAGGCCCGCTACCCCCTGATCCCGCGTCACGCCGGGAGGCGCCGCCTCAGCGCGTCAAGCCCGACGCCGCTCTCGGCGCGCAGCTGGCGCATCCGCTCCTGCGCGCTGACCGCTGTTGCGTCCACAGGCATCGCCCCGGCGACGAGGCTGAGCGCGTGCGGGTGCGGCGATGACGCGACCCGCGCCCTAGGCACCGGAAACCCGGGCACGTTCACGCTGAGGATGCCGACGAGTTCGAGGCGGCCCTTGATCTGCCGCCAGTCACCGCTCAGCTTCGCGCCCTGGAACTCGCGGATCGCATCGTCGTCAAGCGAGCGAACAGCCCCGGCCAGCCAGCACCCGTACTCATCCTCGCCCGCCCTGACGTCAGCCGCGGCCGTGCCGGTGTGGTCGTAGTGCGCGGTGGCGGTCTTCGCGCCGACCTTCAGCGGCGCGTGGCCTGTCCGGAAGGTGACCTGTCCGACGTCGACGCGGAGGCCCTGCTCGGTCTGCGCCTCGCCGAGCATGAAGTAGCGGTAGTCGGACTGGCTGTGGTTCGGGTTCTCCGCGCCGCGGCCGCAGACCTCACACGTCCGGCCGCTGCCGCGGAAGTGGTGCGGCGGCTGGACGCACTCAGCCTGATAGCTCAGGTGGCAGGATTGCCAGAGGCAGAGGTGCCCGTAGACCTGGCCTGTTGGCTGGATGGTGAACGGCGTCGGGCCGGTCAGCTTCGGATTGGTGAACCACTCGGCGCGCATCAGTCCTCCTACAGCATCTCTAGGGCGAGGCGGATCGCCTCCTCCTCATCCACCTTACCCTCTACCCGGTAGCCTGTCGCGGTCAGCGTTGCCCGGGCTACCAACACGAAGCCGCCGAGTACGGGGCGCTGCGTGATCAGGATGCCCGCCCCGCCACCGCCCCGCTCCACGATGATCACCGGAGGCACCGGGTCAGGCGTGACCAGGCTGAACCCGCCGAGGACTTCCCGAACTCCGGCGACGAGGAGCGTCGGCGATGTGGTCAGGCTGAACGCGCCGCCGACGAACGCCTCACCCTCCGCCTCGAGCAGCGTGTTGGCTACGAGGGCAAACGCGCCGCTGGTGTAGACGTAGCCGCTGAGGGTGAGGTCGGTGAGCGCGCTCAGGTTGACGGCGCCGAGCCGTGTCCGCTGGCCGGTGAACAGGAGGCTGTCCGCCTGGCTCAGGCTGAAGCCGCCCATCCGGGTACGCTGCCCGGTCGCGCTGAGCAGGGTGCTGGCCGAGAGGTTGTACGTGCCGAACCGGGTGACGACGCCCGCATCGGTGAGGCTGGCGAAGGCGGTCAGGGCGAACGCGCCGAGCCGGGTACGGTTGCCTGCTGTGACGAGGCTGTCTGTTTGCAGGAGAGCGAACGCGCCGAGCCGAGTGGGCGCGCCGCTGACGATCAGGCTGTCCGATGCGGTCAGGCCGAAGGCGCTGGTCAGGAGCCGCGCCCCCGTCGCTTCCAGGAGCGTCGTAGCGGCGAGGCTGAAGGCGCCGCTTCGGGTGCGTTGCCCGGCGAAGCTGAGCGCGTCTGACTGGCTCAGGCTGAACGTCCCGAACCGGGTCACCACCCCGGCATCCGTCAGGCTCGTGAACGCGGTCAAGCCGAACGCGCCCAGCCGGGTGCGGGTACCCGCGATCGTCAGCGTATCCGTCTGAGTCAACGCGAAGGCGGCGAGCCGGGTACGCGCCCCGGTGAAGGTCAGGCTGTCCGACTGCGTGACGGAGAACGCGCCCGTATAGGCAACGGGCACGCGATGCACGCCCATCACCGCGACCGCGCCGAGCCGCGGGTTCGGCGTCGCGTCCGATGACCGGCCGAAGCGGAGGCGTAGGCCGTTGAACAGGCTGACCGTCCAGGCGGCGCCGCTCGGCGCGGTCAGCAGGTTCGCCGGTACGGGGATACGCGTCGTCGTGCCCGTCTTCGCTGCGTTGCTCGGTGAGGTCAGATCGCTCGACTCCGACGTTCCGTCATAGGCGCGGAGTTCGAAGGTGTACGCGTTCGCCGCTGACCCGGCCCAGGCTGAGCCGACGCGGACGAGCGAGGGCGGCGTCTGCTCTGACGTGTCAGCGACCGGGTACTCGAGCCAGGCCGCCGTGTCGATCGCCGTCTGCGCGACGTACTGCGTCAGGCTGAACGGCTTCTCCGTCAGCTCGGCGTTGCTGTTCGTGTCGCCTGACGTGATCGCTACGGCGCCCGTCTTCTGGAAGCTGCCTGATCCGAGGACGTGGTTCGCGCCAACCGGCGCGCTCACGTCATACAGCTTCGATCGGAAGGCGCCGAGCGGGAAGTCCGCCGACGTGTAGCTGCCCGCGTGATCCATCGCGTGGACGGTGTGCGTCGTCGCCGTGTTCACGCCGAGCCGGGTCGCGGTGAAGTCAGCGTCCGTCTGGCTGACCGAGGCGGGGGATTGCAGTACGCCGTCGATGTACCAGTCGACGGTGGTGACGCCGCCGCTGACCGTTGCCCGCACATCGATCCGGTACCACTGATTGTTCGTCAGCGCCGATGAGGCGGTGCCCGTCGTGCCACCGGCCTGTGCGCGGAGCGTGCCTCCGGTCAGCGCCTGGATCGTCGCGTTGCCACTCGCGTTCACGGCCTGCCAGATACCATCCGTCGCCGCCGGGGCGCCAGTGTGCAGGTAGTAGAAGGATTCGACCAGTACGCGCTTGCCAGCAGCATGGTTCAGGCTGACGCGGGTAACCGCACCGGCCGCGGCGCAGATCATCTTCGCGTCGCCGCCGCCTGACCGGAGGCTCGACGTGGAGAACGTCGGCGATCCGCTGACCGCCTCGAACGTGTTGATGTCCTGGAAGACGAACGGGAGCGCGTACTCGATCGTCGGTAGCGCCACGGCGCGCTCCTCTAGTCGAGCGTGGCTACGGCGCTACCAGCGGGGATCGTGAAGTTGTCTCCCGCGTTCACGGCCTTGCTCGCGGTGAGCGCGCCCGTCCAGAGGCAGTTGCCCGCGGTCGGGTCATCCCAGATGCTGACGTGGCTGTACGTCTCAGTCCCGGCTACGTTCGTCCAGGCGAGGTCGTTCGTGCTGGTGAAGACGCCGTTGCTCGAGGCGGCCGAGGTCAGGCTCTTGCGGGTCGTCTCTGTCGCCGCGTTCGCTGTGCCTGCCTCGCCCGGGTCGCCGGTGTGCAGCTTGACGTACCGGTTCGCCAGCTGGATCGCGGCGGGGGACGCGTTGTTGAAGATCGCGTCCATCACCTTCGTCTCTAGGTAGTTGCTGAACGACACCTATGCCTCCCTCTCCGCGCCGATGATCCGGCCCGCCTCATCTCGGATGAACGTGATCTTGCCTGCCGGGCGAACGTCGATCTTCGCGACCGTCTCGCGGAGCGTACTCAGCGCGGCGTCACGATCCGCCGCGGTAGCGCGTAGCTCTTGCAGCACGTCAGCCATCGCCTTGCTCTCATTCGCGGCGGGGGCGGGGTGAGGCGCCGGATCGGTCAGCGGCGGACGGCCGAGGGCTTCCCGCGCCTCGTTCTCCGTCAGGATGCCTGCCTGTACGGCGGCGCTCAGGCTCGGCACCTTGTCGAGCTCGACCGCCTGCTCTAGTGCGGTGATCGCCGCCAGCACGTCGCTGCTGACTCCGGCTGGTACTCGGCTGACAACGAGGGTGATCGGCGCCGTGTAGCGGATCATCTCCGGAGCGCCCTGCTCGCCGCTGGCGGTGATCTCGATCCGGGCGTCCTCGAAGGCGGCGAAGGGGACGATCGTCGCGCCTCTGATCCGGCCCTTCGTGATCACGAGTAGCTCATCGTCCGATGACTCCTTGAAGACGATCGCGTCCTCCTTGACGAGGCCTGCGTCCTTCGCTTCGGATGGGCCTTCGTTCGGAGGCGGCGGGTCTTCTGCGTCCTCCTGCTCGATACCGAACAGCCAACCCCAGGCTTCTGCGTCAAGTGCCATCTCCCACTCCTCGACGGCGAGGTCGATGCTGACGCCGTAGCGGCCCGTCTCCAGTGCGGTGAGGGCTTCGCGGCCATGCTCCGTGTCATCGATCACGCCGCTCGCGGGGAACGCGTTGCCTTCTAGGGCGAGGGCGTCGATGCCGCCAGCCATGTGCGATTCCATCACCGGCATGCCGCCGTGACTGTCGGATAGCTGCGCCATCAGAGGCAACGGGAGCGCGGCCCAACTGATGTCGCCGGTCAGGGCGCGGCCATCCCCCGTCTTCTGGTTCAGGTAGGCGATGCCGGGTGAGGCCCATGTTGCCAGGATGGGCGGTGCGCCTGTGGCGCGCTCCTCGGCGGCGGCGGTGAGTGCGGCTGCAATCGGGTTCACTGTGTCCACCGTATCATCGAGGAAGTCACGCATGACCGGATCGACCGTGTACTCGATCTCCCGACCGTCAGCGCCGATCACCTGGTCGATCTGTGGAATCTCGCTCATCTGCTAGCTCCTCAGCACTTGTCGTCGGTGAGTGTTGCTCGGGTTCAGGATGACGTCGTGGTCTAGGAGGATGCGCTCCATCAGGTCGAACAGCGGAGCGTAGTGCTGGCTCGTCATGGACGTGCCGGTGAGCAGGCCGTCTGCCTGTAGCTGCTTCAGGAGGGCGCCGCTACCTTCGTCGGCTAGCCGCTCCGTAACGTACTGGTTGAAGGAGCGGGCGAAGATCTCCTCGTTCGAGAACCAGTAGTCAGCGTTGCCCTGGGCGCGAAGGCTGTCCGCCGCCTCAGTCTCCCGGTAAGCCTCGAGGAACTCTGTCCAGGTGTCACCCTGGGTGAGGCCGCCGAAGTTATGGTCTACCGCGTGGCCCATCTCGTGAATGTAGGTGTTCTGAGTCTCCTCCGCTCCGCGGCCCGCGGCGAGGGTTATCTCGTTCCGTGAGGGGTTGTACCGGCCGCCTACGCCGAACATCGACTGGCCGCCCTGACCGATGTTGACCTCCATGTCGAGGAGTCGGTCTACGTCGAATCCGGCTAGGGCGAAGTGATCATCTACGGGTGCGGCTACCTGGGCCAGCACGTCTTCTGCGGCCATGCTCACTCCCTCCTCCTCAGGCGCGGAGCGCGATGCGAGCGGAGCCTCCGGGTAGACCAAGGTGCATCGACAGTTCCAGACTTCTTCGGGTGGACCGTTCGGGTCGCCGGGGAATCGGCACCCGTTCGTGAAGATGCCGGTGACCGGCTGCTGTTCGCCGTCGATCTCCGCGTGCGTGTCGCGGACTCGGTCATCCTCCGCGGTCAGCCACTCCTTGACCTCGACCTCGGCGTAGTGCGCGCCGCTGAGTGATGTGGCGTTGCTCATCCCGTTCATCGATGTGCGGGCGATCAGGGCGGGGCTGCTCTGACCGATGCCGTGGAGTATCTCCGTCATCTGGTCGACGCTCTTGCCTTCGTTCCACCCGTCGAGGAGGGCTTGCTGTACGGCTTCGCGGTGACGCCCGGCTACGGCGCTGGCGATCCCCGGCACGTCATAGTCGCCTGGTGGGGCGCCGAGTCGCTGCGCGATCGAGGAGTCGAGCTCACCCTTCGCGAAGTGGAGTGCGTCCTCGATCCGTTGGCGTAGCTCAGCCTGGTCGTAGACCTCATCCGCGTCCGGCTTGTGCCACGTCGCGTCGGCGGTGAGGGAGCCAGCTGCCTGATCCGCCGCCGTGGCGTACGCCGTTGTCAGTTCTGCTTCGAGGTCGGGTAGGAGTTCCTCGGCTCGGGCGTTGACTGCGCTGATAGCGCGGGCGAAGTCAGTGTCCGCCATCGAACAGGGTCACCGCTACGTCGTGGAGGACGCGGCTGGTGCGGAGCGCCGCCTCCTTCGGGGTGTAGCCCTGGCTGACGAGCCACGCCTCATGAGTCTCCCCGGCGCCGTCGAGGAGGGTGAGTTCGGGGGCGCGGCTGCCGGTGATCGCCATCGCCGTCTCCCGGCCGATCCGTTCCGCGATCTGGCAACGCGGCACGTCGATGATCGTCGCGAGCAGGCCGGGGTCTTGTTTGCGGATCAGGTTCACGAGTCGGTTCCCGGCGACCTCCCGGGCGCGGTACGCGGCGAGGCCATCCGCCGTGGCGGCCTGAGAGCCGTTCTGACTGGCGTCAGGTGGGGATTGATCGGTACCCCCTCGCGCATCCCCGCCGCCAGCTTGAGGGGCGTGTAGGCCCTTCAGGAAGGTGCTGATCTGTTCGCGCTGAGCGTCATCCGGCCCGGTGGCCGGGGTGAACCCGTTCGCCTCGCGTAGCTCATCCCACGTCATCGCGCCGAGCGGGAACAGATCCTTCGCGTCCTGGCCCTTGTCAGGCTGAGCAACGATGTCCGTCTCGTCGTACCAGATGACTAGGCCCTCGCCCTGCGTCAGCGGGTCGAGGAAGATCTCCGTCCACTCCTTGCAGAACTCAGCGGCGAGCGGCTGCAGGTGCGACTTCCACAGCTGATCCTCGATGAACCACTGCCCCCAGTGGTTGATCGCGCCGACGCCGGTCAGATACTCGACGGGGAGGTCGAGGCCGCGGGCGATGGCGATCACTGACCGCTCCTCCTTCAGGCTGTCGCCGGGCGCGTCACCCCTGCGTTCGAACGTCATGTGCTTGAAGGCGTCCTGTTCGCCGTCTACGCTGTCAACGCCGATCAGGACGGGCACCTGAGCGGCGGGATCGTTCAGGTCCTTGATCGGCTTGACGAGGGATTCCTGCAGGTTGCGTAGGCCGCGTGGCGTTTCGCCCGGCTGCTGGCCCGGCGCGAGCGGGAAGGCCCGGCTCGGGTAGAGGAACACGCCAGCGGGGATGCGGCTCCGCGTCTCACTGATGTCCTTCGCTCGGATCAGGCGGAGCCGCTCACAATCCTGCAGGACGCTGCGCATCGCGGCGTCGACCTCATACGCGTTCTTCGGGTGTTGCCGCCAGAGGCGGTAGAGGTGGCACTCACCCGGGCCGAGCGGCTCATCCTGCGGCACCTTCTGGTACTTCGGCTGCTCAGCCTTCGGGCGGCCGAGCAGTTCGACGGTGTCGTTCTCGCGGCGTAGCTCGAGCGGGCTGAGGCACTCCCACTCTGTCGGCTCGTCCGGCAACGGCTCCTCGTCAGGGCTGACGGGGGTGCGTGGCTTGTACTCGATCGCGTATGACTCTCCGCCGAGGAAGCGTTGCCTGCCCCACGTCTCCGCGATCGCGTTCACGTCGCCCAGCTGGGCGAGGGCCGTGCTGTCCTCGACTTCTTCGACCTCGCCGGATGCGGTCAGCCTGCCGACGTAGAAGCGGAGCTTGCCGATCCGGGCGTGGAAGTTCGCGGCGTAGTGGATCTCGCCGAGCGTGTCGTAGTAGTCGTAGCTGCGGCCCTGCCAGCCGCCGCTCATCAGCTTGCCGATCACGTCGTTCGTGATCGTGCTGGCGACGGCTGTCCCTGCGCTACCGCGGAGGACGCGGGGGAGGTTCACTTCTCAGCGGTCTTCGCCGGTGCGCTCGTCGTGTTGCCTGGCGTGGCGGGTGCCCAGAAGCCGGGCTGTTGCCGGGCCGAGCTTGGCTTCGCGCTGCCGCGCTGCTTGCGTGCGCCGCTGCCTCCACAGTTGCAACCCATGTTGTCCTCCTAGGGATCGAGCCACTTCGCGCCGAGGCCTACGAGGGCGCTGAGCGCGAAGGGGATTGACACGATCACCGTACCATCAGGAGCCGCGTAGTAGGCGAGGCTGACAACGATGCTGATCCAGAAGCCGATGCACCAGGGGCAACGGATGAGCCGGGCCGCCCACCACCGGGCGCCCTCGGGTGGAGTGAGCGGGGCGAGGATCTCGGTGCGCTCATCGGCGAGGTACTGAAGGATCGTCTGGCCCTGCTGTTCGGCCGTGTGCTGTACCTCGATCCACTGATCGTACTCGGCGTCCGGGAGGGTGATGCGGGCGCGGAGGCCAGCGGTCAGGTCATCCCACCCGACGAGCCGGGTTGCCCGGAAGGCGAACAGGGCGAGTAGAGCGAAGTCCCAGGCGTCAGGCGCCGTCACGCCATCGCCGCCCAGCCGTAGACGAACAGGCGCCACGCTGCGTGGCTGAGGATGCCCAGGCTGATCGGCAGGACGAGCAAGAAGCAGCACCACATGATGGTGCGGCTGATCGCCCTAGCCACGGTGGCGACGGTCAAGCTTCGCATGAGCGATTGAGCAGTAGGCCCAGCCGCGATCGGTCACCCGCTCAGTCAACGGTCCGAAGCACCACGCGCAGAACGTTGCCTCTCCTGCATCAGGCGCCGGGTCAGCGTGAGCAGGCGCCGATCCGCCGCACTCGGCAGCCACATCGAGCCGTGCTTGGTCTGGATTCGCGTCCACATCACTCATCACTCCGGTACCACCGTACCGGATCATACCGTCGCCTCCAAGTGCTTGATCAGCCGGTGCATGTCGCGTGTCGCCTCGAGCTGCAACGCCTCGGCGCGCTGATGCGCCCGATCGCCGTACCGGCCGTACACGTCCTTGTTGCCTAGCCACTGAGCGATCTGCAGCGCGTACTGCTCCGGCGACCTCGCCCAGCGGGCGACAACATCAGCCTCCTCGGCGCCGGGGCTGAGGGCGCCGATCGTCGGTATCCGCCGCCACGCCGCCTCGATCGCCACCCTGCCCCACGTTTCCTGGCTGGGCATCAGGAGTATCCGGGTCGCGGCGAGGGCGACGTTGATGTCCGGCTGCGTGTTCCAGACGGTCAGGTTCTCATACCGGCCGCGGCGCCACCCCTGCTCGCCGTACGCGCCGCGGACGCCAAGGAAGCTCACGTCCGGGAGTAGCCTGATGAGGCGACGGAGGAGGCCGCCGCCCTTCGGCTCGCTGAGGTTGATCAGGGTGACGGCGGTGCCGAGGCGGGCGCCTTCATACCGCCAGTCAGGGACGAGCGGGCGGAGGAGGTAGATCGGCGCGTCAGCCTCGATCGTCTCAGCGACGTGCTTGCTGTTCGTGATGATGCCATCCAGGGCGACGGGTGGAATCTGACCGGCACCGTGCGCCATCCAGTAGCGGCGGGAGGCCCGTACCCTTCGCATCGCCTCTGAGTGGCCGAGGTGGCCGATGACGGCGTCTACGTGGCCGCGAGGCGCCCGGGTGAGGACGGGTACCCCCTCATACTCGTACGGCTGTCGCCCGGTCAGGCACCAGTAGGCGGCGTCATGCCCGGCGCGCCTGCATCCGAGGAGGAACTCGTGTGCCGTCCACTCTGCGCCAGCTGCGCCGGTGGGTGGGTAGAGGCCGCCGATCCAGACGAGTCTCATAGCGGGAACCCGTGTTGCCTGTGGAGTGCGCGGCGACCCGGCCGGTCAGGCATCTGCACGTAGTCGCCGAAGGCGTACCAGCCGGGTTGTAGGTTGAGGCCAGCGCGTATCTCCATGCGGTACGTCCAGTCATCTTTGATCCCTTGGACGGGAACGATGGCGATGACCTCACCCTGATCGTTCTTCAGTTCGACGCCGAGCCTCATCGCGTGATCAGCCAGTAGACGGCGAGGGCGAGGAGGTTGCCTGTGAAGCTGACGAGGATCGGATGCTCGAGCCAGCGCAGCTGCAGGCCCTCATCCTCAGTCCCGATGTCGCCCTCCTCGACGCCGGGATCGCGGCGCTCATAGCTGACGCCCTGGCGGATGACCGGGCTACGCGCCTGCCTAGCCGTGGCCTCGATCATCGATTCCGGGACCAGCTGCCACTCGCCGTCGATGACAACGGTGCGGTAACGGATCGGGTCTACCGGCTCACTCACCGGAGCCGCCATTCTCCAGGGGCGACATCGGCGAGGTAGGACGTGCCGCGGTAGCGGCGGTGACGCTGAGCGGTGTGCAGGATCGAGGCGCCGCGGCCGTGATCCACGATCGAGGGTGATGTGGCGACGAGGCGCATCCCTGCCTCGCGTAGGTAGCAGCCGAGGACGTCATCGTCGTAGAGGCTGTCGGCGTGGCACTCCTCCGCGTGGTCGAGGAAGCCGGGTACCTTGTTGCCTGGTAGGGCGATGGCGACTGACGGCGGCCAGTGATCGTGCAGGCTGACGGGGATCAGTGAGCCGGGCGTGGCGCGTTCATGGTGGATCGAGTCAGGGTGCCAGGGGCGCATCCAGAAGGTGACGGCGCGGCCCTTCGCCGCTTCGCAGGCCTGGGCGGCTGACGCGGCGAAGCCGGGTACGGGGAGGGCGTCATCCTGCATGACAACGTGATACCGGTCGGGGTACGCCCACGACCAGGCGCGGAGGGCCGCCTCGAGGTTCCCCGGCCCAGGGTCATGGTCGAAGACGAGGATCGGGTCGAGCTCAGCCAGTTGCCTGGCGAGACGCACGGCCCTGTCCTCGCGTGAGGGGTGGGCGAGGATCGCTGCGGTCAGGCCGGGTAGAGGCATACGAGTAGGCCCTCCTCAGGGAGCAGTTCGGCGCAGCGGACGCGATCGGCGGGGAAGTCAGCCGCCCGCCAGAAGCTGCGATGCTCCTCCGTCGGCCAGCCCTGCTCAGCCTCCGGGTTCTGGAAGAAGACGGTCGGCGTAGTCACGATCACGCTGCCGTGACAACGGTTGAGGAAGCTCTGCCCCTCCTCGATCGATAGGTGCTCGATCACGTCGACCATGACGATCAGGTCGTACCGGTCGAGTGCGTGCTGATGCAGGCGCCGCGCATCGTTCACGATCACGCTGTCGTAGATCGCACGGAGCCGAGGCGTGCAGTAGCGGCGCTCAGCCTCCACCGCGTCGATCACCGTCGGCGGGGTGAGGTACTCACGGAGGATCAGGCCGTACTTGCCGTAGCCCGGGCCGACATCGAGGACGCGGTATGGGCCGCCTGTGCGGCGTTCTCGCTGGGCGTGACAGGCGGCGAGGGTGACGGGTAGGGCGTAGCTGAGCTTAGACGTGGGCATCGTCTAGAGCGCGATAAGGTTGGTTAGGCGGTGATGCCCTGCCGTTTGCAGGCGGGGCACTCGCCGTTGATCATCGGCGTGTAGTGGCGGGGGCAGGGCTTCGGGTCGGGGCGGGGTGGTATCCGGTAGCCGCCGCGTGGCCTGCTGGTCATGCCCTGTAGGGCGTCTCGGCTCATTGCCGGGGGAGGATACGCTGGTCACTGGACGGACACCTCGGTTATCGCTCCGAGCGCAGCCCGCATCTTGCGACACGCGGCCTCCTGCACGGCGGGTTGGAGTGATTCCCAGCCGAAGCGGCGGATCAGATGCTCATGGCCGCCGAGGTCGGCTTCGTGGTGGGCTTGCGCGGCGTGAGTGGTGGTGGCCGGGTCAGCGAGCCACGCCACGTACTCAGCCAGCGCCGCGTCCGCGATGGCCTGGCAAATCTTCCGGCTCTCGGTGCTCGTCGTCGTCGCCATGGCTACGTCCTGCCAAGCGTCGTACGCCGCTGCGTACGCTGCGGCAAGGAGGGTGGCGTGGAGGCTCGTCACGCGCCCCGCTCCCCGCCATACGACCGCAGCTTGCGCCGCTCCGCATGGCATCGAGTGCAACGCCCCCAGTACCAGCGGTGGCCGAACATGAGGCACATCGCTCGGTCGTACTTGTCCGGGTAGGTCGGATCGCGGTAGTCGGTCACGCGCCCCGCTCCCCAGCCCGTAGAGCAACCGCATCGCGGATCGCCTGCGCTGCGATCGTCGCGCAATCCAACTCGCCTTCGTGCCCAGGGGCGACCTTGTGGCCGAGCGCGCAGATCGCGAGCGCCGCGTCCGGATCGCCGTCGCTGGCGAGTAGCGCGAGCGCGGCGAACGTGGCGACCTCGCGTGCTGCTGCCGAGGCGTCGAGAAGCACGGGCGTGCTCATGGCTGCTCCTGGGTGTGGGAGGGCAACGAGTACGCCTCGGGCGCACAGTGCGGGCACGGGCCGGGGAAGACCGAGCCCTTGTGGCGGCCCGTCCACTCGCAAGCGGGGCATCCCGGCCCACGCTCGGGCTTGTGCTGCGCGGGCGGCTCGGGCGTGGCGCTCGCCTCGCCCAGCACCTCGTACACGTCCAGCTTCCGCAGGTAGGCGAAGCCGCGTTGGCGGTTCGCCGTGATCCGGTCGAGCAGGCGTTGCCGGGTGAGGCGGAGCGCAGCATCCGCCATGAGCGCAGACACGCCAGCGCACAAGTGTTCCGGGACGCCGACCGCCTCTGCGAGCATCGGGCGCAGCGCGGCGTCGATCTCGTCGCGGAGTGGCAATGGCTCAGTCATCGCGTCACCATCCAGCAGAAGACCCAGCTGGCGACGAGGAGGATGACCGCTTGGGCAACGATCAGGCCCGCCGCGCCATCCGGGACGTAGACGTCAGGCGTCATCGCGCTCGCCGCCCCATCGAGTCGCCGATCGACCAGCTACTGATGCCGATGCTGACAACGCTGATGATGAGCGCGGCCACGGTCACGCGCAGAACCACTCGGCCGATGTCCGGTACGCCTCGCCCTTCAGCCTTTCCAGCACATTGGGATCCTAAGCTTAGAATTCCACGTGGACAAGTTGTCG
>JADMIO011564987.1_pt1 | contig 60841 bp, 56 predicted proteins | sample 8958161 | NCBI WGS metagenome assembly JADMIO01 (sample SAMN16585339, study PRJNA669376) | soil metagenome | isolation source: Crop rotation soil | place: USA: Cullars Rotation, Alabama | collected 2011
CGCGACAACTTGTCCACGTGGAATTCTAAGCTTAGGATCCCAATGTGCTGGAAAGCTATCACCTCTTCCGCGACCACGGCACGCTGATCCGGCTTAGCGCGGTCACCGGCAAGATCTCGCACGACTCGCAGACCGGTAACGCCATGGTCGAGGTCGAGGAGATGATCGACCTGAACATGGAGTTCAGCGAGGCGAATAGCGCCAAGTTGGCATCGATGAAGCAGGCGGTGGGAGAGCCGAAGGCGCTCGACAAGCAGGACGCGACATACAAGGCCAACTACGCAGCCTGGAGCACCGGCTCGGAAGGCGCCGCGCTGATGCAGCGCGTCAAGAAGGCGCAAACCGATCGCAAGGGCGTCCTCGACAGCCTTCCGGTGCAGAAGGGTTCCGGCTCCATGCACAAGTACGGCAAGATCGAGTATCGCATCAAGGGCAGTAAGCTCGTCATCGCGTCGAAATACGGCGACGCGGGTACCGGGGTAAAGGCCGGAACAGTGCTGTATTCGGGGGAGCTGCTGTCGCCGGGGTAGGAGACCCGGGTTCTGGAGGTCGAGTGCCGAAGTCTCAATGGCGTGTCGCCTGCTCGCTCCTCGGCATTCTCCTGGCCCTCGGGTGTTCCGACTCGAGCGGTGTGCCGGAGACCGGCGCCCTCGCCCTCCGGGTCTCGACGTCGGGGAACGAGCTGGACCCCGATGGCTACGAGGTCCTGGTGGATTCCCTCGCCCCGCGCGCCATCGGCATCAACGATTCCGTGTTCGTGGAAGGGCTGACTGCAGGTGCACACCTCGTCGGTCTTGCGGGTCTAGCCTCCAACTGCGGCATCGCGAACATCGACCCGCCTACCATCACCATCGAGCCCCCGAGTCCGGTCCGTGTCCTGATTCAGGTCGAGTGCGTGGTCAGAACCGGCACCCTGCAGATTCGTACCTACACCCCGGGACCTTCCCAGATCGACGATCAGTTCATCGCGAGAGTGGATGACGACCAGTCCAGGACGATTGAGCCCACCGGCGCGGTCGCTTTTGTGGTCGCGCCGGGAGAGCACCAGGTCGAGCTGGAGCTTCCGTCGCAGTGCTCGGCGGACGGGCCCAACCCACAGATTGTCAGTGTCGATGAGAATGAGACCGTTCGGGTGGATTTCGTTGTCAACTGCCCCTGATCGGGCTGATTAGACGACGGGCCCTCCTCCCCCTACCGGCGGCGTATACCCCTGCACAAACGCTCTCCCCTGCAGCCTTCCCTGTATCAGCCGCTGCGACATGACCGCTTGATTGAAGTCCAGACTGTCTCCGGATAAGGGCGGATCCGGCCGGATTACGTGAAACCGCGGCATTCCGAACGTCTCCCCAGCGGACTGGTCCGCATCCCCGATTCGCAGCTGAAACAGCTCGATGGTCCGCAGCAGGACGTCGAACGTGCCGGAGAACGTCTTGACGTCGGTGTTGTCCTCCCGGATCGGCTTGAGGCGCTCCTTCCGTGTCGGCTGATTCGCCACGAGGAAGATCTCCTCCGCACCCATCGCCACGGCGACCTCGACCGGCGCGAGCGCCCGCACGCCCCCGTCCACGAACTGCGCGACGAGCGGCGGCCGCCAGACCGTCGGGACCGCTCCACCCACGCCGGTGACCCGCATGCGCGGCGCTCCCTCCGCCACCGGCTCGTACGCGATCCGCACGGGGTCGAGCCGGGCCGGCTCGGACCCGCTCGCGAGCACCGCGGCGCGCAGGTGCTCGGGGGACGACAGGGCCGTATAACGCCAGGCGGGAACATCGTCGATCACCGCATCCGCGCCGGCCGGAAGCGGTGCCCCCGCATGGAACATGAACAGCTCGCCCGTCTGAAGGCTGACGGCGGAGAGCAGGCAAGTGATGCCGGCTGCGCCGCCCAGAACCTGCTGGCAGATTGCGTCCGTGAGATTTTGCGCCAGGATGTTGCGGATCGGTGCCAGGTCCGCCAGCGCCGGCTGGTTCAACGCGCCGCCGGGCGTGCGCAGCACCAGGATCTGCGCCGTCGTGAGGTTGGTGTAGAACGTCGCCAGCTGGTCGATGTGTCCGGTCAGTGCCATCGGCGCGATGAACGCGCCGGTGCTGGTCGCGGCGAAGATCGATGGCGACCGTCCGAGCGCCTCGAGAGCCGGCAGCAGCTCCTGCAGCACGCCGACGGCGAACGCGCCCTTCGCCCCGCCACCGCTCAGCACCAGCGCGACGCGTGCCATGGCGGCCTCACGGTGGAAACACGAACTGGATGCCCGCGATGATCGCGCGGACCCGCTCCGATTCCGACGCGGTGCCGCGGGAGGGGAACAACAGATCGATCTCGTCCGCCTGCTTTGCCAGCCCGCGCGCACGAAGGGCGGTATTGAGCTGCGCTCGCGTCTGGATGCTCGCCGCATCCTGCTTCGAAAAGACGGTGAAGCGCGCGATCGCCTCGTTGTCGCACCGGGCCGGCCTGGCGGGCTCGGTTTCCGTTGCCGGTGTGGCCGGGATCTGGGTGGCGGCCTGCGCCTCGGTCTGCCCCAGGTTGAACGCCTCACGAAGATTGTCCGCGACCTCGGGCAGCCTGAGTGGTGGAGCCTTCGGCGTGTGGAGGCTGAACGTCCGTCCCAGGCCCAGCTCGAACACCCACTGCGCCGGCACTCGGCCGTTATCCGAGTCGTACGCGAAGATCCGGTTCGCCCGAACTGTCACCTTGGCCAGGTCCACCAGGTCGAGTCCTACCGTGCCGGCGAGTGCGTGCGCATGGTCGCCACCCAGGTAATAGCCGTACTCCGCACCGCCCTGAATCTCCGCTCCTGGAAGACTGAAGCTCGTGAGCTTGACGAGACTCATGAGCCGCACACTCGCACGAACGCCCAGGAGCGCGGCGGTCGGCTGGGACGTCGTCCCGCCGAGCATCCCGCCTAGGCCGATGCCGGTGCCACGATCCACCATGTAGGTCGGAATGATCCGTCCGGTGAAGCGCCAGGGGAGGCGCTCGCTGCGCGCGGCGTTCGCTCCCGCGCCCAGCTCCGCCGAAATGAGAACGTCGGGCCCCATCACGGCGTGGCCAGACTTGCAGAGACGGGTGGGATCGCCCTGCGCCCGGAGCGGGTGCTGCAGGACAACAGAGAGGAGGATGATCGCGGCCAGACGCATGACCCCAATCTGGCGAGACGGGGTTAGTTGCTGGTAAACCTTGCCTGGTTAACCGACAGCTAACCCCCTCGAGGCGATAGGTAGCAGGAATGCGCCGGTGGTGAGGCCTTGGGATACTCGGCAATGCATCCAGGAGCGCGCGTATGGCGACTGTCGTTCTCATCATGGTGGCGGCCGGTTTCCTTGGAGGCAGCGTGGCCACCGGCCTGTCGGCGGACGATCGCAACTGGACCTCCTGGCGGTGGAACCTCCTCATCGGACTCGGCGCCGCGCTGCTGGTGCCGCTCTTTCTGCAGACCGTTTCCAGCTCGCTCTTGAAGGACCTGCTCAAGCCCCAGGACGGCGTGCAGTCGCCGATTGACCTGCTGATCTTCAGTGGATTCGCGCTCCTCGCGGCGATCTCCGCGCGCGGGTTCATCACGACACTGTCCGACCGCGTGCTTCGAGAGGTCAAGGAAGCCAAAGAGAAGGCCCGTGAGGCCGGTTCGAAGGCCGATGAGGCCCGGTCCAAGGCCGATGAGGCGAAGTCGGAGGTCACTCAGGCCAAATCGGAGCTCACGGCGACCACAGCCGTACTCGAGGAAACCAGGTCGGAGCTCAGTGACGTCGCCTCCAAAGGCGACCAGACAAGGGGTGTCGCTCTCGCGGCGAACGACGCCGTCAAATACGGCCTCAGGGAGACGTCCTCGACGCGACAGGCAACTGCTTCTGCTCTCGAGACGATCAAACCCGGTCCGAAACAGGACGATCCCTGGTCTGGGCAGTTCGGCGGTCTCTCGGAAGCGAACGGCCGCAAGGTCGACGCTCGCATTCTCGCCGTGCCGGATCGGCCTGGCTGGTGCTCTGTCGTGCTTCGGGTCACCTCGACCGACCCCGCGCGGCCGCTCGAGGGAGAGGTCCAGTTCTACCTCCATCCCACGTTTGGCGATACCAAGCCGGTTGTCCCCGTTCGCGAGGGTCAGGCCGTCCTTGCATTCACGTCCTGGGGCGCGTTCACCGTCGGCGTTCTGGCGGACGGTGGCGCCACCCGCCTCGAGCTCAACCTGGCGGAGCAACCCGATGCGCCGGAGCCGTGGCGCTCGCGGTGAGCCCCACGTGGTTGATGGCGCTCACCGGTGACACGAGAAAAAACCCGGCCCCCTCACGGAGGCCGGGCTCTTCGCTTCGCTCAGCTCGCAGCCTTCAGCCTTCAGCCTTCAGCCTTCAGCCTTCAGCCTTTAGCCTTTAGCCTTCAGCCTTCAGCCTTCAGCCTTTAGCCTTTAGCCTTTAGCCTTCAGCCTTTAGCTCAAGTACATGATATCGAAGTACGAATCCGCCAACGCGTTCGTGCCCGGGTTGAAGCACCGCACTCCCACGCTCTGCGAGCTCCAGCTCTCCACCTTGCACGTGATGTTGCCGCTGCTGTAGGCCGTCACCTGCACGTCGCCGCCGTCCAGCAGCGACAGACCACTCCAGGTCACCGTGTACCGGCCCGTGCCCGACCGGGTGATGGTCACGCCACCGCCGCTGGGGTTCGAGCGGTAGAACGAGCTGGGCGAGTAGCTGGCGCTCGTCGGCTGATCGGCCCAGGCGTATGCCACTTCGGGGTTCGGCGTGGCGAAGAACACGTTGAACTTCACGTCCTTGAGGACGCCGTCACGGCTGTAGCAGTAGACGGTGACGAAGAGGTCGGGCGCCCCGCCCCATCCGCCGATCTTGCAATGCTGCGCGCCGGTCCCGATCGCCACTGCCTGGGCGTGGCCACCGTTGGCGGTGAGCTTGTTGCCGAAGCCCGCGAACTTGACCGAGTACACGCCAACCCCGCTCCGGGTGATGCGAATGGCGCCCGATGGGTTGTGCGACGCGCTGCCGGGAGGCGCGTAGTCGCCGGTGGTCGGCTTGTTGGCGAAGGCGAACGCCAGGTCGCCGTACTTCTTGGTGATGTAGACGGTGTAGTAGGCATCGGTCGGACGGCCGGACGCGGCATCGAAGCACTTCACCTTGATGATGTCGTTCAGGAGCTTCTGCGCGACCGCCTTGCAGTAACTGTTCTCGGCCAGGTAGCCGGTGACGTGTACGGTGCTCTTCGATCCGAGCACCGAGGACAGTCCGGCGAACTTCACGGTGTACGACCCCTCGCCCTGGCGCGTGATCGTGATGGCGCCGCCGCTCCGGTTGAACGCGTAACCGGAGCCGGACGCGGTGTAGGACGGGCTGGTCGGGTTGAAGGCCCAGACGTACCCGTCGGCGTAGTGCGAGACCGCCAGGGGACGGACACCAAGATCGGCGTCGGCGCCGTCCAGATCCGGCGCTTCATCGGTCGGCGCCACGGCATCGGGACCGGGCCCGGTGACCGAATCGTCCTGCTGGTTACAGCCGGCCAGCAGGGCCAGCATCAGCGTTGCACGGAGATAGCTTCGGGCGTTCATAACTCCTCCTCGGGCGGACAGGAACGAGCGCAATGTCGGGGGTCGCGATGGGGACCAGTGCGGAATCACCGGGGGCTCCGGTTGTTCTGCGGTCCCACTCGCTAACACGGCAAGGCGGGCGAGATCCCGACATGTCGGCTTTGCGCTCCCGACTCCGTATATCCAGACGAGGGTACGTGCGGCTTTACGGGCATTTCCTCGCGTCTTATGTTCGATTTCGGAGTTCCCTTCGAGATCACCCGGCGTGAAGGAATCCGTGGACACCTCAATCGGTGAGCTCATCCGCACGGCCGAGTCTGGTGACGCGGCGGCGGCAGACCGGCTGTTCGAGGAGCTCTACCGAGAGCTCCACTCGCTCGCGGAGCGCGAGCGCCGCCGTGGCTTCGATGTCACCCTCGGCACCACCACCCTGCTGCACGAGGCCTATCTCAAGATCGCGGCCCGGGAAGGCATGGAGTTCGCCAACCGGTCTCACTTTCTGGGTTATGCCGCGCGGGCGATGCGCGGACTCGTGATCGACTACTGCCGCCGGCGGGGCGCGGTCAAGCGGGGCGGCAACCAGCACGTGGCCACCCTCGACGAAGAGCTGGCCGCGGCCGGCATCGAGGCGCCCCAATCGCTCGAGGCCCTCGGCGCCGCGCTCGACACGCTGGGCCAGGCGTCGCCCGAGCTCGCCGAGCTCGTGGATCTCCATTTCTTCTGCGGCTTCAGCTTTACCGAGCTGGCCGAGCTGCGCGGCGTCAGCGAGCGCACCATCCAGCGCGACTGGCGCAAGGCGCGGCTGCTGCTTCACCGGACGCTGAAGGAGTCCTGACGTGAGCGAGGTATCCGCCGATCTCCTTGCGGCGCTCGATCAGCTGCTCGAGCAGGCGCTCGACCTGCCGCCGGCGGAGCGCGAGCAGTGGCTCGCCCGCCTCCGGGCCGAGCGTCCGGCGCTCGCCGCCGAGCTGGAGACGCTGCTGGCCGACGAAGCGGAGCTCGACGAGCGCCAGTTCCTGAGCGGCGAGCGTCCGGTATACCCGCCCGAGAGCGCCGGGCTCGCCGGCCAGCGGCTCGGCGGGTGGACGCTCGATCGCCCGCTGGGGCAGGGCGGCATGGGGGTGGTCTGGCTGGCCCGCCGGAGCGACGGGCGGTTTGAGGGCACGGCGGCGATCAAGCTGCTCAACCTCGCATTGCTCGACCCTGTCGGAAGCGAGCGCTTCCGCCGCGAGGGCAGCGTCCTCGCCCGATTGAGTCACCCGAACATCGCGCGGCTGCTCGACGCCGGCGTCACCCAGGGCGGCCAGCCCTACCTGGTGCTGGAGCACGTCGAGGGCGCGCGGATCGACGAGTACGCCCGGAAACACGACCTTGGTACAGTGGAGCGTCTCGCGCTCTTTCAGCAGGTGCTCGACGCCGTGAGCCACGCCCACGCGAGTCTCCTGGTCCACCGCGATCTCAAGCCCTCGAACATCCTGGTCGGCGCGGGCGGCGTCGTGAAGCTGCTCGACTTCGGCATCGCCAAGCTGCTGGACGAAGACAGCGGGGGCGCGGAGTCGTCCACGCTCACCGATGCGGGCGGCCGCGCGCTCACGCCCCAGTTCGCCGCGCCCGAGCAGGTCACCGGCGGCACCATCACCACCGCCACCGACGTCTACGCGCTCGGCGTCCTCTTCTACGTCCTGCTCGGCGGACGGCACCCGACGGGCGCGGAGCACGCGTCGCCCGCGCAGGCCATCCTCAGCGTGATGGACAACGAGCCGGCGCCGCTCCGCGGTGATGGCGGCGATCTCGATACCATCGCCGCGAAGGCGCTCAAGAAGCGGCCCGAAGACCGTTACCTCTCGGTCGCGGCGTTCGCGGAAGACATCCGCCGCTACCTTGACCACCAGCCGGTGCTCGCCCGTCCGGACTCGCTCGGTTATCGCGCCGGCAAGTTCGTCCGGCGAAACCGGGTCGCCGTGGTGGCCACCGCCATCGTCCTCGGCACGCTGCTCGGCGCCACCGGTTTCTCCTGGTCGCAGATGCGGGAAGCCCGGCGCCAGCGCGACGAAGCCGTCGCCCAAAGCCGCCGGAGCCAGGCCATGAGCGACGTGCAGGCCGTGCTCGGTGGTGACTCGCGTGGCGGTGGTGGGCGCACGTTGTCCGTCTCCGAGCGTGTCGCGCTGTCCGAGAAGGTTCTCCGGCAGCGCTTCCATCAGGACCCGGCGGTGGTGGTCGATGTCATGGCCGACCTGGCGGGCCGGCTCTATGAAGTAGGCAATCTCGCCGAGTTCGATGCGCTCCTGGTGCGCGCGATGGGCATCGCGAAGGCTTCGCAGCTGCCGGAGCAGGTCGCCCTGGTGGACTGCATTTCGATGTCCGGGCTGGTCTTCGAGAACAAGCTCGACTCGGCCGAGGGCAGGCTGTCCGAGGCGAAGGCGGCGATGGCGCGGGCGAGGCCGGTGTCGTCGACCACCGAAGCCATGTGTCTCCACGGGGAGGCCGAGCTGCTGCTCGAGCGCGACAGAGCGGACTCGGCGGTCGTGCTGCTCCGGCGGGCGCTGTCGCTGCCGGAGGGCGCGGAAGGCCTGAGACTCGAGAACATGAACGCGCTGGCGACGGCGCTGCGCCGCGCGGGCCATCCCCGCGAGGCGACGCGGTATCAGCGCCAGCTGCTCGACAGCATGCGGGCGAACGGTTACGAGGATACCGAGGCGATGCCGTCCGTGGTGTCGTTCATGACCGGCGCGCTGAGCGAGCTGGGAGAGTTCGCCGTCGTCGATTCGGTCGTCGGCGGAATGATCCGGCGCCAGGAGACCGAGTTCGGTCCCGGGATGGTGGATGGTCGCTATGCCGCCGTGTACGGGCAGAGCAAGCTGCGCGAGGGGGACATCGATTCCGCCGCGAAGTGGCTCGCGATCGCCGCACGGGACACGAGCGACATTGCGACGGCCGCGACGAGCATGTGGCTGCCTCCGGCCAACGCGCAGCTGTTGCTGGAGCAGGGTCGGGTCGCCGAGGCGCGCGCGCTGGTGAAGACCCTGCCGACCGACACGCCGACGCGGCGGCTGCACCGGCTCCTGCTCGAGGCCCGCATTCGGAGAGTCGGCGGCGACACCGCCGGTGCGCGGATAGAGCTCGACCGCACGCTCGCCGAGTTGACTGCCTCGGCGCAGCATGAGGGCCGCAGCGCCCCACCGTCGTACGCCGTATACGCGCTCCTCACCGCGGCGGAGTGGCGCCGCGATGACGGCTTCGGCGCCCAGGCCGATTCGCTCGCGCGCGTCGCCGCGGCGGCCGCGGCGGTGGATTCACTAGCCTCGCAGCGCAGCGCGCACGTGGGCCGGGCCGAGCTGATCCGGGCGCAGGTGGCGGAGCGGGCAGGGCGGGACGAAGAGGCGGGGGAGATCGCCCGGCGGGCGTTTGGAGCGCTGCGGAACGGGTTCGGTCCGGCGAATCGGTATACTCGCGAGGCTGCGGCGCTGGTCGCCGAATAGCGATGCCGGAGTATCTCGTGCCAAGCGGTTATGTCCGCCGGCTCCTCATCTTCGTCGAGCAGTCGATCGACCGGGGGATCCAGTGGGTGGTGTTCGAGCCCAACTCCGAGCCGACCTGGATCGCCGTTCACCAGTCCATCACGAACTTCCTCCGCACCGTATGGCGCAGCGGCGCCCTGATGGGTACGACGCAAGAGGAAGCGTTCTTCGTGCGATGCGATCGCACCACGATGACGCAGGACGATATCGATAACGGGCGACTGATCGGCCTGATCGGCATCGCGCCCGTCAAGCCCGCGGAGTTCGTGATCTGCCGTATCTCGCAGAAGACAATCGAGGCTGAGAATACGCTCACGTCGTTCAACTCCATCGTGGACATCCACGGGATGCGGGCCGGGTTCTCGGAAGTCGAGGGACTCGACACCGCGTCCGACGTCCTCAGGGACGTCGAAAGGAGCGAGGACATCGCGGTGCGAAAGCTCCCGGGCAAGCGGAAGTACACCAGCATCACCCTGAAGCGCGGCTACACGCGCGACGCGAAGGAGCTCTGGGCGTGGCGCAAGAAGGTGATGGACGGCAAGACTCAGCGGCTGGCCGGCGCGATCACCCTGCTCAACGAGGCCCATCGGCCGGCACTGACCTGGGAGTTCAGCGATTGCTGGCCCTCCAAGTGGGAGGGGCCGGCCTTGCACGCGAAGAACAACGAGGTCGCCATCGAGGAGATGGAGATCTGCGTCGAGGGGCTCGTGCTCCGGACGTAGCGAGGAAGCGGCGGCGCTCGCGGCCAACTAGGTTTCATACGACGATTACAACCATGTGAAAGGACATAGCCTCATGCAACGCAAAGCTTCCGCCTCCTGGCAGGGCGGTATCAAGGACGGCAAGGGCACCCTCACCACCGAGACCGGTACCCTCAAACAGACTCCGCTTTCGTTCTCCTCCCGCTTCGAGAACGGCACCGGCACCAATCCCGAAGAGCTCCTCGCCGCCGCGCATGCGGGCTGTTTCACGATGGCCCTGTCCGGCCAGCTCGGCGCTGCCGGCATGAAGGCCGACAAGCTCGATACGACGGCCACGGTCACCATCGAAAAGGACGGCGACGGCTTCACGATCACGAAGAGCCATCTCGACCTCGTCGCCCGCATTCCCAACGCCGACAAGGCCAAGTTCGACGCGGCCGTCAAGGCCGCCGAGACCGGCTGTCCGGTCTCCAAGCTCTTCAACACGGAGATCACGGTGAACGCGCGGCTCGAGGCACCCGCCAAGGTGTGATCACCGGGCAGCCCAGCATCACCGCCCGGTACGTCGCGATCCGCCGGGCGGCGCACCAGCTCGTCGACCATCCTCTCGTCTTCGAGGATCCTCTTGCTCTTCGGATCATCGATCCCGAAGCTGCGGAGGCCCTCCAACGGAACCCCCGGCACTTCGACCGCGACGGACTGGCGGTGTATCTCCGCGCCTTCCTCGCGGTGCGAAGCCGGATCGCCGAGGACGCGCTGGCCGACGCGGTCGCCAACGGAGTCCGCCAGTACGTCGTGCTCGGCGCCGGTCTCGATACGTTCGCCTACCGCAATCCCTACGCGCCGGATCTCACGATCTACGAGGTGGACCATCCGGCCACGCAGGCGTGGAAGCGCGAGCGGCTCCAGGCGGCCGGGATTCCGATCCCGGCCGGTCTCGTCTTCGTCCCCGTCGATTTCGAGAATCAGCGTTTGAGCGGCGAGATGTCGCGGGCCGGCCTCGACCCCGACCGTCCCGCGCAGATCTCGTGGCTCGGCGTCGTGCCGTACATCGCCGAGGAGGCGGTCTGGGAGACGCTGCGGTGGGCGGCGGGTGCTGCCCGTTCCAACGGCGGGATCGTGTTCGATTACGCCGGCCCGTTGAGCGATCTCAATCTCATCCAGCGTGCCGTCCTCACGGCCAAGGCCGCGCGGGTGCGCGCGCTCGGCGAGCCGTGGCGGACGTTTCTACGGCCCGAGCATGTGATGAGTCGCTTGCGGGATCTCGGGTTCGATCACGTCGAGGACCTGGGATCGCGCGAGATCAATGAGCGGTACTTCGCGAGCAGGGACGATGGACTTCGGGTCGGGTCGGTAGGGCATGTCGCACGAGCCGTCGCCCGCCTCCGAGCCGGCGGCGTGGAACCCATCCGCGACGTGGTGGGTTAGGGGGACATCGGCTGAGCGGGTTCCGCACCTACTAATCGGAGTTCTCGATGGCAACGAATCGGAAGATCATCGCGGTGGTCGGCGCCACCGGCGCGCAGGGCGGCGGCATGGTCCGCGCCATCCTGGCGGACAAGAGCCAGGAGTTCACGGCCCGTGCACTGACCCGCCATCCTGATGGCGACAAGGGCAAGGCGCTCCAGAAGGCGGGCGCGGAGGTCGTCGCGGCGGAGCTCGACGACCCGAAGAGTCTCCAGCAGGCATTCGCCGGGGCCTACGGCGTGTTCGGCGTCACCAACTTCTGGGAGCACTTCTCCGCCGAGAAGGAAGTGGCCCAGGCGGCCAACATCGCCGAGGCGGCGAAACAAGCCGGGGTGCAGCATGTCATCTGGTCCACGCTCGAAGACACCCGCAAATGGGTGCCGCTGAGTGACGACCGGATGCCGACGCTGGCCGGGAAGTACAAGGTCCCGCACTTCGACGGGAAGGGCGAGGCCGACGACGTGTTCCGCCGTGCCGGGGTGCCGACCACGTTCCTCCAGACCAGCTTCTACTGGGACAACTTCATCTACTTCGGCGCCGGCCCGCAGCGCACGCCCGACGGCGCGCTGGCCCTCATGTACCCGATGGACGACAAGCGCCTGCCCGGGATCGCGGCGGAGGACATCGGCAAGATCGCGCTGGGGATCTTCAAGCGCGGGAAGGAGCTGATCGGGAAGACCGTGGCCGTGGCCGGCGAGCACCTGACCGGTGCGCAGCTCGCGGCGCAGATGACCCGCGCGCTCGGGCAGACGATCGAGTACCGGAGTGTCCCGCCCGAGGTGTATCGCGGGTTCGGCTTTCCCGGCGCGGACGACATGGGCAACATGTTCCAGTACAAGCGCGACTTCAACGACTACTTCGTCGGCACGCGCGACCTGAAGTTCGCGAGGGAGCTCAATCCGGAGCTGCAGACGTTCGACCAGTGGCTGGCGAAGCACGGCAAGGAGATCCCGTTGCCGGCGTAGATGGCCTCAAGTGAGGCTGCATAAAAACATCCGCCGCCGACGGCCCGTACTAGCGGCGGCGGTTCTGTCATCTCCTCGACGACCGTACCTCAGTGCCCTCTCAGGGCGAGCATCATTCCGCCCAGCGCCAGCTGCATCGCGACCCAGAACCCGAACATCCAGCGAACCAGGTGTTCCCGCAGGTCGGCCAGCCGCTGGTACAGGTTGGCTGGCCGCTGCTCGAGCTTCACGTCGAAGCGCGCGAAGTTCAGCTCGTTCAACTTCCGAAGGTCGCTGCGGTATGTCTGATCCACGGCGTTGAACCACTCCACGAGCTCGTTGGCGACTTCCTCACCCAGGACATCGTAGAATCGCTTGGACAGCTTTGCGGTCACCGGCACGTGATCCTCAAGGTGGAGTCGGTGACACTCTAAGCACACGCTCGGCGCGCCGACCCATCAATTCCGCCTGTCGAGTATACTTTTCGCTGCCTCCAGACGAGAATCGAGCGCCGATGTCGCCCACCCGACGCGAAGTCCTGGCCCAGCTCGCCGCCCTCGCCGCGCTCCCGATCTCGACTGCGCTCCGAGCGGGCGGCGATCCGCTCGACGGAACGGTCGCCGACTACCAGGCCGGCCGCCGCCGAGGCGCTTGGACCGCGGCCGACGTCACGGCGCGCGCCCTCGACCGCTGCCGCGAGGATGGAGCCCGCTGGCGCGCGATCGACGCCCTGTCCCCGACGGCGCTCGCCGAAGCCCGTGCCGCCGACACCCGCCTCCGCGACGACCGCATGCGCGGGCCGCTCGACGGCGTCCCCGTGTTCGCCAAGGCGATCTACGATATGAAGGGACTTCCCACCACGGGCTCCAGCGCCGCGTGGGCTCGGCTCTTTCCCGAGCCGGTGCGGCGCGATGCGCTGGAAGTGGCCCGGCTCCGCGCGTCCGGCGCCGTTGTCCTCGGGAAGACCGCGGCCGACGACTTCGCCTACCGCGGCAACGGCACCAGCACACACACCGGACAGGTGCTGAACCCGTACGACCCAACCGGCACCCGCACGCCCGGCGGTTCCAGCGCAGGCTCCGCGGTCGCCGTCGCGGCCGGCATGGCATTCGCCGCGCTCGGCACCGACGACGGCGGCTCCAACCGGATCCCGGCGCAGTTCACCGGCGTCGTCGGCATGAAGCCCACGTTCGGACTGGTCCCCCGTACAGGCGTTATCCCCACCTGGCCCTACCTCGACACCCACGGCCCCCTCGCGCGCACGGTCGCCGACGCGGCGCTCCTCCTCGCCGCGATCGCGGGGGCCGATCTCTCGGACCCGCTGGCGCTCACGAGCCCGTGGGATCGCACACCGCTCGCCGGGCTCCGTGACGACGCGCTCGCGGGTGTGCGACTGGGCCTGGTCGAGGCGCATGTCCCGCGCGGGCAGATGACGGCCGAAGCGGTGGCGACGTGGGATCGTGCGGTGGGGGACTTGCGGGCGGCGGGCGCCATGGTCGAGCCGTTTGCGCCCGCGGTCACGCTCGCGACGTTCAGGGAGATGTTCGCCCATGCCGCGGGCCGGCGGGGCGACGTCGTGGGCGACCCCAAGTCGCCGGCGCCGACGGCGAACGCACTCCTCCATTATTGGGCCCGGCGCACCGCCGATCCCCGCGCCGCGGTCCGCCGGGGCTACGACGCCTATCGCTCGTACTACGACGTCTTGCCCGCCACCTACGACGAGTGCGAGCCGCTGCTCGACCGGGCGATGACGGAAGATCAGGCGGGCCGCGCTTTCGCCCGGTCGCGCGCCGAAGTGGTGGCGGCGCTCGCGGATTCGATGAAGGCGGCGGGTGTCGCCGCGATGGTTTATCCCACCATGCCGTTCAACGCCCCCCGGGCCGCAGACGACTGGCCCGACATCCGCACGACGCTCGGCTACGGCAACTGGCTCGGCCTGCCGGAAGTGTCGGTGCCCGCGGGGTCAGGAGCGGACGGGATGCCGACGCTCAGCCTGTCGGTGGTGGGACTGCCCGGCGAGGACGCCCGTGTGCTCGCGCTGGCGCATGCGTACGAGCAGCAGTCGCGCCGCTTCGTCGCGCCGCCGCGGGATCATTGAGGTGGATCAAGCAAACCAACGGAGAATCGATGAGCCCGCCGATCTTACGGATCCTGTTTCTCTCTGCCGTCATCAGCGCCTGTTCCGACGACACCAGCCCCCCTCCGCCACCGGCCGGCCCCTCGGGTAACCTGATGGTGGAGTATGTTGCGGGCGGCGAGGCCGCCGTCGATATCGAACAGCTCTGGGTAGGGAAGGGCTTTACCCTGCCGACGCCGACAGATACGATCTGGTGCGCCGGCATCAATGTCATCGGGACGACACCGGACGGCCCCTTCGACCCGGCGCATCCTCAGGTCCAGCACCCGAACGCCGGCTTCTGCGCCGACAGCGCCAGGAACTTCCCGATCCGCTACGACGATCCCATGCTCGGCGGTGACCTGGACGACAACGCAAACGTGAACGCCTCCTCCCCCGAGGGCATCTACCATGCCGACTCGGGCAATGTTCATGTCGAGCCCCTCGGCGGCGGATACGCGCAGATCGATGTCGACGCGTGGTTCCGCTTGGACCCGCCGCCGGCGGCACATGTATTCCGGCTCCACGGCCGATTGGTCGCGGCCGACAGCGTGCCGACGGCGCCGATCTAGCGCCTGTGAAACCGGCTAGGCAGTCGCGGCGTTCCGGTGCCGGGAGGCAGCCATGACGATACCGTTCGCGAAGCAGACGTTTCCCGAGATGTACGAGCAGAACCTGGTCGGGCCGCTCTTCCGGCCCTGGGTCGAGCCCACGCTCGAAGCCCTGGACCTCGCCGCCGGAGAACGCGTGCTCGACGTGGCCTGCGGTACCGGTGTAGTCGCTCGCTTGGCGCGGGAGCGCGTGGGCGCGAACGGGAAGGTCGTGGGCATCGACGTGAGCCCGGCGATGCTCGCGGTCGCTCGCGGTGTTGCCCCTGGCATCGACTGGCGCGAGGGCGACGCGGCCGCCTTGCCGCTTCGCGATGGCGAGCAGTTCGACGTCGTGATCTGTCAGCAGGGACTGCAGTTTTTTCCGGACCGGCTCGCCGCGGTGCGAGAGATGCACCGGGCAGTGAGGCCGGCCGGCCGAGTGGCCGTGAGCACGTGGCGTCCCGACGAGGAGGTGCCGTTGTGCCTGGAGCTCCGGCACGCCGCGGAGCGACACCTCGGCCCGGTCAACGACCGCCGCCACAGCCTCGGACATGCCGATCCGCTCGAGGCCCTGCTCCGGGACGCCGGCTTTCGCGATGTCCGGTCGACGACCCTCTCGCGCACGATCCGGTTCCCTGACGGTGCGGTGTTCGCCCGGATGAACGCGATGGCCCTCGTCGGGATGAGCGACGCCCCGAAGGACATGAGTGACGAGGACCGGGGACGACTCGTCAGCAGCATCCTGCGCGACTGCGAGGCCGTCATGCGGCGGTACACCGATGATTCGGGGCTCGCGTTCGAGCTCAGCACGAACCTGGCGACGGCCGTCTCCGGCTGAACCGTTGTCGCATTTGGGGCCCACGCTGTCGCAAACGGGGCCTATCCGAGTCCCAACCTCCGCGAAAGATTTGAAGCAACCCTGACCATCCGTCCGGCGACCGGTACTCGAGGAGGTCCTATGAGCCGAGTCCCATGCGTTCTGGGTTGTGCGGTGGTGGTGCTGGCATACGCGGGTCCCCTCGCCGGTCAAAGCCCCCACGTGGGCCTTCTTCTGGGGCGAAGTCTCGTCGGCGGCTCGGACAGCCGCACCCTGGTTGGCTCGAGCGTGACGGGAGCGGATCAGGACGGTGTGCACGTCCGGGGTTTCGCCGAGTTTCCGCTGGAAGGAAGTCCCCTCAGTCTGCAGGCTGATCTGTTCTATAATCGTCTGACGTCCGGCCCGAACACCTTCGATGCCGGCGTCAACGGCAAGGCGGCGCTGGTCGATCGGACCATCGGACTCACGGGTAGCCTAGTGGCGAATACGAGGCGCCGCTCCGCGGTGTCTCCCTATTTCGCACTTGGTGCCGGCGTGTTCACGACCCGGCTCGGCCACAACCCGGATCCCTGAGCACGAGCGTGACGACGACCTATCGGGGGATGGGGCTGGGCCTGCTTGCCGGCGGCGGCATCCGATTTCGAATCGGCCGGCCGACGCTGCTGGTCGACTATCGGTACTATCAGGCATTGTACAACACTCGCGGGAGCAGCTTCATGCCGCTTTCGATCGGGCTCGCGTTCTGACAAGTTGCGCGAAGTTCCGGGCCGCAGCACCTCCCGCCCTGATTAACCAGGAGGTAACCAGCGCCAGGTAGATAAGTAGAGAGGGAGATCGACCAATGACCGCGCCAACCGCAATCGCCGGCGCCCCGGGCGCCCCGAACATCCAGGCCGGCTCGCTGCCCGCGACTGCCACCGCGGCTGGTGCGGGCCCCGTGAAGAAAATCGTCGTGGCCGTCCACGGAATCGGCGACCAGTACAGCTACGCGACCATCCAGTCGGTCGTCAACCAGTTCTGCGCTTTCTATCAGGAGCCGGCCGCTATCCCGCTCGGCAACTTCCACAACGGCCAGTCCGCGTTTTCCATCTCGCCCCCGTATCCCAAGGAGCACTTCGAGCGCCTCGCATTCGCCGAAGTCTACTGGGCGAAGTTCCCCCGGACCCTGGTCGACGACCAGCACACCATCGAAGACTCCAAGAAGTGGGCCCGCACGATCGTCGAGCGCCTGAAAATGCGCTGGAAGAAGAAGGGCGCGCACGGAGGGTGCCGGGATCGGGACTTCGCGCTGCTCAAACAGGTCCTCACCGAGATGATCCAGACTATCGCGGTGCTCGACCGCCTCTCGTTCCTGGCCGACAAGGCGGGCCTCTTCACCTTCGACCTTCGGAAGCTGCTGGAGGATTATCTCGGGGACGTGCAGGTCGTCACCGAATTCGCCAAGGAGCGCGGCGAGATCCTGCAGGAGTTCGCGAGAATCATGAACGAGGCGAACAGCTCGTATCCCGATGCGGAGATCTATATCATCGCACACAGCGAGGGAACGGTCGTCTCCTTTCTGAGCCTCGTGAATGCACTCAGCGCGCAGCAGACACCGGACTGGGTCAAGCAGGTGCGGGGATTCATGACGCTGGGCTCGCCGATCGACAAGCATCTTATCCTGTGGCCGGAGCTGTTTACCGACGCGCCGCCGGCATACACGCCGAAGGACAAGGACAAGATTCGCTGGCGGAACTACTACGACTATGGCGACCCGGTCGGCTTCGCGCTGGACGACGCTCGCGCCTGGCTCGGGATCCACCACTGGAACGAGGTCTTCGAGTTCACGGAGTCTCACGACTACGGGTTCGGGCGCTATCTCCTGCCCGGCAAGGCCCACGTGGACTACTGGACCGACCCGGACGTGTTCGGCCATTTCATCGAACATGTCGTAAACGAGGAGCCGCAGAAGAAAGCGGCGAAACCCTCAGCGCCCGCGAGGCCGGCGCCCGGGAACAAATGGTGGAAGCGTACGCTCAGCTATGGGGTGCCGTACGCGCTCGTCAGCGTCCTCCTCATCGTCGCCGCATACGTCCTGTTCAAGGCGGTCACCGGCGCCATCGATCCCAAAGGCGAGATGTTCGTGGGCAAGCCACTGGTGACGCGAGAGGTCGCTGCCATGGCGGCGTTGCTCCTCGGGATCACCGTGACGGCACGCATACCCCGTCTCACCCGCAGCCCGTTCTGGCGCGTGGCCGGACTCGTGGTAGGATGGCTGACCGCTTTCCTGTACCTCGTGAACGTCCAGTCGGCCGATTTCTTCGAGCGACTCGGCGTCACGCTGCCGGACTGGGCGGTCGCCCCGGTGCTGGCCGGACTGCTCGTTCTGCTGGTCGGCTGGCTCAGCGCGACGTTTCCCCAGTGGGGGATGATCCCGCTGCTGGTGCTGGGCACATTCGTGGTGCTGGGCAAGCTGGGGTACGCCCTTAAGACCAGCGGCGCGCCCGCCGACGTGGGCCCGCTCTGGCCGGTGATGATCGGTCTCGTCGGCTCACTGTATCTGTGGTGGCTGGCGGCACTCCTCTTCGATCTCGTGTTTGTCTGGCACCTGTATATCCGCCACGCGCGAGGGATGCAGCGACTGGACGAGGTCCTCGGTGGCTCCCGGCCCAAACCCGGCGCCAGGAAGGCTCGGACGGCGGCGGTCCACGCCCCACAGGTCTTGCGATGACTCAGCGCCAGAAGTAGTGCCACCGGTACGTCAATGTCACGGTCTTGCCCGTCTCCACCTTCGTCTTCCATGTGAACTGCCCGACGCCATTCACCGCGCCCCACCAGCCGGGCCAGCCGTACCATCCCCACCAGGCGGGCCGCGTCACCGCTTCGCCCTCCTCGTATGCGTTCACCATCTCGACCTTGCCCGCCTGACCCGCGGCGTCGGCGAGACCGAGGATCGAGCGCGTGACCTCGATGTCCACGGGCTGGCCGCGGCGATTGGTAATCGTGATCCGTCCGTTCAGGTCCACGCGCAAATACGAGGAGCCGTCGAGCGTCAGCGCGTTGGGCACGCGACCGCTCTCCTTGTCGCTCTTCTCGACCTTGATGTCCACCGCCGTGGTGAGCGGCAGATCGCAGTCGCCACCGGGCGCCGTGTACGTCATCATCCCCTGGCCGAGGACGCGGTCGCCGGATGAGATGAGCGCCGGTGCGGTGGTGAGGGGCTCATGTCCCGCATTGGTGAGACGCAGGACGTGCGTGAAGTGCGGCGCGCCCAGCAGCCGGGCGAGCTGCCGCTGCTGCTCGTCATTGGCATTGGCCCGCACTTCCATCGGCGGCGCGAACGGCAGCTCGAGCACGTACACGTCACGATATGCCAGCTCGTATTCGGCGACCGGCAGCACCATCCGCTCGCCTTTCCGCAGCGTCACCCGTTTGACGGTGAAGACGTACAGGTCCTGGTCGGCTTCGCCGCCTTCCACTTCGGGGCCCGCCTCGGGTTGATTGCGGCGCTCGTTCTCGTCCCTGAACCTGTCCTCTCTCGCGCCGACCTGCGCCATGATCGCGTTCGACATCGCGAACCCACTCGCCGACTTGGCGTCGAAATAGTCGCCGAGCTGCGCGACGGTCTGCTGGAGCGCCATTGGATCGACCACGCCCTTGAACGCGAAGGTCGGAACTCCTACGACCAGGTTGGCGGTGACGTTCTCCAGGTCTGCCAGCTCGTTCACCAGCGTCGCCTGAAGCTGCACGTGCGCTGTCCCGGACGCTCCGATGGTCACTTTATAGGACGGGATCCACCGCAGGCCCTTCTGCACGTACGCCATGCCGACGTCGATGTCGCGCCGAGGCCCGGCCTCGGGCCATGAGAAGTCGAGTGTCAGCAGGTTACGGAAAGTCTCGGAGGGGTACTTGGCCGCGGGCGCGTTCTTGAAGCTCACCGAGCGGATCCGCTCGAGGGGGAGCGCGAGCACGCCCTGGCCGGTCTCGAGCAGCACGACGCCACCTTTTGCGGGGACCAGGTCGCGGTCGGGCAGGGTATCCATCGCCAGCAACTCCTCGACAGGGCGCGAGGGGAGACCCTTGATGCGTCCCGAGATTGTCTTGCCCTCCGTGTCGACGAGATCCACCGTCGCGCCGGGATTTGCTTCCAGAAGACCGCGGAGATCGATCGCCGTCTGCTCGCCGCTCACTCGTCGCCGGCTCGCAGTCACCGCGTTGAGCTTGATGTCCGGGTCCGCGGAATAGGGCCAGAATGTGCCGAGCACGGGGGTGGGGAGTCGTTCGAGCACCACGTGGCCCTTCGCATCCACCCCCAGGCGGCCCTGGTGGACGACGAAGGCGTGGCCGTCCTTGAATACCGTGACCTCTTTGATCGGCATGCGCGTGAGCGCGGCTGCCGGCTCGGCCTGCGCCGGCGCGGACGCGGGCCGCACGCACAGCAGCGACAGCGCCAGGAGGACGACTCTCATGAGCTTCTCCCCGTGCGAGGAAACCGAAGGGCTGGGTGGCTGGTGCCGTGATGTGGGGGGACGGGAGAGGGTGGGAAACTGACACGATCAGCGGGATGATGCGGACGTGCAACGCCACGCAGGAGTCAGTGGGTGACGTCCCCATGAGGCGATCGCGCTTGCGGACTCCACGCGTCGATGATCCGGCCCACCAGATCGGCCGGCTGATCCAGCTCGACGTTGGATGCGACGGCGACCGCGAGTCCGATGCTCGGGACCACCGCCAGACCGAATGACCCGTTCCAGCTGCTGCCAAGCACCTGCAGCACGCCGTCGCGGTCCGTGCGCACGACCCAGTCTCCCAGCGTCCGTCCGGTCGGACTGCCGGTGGCGGCGAGTGGTGCGTCGGCGAAGTCGAGAGCCCGATGCGTTGGGTCGAGGAGGCTGCCCGCCATGAGCGACAGGGCAAACCGTACCAGGTCGGTTGGCGTACCGAGATAGTTGCCGGCGCCGAGGGCCCAGCTCGGGTCGACCGGATCGGCGTTCGAGGGCTCATCGATGCGTGTCGCCGACAGGTGCGCGGGCGTCCAGAGACCCTCCCACTGCCGGGTGTTGGCCTCGGTTCGCACCATGTAGTACCGCGTCTTCGATGGGATCACCTCGAAGACGTTGTCGGGTCGCGTTGCGTGCATGCCGGCTGGTGACAATACCAGGTTGGTCAGGGCCGCATCGTACGACTCGCCGCTCGCTCCTTCGATCGCGCACGCGAGCAGCGTGTACCCCGCATTGGAGTAGACGACCTGGGTCCCCGGCTCGTAGCGGAGCGAGTCACGGGCGAACCGGCGCAGCGCTTCACGGGGCGAGTCGTAGTGGTCGCGGTTGAAGAGATCGCGCAGATCCGAGGCTCGCACACCGGCCTGGTGGGTGAGAAGCTGCCGCGGGGTCACCGTCCACCGATGATAGCCGAACGCCGGGCAGTAGCGCTGCACCGGAGCATCGAGATCGATTCGCCCGGCCTGTGCCAATCGCAGGACGGCAGCCGACGTCAGGAGTTTTGTCGCGGATTGAAGACCGAAGACTGTCGACGTGGTCACCGGCACGGCGTGCTCGAGGTCCGCTTGTCCGAAGCCCCGGGCGAACAACACCTGACCCGCGCGCCCGATAGCGACGGACATTCCCGGAATCCGCCCGGCAGCCATGTAGGCAGTGACCGCCGCGGCGACCTGCGCCTGGACGTCCGCGACGGTATCCTGGCGTTGCTGGGCGCTCGCCGGGCTGCTCGCGAGGAGCAGAAGGCAGCTAAGAAAGACGGGACGCATCGGGTGCCTTCCGGAAGGAGGTACCTACCGAGCGGATTGGATAGTTGGGAAGGCGGGAAGGTTGTAAGATGTACGGGCGACCTCACTCCGGAGGGCGATATGGCACTGACGGCTATCATGATCTGGTACGGCGGACTCGGTGTCCTCGCCGCCATCGGCACGATCGCGATCTGCCGCGCGCGGTTCTCCCCGCGTGCCGAGCACATCATCTTCGCGCTCCTGCTCGCTCCCGTCGCCGCCATGTATCTGGTCTTCCTGGCCTACTTCGATGACCAGCCTGCCCTTCGTCTCGAAGTGTACGCCGTGGGCGTCTTCGTTGCGCTCGGCCTGCTCGGTCTCCGGCTTCCCGCGTTGCTCGTGCTCGGCTACGCCCTGCACGGCGCCTGGGACCTCATGCACGAGATCTCGGCGCAGCTCGGCGCCGCGGGTGGCGGCTCGCGCAACATCAGCGCGATCCCGCTCGCGTATGGGGCGTTCTGCGCGGCGTACGACTGGTGGATCGCGGGATATTTCGTGACGCGGCAGGCCGCATGGCGCGACACCGAGGCAGGGGCTTGAGCCCGTAGCCCGTAGCTCGTAGCCCGTAGCTCCTAGCCCACCTTCCTTACCCCATCCCGCCCCGGCACGTACCTTCTCTCCTCCCCCCACCAGGAGCTGCATGTGCCGTTCTACCTCTGGCAGGCTTCGTACACGCTCGAGGGCGTCAAGGGATTACGGAAGGATGGAGGCTCCAAGCGCCGGGCCCTGGTCCAGCAGATGGTCGAGAAGGCCGGCGGCAAGCTGCAGTCCTTCTATTTCGCGTTTGGCGAGTCCGATGTCGTCGGCATCGCGGAGTTCCCCGATCACGCCACGGCCCTCGGGCTGAGCCTGGTGGTCAACGCGAGCGGCGCGGTGAACTTCCGGACGACCGTACTGGCGACGCCCGAAGAAGTGGATGCGGCGGCGAAGAAGTCGATCGCCTACACTCCGCCGGGAGCGTAGACGCGCGGGTGTGCTGCCCGTCACCTCGGCTCCCGGGGCAGGACCGTAGCTTGTGAGCGTTAGCGGTCCGGAGTCATTTCTCTCCGAGGGTCCCCTGTGACGCCCCGCAACAGTCCGTGGCTCCCGTTCATCACCCTGTGTCTCGCCGCCGCCTGTGGTGGTGACGACCTCGTCCTTCCGGGCGACGGGGAGATGGCCATTCGGGTGGTGGATGGCGACGGACAGCGTGGATCGGTGGGTCAGCTGCTCGCCGCGCCGGTGGTCGTCGAGGTGATCGACTCGAAGGGCGACCCGGTCGAGGGCGTCACCGTCACCTTCGCCCTCACGTCGGCCGGCGCCGGCGCCGAGATCTCGCCGGCCTCCTCGCCCACCGACGTGGACGGTCACGCGGAGGCCCACGTTCTCCTGGGCGACAAGGTCGGCCTCCAGACCGGGAAGGCCACCGTCACCGGCAACGGAAATCCCCTGGCTGCGGCGACGTTCTCGGCGCTCGCCGCGGCATCGTCGCCACCCGAGTCTCCGCCGCCACCGGCCTCCGACAACAAGCGGCCTCAGGCCGACTTCGACGTCACCTGCCACGACCTCCGCTGCAGCTTCGACGACCAGAGCAAGGATGACGATGGAAGCATCGCGTCACGCCACTGGGATTTCGGCGACGGATCGTCCTCGAACGAGCGCAACCCGAGCCACTCGTACGCCGGCGCCGGCGACGTCCAGGTGACGTTGACGGTGACGGACAACGGCGGGGCGACCGATACGCGGACGCGCACCGCCGACCCATCGTCACCCTCCTCGCCGCCTGATCCGCCATCGCCGCCGCCGCCGCCGCCGCCCGCACAGAACAAGCCGCCCAGGGCGGACTTCGAGGTCGCCTGCCAGGACCTGCGCTGCACCTTCGTGGACCGGAGTGCCGACGAGGACGGCAATGTCGCACGCTGGGAGTGGGACTTCGGCGATGGCTCGACATCCAGCGAGCGGAACCCCTCGCACACGTATGCGGCGGCCGGGAAGTACGATGTCCTTCTCGTTGCGACCGACGACGATGGCGCCGCCGACACGAGGTCGCACAAGGCCGAGCCCAAGTCGCCGCCTGAGGAGCCGCCGCCACCTCCGCCGGATCCCCCGGCTCCGCCGCCACCGCCACCACCGCCGGCGAACGAGGCCCCCCACGCCGACTTCCACGCCGATTGCAGGGACAAGTCCGACTGCGAGTTCGAGGACACGAGCAGGGACGACGACGGGACGATCGTGAGCTGGAGCTGGAACTTCGGAGACGGGGGCACGTCGAGCGAGCGGAATCCGACCCACAGCTTCTCATCGGACGGTGAGTTCGAGGTCTCGCTCACAGTCATGGACGACGACGGGGCGAGCAACACCAAGACACATAAGGTTCACGTCAAGAAGGACTGAGCACACACTTCTCTCTTCTCCCTCTGTCAATTCTGTGACATTCCGATGTCTCCAATCGAGACGTTCGGCGATTGCCTCCTCGCGGCCCCTTTCCGATATTCACGGTCCCTTCTTTACCCAATAGTGAGGCACTCATGCCCAAGAAAGCGGCAAGCGCAATTCCCCAGGGATACCACACCGTCACGCCCAGCATCTTCGTGGCCGGGGCGGGGAAGGCTATCGAGTTCTATAAGAAGGCCTTCGGGGCCACCGAGGTGAGCCGGTTCGCGGGGCCCGACGGGAAGATCATGCACGCCGAGATCAGGATCGGTAATTCGCCGATCATGCTGGCGGACGAAATGCCGGAATACGGTGGCAAGAGCCCGACATTGCTGGGCGGCACCCCGGTCAGCTTCTTCATCTATCAGGACAACGTGGATGCGGCCTGGAAGCGGGCGATCGACGCGGGCGCCAAGGAAGTCCAGCCCCTCATCGACCAGTTCTGGGGCGACCGCGCCGGATGCCTGAAGGATCCTTTCGGCCACAACTGGTGGCTGGCCCAGCGCGTTCAGGAGCTGACGGAGGACGAGCTGAAGAAGGCCGCGGAGGCGATGTTCTCGCAGACAGCGTAGCAGAGAAGACGGCAAGGACGGGAAGCTGGCTTTCTCCCGTCCTTGCCGCCTTTCCCGTCCTTCCCGCCTATTTGCGATGCGCCACTGACAACGCGTACACCGCCGACCGAAGCGGCACCAGCGGATCGTCGGACAGCTCGACCCCACTCACCAAAAATGTCGGGTTGAACTGGAGCGAGCGCTGCAGCTCTTCCTGGTTGGGCTCGACCTTCGTCAGACGGATGGTGCCGAGCGTCACCCGCTTGCGGTCGGCCGGCCAGACGAGCGATCCGTCGTTGGTGGGGTCGCCCGCATTGGGCAGTTGCGCATATAGGGTGAACACCACGGGACCACGCGACAGTCGCTTCTCCAGGTCTTCGCGCAGGAAATTGGGTCCGGCCTTGGCCGTGGCTGCGGAGTCGAGATAGGCGACGCCCGCGGCCGGCTGGATCTGATACCGCACCACCTGTTTCTTCCCGCTGCTATCCACCAGCACGAACGCATTGTTGCTGAAGTACGCCGCGGTCGCGAAGCTCTTCGGCGGGAACGCGGTCTCCTTGAGGAACTTGACCGCGAGGGGGCGGCTGCCGAGGAAGGTCTCGATCGCATTCGGATGGGGGGCGTCTGGGCCGCTCGCGAGGACCGCCTGGAACAACCCCAGGAAGTCTTCCCCCGTCCCCACGACGAACCCGTTATGCGAGACGCTGACGATGTCGGTGAAGCCACCCCCGGGGATGTTGAAGCGGACCGCGATGCCGCGGGGGCCGATCCTCGGGTCGGTGTCGGGGATATCGGGCACGCCGGTGCCGTCGGAAAACCGGACTGTCACCGGCACGGCCGGCCCACTGAAGTGGGCCGCTTTGCTCAGTGTCTTGGCTTCCTTCGTCGGCGTGAACAAACCGCTGACGACGATGCCCTTGGCGTGATTGAAGCGGAAGCCCGTATGGATCCCGCCGTTCGCCTTCACCATCACGTCGGCGATCTGCTGCGGCAGGCTCGCGGCCGGCTTCGCCGCGCTGGAGTCCGCGGCCGGCGGCGCCTTGGTTGCTTCTTCGGTCTTCGGAGCGGAGCGATTGCAGCCCGGCAGGAGCATGGTCGCGCCGAGCAGGGTGACGCCCGCCAGCAGGGATGACAGGTGCAGCGACGTACGGACGCCCATCCGGCCTCCTCGTGATGGTTCGACGATCGTGGGATCGGGATAAGCTACTCGGAATTGGGCTAGGGGCTACGGGCTACGGGCTGCTCGCAGCTCGCAGCTCGTAGCCCGTAGCTCGCAGCTCGCAGCTCGCAGCTCGCAGCTCGTAGCTCGTAGCTCCTAGCCCATCGCTGGCGGGCGGGCGTTAGAATTACCATATGATTCCGATGCGCTACATCGTTCTCGCGACATGGCTCGTTGGAGGCCAGGCGAACGCCCAGTCCGCACGCCTGCCCGTTCAGCCGCCTGCTCGTTACCTCGACCAGTTCATCGACCCCGCCGTCAGCCCACGCAACGATTTCTACGGCTACGCGGTCGGGAAGTGGCTCCGCGAGCATCCCATCCCGAAGAGCGAGAGCGGTTGGGGCGTGGGCGACGTGGTCCAGGAGGAGACGTACCGGCGGCTGCTCGAGATCAGCAAGACCGCGGCCGCCGACCCGGGTGCGCCGGGCACCAGTCGGCAGAAGATCGGCGACTTCTGGAATGCGGCGATGGACACCGTCGCCATCGCGAAGCAGGGCTACGCGCCGCTCGACAGTGAGTTCGCCCGGATCGCCGCGGTCAAAGACCTTCCGTCGCTCGCGAGCGTCATCGCTCGGCTCAACTACATCGGCGCCGACGCGGTGTACGCGCTGTATGTCGATCCCGATGCCAAGCACAGCGATCGGAACGCTGCCTGGCTCTGGCAGGGCGGGCTCGGTCTGCCCGACCGCGACTACTACTTCGACGCCGACCAGAACGGGAAGAGACTCCGGAAGGCCTACGTCGAGCACATCACCCGCATGCTGACTTTGCTCGGCGAGTCCCGCGACAGCGCGGCCGCCCACGCGGCGACCGTGATGGCGATCGAGACCGAGCTGGCCGGCGGATCGCTCAAGCTCGAGGCGCTGCGCGATCCGGTCAGGAACTACAACCCGATGAGCCTCGCCCGCCTCGGCACGCTCACCCCGGCCATCGACTGGAAGACGCACCTTGCCGACCGCGGAATCACCGGCATCGACAGCGTCATCGTCGGTCAGCCCGGCTTTTTCCGCCAGGTCGAGACGTCGCTGCGGTCACACTCCATCGCGGACTGGAAGACGTACCTCCGCTGGTGTCTCGCGAACGCTTACGCGGTGGAGGCTGGCGGACGCTTCGACGACGAAGACTTCCGATTCTACGGCACGATCCTGAACGGGACGCCGGAGCAGCGCCCTCGCTGGAAGCGCATGCTCGACCAGGAAGAGGGCTACCTGGGCGACGCGCTCGGCCAGCTCTACGTCGCCCGATACTTCTCGCCCGCGACCCGCCAGCGTTACGAACGCCTCACCGACGACATCTTCGCCGCCTTCGAGCGGCGGATCGAGGCGGTGCCATGGATGTCGGCGGAGACGAAGAAGCGCGCGCTGGTCAAGCTCCACGCGGTGAACAAGAAGGTAGGGTATCCGAAACGCTGGAAGGACTACTCGAAATACACGGTGGACCGGCACTCGTTCATCATCAACGCGATGCGAGGACAGATCTGGCAGAGCGACTACGCGAACGCCAAGGTGGGGAAGCCGGTGGACCGCACCGAGTGGGACATGACGCCTCAGACGTACAACGCCTACTATAGTTCCGGCAGGAACGAGATCGTGCTCCCCGCCGCCGCATTCATCCTCCCCGGCATCGCCGACTCGCTCGTGGACGACGCGCTCGTGTACTCCTATGCGGGCGCCGCCACCATCGGGCACGAGATCACCCACGGCTTCGATGACGAGGGTCGCCAGTTCGACGAGCACGGCAACCTCGAGAACTGGTGGACCAGGAAGGACGCGACCGAGTTCACGACCCGCGCCAAGAGAATCGTGCGCCAGTTCAACGACTACGTCGCCGTGGGCACGCTCCACGTCAACGGCGCAGCCACGCAGGGCGAGAACATCGCAGACCTCGGCGGCCTCAACCTCGGGTGGGACGCGTTCACCCGCACCCAGCAGTACAGGGAGGGGAAGAAAATCGGCGGTCTTACCCCGGCGCAGCGGTTCTTCATTGGATGGGCGCTCGGCTGGATGCGGCAGCTCCGGCCGGAGTTTACGTCCGTGCTGGTCAAGTCCGACGTGCACGCGCCGAGCAAGTTCCGGGTGATCGGTCCCGTGTCGAACCTCGATGCGTTCTACGAGGCGTTCGGGATCAGGGCGGGGGACAAGATGTACCGGCCGGAGGCGGCGCGGGTGCGGATCTGGTGAGGGCTCAGACCTCAGACGTGAGGTGATGTGCGCGGCGTAAGTAATCGATTTACCGCATGTTGAGCTGCAAGTCTCGAAACGTTCTCAAGCCTGTCCGCAAACAAGGAACAAGGCCCACCGCGCGTCCCACATCACAATCGTGTATACGGCGTTCACCGACGGTGTACGCCGCTCAGCACCTCCTCCAGCGTCTTCGCCAGCACATCGTCGGCCACCGGTTTCTGCAGAAACGCCTGGTGCTCGCGCACCGCACCATCGTTGAACGCGCTGTCGCGCGGGTACCCCGACATCCAGATGATCGGCAAACTTGGCCGCGAGGCCGCCAGGTGTCGGGCCAGCTCGATCCCGCCCATCACCGGCATGACGACGTCGCTCATCACCGCGTCCACCGTTCCGTCCGCCCCATCGATCCGCTCGAGCGCCTCCTTCCCGTTGCGCGCCTGTGCCACCGCGTAGCCGAAGCCTTCGAGCGTGCGCGCGACGATCGCGCGGACCTGGTCTTCATCTTCCACGACGAGAATCCTGGCCTGCCGATCGGCGACCGATCCTTGCGTGGCCGGTTTGCCGGCTGACGGAGCCGGCGCCTCGCTCAGCGGCAGCAGCACCGTGAACGTCGCACCGTGTTGGCCCGTCTCGGCCCACACGTGGCCATGGCTCTGCGTCACGATCCCCAGCACGGTCGCGAGCCCGAGCCCCGTCCCCTGTCCGACGTCTTTGGTGGTGAAGAACGGCTCGAAGATGTGAGGGAGATCGCGGGCCGCGATGCCGGTCCCCGAATCGGTCACCGTCAACTCACCATAGCGACCCGCCTCGATCCGTGTGCCGGAGATCGCGCTATAGGTCTCTGTCTGCTGTTCTCGAATCCCGGTCTTCAGCAGCAGCTCGCCGCCCCGCGGCATCGCGTCGCGCGCGTTGATCGAGAGATTCATGAGCACCTGCAGCAACTGGCTGCGATCCACCTTGAGCCACACCGGGGTCGTGGTCAGATCGAGCTGGATGGGGATCGATGGACCGAGCAATCGCTGCAGCATGCTCGCGCTCTCGCGAACGGCTTCGTTCAGGTCGAGCGTTTCCGGCTGCAGCACCTGCTGCCGGCTGAAGGCGAGCAGCTGCCGCGTGAGGCCGGCCATGCGGTCCGCGGCCTTCTGGATCTCGAGGAGGTCATGCCGCGCACCCGTGCTCAGGTTTGGCTCGTGGGCGACGAAGTTGGCGAACCCGCTCAGGGCATAGAGCTGGTTGTTAAAGTCGTGAGCCAAGCCGCCCGCCAGCCGCCCGATCGCCTCCATCTTCGCGGCCTGCCGCAGGCGCTCCTGGCTCTCGGCCAAGGCCGCGCTGGCCTCCCGTCGCACCTGCTGCAGCTTGATCGACCCCTCGACCCGGGCCAGCAGCTCGCGTGCCGAAAACGGCTTGACGAGATAGTCATCCGCCCCGGTCTGCAGCCCCTCGATGCGGGCTTCTTCGCCGGCGCGGGCCGAGAGCAGGATTACGGGAACGGTCTTGAGGGCCTCGTCGGCTCTGAACGCATGGATGACTCCGAAGCCATCGAGACCCGGCATCATGACGTCGGAAAGGACGAGATCCGGCGGCCGTGCGCGGGCCGCCGCGCAGGCCGCGTGCCCGTCGGCCACCGCCTCGACCTCGTAGCCGCGCTGGACCAGGAGCTGCCGCACGTAGTCGCGCATGTCGGCATTGTCGTCGGCCAGGAGAATGCGTCCGGACCCTCCGCGCTCCGCCGGAGCGTCGTCGTCCTTTGCGTCGTCGCCGGCGCTCCAGCGCGAGGCGTCCTGAACGTAGGTATCACCCCGCAGTCCCGTGGACGGCACCGTCCGCACGGCATTGATCCGGTCAGCCGGAAGGTGCGCCGTGCCCAGCGGAATCGTCACCACGAACGTGCTCCCCCGACCGACCTCGCTCTCGACCCGCACGCTGCCGCCGTGCAGCTTCACGAGCTCCTGCACCAGCGCGAGACCGATGCCGGATCCTTCGTAGCTGCGCCCGCGCGCATCCTTCACCCGGTGGAACCGCTCGAAGAGCCGGGGCAGCTCATCCTCGGGAATGCCGGTGCCGGTATCGTGCACCGTCAGCTCCACCGCATCGCCGGCCGGACGCACGGACACGGCGATGCTGCCCTCGAAGGTGAACTTGAACGCGTTGGAGACGAGGTTGAGGACCACCTTTTCCCACATCTCGCGGTCCACGTAGACCGGGTCCGCCAGCGGCGGGCAGTCCACCAGGAACGTCATTCCGGCGTTCTCCACCGTGGAGCGAAAGACGCTGGCGACTTCGGCGGTGAAGGCGGACAGCTCGGTGGCCTCGAAGGAGGCCTGAGTTCGGCCGGCTTCGATCCGGGAGAAGTCGAGCAGCGTGTTGACGAGCTTGAGCTGCCGGATCGCATTCCGTCGGGCCAGCTCCAGACGTTCGCGGTTTCCCTCGGAGATCCCATCAGGATCGCGCAGGACATCCTCGAGCGGGCCCAGCATCAGCGTCAGCGGAGTCCGGAACTCGTGGCTGACGTTGCTGAAGAACGCCGTCTTGGCGCGATCGATCTCCGCCAGCGCTTCCGCGCGTGCCCGTTCCTCCTCGAACGCGCGAGCGTGGGCGATGGCGGTGGCGATCCGGGTCCTCACGAGGTCGAGAAAGTCCCGGTAGGAGCCGTCGAACCGGAGCAGCGGGCTCAAGCCGGCCACCAGGAAGCCGGCCAGGGTCCGGGCATCGGCCGCCGGCACGGTCACCACGGCCGCTGCGCCGGGGGCGTCGGACCGCGTGACCACATGGACGTCACGGTCCTGTAAGGCTTCGAACAATGGCCAGGTGGCGGGGTCGGGCTTATCGAGCTCGACCACCGCGGGACTGATCGCTTGTCCGGGGTCGACGCCAACCGTGCCCGTCAGCACCGCGCACTGGGTGCCGGGATCGATCAGATAGAACAACGCGAACGGAATGTCCTTGGGGTACCCTCGGAGGATGCGGGCGGCGATCGCACACGCTTCTTCGGCCGTCCGCGCCTCGCCTACCCGCGCGCCCAGATCGCGCAGGAGCGCGGTGCGACGCTCGCCGATCACCTTCTCCGTGATCTCGTTGACGGTGGCCAGCACACCGCCGATGCCGCTCGGTACCGACTCGTCGGGGACGGGGCTGTACGCGATCGTGAAGTGGCATTCCTCGAAGTGCCCGGTCCGGTTGATCACGAGCTCGATGTCGTCGTTCCACGTCGCCGGCCCGCCGCGGAATGGCGTATCGATCAGCGGACCGATGACGTCCCAGATTTCCGCCCAGCATTCGCTCGCAGGTTTCCCCAGCGCCCGGTCGGGATGCTTGTCGCCCGGGATGGGCCGGTAGGGATCGTTGTAGATCTGGATGTACTCGGGGCCCCACCAGAGGAGCTGCGGAAATCGATTGACGAGGATGATGCGCACCGTGGTGCGGAGCGCGGGCGACCACCCGCTCATGGGGCCAAGCGGCGTCGCGGCCCAATCGAACTGCCGGACCCGTTGTCCCATCTCGCCCTCGCCGGTGAGGAGATCGGCTGCGGGGAGGGGTCCGGATCCGGGGGCCGCCGGGGTGGTCTTTCGGCTCATGCTTTCAAGGTAGCGAGCGGGCGCGCCGCCGGTATTCCGCCGCCCGCGCCGGCTTTCCCCACCCCGTGTAGAGGGTATCGAGCTGGGCCGCCGCGGCCGCGGCCAACGTATCACCCAGACTGTCCCGCAGGTGCAGGACCCTCAAGGCGAGCGGCTCGGCCTCGGCCCAGCGCCGCTGCTGCATGAGCAGCGAGGTCATGGCCGGCCCGATCAGCGTGAGCTCCCGCGCGCCGAGCCTGCCATTGGGGTCGTGCACGTCCATCGCCCACCGCAGGTTCCGCTCGCCCTCGGCCACCCGGCCGAGGCGAAACTGATTGCGGCCCATCGCCGCGGTGGCCCACACGACGTCGGGGTGCTCGGGCCCGTACGCTTTGCGCATCCGCGCCACCGCCTCCTCCAGGAACGGCTCGGCCGCGGCGTAGTCCTTCGTGAGGTAATAGGTGGTCCCCAGGTTGAAGAGGGTCCGGCCGACGGCGGGATTGTCGTCGCCCAGGACCGCGCGCCGCATTGCGAGCACCTGTTTGAGCAGCGCCGCGTTGCTGTCCTGGAAGCCGCCGTGGCTGTAGACCATCGCGAAGTTCTCGAGGTGCGCCGCGAGGTCAGGATGGGCAGGCCCGAAGTTGGCGGAGTCCAGCTTGACCACATCGCGCATGATTCCCATCGCCTCGGCGATGTCCCCCTGATACAGCCGGCTGAGCGCGAGGTCGTTCATGATGGGGGACGCGATGGGGCTTCGAGCAAGACCCAGCTCGCGAAGCATCACGATCGCCGCCCGCGCCGTCGAGTCGGCGGCCCGATAGTCGTCTTCCACCAGCTTGTTGCTGATGATCCGGCTCATGGCGTCGGCGAGTGCGGGGTGCCTGTCGCCGAAGACCTCGCGCAGTACCCGCAGCGCTTCCATCGCGGCCGAGTCGGCCCGCGGCAGGTCACCCTGCGAGTTGTAGGCGTCGGCGAGGTCCATGAGGCTTACCGCCACCGTCGAATCATTCGCGCCGTGGAGTCGCCGGCGGATCGCGAGTGAGCGTTCGGTGGCCGCGACCGCCGAGTCGAACTTGCCTTGTCGATGATACAGGATGCCGAGGTTCTGGTAGCCCTCGGCCGTCTCGTCGCTGTTCGGACCCGTGCGCGCGACCGTCTCCGCCAACGCCGAGCGCACGAGCGTGTCGGCGTCTTCGATCCGGCCGAGGCCCAGGTACACCGAGCCGATGGTGCGCTTGATGGAGGCGCTGACGAGCGGATCGCGGATGGCGCCTTCGTTCACCCGCTTGACGCCGGCCTTGAGGGCTTCCGCCACCGTAGTCTGTCGCGAGCCGCCCTGCTGCCATGGATCGGCCGTCCGCAGCATGTCCTCGAGAAACGTGCTGATGGCCTGCGCTTTGGCGCGCTCGCGCTCAGCCCGGTTCCGCTCGCGCACGATTCCCGCGATCATCACGACGGCGGCGATCGCCGCGGTCACGATCACCGAGACACCGAGCCGATGCCGCCGGACGAACCTGGCCGCCGTATATCCCAGCGTCGGCGGACGGGCCGTCACCGGCTTGTGCTCCAGGTGGCGCTCGATGTCGGTGGCCAGCGCGTTGGCGGTGTCGTACCGTCGCGCGCGATCGCGCGCGATGGCCTTGAGGACGATCCAGTCGAGGTCGCCCTTGAGGGAACGCCGCAGACCCACCGGCGTCGTGTGACGCCGATGCGCCACCGGAGACGCCGTGTGCTCCGCCAGCGTCGCGACGCGGCTGCTCGGCGTCGGTACATCCCGGTCGGTCAGAACGTATTTCTGGAGATAGGCCCCGGGCTGAAGGTCCTGCGTGTCGAACGGCAGCACGCCGGTGACCAGCTCGTAGAGCACGACGCCCAGGCTGTAGATGTCCGCCCGCGTGTCGATGTCGAGCCCGCTCGCGTCGGCCTGCTCCGGACTCATGTAGGCCGGTGTCCCGACCATGACGCCCAACTCGGTGGTGAAGGCTCCCGCGGACTGGCTTCGCTCCACGGCCTTCGCGATGCCGAAGTCGATGATCGTCGGGACCGGTCTCCCGTCGGTGATGCGGACGAGGATGTTGCTCGGCTTGAGATCGCGGTGGATCACGCCTTTCTGGTGCGCGTGCTGGACGCCCTTGCACACCGCGACGAACAGCTCGAGGCGGTGGCGGACGTCGAGCTCGTGCCGGTCGCTGTACACGGTGACGGGCTCGCCCGCCACCAGCTCCATGACGAAATAGGGAAGCCCCTCGTCGGTGGTGCCGGCATCCAGCGCCTTGGCGATGTTGGGGTGGTCCATGACCGCGAGCGACTGTCGCTCGCTCTCGAAGCGGGCGAGAACGTCGCGCGAATCCATGCCGCGCCGGATGACCTTGAGGGCGACCATGCGCCGCAGCGGCTCGAGCTGCTCGGCTTCGTAGACAGTGCCCATGCCGCCTTGGCCCAGGACGCGCACGATGCGGTACGGGCCGACCCGCGTGGGGTGCGCCCCGGCCGGCGCCGGAGGGACGGCGGAGCCGAGAGGTACGGTGTCATCCATGTGGATCTGAATGTACTGCTCCCCCCGTCAGGGCGGAGACGGCGATCTTCCCGACCTTTTCGGTTCGGGGTAACATAGACCGCTGCTCACGCTCTCCTGGCCCAAACTCCCGGAGGCTCAGATGCGACCGTGGCTCGTGGGTATGGTGATAGCGATGACCGTGGGATGCGGAGGCGATGACGGCAACGGGCCGTCAGGCCTCAACATCACCGGCACCTTCCAGGGGCAGGTTACGGCGAGTCCCGCCCCTGGCGCGGTCACACAGGCAACTCTTGTCCTCACGCAGAGCGGTACGGCAATCACCGGTTCCTACAGTGACGAGAACGGGCGGTCGGCCACTGTCGCGGGGACCCTGTCGGGTACCCACGTTGACGGAACGGCGACCTATACGGACGCCTGCGGCGGGTCCGCCACATCGGACAGCGACGTCTCGAACAACGGGAACACCCTGACGGGCACGTTCACCGCCAACGACTGTATCGGTCTCTACACCGGCAGTTTCACGTACACCAAGCAGTGAGCTGTCGCGCCTAATCCACGACGATGCGCCCCGTCATCCTCGGATGCAGGGTGCAGAAGTACTTGTAGGTTCCCGGCTGATCGAGCGTCAGCGTGTACGAATCTCCCGTGTCGAGCGGCTTCGATGGCTTGAAGCGCCCGTCCGCGCTCGCGATCAGGTGGGGCACGTCGTCGTTGTTGACCCAGGTGACCTTCCCGCCTCTCGTCACGTGCAGCTCCGCCGGGTTGAACGCGAAGTTGTCGATCCGGATCGCGAGCCCGTCTCCAATCACTGCCGGCGACCTGCCGTTCGCCGATCCGTGCGCCACCGTTGCCGCCTGCGACACCCCGGCCGGCGCCACGCCGAGCGGCGAATCCACGACCGCCAGCGCATGGTGGCCCTGGTGATACGTCACGCTGGTCAGGCCGAGGAGGCTGCGCAGCCGGGCCGGCTCCACCGTAAGCGGGCCGGGTGACGGCGCCGTGCCCGGCGCCGGCTGAGGGAACGCGGTGGACATCGCGGTGTGGAATGCCATGTTGCCCTCGACCTTCTGCATCACCTGGTGGATGTGGCCGTTGAGCACCGTCACGGAGCCGAACCGCCGCAGCAGCGCCAGCGCCTGCTCGCTGTCGTCGGTGCCCCAGCCCCAGTCAGGATAAACCGTCCACAGGGGCACATGGGCGAAGACCACCACCGGCGTGCTCGACGAGCGGCCCGCCAGGTCTTTCCGTAGCCACGCGATCTGATCGGCGCCAAGATTGCCCAGCCCGCCGGCCTTGAGATTCAGTACGTTCACCAGGCCGACGAAATGCACGCCGGCATGGTCGAAGCTGTACCATCCATCGCCCTTCGTCTTCTTCCCGTATCGCTCGAGATACTGCCTGCCGTTGTCCTCGAGAACATCATGCTCCCCGGGGACGAACCAGACCCGGTCGGTGCGGATCCCCTTGAGCACCTGGTCGGCCGTATCGAACTCCGTCGGCTTCGAGAGCTGAGAGATGTCTCCCGTGTGGAGCACGAAGGCGGGGCGGCGAGGCAGCCGGTTCAGCCGGTCCACGGCTTCCTGCAGCGTCGCCGTGACGTCCGGGTTGGCTTCCTTTGCGAAGCCGATGTGGCTGTCGCTGAGCTGGGCGAAGACGAGGTCGGCCTGGAGCGCTGCCGCGGCCGCGGGGTCGCGACCGAGAGGAATGGAGCGGAGGACCCCGCTCTGCATCGCCCAGATGGCCCCGGTGCCTGCCCAGGCCATGCACTTCAGGAATCCGCGCCGGTCGATACCGTCGCCGCCATGATCGTGTAGGATGGTGTCCGACATCGCTCTCCTCGCCGTTCCGGGTGAATCATCGTCCTGCTCTTCCGCGTAGAGCGGTTCCGCGGCGGGTTTATTCCTCGGACAGATCCGGGCCGGATCCGGGAATATTCCGAAGAGCCGGACGCTCTATACCCAACGGACGTTGAGCGGGATCGAAGGACGGACAGGAGCGCGCTACGATCGACACATTCGAACGACAAATGCTGCCGCACCTCGGGGCCGCGTTCACGCTCGCCCGCTACATGCTGCGGGAGGCGGCGGATGCCGAAGACGTGGTGCAGGACGCGTATCTGCAAGCGCTGCGGCACTTCGGCGGCTTCCGGGGTGAGAACCCGCGGGCCTGGCTGCTGACCATCGTGCGGCGGACCTGCTACGCGTGGCTGGGCCGCGAGGGTCGTTTCGGTCCGACGATGGATCCCGACGCGATAGACGAGTTTCCCAGCAGCGATGAAGATCCCGAGACCGTCGTCATCCGGGGCGAGCTGCAACACCAGATTGCCCGCGCCGTGGATGCGCTCCCGCTGCCGTTCCGCGAGGTGGTCGTCCTCCGGGAAATCCAGGATCTCTCGTATCAGGAGATCGGCGCGGTCATCGGCGTACCGGTCGGCACGGTGATGTCGAGGCTCGCCCGAGCGCGCCGCCGGCTGCAACGCGCGCTCGAAGCGCAGGGAATGGGAGGGGCCCATGGTCTGTGAGCACTCGAGCAACATCGAGCTGAGCGGCTACGCCGATGAGGAGCTGCAGGCCGAGCGGCAGGCCTGGTGGCAGGAGCACCTCGCGGGCTGCCCGAGCTGCCGGGCCGAGCTCGCGCGCATCGAGGCGCTGCGCGCGTCCGTCCGCGGCTCACTTCCGCCGCGGGAGCCGACCTCGGCATTCCGGGACGAGCTGCGTCGTCGCATTCGGACAGAGCGCGGCCGTGATGCCGGCGGAGTGGTCGGCTCGAGCGGCTGGAGACTCGGTCTCGCCGCCGCGGTGCTGCTGGCGGTAGGCGCGGGGCTCGGCAGGATGACAGCGGGCGGCGGGCGCGATGCTTTGCCTGACGAGGTGGTCGCCGAGCACGTGCGCTCGCTCGAGGTGGATCATCTGGTCGACGTCGCCTCCTCCGAGCACCACGTCGTCAAGCCATGGTTCGCGGGGAAGCTGGACTTCTCGCCCCCCGTGCCGGATCTCGCAACGGCCGGCTTCCCATTGATGGGAGCCAGGGTGGACTATCTCGCCGGTCGTGAGGTGGCGGCCCTGGTGTATGCTCGAGGCCCGCACCGGATCAACCTCCTGGTCTGGCCAGCCCCGGTGGACGCGCGGTGCACCCGGCCGTCGCCGATGGTGCGGCAGGGGTTCAACCTCTCGCGCGGCACCGTGAGTGGAATGGAGTTCTGGGCGGTGTCGGACCTGAATCGCCAGGAGCTGGATGAGTTCGTCACGCGGTGGGAGCGCGAAGCGGGGGGCGGCTCGGCCTGTTAGAGGGAGGTGAAGATGGGAGCCACGACGAGCACGGATCGGCTGGTCGGCGCGCTGCTGATCGTACAGCTGGCGGGATTCATCGTCCCGTTCGTCCTGCTGTTGCCTATCACGACGGGTCCCGAAGGTTATCTCGCGAATGCGGCAGGCGCCGCTTCCCAGATCCGGATCGCAGTGATGCTCCTGCTGGTCAACGGTGCGCTGACCGTCGCCATCAGCAGCATCTTCTTCCCGGTCGTTCGTCGGTACCACGAGCCGTTGGCCCTGGCGCTGCTCGCGGCCGGCATCGTCATGCTTCTGCTGCAGGCCGCTGACAACGTACACGTCCTCTCGATGCTCTCCCTGAGCCAGCGGTACGGCTCGGCCGGCACGACGAACGATTCCCTGCTCGCGTTGGTCACGGCGGTCGGCACGACGAGGAAATGGGCTCACTATAGCGAGCTGCTCGCCATCGATGCCTGGATTTTCCTGTTCTATCTCATCCTCTTCCGCTTCGCCATCGTCCCTCGGGCGCTGTCGGCGTTCGGGTTGCTGTGCGTCACCCTCCATTTCGTGGGGATCCCGGCGCGGGGTTTCCTCGGCCTCGGACCCATCACGACGATGGGGATGCCGATGGCGTTGAGTCACATTCTGATCGGGATGTGGCTGATTTTTACGAGAGGTCACCACGGAGACACGGAGAACACCGGAGACAGCGCGGACACCACGGGACCATCCCCACTCACGATGTGAGGTATCTGTTGGTGGGAGGGACGGGGCCACCTGTATCATTCAGCCCATGCTACGAACTCTCCCGGCTGTCCGTGCTGTCTCCGTCGTTCTTCGTGTCTCCGTGGTGACGCTCGTCGCCGCCCTGCCCTCGAGAGGGGTGGCCCAGTCCGATCCTGGCTGGCCGCACTACGGCGGCGACGCGGGTGGTATGCGCTACTCCGCAGCCACGCAGATCGACCCTTCCAACGTCGCCCGCCTGCAGGTCGCCTGGACCTACCGCACCGGCGCGCTCGACGTGAAGACGGATCTGATCCGGAAAGCAGCGTTCGAGGCGACGCCGATCCTCGTGGAAGGCCGACTCTACCTCAGCACCCCGTACAACCACGTCATCGCGTTGGAGCCCGAGAGCGGACGGAAGATCTGGGAATACGATCCGGGGATCGATCTTTCCCGCGACTATTCCGAGGTCACCTCCCGGGGCGTCTCGGCGTGGCTCGACTCGACGATGCGTCCCGGGCAAACCTGCCGGCTTCGGGTCTTTCTCGGAACGCTCGACGGCCGGTTGATCGCACTGGACGGCGACACGGGCAAGCCCTGCGAGGGGTTCGGTGCAGGTGGCATCGTCGACCTGAACCGAGGCGCCGCCACCCGTCACGAGTGGACCGGCGGCTATCAGGTCACCTCCGCACCGTCCATCGCGGGCGACCTCGTGATCACGGGTTCTTCCATCGCCGACAACTGGAGAGTGGACACTGGCCGCGGCATCGTGCGCGCCTTCGACCTCCGCACCGGGAAGCTCCGGTGGACCTGGGATCCAGTCCCTTGGGCGGAGAAGACACATCCTCGCACCGGCGCGTCCAACGCGTGGTCTACGCTGTCGGTGGACGCCGCGCGCGACCTGGTGTTCGTCCCTACCAGCAGTCCCGCACCCGATTACTTCGGTGGCATTCGGAAGGGCGACGACAAGTGGGCCAACTCGGTCGTCGCACTTCGTGCCTCGACCGGGACATTCGTCTGGGGATTCCAGGTGGTGCACCACGACCTCTGGGACTACGATGTCGCCGCGCAGCCCACGCTCATCGGGTGGAAGGATGGCACGCCAGCAGTCGTCGTGAATACGAAGATGGGCCACGTCTTCGTGCTCGACAGCCGGAACGGCAAGCCGCTGCTGCCCGTGGAGGAGCGTCCGGTTCCCCGGTCCGACATCCCCGGGGAAGAGAGCGCGCCGACTCAGCCCTTCTCCACCATTTCACTCGTTCCCGAGTCGCTCGGGCCGGACGATGCGTGGGGACCTACGCCGGATGACGTGAAGGCGTGCCGCGACATCCTCGCGCGTTCGCGCGCGGAAGGGATCTTCACGCCGCCGGGCCTCAAAGGGACCGTCGTCGTGCCGGGGAACGTTGGCGGTGTGAACTGGGGTGGTGCGGCGTACGATCCCGCGCGCCATCTCATGTTCGCCAACACCAACCATCTCGTGGCCTGGGTCAAGCTGATCCCGCGCGCTTCGTATGACGTGGAGACGAAGAAGGACCAGGACAATCGCATCTTCGGCGAGTTCGGGGACCAGAAACCAGCGGCGTACGGGATGTATCGGACTTTTCTCTTCTCGCCGTCGAAGACGCCGTGCACCCGTCCTCCGTGGGGAACGACGGTGGCTGTGGACCTCCATAGTGGAAAGAAGGTGTGGGAGACCCCGCTCGGAACCATGATTCCAGGCAAGGAGACCGGCTCGCCCAACCTCGGCGGTCCGATGGTCACCGCGGGCGGTCTGCTGTTCACGGCGGCCACGATCGACCCGGTTTTCCGGGCCTTCGACTCGGAGACGGGCAAAGAGCTGTGGACGTACGATCTGCCGGCGGGAGGTCAGGCGACGCCGATGACCTACATGGCGAATGGGAAGCAGTACGTCGTGATAGCCGCGGGGGGCCACGGCAAGCTCGGCAACAAGCAAGGCGACTATGTGATCGCGTTCGCGCTGCCGTGAGCTCGAGTGCTCAGCGCGTCGGCAGCCTGACGTGCGGGATCTGGATCGAGCCGAGTCCCGTCTCGGGCAGCGACTTGGCACAGGCCGCGCCATTGGGTGTGCCGTCGGGCCGCGTCGGCGCTTTCGCGGTCGGGTCCACGAAGCGGTCGAGCCGGCCGGAGAGGTACGGCGCGTAAGTGGGTCGGCGGTCCATCAGGATGTAGCGCGGATAGCAACGGTTGATGTCGTAGAACGCGACCCGGTATCCGGTGATGGCGCGCTTTGCCTTCCGGGAGTTGAGGGCGACGTTGCCGAACCACTTTGTGTCGTCGCATCCCGGCGGCCTGCAGAGCCGGCGGTCCTGCAGCACTCCGCCGAGGCCGCCGTTGTAGGCGGAGAGCAGGAACGCGAGCTTGTCCACGTCGCTCGCCGTTTCGAACCGGATTCGGTGATACAGAAGTCTCTCCGAGAGAATCATCGCCCGGAGTTGCATCTCCGGATCGAACCGGTTCTCGAATTTCCACGCGGCGAGCATGCCACCGAGCTTCTTCAGCTCCTCGAACGTGGACGACTTCACCGTCCCGTCTTCGTTGTACACGATCGTGATCTGACCAAGCCCAAAGCCGTACTCTCGCGATGTCTTGAGCTCGGTCTTCGGATTCCAGCAGCTCCTGGCCGTGAGTGAAACGCAGGTTTCCTGCTCGATCTGCGCCGCGAGCATGCTCTTGAGCTCGAGCTCGGGCCACATCTCGGTGAGGAGGGTATCGAGCAGCGGCAGGTATTGGGACGACCGGCCGGGCAGGATGGGCGCGGTTGCCTGTGTCGGCTCGGGCACGGGCGCCGCTGCCGGGGACGCCGCAAGCACCGCGGGGAGAGCGACGAGGACGCGGGCGAGGCTCACTTGAGCAAGCTGGTGGCCGCGTAGATGGTCATGCCCATGATGAAGCTGATGCCGAGGAACACCATCCCCGCCGATTGAGGGCTTTCGAGGGCCTTATCGGTGTATTCCTTGAGGTCGAGATAGGGAAAGAGCACCTTCCGCAGCAGGTGGACCGCCGCGCAGATGAGCAGCAGGATCCCCACCATATAGAGCACCAGCTTGATCCCGCCCGTGTCGGAGTGCAGGAAGACCAGCCCCAATCCGATGATGGGCAGCGAGCGCATGAACTCCCGCGCCAGGTTCACCTTGATGTGGGGGCGTCTCCACTGGTGCCCGCCGGAGTCGGTCACGATAGGCCTCGAGGAATCGGATTCGAGAGAGGATGCCTCGAATGGCGTGGGGCGTCAAGGAATCAGCCCCGCCAGCCAGTGCACGACATCGAGCGCGAACCGCTTGTTGTCCTCGGCACCGGGCGCCCTGAGGCCCATCGGTACCCGCGCGGGGCCGGCGACCTGCGCCGTGAACATCGCCGCCTCGCCGAACACCGCGACGCGTCCGCGGCCGGCGGTGAGCAGTGCACCCTGCAGTCTGCCCGCTCCCGTGGACGACCGCGTCGTGCTGTCGAACTGCCACGCGACTCGGGGTGAGAGCACCGTCCATCGGGAGCCGAGACGGAGGATCGGGCGCACGGGTCGACCGCTCGCGGTGAAGGCGGAGCCGGTGAAGGTGCGGACCTGGCGAATGTGCCGCACGACGGGGTCGTCGACGAGGCCGCCGTTCCCGCGAGTAAAGAGATCGGGCGGAGGCGTCGAAGATCGCCCCGGCGGCTCGCTGAAGGCGAACCCGTTCTCGAACGTCACGCCGAATGCCTGGGCCAGATCGTGCGCCGCGCCGGCGAACGGCATGTGATCCGCGATCAGCAGCAGCGAGCCCCCGTCCGTGACGAAGCTGCGTATCGCCGCGATTTCGGCGGGAGTGAACGCGGAGGGAGTTGGCAGGCTCCAGTTGCCGCTCGCGTTGGTGGAGTCCAGCGCGTTGGCGATGACAAGGATCCCGATGCCTGCCAGGCTCGCTGCGGTGAACGGTCCGCTGGCCCCGTCGACCACCAACCCGTCATTGCGCAGCAACGTGGCGAAGGGCGCGTACCGGCCGTCCACGGTGTGGAAGTTGTGATGACCGCCGTCGATCACCACGTGGGGGCCGCCGGCGGTGAACGCCGGGTGGGAGACGCGCAGATCCGCGTCCGGATCCGCGACTTGTTGGGCGTTGCCGACCCGGCCGACCAACAGCCCGAGGAGGGCAGGGATGAGGAGGCGCATAGTAGCGATACTGCCTCGCGGGGCGCCCGGTTTCAGGGAGCCGGGAGAGGGGGACTTGACAATGAATGTTATAACATCTAATATTTGTGCCATGCCAAGCCGCCTCCTCGCCGAGCTGAAACAGACCAGGCCCTTTGCCCGGCCGGGCCAGGAGGCACTGGTGAGCATCCTCCGCACCGCCGCGGTGCTGGAATACGAGATCAACGAGGCGCTCAAGCCGTTCGATCTCACCATGACCCAGTACAACGTTCTCCGGATCTTGCGTGGCGCAGAGCCTCACGGTCTCTGCGGCCGGGAAGTGGGGGAGCGGCTGATCACGCCCGTGCCTGACATGCCCCGGCTGCTCGATCGGATGACCGAGGCCGGGCTCGTGGCCCGGAAACGGGATCCCGAAGACAGGCGCCACGTCACAGCGCGGATCACGCCCCGGGGCCTCCGGCTCCTGGACGAGGTGCAGCCCGACCTCGAGGTCATCGAGCGGAGACGGACCCGCCCGCTGGGCGCGGACGAGATCCAGGATCTGATGAAGCATCTGGATGCCGTGCGGTCGGGAACCTGAAAGCGTTTTTCTTACAGTAATGCATGTTATAACACGTACCTTTGCGGGAGATGGCACTATGACGATCGCTTCGACAACAGCCCTCGATCTCACGACGATGAGCATTGGCCTCCTGATTGCCCGGGTGATGCTCGGCCTCGGGATCGCCGCGCACGGCTCTCAGAAGCTCTTCGGTTGGTTCGGTGGGCATGGATTGGCCGGAACCGGCGGGTTCTTCGAAGGCCTGGGCTTCCGTCCGGGCAAGCTGTTCGCGGGGATGAGCGGACTTGGTGAGGTTCTCGGCGGCCTGCTCGTCGCGCTCGGCCTCCTGGGCCCCGTGGGTCCCGCGCTCATGATCGCGGTCATGCTGGTGGCCATTGCCGTGGTGCACTGGCCCAACGGCTTCTTTGTGGCCAACAAGGGATACGAGCACCCACTGTTGTACGCCGCAGGCGCGACTGCCCTCGCGTTCACCGGTTTCGGAGCGTTCTCGCTCGACGCGCTTCTTGGCCTCGAGCTGACTTCGCCGGTGTTGAGCGTGGGCGCAGTGATCGTGGGCGTTGCCGGCGCGCTGGGTGCCGTCGCGACGCGCCGGACGCAGGCGCAACCCAAGGCTGCTGCCGCGCACGGCTAGGCACACACACTTCAGTACAATCATAACGCCGGGCTGACATCAGTCCGGCGCCTCTTTTCGTGTTCACCACGTAGACACGGAGGTACGGACACAGCACGGACAACAATCGAGGAGTGACAATAATTGTGCGTTGTTTTTGGGGTGTGGTGGGGCGACCTTCAGTCAATGGGGACACGCTGTCCTCCGTGTCTCCGTGGTGAACGCGGAAGCACGAACAAGACGAAGCTCGACCGGAGAACGACTCGATGACCAAGTTGCGCGTGCACGCCTTCACCGTGTCGCTGGATGGGTACGGCGCGGGGCCCAACCAGACCAGGGACACTCCGCTCGGTGTCGGAGGAGAAGAGCTGCACGAATGGATGTTGCCGACCCGCACCTTCCAGCAAATGCACGGACAGGATGGTGGCACGACAGGCCCTGATGACGAGTTCACCGCCAGGGGCTTCGAGAACATCGGGGCCTGGATCATGGGGCGTAACATGTTCGGCCCCGTTCGCGGCGAGTGGCCCGACGATACCTGGAAGGGATGGTGGGGGAAGAATCCTCCGTACCACGGCGACGTGTTCGTGCTGACGCACTACGCTCGGGCACCGATCCCCATGGAAGGCGGCACGACATTTCATTTCGTCACGGACGGGATCGAGGCCGCGCTCGGCCGGGCCACCGAGTCGGCCAAGGGCCGCGACATCCGGCTCGGCGGGGGGGTGAGCACGCTACGGCAATACCTCGAGGCCCGTCTGGTGGACGAGATGCACCTCGCGATCGCGCCGAGACTGCTCGGTTCAGGTGAGAATCTCTTCGCGGGTCTCGACCTGCTGGCGTTGGGCTACACCTGTACGAACCATATGCCTACTGCCAAGGCGGCGCACGTGGTGATCACGAAGCGGTAGCGCCGGCCAGGCGCCCTCAGAATCCCAGTCCCACCCCGACCCTGACCAGCGATCCTTCGTCGGTGAATGTGATGCCGGCCGATGCCGCGTTGGATCGATCGAGGAAGGCGAGCCACAGGCCGCCGCCTACACCGGTGTGCCAGCCCCCCGGCGACTCACCATCCACATAGACCCGTCCCACGTCCACGTTGCCGAAGAGTCCCCACTCGCCTGGCAGCGCGATGTTGCTGCGTCCGACGGTGACCCGCAGCTCCGCTGTGCCATACAGACTGGCATCCCCGGCGAATCGCTCGGCATGGAATCCGCGAAGATTGTCACGCCCGCCCAGGAAAGCCGATTCGTGGAAGGGGTAGCGGCCCCACACCTTCTTGCCGCCGGCGCGCAGCGCCAGCGTCGGCGTTCCCGCGATTGGTGCGGAGAGAAAGGTGGAGGCTTCGGCCTCACCCGAGCCGAAGGTTTCCGGAACGTCCCATACCGCCGGCATCAGTCGTCCCGCGACGACGAGCCTCGCGCCATGGAGTGCGTTGATAAGCCGATCGCGGGTATCGATCTCGAGCGCCAGCCGCGCCCCGACCTGGCCGAAGTCCTGCGCGCCAAGCAGGGTGTCGCGAAGCGCCGAGATGAAGCGGCCATCATTGTTTCCCGTGTGCGACCATCTGGCAAAGGGACCGAGGCTCGCCCGGACCATTCGTCCCATCGGCAGCACGAGCGACGGCTCGATCAGGTACACCTGCTGCGTGACGCGGTGGAAATCGCTGCCGCCCGTCGTATCCGTATTGTTCCCCTGACCATAGTAATGAAGGATCTCGATGCCCGAGGCGAGGAGCTGTACTTGCCAGAACGGCGTCGCATTCTCCATGTGGAACTCGCCTTCGAGATCCGCCCTGATCGCGTTGGCGCCCGTGGCATACCCGAACCGCGCCCGGATGTCGGACGAGTATGGACTCTTCCGGAAGCCGTAGCCGGTGCGGAGGATGCCGGCCCCGATGAACAGGCCGAGGTCGCTGTTGACCGCAAGCCAGGGGATCGGCCTCCACCACGTGCCCCACTCGCGCGGCGGATAGCGGTTGGTGTCGCTGCCCACCCACTCGGCGTGCGAACGCGTGTTGATGTCGTCGCGCCGGCTTCCCTCGACCTCGTTCGTGCCCCGGTCGTCGTAGAGCTTGATGCCGCCCGTGCGGGTCGAATCCACGAACACATCGTTGCCCTCGCCGCCGATCACTCTGAGCCTGACGTGGGGCGACGGGCTGCCCCGAACCGTCACCCGGTCGTCTCCGCCCCACATCGCGAGCCGGATCTCCTGCGTCTCCCGATCGTCGAACCGGCGCGAGAACCAGGGCGCGCTGTCGGTTCGAGCACGAATCGTGAGGTCCACCGAGTGCTCGTCCACGCGGGTGACCTCGGCCGACTCGTCGGCGTTGGTCGCGTGGATGTCCACCTCGTGCGCGAGGAACGCGTAGTAACTCCGGGCTTCTTCGTCGAGTCCGTCGCGCCGCAGACGCAGCAGGCGCGCCAATCGCTCCCCGCCTACCCGGAACATCTCGGGTGGCATCCGGCGGACCGCGCTGTCGATGACGGGATCGGACAGTGCACGCTGGACCTCGCGCGCCGTCGAGTCCCAGGTCTCCCGGCTCAGACCCGTGAGAAACCGGCGGTCCACCTCACGCGCGTGCCAGTTGAGCCGGTCGTGGCTCGGGTACTTCGCTTCGAACTGGACCAGCGGCTGGTAGTAGAGCCGGCTGATGTCGAGCGCGAGGCCGTCCAGGTGGACGAACGCCTCGTCGTGGTCGCGGGAGATCGGCTGCCACAGGGTCGTGGGCTCCTTGCTGCCGAACGCTGCCCAGCGGAACTGGTCGCGGTGACGATCGCGGTCGCCCATGAGGATGTCCACCAGCCGCGCCTTGAGAAATGCGTGGGCATCCACGCGGTCCTCCGGGCTTGCGTCGAATAGCGCGAAGGCCCGTGCGGGCGAGAGCACTTTCCGGGGACCGCCGTACGGGCCGGTCTCGTCCGCTTTCTCGTCGGGACGCTCCTCGATCATGCCGAGGATGCCCTTGAACTGCTCGCGGAACTCGCCCAGCCGCGGATCGTCGGGCAGGACCGCCAGGCTTTGATCCACGTGGAGGACACCGGTGGCCTGGAGCAACGCGCTCGCGATCACCGCGGCGGCCGGGAAGGATGCGCTGACCCCGTCGCGCAGCGCCTTCGCGACCGCGGTGGTCTGGAGCTCCGGCGCAAGCGTGGCGGTCGGGTCCTTGTCCACGGAGCGGAACTGATATTCGCGCCCGTCGGCGCCTTTGAAGCGCAGCGACTTGGTCTGGCTGCCTGTGTGCGCCGAGACCGGGGTGAGCCCGCCGGCGTACCGACCGAGGTCGAGCAGCGGGACGCGGATGGGAATCGTCCACAGGTCGCGGTAGTGACGGCCCGCGATGGCGCGATGCAGGCCGCCCTTGGCGTATTGCGGACCGGGCGCCATCACGACGAAGCTGTCGGCCCACGCGGGAGGCTCGACGGTCTGCGCGAGCTGCGCCGTGGCGGGAGAAGTGGTCACCACGAGCAGCAGCGACGCCGCGGCGCCGCGCAGGGCAACCCATATGATTGGGGACCGTCGCATCGCGTGTCTTCCTGTTGGCGGTGATTACAGCCGAAGCTACCGGCCGATTGGAGTTCCCGCTACGGCGTCTGCAGGCGTTTACAATTCCAGTGGCCCGAACCGCGGCCGCCTTCCGGAATCCAGCATCGAGGCATCGCGTGCGCGTACCGCTCCGTGTTCTGGTCCCCTCCGTTCTTGCCTTCTCCGTTCTTGGCCTCGGCGACCCTGGTGCCGGGGAGGCGCAGCAGTCCGCGGCCTACGAGCGTCTCGAGCTGACGATCCCTGTGCGTGATGGCGCGAAGCTCTTCGCCGTCGCGCTCGTGCCCACCCGCACGACCCGGCCGCTCCCGATCCTGCTGACTCGCACGCCGTACGGCGCGTCGGACGTCTTCCCCGACGAGACGCTCCCCCCGGCGTACCGCGAGCTGGGCGAGGACGGCTACATCTTCGTCGCCGAGGACATCCGGGGCCGGTTTCGGTCCGAGGGCGACTTCGTCATGACACGGGCGCAGAGCGACCCTCGCAATCCCAAGGGCACCAACGAGTCCACCGATGCGTACGATACGATCGACTGGCTCGTGAAGAACATGCCCGGCACCAACGGAAAAGTCGGCGTGCTCGGCACGTCCTATCCGGGATGGCTCGCCGCGCTCGCGGCTGTCGGGCCCCATCCCGCCCTCAAGGCGGTCTCGCCGCAGGCACCCATGAGCGACACGTGGATGGGAGACGACTTCTTCCACCAGGGCGCGTTCCGGCAGACTCAGGGAGTGGAGTTCGCGATCATCATGGAGACCGATCCCAACGGGTTCCACTTTCCAGCGATCCCCGATTACGACCATTACGAGTTCTACTTCAAGTTTCCGACACTGGATTCGCTCGCACGCGCGATGGGGGCGGCGCGGCTTCCCACCTGGGTCGACTTCACCCGCCACCCTTCCTATGACCGGTACTGGCAGGACAAGGCCCTGCCCGGCGTACTGACGAGACCGGAAGTGCCGCTGCTGTTCGTCGGTGGATGGTGGGACCAGGAGGACGTGTTGGGACCTCAGATCGCCTACCGCACGGTGGATAAGGCCGACTCAGCGGGATGGAATCACATCGTGCTCGGCCCCTGGTTCCATGGCATGTGGAACCAGCCCGGCGGCGATTCGCTCGGTCCCGTCGTCCTCGGCGGGCCGACCGCGGACTGGTTCCGCGAGAACGTGCAGCGGCCGTGGTTTGCGTACTACCTGCACGACAAGGGCGATGGCCGGTTTCCGGAGGCCTGGGCCTTCGAAACCGGGGAGAACCAGTGGCACACGTTCGACAGGTGGCCGCCGAAGGAGGCGCAGTCACGGCGCCTGTATCTACGGGAGAACGGCAAGCTCGCGTTCGAGTCCCCTCGCGCTACGCCGCGGTCGCCGTATGACGCCTACGTTTCCGATCCGGCGCATCCGATTCCCTACATGCCGCGCCCCGATGACGGCAACGGATGGCGGACGTGGCTCGAGAGGGATCAGCGGTTCGTGCAGAATCGGCCCGACGTGCTGACCTGGGAGTCCGATCCGCTCACGGAGGACCTGACCATCGCCGGCGACGTGACCGCACATCTCTTCGCCTCAACGACCGGCACCGATGCCGACTGGGTGGTCAAGCTCATCGACGTGTATCCCGACAGCGTCGCGGAGCAGCCGGAAATGGGAGGCTACCAGCTGATGGTGAACGCGGACATCATGCGTGGCCGGTACTGGAAGTCATTCGAGCGGGCGACGCCCATCCCGGCGAACGTGGTGACACCGTTCACGGTCGATCTCCACCAGCAGTTGTATCGCTTCCGGACAGGCCACCGCCTGATGGTGCAGGTGCAGAGCACCTGGTTCCCGTTGTACGATCGCAACCCGCAGACCTTCGTGCCGAACATCTTCCTGGCGAAGGCGTCCGATTACCGGGCTCGGGAGCATCGGATCTGGCATACGGCGAAATATCCCTCCCACGTCGCGGTGTCGGTGCTCCCGTAACCCTTACCGTCGTCCGAGCCGCCGGATATGATAGACCGACGACGCCTTATACTTTCATTCGAAGGAGGCGGCATGCACGCATCGATCCGGCTTGCGCTCGCGGTATTCCTCGTCGCCGCCTGCCGTCCCAAGACCGAAACCGCGGCTGTCGGAGTGGAAGAAGGCGCTCAACCGGCCGCGGCGTCCGCCGATGATGTGAAGGCCATCCACGCGGTCGATGAAGAGTGGGGCCGGGCGGCGACCGCCGGTGATGGCAACGCCGTGGCGGCCTTGTATGCCCCGGACGCGACGCTGCTCCCGCCGGGTGAGGCCACCCAACAGGGCGAGGCCGCGAAGAAGTATTGGATCGACTACTTCGCCGGCTATGCCGGGCCGACCAAGCTCGAAACGTCGGATGTCAAGCTGCACGGCAACCTCGCCGTGGCGGTGGGGACGTACAGCATGACCATGACGGAGAAGAAACCCGGCGCCAAGCCGCTGCCGACCGAAGAAGGGAAGTACGTCGAGGTCCTGATGAAACAGTCCGACGGATCGTGGAAGATGATCTACGACATCTGGAACCTGAACGCAGCGCCGCCCAAGCAGTAGGAGACGGAAGATGTCCTGCATCCAATCTCGTGCTCGTGCTGTCCGTACCGTCCTACGGCTCGGCTGTCTGGCCTCGGCCCTGCTCGCCGCGCGCCCCATGGCGGCCCAGGACTCGACGAAAAACGTGATCGACTCGGTGCGGCGGGTGATTCTGGATTCCGTTCGGTCCGCGGACTCCGTCCGTGCAGCTCGGGCGGCGCCCCCCGCCGACCCGACGCTCCTTAAAGCCTGCAGCTACGGAAAGGGTGGGGGATCGGCCCCCGGCGTGCTCGGCGTGTTATTTCAGAAGCGCTCCACGGACGAGCAGCGCAAGGCCGCGGCCGCGACCGTAGGTGGGACGCTCATTCCGCTCGGAGGCCGGGAGGCGTTCGTCCGGGTGAAAGAGAACGGCATGTCGCTGCGTGACGCCTCCGCTAAGCTGATCGGTGCCCCCGCGGTGGCGGGTGTGTCCGAGGTTCCCTGCCCAGCATGAAGCCTCGCATCACGCTCATCACCCTCGCAGTCGACGATCTGGAACGGGCGGTTCGGTTCTATCGGAATGGGATGGGTCTCGAGACGCCAGGTATCGTGGGGAAGGAGTTCGAGCACGGGGCGGTGGCATTCTTCCAGCTGAACGCGGGACTCAAGCTCGCGCTCTGGCCGCGGGCGAGCCTCGCGCACGACTCGGGCCTCGCCGCGGGCGAGCCGAGCGCGACACACGTCTGCCTCGCCTATAACACCAGGTCGAAAGCGGAAGTGGACAAGGTGATGACCGAAGCCCGCGCGGCCGGCGCGATGATCGTGAAGCCGGCGCGCGACACCTTCTTTGGCGGCTACGGCGGATATTTCATGGATCCGGATGAACATCTGTGGGAGGTCGTCTGGAACCCGCAGCTGCTCCCCGAGGACTGACCCGCTCTACACCTTCGCCTTCATCCGCTCCCGCATCGCCGCCATGTCCTCCCGGTTGGGCCCGTAAATGCCCGGCGCGGCACCGCCCGCCATGCGGCACATCAGCGAAAGCTGGCCGCGGTGGTGGACCACGTGCATCAGGATTGCGCCCCAGAGCATGTCGCGCACGGTCATCTGCCGGTCGGCGAACGGAATCTGCTTGTCGAACTGCTCCTCGGTGATGTTGCCCAGCCGGGCGACCGCCTCGTCGTGCACGCGCTTGTAGCCCGGCGCCAGCTGCTTGACCTCGCGGGGGCGCTGCATGTTCGGTGGCGCCTCCTGGAACGTCACCGCACCCCTCGTAATGCCAAGGCTGATGTAGCCCTCGATTTCAGCGAGGTGCCAGGCCAGCTCGCCGAGCGAGCGGCCGCCTTTGTCGGGACGGTAGTCGTACTGGTCCTGGGGAAGTGCCTCGAGCAGCCGGGCGGTGAGCTGGGATTCCATGTCCCAGACTTTCCGGAAGCGCTCGAGCTCGCTCATCGTCGCCATCGGACTCTCCTAATAGGTGCCGGAGCATATTGTGCGGCACGGTCGTGGCCCGCGCAACCGTCCGGCCTGCCGTGATACATTTCTGAACCCGATCCGGCCATGGCCATGCGCGCACTCATCCAGTCCATCGAAGCGGAGTACCGGCGCTACAAGGCGCTTGTCGACGGGGCGCTCGCTCAGGTCCCCGACTCCGCGCTCTCCACCCCCGGGCCCGGCGGCGGCAACTCGCTCGCCATTCTCTGCTGGCACCTCTCCGGGAATCTTCAGTCGCGGTTCACGGACTTCCTCACGACCGACGGCGAGAAGCCCTGGCGGCAGCGCGAGGAGGAATTCGCCTGCCGGGCGGTGTCGCGCGAGGAGCTGCTGGCCAAATGGAATGTGGGATGGGACGTGCTGTTTCGCACGCTGGCCGGACTCGCTGATGCCGATCTCCCCTCGACCGTGGCCATTCGTGGCCAGCCGCTCGCGGTGCACGAGGCGCTCCACCGGTCGCTGGCGCACGTGGCGTACCACGTAGGACAGATCGTCTACATCGCGCACGCGTTCTGTGGCCCGGCGTGGAAATACCTGAGCATTCCGCCGGGCGGATCGGCTGCCTACAACGCCCAGCCGACGATGGAGAAGCCGCTGGCCCATGCCAGCGGCATTCCGGGTCGCTCGAACCTTTGACGGAGGAGGGGACGATGAAAGTCGCACCGTGGATCGTCTGCGCGGCGCTCGCGCTCCTGGCGAGCGGAACCGCGGAAGCTCAGGGGAAGTTCGCCGGCAAGATGACGTGCGGGAAGCCGGACCAGAATCACGTCGCGCCCGTCGGTGACAAGCCCGATCACGTCATGATGCTCAGCAGCCAGAAGTGCACCTGGTCGCAGGGCGACATCAACGGCGACAAGCTGAAGGACGAGACCGACACGTTCACGTCGGACGCCGACGGCGGCGAGTCGCACGACCGCGGCTACGGGGTAGGGACGCTCGCCAGCGGGGACAAGTACTACGTCGAGTTCAAGGGTACGACGGCTCTCAAGGGCCAGAACCCGGTCAGCTCCGAGTGCAAATGGAAGTTCGCCGGCGGCACGGGGAAGGCAGCGGGGATCAGCGGCAAGGGCACTTGCAAGGGCACGTTCAGCGCCGACGGGAAGTCATCCTGGGAGATGGAAGGCGACTACAAAACTCAATAAGGCCGGCTCCCGCCGAGCCGGCTCTTGACTTTTGCCGGCTAATGTTGAAATATCAGCATGGCTGAAAAATCAGCATGTCCGGCCTACCTGCCGGCTGCCGCGACCCTGGATGAGAGACCCGAACGACCATGCCCAAGCGTCCGCCTTCCGAAGACTTGAGCCGCCGTGAGCGACAGGTGATGGAGATACTGCACCGCCGAGGCGACTCCACCGTCGCCGAGATCCTCCAGGCGTTGCCCGATCCGCCGACGTATTCGGCCGTGCGATCCATTCTTCGCATCCTCGGGGAGAAGGGCCTCATCGCCCATCGGGAGGATGGACCTCGCTACGTCTACGCCCCGGCCAAGCCGACCGACAAGGCACGCGACGACGTGCTGGCCCACGTCGTTCACACGTATTTCGCCGGATCGACGGAGCAGGCGGTCACGGCGCTGCTGCGTCTCTCCGACGCGGACATGGACGACAGCGAGATGGCGCGGCTCCGCGAGAAGATCCGCCGGGCCCGTCTGAGCGGGAGGTAGATCGCCATGGACCTCACCTTCTCGTCCGCGTTCGCGGCCCTCGTTCTGCTGATCAAGGTCACCTGTCTCCTCGTCGCGGCACTCGGCGTGTCGTTTCTTCTGCAGCGGGCGTCGGCGGGCTCGCGGCATCTCGTGTGGCTCGTCGCGCTCTCCGGGCTCCTGGTGTTGCCGGCCGTGGCCTTCTGGGCGCCCGTCCCGATCCGCGTGCTTCCGCGCGCGCACGTTGTCGCGCCCACGGCGGCGGTCGCGTCGCAAGCGGAGACGCCCGCGTCGGCCCCCGATGCGACTCAGCCAAGCGCAATTCCGGCTCCGGTGCGCTCTCCCGCATGGTCCGCGACTGACGTGGAGCCGGACACCGCCTGGTTCCCGTTCGGTCTCGGCACGACACTCATTGGGGCGTGGGCCATCGTCGCGCTCGGCCTCACGCTGCATCTGGCCTACGGCGCCTGGTCGGTTCGCCGGATCGTGGCCCGTGCGCGTCCCCTCGACGATCCTGCCTGGCAGACCCCGCTCTATGAGATCGCCGACCGGCTCGAGCTGGACGCCGCGCCCCGGCTGCTTCGCAGCGACGACGTGAAGATGCCCTTCGCCGCGGGCCTGCTCTCCTCGACGATCGTGCTGCCGGGGGAAAGCGACGAGTGGAGCGCCGAACGCCGTACCGCCGTGCTGATCCACGAGCTGGGACATGTACGGCGCCGCGACCTGATCGGCCACACGCTGGGTCGTATCGCCTGCGCGCTCTACTGGTTCCACCCGCTCGTGTGGACTGCCGCCCGGCGGCTCCGCGCGGAGAGCGAGCGTGCCTGCGACGACCTCGCGCTGGTGTTCGGCGCGCGGGCGAGCGACTATGCCGAGCATCTGCTCGACATCGTCACGTGCGTTCGCGATCACAACACACCGGCCATCGCGCTGGCGATGGCCCACCGCCGTGAATTCGAGGGACGCATGCTGGCCATTCTGAATCCGGAGCTGCGCCGCCGCGGGCTGGGGCGCGCGCGCTCGGCGGCGCTCGCGGGGTCATTCGCGGCGCTCGCGCTCATGCTGGGAGCGGCGTCACCCGCGCCGCGTGCCACAGAGACGGTCGCGTACACCCCTGCGCCATCGTCGCAGGCCCCCAAGGTCGATGCCGAATCCACGGCTGAATCGACGGTCGTCACGGTTCAAACCGGACCAGCTCGCTCGGCGGATCGGAAGGCAACCTCGTCATCGGTTCGAGTCGCGACGCGCAACGATACTCGGTCGGCGATGGCGGTCGTCTCCGATACTGGAGTGGCCTCACCCGACCAGCGCGCCGAAGTGTTGGCGAAGATGTTGCGCAGCGACAGCAGCGCATCGGTGCGGAGGATCGCCGCGTGGGGGCTCCACAACTACGGCGAATCCCGCGTGGCGGTCGAAGCGCTCGCGGCGGCCGTGGCGGGCGACGCCGACGTAGACGTACGCGAGATGGCCGCCTGGTCTCTCGCCGAAGCGGATGACGATGCCGTCGCCTCCACCGCGCTGGTCAAGGCGCTGCGCACCGACAGGAGCCCAGCGGTCCGCTCGACCGCAACCTGGGCCCTCGGCGAAGTCGGCGAGGAGAGCGGAGTGGACGCGCTCGTTGCCGTGCTATCCGACTCGAGCGCCAAGACCCGCGAGCTGGCCGCGTGGTCCATCGGGCAATGCGAGCCGTCGAAAGCGCCGGCCGCCCTGATCACCGCGCTCGGCGATCGCGACCGCGACGTGCGGCTCTCGGCGGCGTGGGCGCTCTACCAGATCGAGGATGCGGCCGCCACCTCGGCGCTCGAGGCCGCCTATCGCAAGGAGACTGACCGGGAGGTGCGTATCGGCCTCATTCGCGCGCTGGGCGCGATGGGCGATGCCGCGGTCGACGCATTGCAGCGGCTCGTCAGCTCCTCCGATAAGGAAGTCCGCGCCACCGCGGTCGCCGAGCTCGCCGGCGGTGGCGCGTCGGGCCCGTGGCCCTGGCCGCGTCCCGAGCCTCGTCCGTTTCCCTGATCCAGCGCATGTAGTCCCGGCCGCCGCCTGATCCGAGTCATGGCGGCGCCGGACGCGCGGACACTGATGCTGAATTTTCACCATATCGTCGTGCGGGTATCGCCATGTCTGGAGACCTTATGCTGCGCAACGCGTCCATCGCACTCTTCGCCGTCGCCGGCATGCTGTGGCATGAGCCGTGGGGTCCCACGGTCGTCAATGCGGCGGCCGACAACATCCGGGACCTGATCGCCGCGGCGCAGGGCGCCCCCGCCGAAGTGTGCGGTCTTGCCGCCGACGCGGTCGGCAACGGCTGGGGCAGCGTGAACGACGCGCCGGTTACGCCGCTCGGCCATCGCTTGCCGCGTCACACGCGCGGGCGCCGGCGCTACGACATCTCGACTGACGACGTGCGGTTCCTGATGGAGAGTCTCTCGACTCGGGATGCCTGCGTCCGTGAGCTGGCCGTCCGGTTGCTGGGCACGCGCGGCGGCGACGAAGTCGGCCCCGGGCTGCTGCAGCGGCTGGCGTCGCCCGATTCAGCCATGCGGAGCGTCGCGGCGCTGGGCCTCGGGCTCGCCGAGACGGGGAGCTCAGTTCCCGCGCTGGTCCGGGCCGTCGGTGATCCCTCGACCGGCACCAAGGCGAACGCGATCTGGGCACTGGGCCGCATGGGTGACGGAAGCGCGGTGCGGCCGGTAACGGCGGCGCTCCAGGACAAGTCGCCGCTCGTGCGCGAGGCCGCCGCTGGCGCGCTGGGTCATCTCGACTCGGCCAGCGCGGTCCCCGCCTTGTTGCGGCTGCTCAAGAGCGATCCGGTGGCGTCGGTGCGGCGAACGGCCGCGTGGGCCCTGGGCCAGCTCGAGGCGACGGAGGCCGTCAACGGGTTGGCCCAGGCCCTTCGGAGCGACACGGACGCCGATGTTCGTGAGATGAGCGCCTGGGCACTCGGCAGTATGGATACGAAGGGCGGCTCGGAGCCGCTGCTCGCCGCGGCGCGTGGAGATCAGGACGAGAACGTGCGCGAGACCGCTGTGTGGGCCCTGGGCGAGCACGAGGACGGGTCGGTGGCGAATGCGATCGGGGACCTGCTCGCCTCGGAGAAGAGCGCCGAGGTGCGAGCGACCGCGGCATGGGCTCTGGGTCAGCTCGAGCTGGAGACGGCCCCCAAGGGTCTCATCGCCGCCGTGGCCGATGCCGACACGGACGTGAGGACGAGAGCGGCCTGGGCATTGTCCGAAATCGGTGACGGGGCCGCGATTCCCGCGCTTCGGGCGGCGCTCGCGAAGGAGCAGGATGCCGACGCTCGAAAGGCTGAAGTGCGGGCGCTGATCCACTCGGGTGAGCGGAGCGAGCGGTTGACCGAGCTGCTCGAGTCGAAGGACCCGGAGATTCGCGCCGCCGCTATCCGCGGCGTAACGGGGAACAGCGGGGTGGACCCATGGCCCTGGCCGGAGCCAAGGCCACGTCCGTTCCCCTGAGGGGCGCTACTGCTTGCAGGATGTCTTGGCGTGACTCCGGGCTTTGGCCGAGACATCGGCCATCGCGCTCTTCACGTCCGCACGATCGTAGTAGGAGGCCTTGTAGGTCCACATCGCGAAGCCGCAGACATAACTCTGCGCCAGCAGCGCGGTGCCGTACGAGCGGACCTCGGCGGCGCTCATGGCCCAGCGGTTGGGAAGATTGCCGCGGAATCCGCTCGAGCCGTCACCGCCGTCGAGCACGTTGAGGCCCGCGAAGAGTCCCAAGCCCTTCGATTTGGCTTTCTTGACCTGGCTGGCGACCCACGTGGCCGGAGACGAGCTCCCGCTCGCGCGATACATGGCCCAGCCCGCGTCGAGACCCGTGTAGGCAACGCTCGCCGACGCCAGCCAATTGGCGGGCGCGTTCACCAACGTCGGCATGTTGGGCCAGAGCTGCTTGCTGTACTTGGCCGCTTCTTCCACGGTGGACTGAGGGATGGTGTGGTTGCCCCAGCGGCTGGGGAAGTGAGGCTCGTCGATCAGATAATGGCCGACGATGGTCCCGTCGGCGATGTAGGAGCTGAAGTTGATGTTGCGGTACCGGTCGAGCTGGGCCTTCCACTTGGTGAGGTTGAAAGTGTTGTCGGGGTTGCGATACTGCTGGTCGCCGCCGGCAAGCTTCACCAGCACGCGCCCACCCTTCGCGCGCACCTGCGACAGGTAGCTCAAGAGCTCCGACGGATTGTTTCCCTTCACGATCCCGGTGTGCACGGTCGAGAGCTGCGAGGGGGTCAACCCGAACGAGGCGAACATGATCCCTGACGGTGCGGCGGCAGCGGCTGCCTGCGACGTGGCAACGTCCGGTGATTCAGTTGTCGGACCGGTTCGCTCGGATTCAGTACAGGCAGCGAGGAGAACGGGCACCAGCAACATCGCGGCTCCGAGGCGGCCGGATGGCCGTCCCGAGTTCGAAACCTGACTCATAACCCTGCGAACCTCGTGGTTGTAAAGCGGAAACGCCGTAGGTGAGCGGACTCACGCGGACACGAAGGCCGTAAGGATCGGGGATGAGGCGGCCGGTGTCAACCCGGCCGCCTCATTGCCTCACACCGGTGGCCGCGTCAATCGGAGGCCATCAGCGCGGCGACCTTGTCTTCCAGCCCCTTCGGATTTCCGGCGTACGCGTCTCCATACTCGATGGCCAGCGGATCCGGATAGATCTCCTCCGTGCCCCGTTCGACGCCGTCCAGGATCGCGTGGGCGACGCGTTCCGGCGACACTTTGTCGAGCAGAAGCTCGGCAGCCATGTCGGTATCCACCGGACCGGGATACACCCCGATGACGCGTGTCCCCTGCACCCGAAGCGCCTGGCGCGTGCTCTGCGTAAGCGAGTGCAGCGCGGCCTTGGTGGAGCTGTAGGTGAGGAACGGCGGCATGCCGACCAGTCCCGCTACCGAGCTGATGTTCACGAGCGCGCCGCCGCCGTTCCGTGCCAACACCGGCGCGAAGGCCTGGGTGACCCGGAGCGAGCCGAGCACGTTGGTCTCGTATTCCTGGCGCCCCGCGTCGAGCCACGCGATGTCGTCGAACCCAGTGAAGGCTCGCTCGAGAATCGCGGCGTTGTTGATCAGGAGATCCACGTCGCCGGCCTGCGCCGCGGAGCTCCGGGCGTCGGCATCCCGGGTAATGTCGAGGCGGAGCGGCACGACGCGCGGGTCGCTCAGTATGCGCTCATCGAGCGATTCGGGCCTGCGCGCGCCCGCGTAGACCTTGACCGCGCCCCGCTGCAGGAGCGCATCCACCAGCGCCCGCCCGATTCCCCTGTTGGCCCCGGTCACCAGCGCGACGCGTCCAGTGATCGTCAATCCTTCCGGCATTGCACCCTCCTGGTTTGTGACTGATCAGTCAAAAAAGGTTCAAATCAAAAGCCTACGCGAGCCCAGCCAGCCCCACCTCCACCGTGGCCTGCATCTCCCGGGCGCGGGCGCCGGTCTTGGCGAGCACCGTGAGCCCGTAGTTCAACGTCAGGAGCATGGTCGCGGCGGCATCGACGTCGAGATTGCGCCGCACGTCGCCATCGGCCTTCGCCTGAGTCAGCGCGCGGCGGAAAGCTCGCTCCAGCGCGTCTCTGGAATGGTTGCACTGGAGCAGCGCCTTGGCGTCCTGGTTGCCACGCTCCAGGATCGTGTTAGCCACCATGCAGCCGCGCCGTGGCCCTGGGACAGTCAGCATGTCCACGGTCCAGCGGAAAAACTTCCGGATGGCACCCAGGCTCGCGCCCGGCGCGTTGAGCGCGATGAAGCTCAGGTCACCCACTTCCCGGCGATACCGCTCGAGAGCCTTGAGAAACAGTCCATGCTTGTCGCCGAAGGCGTTGTAGAGACTCTGACGCCCGAGGCCGAGGTGGGCCTCGAGATCGGACAGGGACGTGGCCTCGTAGCCCCGTTCCCAGAAGAGCTCGGCGGCTTGATGGAGGACGGTGTCTTCGTCGAAGGACTTCGCGCGTGCCATGGTGGGGATAATAGTATTATTTGATCGAGCGGTCAACGACGTCCGGACATCTCAAGTTCCCCCTTTCTCCCTGGTGAACAATCGGACCCGCGTCCATCCATGAAACCACGTGCAAGGTTCAGCAACTGCACGCGTTTGCAGAGGCCGAGCTGGCATAGCGGTTGCCGGCCGATCACCGCGGTGGACTGCGTGCCAGCCCCCATGTTGGGGTGCTCACTGCAGTTGTCGCCTCAGGCGAGGTGACCCAGCACCGGCAAACCCGTCGCGAGACGGGGACGCAAAGCCAGGAGTCTCGCGTCCTGCGAGATCGTCCGGTTGCCCCTCGACGGGGGATCACCCCACTGCCAGGGAGAATTTCCATGCGTCGCACCGTACTGCTGTCGTTGGCCCTCCCCCTCATGCTCGGCGCCAAGGCGTCGGCCCAGACGTGCGTCGGTATGCCCTCGTTCGCCAACGGCCAGATGCAGGTCGCCGGCGGCGGGGCCTTCGCGGACGGCTCGAGCGGCTTCTCCGGAACGTTCGGTTACGGACTTCCGAAGAGCTTCTATGGGAAGGCGGGGGTCGGCACGACGTCGTATGACGGCCTCGACGGCTCGTCGTTCGACTTCGGCGCCGCGGCCGGGTATCAGATTCCGCTCGAGAGCAAGCGCACGGCCGAGGTGTGTCCGATCGCGAGCTTGAGCATCGGCTCGGGTCCGAACGACGTCGGCGTCTCGAGTACCGACCTTTCGAGCCGCACCTTCGCGTTCGGCGCCTCGCTGGGTGCGCTGGTGGGCAACAGCTCGAAGGTACAGATCCTGCCCAACGCCGCATTCCAGTTCGCCAACAACCGGAACACCATCGACGACGGGACGACTTCGGCCTCCGGGTCGGAGAGCTACGGCCTGCTCACGCTCGGCACCGGGTTCGTGTTCCACTCGCGCTTCAGCGTGAACCCGAGCATCAGCATCCCGGTTGGGCTCGACGGCGGCAACACGTCGTTCGGGCTGGGCGGGGCGATCAACTTCGGCCGATAGTTCCGGAGTCGGCCAGTCGGGGCGGGGGGCGGGGTGCGGCGACGCACTCCGCCCCTTCGCATTGACATCCCCGGATTGCGATGGTACAACAGACTTTGTCCGCATCGCAAAGGCCTCGTATGCGCAGTATCGCCGTAGTCAATCAGAAGGGTGGGTGTGGCAAGACCATCACCTCGATCAACCTGTCGGCGTTCCTGGCGCTGGCTGGGCGACGCGTGCTGCTGGTGGACATGGATCCGCAGGGACACTCGACGCTCGGCCTGGCCGCCCGGGCTCCGGAACCGACCCGCACCATCTACGACGTCTTCCTCGCCGAAATGGGCCGCTCCACGATCACGCTGACGGACATCATCCGCCGGGTGGATCTCGACTTCGACCTGGCGCCCGCCGACATCCGTCTCAGCGCCATTCCCGAGGCGCTGGCCGGCGTGTCCGGACGCGAGTATCTCCTGACGCGGATGCTGTCCGGCGTGGACCAGGAATACGACTACGTGATCATCGACTGTCCGCCGACCGTCGGATTGCTCACCTTCAACGCGCTCATGGCCTGCGGCGAGGCGTTGATTCCGATGGAGCCGAGCTTCTTCTCGCTCCACGGGGTGGGCAAGCTGTTCGAGACCTTCCAGGTGCTCGAGCGCGAGACCGGTCACCGGATCGAGCCCCGCGTGCTCGTCACGCAGTTCGCCGGCCGCTCGCCGTTCGTGAAGAGCATTCTCGATGAAGTGCGATTGCATCTCGCGGGCGTGCACTACGAGACGGTCGTTCGCCATAGCGTGAAGCTGGCCGAAGCCGCGAGCCACGGCGTGCCGATCACGCGGTACGCGCCGCAGGCCGCGGGGTTCCGGGACTATCAGGCGCTGGCTCGGGAGGTGCTGCAACGCGAGCCGCCGCCCGCCGAGCCTACGCCACCGGAGGAAGTCGCTGTGGCCGCGGCGCCCCTGGTGTCGGGCGACGCGGTCGTGTTCTCGATCGAGGCACCGCTGGCGGAACGGGTGCAGCTCGCCGGCGACTTCAACGGCTGGCGGCCCGACACTCTCGAGCTACGGCGCGTCGGTGACGTCTGGACGACGTCGCTCAAACTCGAGCCTGGCAGATACCGTTACCGCTACGTAGTGGACGGCAACTGGCAGCGCGATCCCCTCAACGAGGCGACCGAGCCGAGCCCATACGGCGGGTACGACTCCCTGCTGGTGCTGGACGAAAACGACCGGCCGGAGTGGGTGGCCGCCCGCTCCCACGACAACGGCCATCAGTAGCTCCTCCGATCGGCTCCAAATCGGAATCGACCTGGGCGGCACCAAGACCGAGGCCATCGGTCTGGATGGCGCCGACGTGGTGGCTGCGCGCCGCCGCATTCCCACGCCGCCGGACTATGCCGGCACCCTCGTTGCCATTGCCCGTCTGGTCGCCGAGATCGAGTCGGAGACAGGCCGGACTTTCCAGCACAGTGGGATCCGAAGCTTGGAATTCACGTGACTTGAAGTCGCGGC